>Ga0068714_10006824_pt1 | contig 11416 bp, 7 predicted proteins | sample MTBNYHSulfiMetaG_FD_62988 | JGI IMG/M metagenome (GOLD analysis project Ga0068714, IMG submission 62988) | Enrichment culture microbial communities from rom New York Harbor, USA that are MTBE-degrading - MTBE-NYH (New York Harbor Sulfidogenic)... | ecosystem: Environmental > Aquatic > Marine >... | reverse complement strand
TGTAGAGGCCGGGCTTGCCGTACTTGTGCTCACCGACCACGAAGCGCTGCGAGCCCTGACCGTCGTTCTTGCTCGCGATGGTGCCCGCTTCGATGGTGCCGTCGCCCCAGTCGATGACCGCGCTCATGCTGAAGTCGTAGTCGACCGGCAGCGGGGCGCTCGGGATGATGCCCGGGCTGCGGAAGTTGGCCTGCAGCTTGACCCTTGCGCCGGCCAGGCCCGTGTTGCCGTTGGCGACCGTGACGTTCCACACCCGCGGCGCGGCAGCCGACCGATTGATCCAGCCGGTCTCGATATCGCGGGCGTTGCGGGTCGGAGAGACGGCGAGCACTGAGACGCTCTGCATCGCCCCCGTCGCCTCCATCGTCACTTCCTGCCCGGCGGTCTCGAACTCACCGTCGGTGTCGAGATCCCAGAAGTACGTGACGTCGTCCGCCGGTTGTGCGTCGTCACCGATCGCATAGGTGGCGTCGGCGGTCAGCGTGACCAGCTCGCCTTCGACGGCTGTCGGGTCGCCCACGATGGAGACGTCGACCGTCTCCCGCAGATCGTCGGGCAGCCAGTACAGACGACGGAAGTAGGCATCGCTGTCGAAGACGTTCTCGTACTCGTCTTCCTCCCACTGGTTCCAGACGGCCCACATGAACTGGCCGCCGGGGCTGAAGGCGATGCTGGCTTCACCGGACTTGACCGCGCTCTGGTTCTCGAGCCAATCCCAGATGTAGTAGTCACCGGCAGTGTCGTCCTCGACCTTGATCTCGTCGTACTCATCGCCGTAGTTGATGGCGCGCGCGGCGTAAAGGTTCTCGGGAGTGGCCTCGGCGCCCTCGGCGACAGCTCCCGTGTTGCCCGTCTCGTACACCAGCATGAACTTGGACGGGTCGCGAACGTCGTCGTCACGTGCGTCGTCGAGAGCTTCGCCCACAGTCAGCGGCTCCATCGTGAAGGTGCCGGTCAGCGGGTCGTACGTGTAGGTTTCCAGCATCCTGCGGAGCGTGTCGCTCTGGCGCCGGAAGTTGCTGGGCGAGTAGCGCGGGTCGATGATCGTCCCCGAGCTCCAGTAGATGTCGGAGACGTTGCGCATCGGCTCGAACTCACCGGCCACGAGATCGCGGTCGATGCGGACGACGCTGGTCTCCAGCTGGCCCACGCCCTGGAACTGCTCATAAGCGGCACCGTCGCCGCCGAGCTCGGCGGGTGTCGTCGTCCAGGTGATACCGCCGTCGAACGAGCGGCGACAGTACAGGTTCACCGGGTCCTTGCCGTGACTGGCCATGAGCCAGTTGGGCGAGTGACCGAAGATCACCATGACGAAGTTGCCGTCGATGAAGCCACGGTGGCCCTTGGACATCTCGAAGCCGTTGTTCCAGTAGTGGTCGTACTTGTTCTCGTCGAACTGGTCCCACGTGAGGACCCGCTCGGTGATGTTGTGCTCAGAGAGGCCGTCACCGTCGGTGTCGCCCCACGACTCGGCGTGGCACGCGGAGCAATCCTCGAAGGTGAGTGTCGCGTCGTCCACCTTCACGGCGAGCTCGGGGAAGATGTCGGCGTGCCAGTTGGGGACGACCGACAGCGCCGTCACCTCGCCGCCTTCGAGTGGCTCGGTGAGCACCGGCACCGTGCTCGACAGGTTGAGAGCGCCGTCGATCAGCACGCCGAGCGGGTACCACTCGCGCGGGTAGATGGTGCCGGTCAAGCCATCCTGGGCGGTGACGATGGCGTCATCCCAACCGTCGGCCGTCCCGTACGTTGCCGTGTAGTCTGGGTCGACATCGTTGTGCAGGTACTTGAAGTCGAACGGGTTGTCGACGTCGATCGTCGCGGGATCCCAGTCAAGCGGCAGGACCCAACGACGCATCATGATGTCGGCCGGGCCGCCCTGACGCAGCGAGCCCTCCTTGTAGAGCATGATGGCCGACGTCATGCCGCCTTCCATGAACGTCTCGCCCGACTTGATGATGGGGTTGGTGAAGAGGCTCGGGCGACGGGCGATCGCGGTCGCGTACTGGTCGACCGTGAAGTCGTTCGGGATCAGCCCATAGTACGTGCCGTCGTCGACCGTCAGGTCCGGGTCGGTGTCGATCTCGTTGATGATGTGACCCGCGCCGGCGTAGTCAGGCTGATCGAAGGCGAAGGTCTCGGCCTTGACGTTCTTGCCGAGGTCGTACGCCACACCGTCAGGGTTGACGTCCGGGTTGCCCGGACCGAGGCCCTTGGTCTCCTCGTAGCCCAACAGCACCCAGGCGCCGCGGGAGCCGTCGTCCTTGACCCAGCCTTCCATCATCATGCGGGTACGGGTCGCTGCGACCTGCCCTTGCATGACGCGTCCGTCCTCAGCGACCGAACTCCAGACGGTGTCCCCGTCCCCGGAGAGCCACGACACACCGGTGTCGTCGACAGACAGGGTGGGCACCTCGTCGTTCACACGACCAAGGTACGCGTACAGGTCGACGATCTGGCCGCTCGTGCCGACCGTGGGGTTCGGGAACACGCCGTTGTTGTCAGTGATGCGCTGCGGCATCGACATGCGCTCGTAGACCTGCGGCTTGTTGGTCTCGAGAGCGTCGATCGCGAGGGGGTCGTTGATCGGCGTGAACTGATCCGGATCCTGCTGATACCAGTCAGACACCCACGCGGGATCTTCGACCCCGTCGAAGTCCTCCCAGCGGATGAAGCTGTACCAGATGTCGGTCTTGTGGTTGGCGGTCGCGCCGCTCCACCCTTCGCCCGGCCCTTCGCCGTAGCCGGGGCGAAGACCCTCGGGGTCCTCCTGCCAGCAGATACCGAAGCCGACGTTCTCGGCACCGTCGATAGCCGTGTAGTTGGCGTCGCGGACACCGGAGGTGAGCCGCTCGGGCTTGCGCCACTTGACGCCCCATTCGAGCTCGCCGGTGACCTCATCGGCCACCTGCTGGATCACACCGCGGCAGGTCCAGATGGCGCTGAACGGGACCTCGCCGACCTCGGCGAACGGGAAGACACCGTGGTGCATCCAGGTCTCGTAGTTGATGGACTTCTGCGCGCCCGCCACACCCCAGATGTCGAGCGGCGCATAGCCGCCACCTGCCTCCGGGATGTTCTGGAGCGTGTTCTCACTCGTGGCGTCGAGGTAGTGGATCGGTTCGCCGGGCACACCCTTCTCGTCGACGCCGTAGTACTCGAGGGGACTGATGCCGTCGGGCTGCTTCAGCGCGTAGCGCGGCGAGCCCTCCCTCGCGTACTTGCCGTTCCAGACGACGAGGATCTTGTTGCCAGCGACGGCGTGCTTCACGTTGTCGACCGTGCCGGGGTACTCGATCCCGTTGGCCAGCGTGAACGATGACTTCAGAGCGGACTGTGAGAGGTTGAACTGCTTCCAGGTCTCACCGTCGTCGAACGAGATCGAGGCGAAGGCGTCGGCGCGGAACTCGGGGTCGGGCCCGCCGCCCGAGGCCAAGGCCTCGGCGTCGAAGACGCCCTTCACCGCGTCGGCGAGTTCGCCCGTGAGCGCCACCGGCAGAGAGGCGAGTTCCTCCTCGCCGGTCGCATAGTCGCCCTCGTGCACCTCGTCGAAGTACGTGACGATGATGGGCTTCGCGATCGTCCGGCTGTCGACCGGCTCTGGATCCACCTCGCTGTAGATGGGGACCCCGAACTCGTCGTGGGCGACCGTGTAGTAGTCCAGGGCTCCCGTGCTCTCGGGATCATCCGCGACGAGGACCCCACTGGCCCGCTGCGCGTCCACGTAGAATTGCGCCGTCGTGAGCTGCGCGCTCTCCGTCTCCAGGTCGGGAGAGCGCGACGTGTTCCTGCGCACCATCGAGCCGTCCTGAGAGGTGGCCAGCGCGGTGCTGACCACCACCAGGAAGGCGATGACGAGTAGTACCGCCGTCGTTCGAGGCGGCAACGGCCACCTCTTCGCGGCGGTCTTCGACTTACTCATTGGTTCCCCCTTTGGTCTCTCTGCCCGGTCCCGTGCGCTGCACGGGGAGCCTCGCCGCGCCGCGACGATCCCGCTGTCGCGGCGGCCGGCGAGGTGAAGTGCCTGCTGCCTGAGTGCCTGGTACCTCGGTGCGTGCTGCTGGTGCTGCTGAAGTGCCCCCGTTGTGCCTGGTGCTGAAGCGCCCCCTTCGTAGCTGGATCGGTGAATGCGTGCTCGATGACTGCGTGGTCGAAGACTGCGGGAGATGCTGAAGCTGGAGAAGCGTCTGAATCTGGAAGATCGGTCCGATACCCACTCACGTCGCTCGTGCGACGCTCGCGCGGGAGGCAGGGAGTCGAAGGAGTCGTGGCGCGTGCGCAGACGAGAGCGAGATGGGCAAAGCCGGTCCCGAAGGGCTCCGGGGCCCGGCCACTCTCTTCTCTCGGCACGATCGTCGTGAACAGCCCTGCCGACAGACTCGACAGGATGCTGCTGACGGAGGTCGTGGAAGCGCTCACGATGGTACCCCCCGCGGTCGACGCCCCGGAGCCTCGGGTCTGCTCCCCTCCCTTCACAGAGGAGCCGCTCATGGCAGGGACGTCGGGACTGACGTGCGGCCGGTTGCACCGACCGCAAGGTCGTCGAGCTGGCGATCACCCCCTCATAGGCGTCGGACTCGTAGTGCCTCAGCGACGGCGTGCCCGCGCCGTCCGTCTGTGCGTATTTAGATATGGAGCACTTCTAAAGTCAATACCAGTAGCGGTATCGACTTCGTTGTAAGTTGCTAGGAGCGCACTTCTCGCCTGCAAACAGGCACGGCGGCCAGGAGTGGCCGGAGGCGACGAAAGCCGTTGCCAGCGCTGTGGCCGGGGCCCGGGTGGCCCAGGATGAACGCGCGGCAGGGTCAGCTAGAGGGTCGCCACGGGCGCCCCGGGGGCGCTCCACGGCTGCGGGATCGCCCCCGGCCGGCGCTCCTGCGCGGCTCGGGAGCGAGGAGCGGCCGACCCGCGTTCTCCCAGCAAAACCGTTGTTTCGGATGCCGGTGCGGCCGACTCGCAGTGTCGTGGCCGGCAGCCGGGGCGGCCCTCCCCGAGCCACCGAGACCCCGGGGACCGCGCGACGAGGCCCCGCGACTGCGCAACAACGACGACGCCGGCACCGCCATCACGGACGCTCCGTTGTCTGAGCTGACAACGCCTTGCACGTCCGCTGCCGACCGGAGACCCAGAGACCCGCGCCCGCGAGCCTACGGCCCCTGCGCCGACGCCCTCGACCACGACGCGCTCGCCGGCCTCAAGTCACGACGCGGTGCCCTGCCTCTGGTCACGACACGGTGCCTCGCCTCTGGTCACGACACGGTGCCTCGCCTCAAGTCACGACACGGTGCCCTGCACCCCTGGCCTCTGGCTCGCGATCGGCCACGCCGGCGCGAGTTCAGTGAACGAGTCGGGCGAGGCGGCCTCGCAGTCAGCGGCGCGCGCTCGAGGCGCCTGCGGCGACCCCGGGACCCCTGGATGGCGATGGAGCGGAAGAGGGAGGGAGCAGCCCCCGCGCCCATCGCGAGGTCTGCTCCCGGGGAACTCATACTCCGACTGTGGCCGCAGTCAGAATACTTCCAGACTTATAGCATAGCTAATGACTGAAGAGCAAGGGTATCGGACGACATAGCGGCGGAGGGGGCGGCCCGACCGGGCCGCCCCCTCCGCCTTCTCCGCTCAACTCTCGACAGCCGCCGTGCGACAGTCGGCTGTCTGCAGCGGGCCTACTTCGGCCGCTTGCCGCTCTGCGGCACCACGTACACGTCGATCCAGGTCTGGTTGTAGTAGATCCCGGTGAGCTCCTGCTTCTGAGAGCTCAACTCCTCGCACATCACACCGCACGTCATGCAGTAGTGCTCGTCGTTGTTGACGACCGCATCGCGGAGCCAGATGTTCTCGTCGTTGATCTGCAGGTAGATCCGGTGCCAGCCCGGCATCTTCGGCATCCATCCTCCATCGGAGGAGGCGAAGTTCATCTTGCCGCTGGGTCCGGCCGCCGGCTCGAGGCTGATGTCCGCCTGGACACCGTTGGGATCGACGACCCAGGCATCGAAGTCGGTCGTCAACACGGTCGCATACATCGACTCCCACAGGTCGCCGGTGGTGCCGAAGAGCTCGTCCCGCGTGCTCATGTACTCGAGACAGGCCATCTTGTACGCCGTCATCGCAGCGTCGAGCTTCTGGTAGAGCGCGACCTCCACCGGGAAGCGATAGCCCACCATGGGGTTGATGTTCTCGAGCGGGTTGCCCCAGTCGACGAAGTCGATGAACACCAGATCCCACAGGTAGTTGGGATCGTCCGGCAGCAGAGTCTTCTCCCACAGCGCCCAGTCGGCCTGCCACGTGTTGGGCTCGGCCTCGTCCGTCGGCTGCACGTACCAGGTGGGGAACTGGTTCAGGTAGGCGATGTAGTCGAGGGTCGTCCAGACGTGGTAGTCGGTCTCGATCACGTCGGGTGTCGCGGGGTCGTCACCTTGCACCAACTCCCACCAGCCGTAGTCGAAGTCCGTCATGCCGGGGTGGGAACCGCTGTAGATATGGTGCAGGTACTCGTCGACCGCGGGCAGCGGGATGTAGTCGCCGTCCTCGCCGGTCGCGAACACCATCACCGGATCGCCGGTGCTGGTCCAGAGCAACTCGCCCGTGAGCGGGTCTGTCGCCTGCACCATCACGAAGAACTGCTCGAGCGGCGTGGTCATGACGACCGGGAAGGACAGGTTGGGGCTGAGTGCGGTCGGATCCTGGCCGGGATCGGGGTTCTGCTTCTCCCCCGCAGCCAAGGCGGCCGCACTCGTCAAAGCGAGGGCGAGCACGACGGCCAGAAGGGTCGCCAGAACGGCTGAGCGTTTCATGAGGTTGGTAGCCCCCTTGATGTATGCCCTCGGAGCCGTTCCGGACGCCCCAAGCCCGGACGCGCCCGCGGGGCGATAACAGAGACGCGACGTCTGCAGCCGCCGCTGCAAGTTACGTGCGCCTCACCTCCCCAGCCCGAGCCACCGAAGCGACCGGGTGGCGGGCCCTCGGTGCGCGCCGCCCGGCAGAAGACAGTGCATGGAACCTATTCATTCTTGAACACCCTCGGGGCCCCAACGGTCAATACCCTCCGGGGTTTACCGAGGGTTTAGAGGCCGTTTTGCTCTGTTAAGTGGGTTGAGTGGCCGCGCTGCGGTGTTGTCTGAACAGGCAACGGCACGCGACTTCAGCTCGGCCCCGACACCGCCGGCTGCGATCGTTGGCCCGCACCCTCCACAAGGGCGCCCAACGCCTCGGCTTCAGCGCGGTCCGGCGTCACGGCGTACAGGTACTCCGTGTTGCGCAGATGGCTCACCCGGCCGACCTTGCGGCCACGCCGGTCGTGGATGCCGATCTGGGCGCCGACGTACCGCTTGTAGTCGATCGGCGCCACCACGAGATGGCCGCGCTCCGCCAGCAGACCCTCGAGCCACTCGTGCGACAGGAAGCCCTCGTCGCTGAACGAGACCAGCAGACGCGGGGCGCGCACGGCGGCGACCACCTCGGCGAAGGCCTCAGCGGCGCGCCGACGCGAGTTGAAGCGGCTCGCGCGCGCGCGCGTATCGAGCCGCTTGCAGGCCACGCCGTAGACCTCGGGCTTGTCCCAGCGCACGAGCGACTCCCAGACGTGGTAGTTGCCGAGGTAGCTGTGCTGGTTGTAGGGCGGGTCGAGGTAGGCGACGTCGGCCTCGACGGCGGCAGCCGCCTCGAGGGCGTCGAGGCCGAGGGCCGCACCCGGCCCGTCGAGCACGCGCGGCAGGCGCAGCTCGAGCGGTCGCAGGGCGCGCGGCGCCCACTGCTTGAGGTAGGCCATCTGCACCCCGGTCGTCGAGTCGACGCGGTCGGCGGCCTCCATGAGGGCGACGAGCAGCACGGCCTCGACGTCGCCGTCGAGGCCGCCGTCCGTCCCATCCCGGCCGGGCCCCCAGCCGCCGCCGGCCCACTCGGCGATGCGCTCGCGCATCGCGTCGATGCGGGCGCCGTTGCGCGGGTGGAAGAAGCGCGCCCGCTCGCAGAACGTCTCCGTGAAGTAGCCGGAGGCCGGCGGCACGCGGCGGAGCTCCTCGAGCCGCCGCTCGACCTCGTCGATCACCTGCGCCCGGTCGGCCTGCACGTAGCAGCGTGCCAGCGTGTACGCGAAGGCGGCGTTGTCGTTGGCGACCACGTCGTACCCGGCGCGCTTCAGCGCGTGCCCCACGCGCGCCGTTCCCGAGAACAGATCGAGCACGCGCCGCGCCCCGCCGAAGCAGGCGACCATCCGCAGGATGTCGGGGACGAGCAGGCGCTTTGACCCCAGGTACTTGATCATCGCCCGGAGTATCGCACAGCACCTGCGACGTGACGGTTCCGGAGGCGCCGGGTACCAACCCAGCGACCCCACCAAGGAGCCCTCATGAAGGTCCTCAACGCATCCATCGAGATCGACGCTCCCGCCGCGACCGTGTGGAAGGTGCTCGCCGACGCCTCCCGCTACCCCGAGTGGAACCCCTTCGTCCAGAGGCTGGAGGGAGACCTGCGCGAGGGCGGAAGGGTCGCCGTCACCATCCGCGCGCCGGGCCGCAAGCCGGTCACCTTCAAGGCGAGGGTGCACCGCCTCGACCCCGGGCGCGAGCTGCGCTGGCGGGGACGCTGGTTCGTCCCCGGCGTCTTCGACGGCGAGCACGCGCTCACCGTCGAGCCGCTCCCCGAGGGCCGCGCCCGCTTCCGCTCGCACGAGGTGGTGACCGGCCTGCTGCTGCCGTTCCTCGGCACGGCGATGCGCCAGTCCCAAGACGGCTTCGCGCAGCTCTGCGCCGCCGTGAAGGAGCGCGCCGAGAGCGTCGCGGCGGCCGAGAGCGGGTCGTGACGGCCCCCGCGCCGAAGCGCACCGCCGCGGCTGCCGAGTCGAAGCACGTCGCGGCGGCCGTCGCCGCCGAGTCGGCCGCCGCCACACCCGCCGCGACGCCGGATGAGAGCCGCGTGCAAGCGAGCGAGCGCGTCGGCCAGACGCGCAGCACCGCGCCGACGCCGGACGACGCCGCCGCCCTCGCTGCCCTCCAGACCCTGCCGGCGATCGGCCCCCGCCTCGCCGAGAAGCTGCTGCTCCTCGGCGTGCGCTCGCCCGCCGGCCTGTGCGGGCGCGACCCTGAGGCGCTCTACGACGAGTTGCAGGCACAGCTCGGCCCCGTCGACCGCTGCGTGCTCTACGCCTTCCGCTGCGCCGTGTACGCCGCGGAGCACACGACCGACGACCGCAGCGACCGGGGCGGCGAACCCGGCGGCGGGCTTGGCAGCGGCCACGGCGCGCCCGACCCCGAGCTCGCCAAGTGGTGGAACTGGAAGGACGGCGGCCCAGCCCTGCCGCGCCGTTAGGCCGGCCTGAGGCACCCGTGCACTCGGGCCGGCCTGAACCAGCCGCGCACTCAGGCCGCCGCCGGCAGCCGCCGCAGCTCGATCGCATCGAGGTAGCTGGACACGCTCTCCACCCGCGCGCCGACGACGCGCCAGATGTGGATGAAGGGCACGCGCTCGACGTGCCAACGGCACTCGGGCGCTCGTGGCCGGGCGCGGTAGTGCCCCGAGACGACCAACGATTCCACGCCCTCGACCGCGGGCCCGAAGCCGAGGAGCCGGCGCCACGGGCCCCGGCGCCAGTGCTCCACATCGACACCGACGAGCTGCCAGTGGGAGGGGAGCCCGCCGAAGAGGTCCATGGCGACGACGTCGCGCGGGGCATAACGGTGCCCGTCGACCAGGTCGATGACGCTCCACTCCCCGCCGACGCCGGCGGGCTCGTCGCCGCCCCGTCCGGCGTCGCCTCCCCGTCCGGCGTCGCCTCCCCGCTCGGCGTCGCCGCCGCCCTCGAACATGGCCACCACGTCACGGTGCGCACCGACCCCGAGGGCGTGATACCCGCGCCGGATCCTCTCCAGAGTGTCGTCGAGGTCGGCCATCATCACCGCCGTGCCGTACGTCTCTCTCGCCGGGGCGGCCGTGGCGCGCGGCGCGCCACGCGCCACGGCCGCCCCTCGTGTTTTCCCTCGCCGGAGCCTCTGGTATCCTTCTCGCCTCGTGGGCAATTAGCTCAGGGGGAGAGCGCCTGCTTCACACGCAGGAGGTCGTTGGTTCAAATCCAACATTGCCCACCACGTGCCCCCTCCTGCCCCTCTTGCCCCTCTGTGCGGTTCCGGCACATTCTTTCCACCGTGGCTTCGGCACGTGCGTTACACCCTGGGACGCGGCTTCGGTAGCCGTGTCACACCCCTGAGGCTCGTTCAGCCGGCGCCAGCCCGCGCCCGCTCGCGATCAGGCTTCAGGCATCCGGGGCGTCGACCGATAGCTCATGGTGGCGTTTGGTGTTTCCTAGATGTAATGTGTTTCCCGTTTGGGAAACGTGATTCCCGGAGGAAACAGTGCAAGAGGACAGGCCCGAGAGAGAAAGACTTCAGGCGGCTCTGGAGCAGCTGTTCCCCCGCGGCGGCGTCAAGCTCGGCCGGTGCGAGGCGGCCGGCAGCGGGCGCTCCGACCGCGAGGCGAGGGTGAGCCTCGGTAAGCATGACCTCCGTCTCCTTGTCGAGTTCAAGCAGCAGGTGGGCAGTGAGGCGAGGTTGAGAGAGGCCGTGGAGTTGCTGCGCCGGCGCCAAGACGAGCAGCCGGGCCGTCTCCGGGTCCTCGCCGTTCCGTTCCTCAGCGCTTCTCGGCAGGAGTTCCTGCGCGCAAGCGGCGTACCCTTCTTCGATCTTGCCGGCAACGCCTGGATCGTCGCCGGCGCCGTCCACGTCGATCGCCGCGGCTTTCCCAATCCGTTCCTCGAGCAGCGGCGTTCGCGAGATCCGTTCTCGGACAAAGCCTCGCTCGTGCTTCGCGCTCTGATCGCCTCCGGGCCGGGAAGGGGAGTCCGTGGCCTTGCCGAGCAGGCGGGCCTGAGCCCCGGCTATGCGTCGAAGGTCGTCCGGGAGCTCGAGGAACGCGGGTACGTCGCCCGGCGTGAGGATGGCCTCGCGCTGCGGCACGGGCGGGAACTGCTGCAGGACTGGGTGCGCGACTACCGCAAGCACTGGATCGAGCGACGCGACTACTTCGTTCCGGCGACCCGTGCACAGGCGGTGATGGACGCGATGCGCCACGCAGCGATCAGCGACGACTACGCCCTCGCCCTGCAGGCCGGGGCCAGCCTGGTGGCGCCCTATGCCGACTTCGACGTCGTCGACGTCTACGTCCGCAGCATCGACGCCGCGGCGGCCTTCGCGAGGCAGCTGGACGCGCGCGAGGTCGAGCGCGGCGCCAACTTGCGCGTCGGCGTGCCCTACTACCGCATCTCCGCGTTCTTCGACAAGCAGGAGTCGGCCGGCCTTCCAGTGGTGTCGGACCTGCAGCTCTACCTCGACCTCTTCGACTACCCCTTGCGCGGCCGCGAACAGGCGGAGCAGATCCTCGAGCGCCGCTTGGGCTCGAAGCTCGAAGCAGCAGAGCGCGAGTAGATGGC
>Ga0068714_10006822_pt1 | contig 11418 bp, 9 predicted proteins | sample MTBNYHSulfiMetaG_FD_62988 | JGI IMG/M metagenome (GOLD analysis project Ga0068714, IMG submission 62988) | Enrichment culture microbial communities from rom New York Harbor, USA that are MTBE-degrading - MTBE-NYH (New York Harbor Sulfidogenic)... | ecosystem: Environmental > Aquatic > Marine >... | reverse complement strand
TCTTGTGGGGGCGCGCGGATCTGGTGAGAAAGAACCTTTGCCGAAGCGGTGTCCGGCTGGTGCGGGAAGGAGTGATGGATTGTCCTCCCTGGCCCGACACAGGTTTGGCTGTCAGCCGTCTATTCCCGAGGTCTGATACGAATGCGCTCAGACGGTGGCGGTGGAGCAGCCTGGATTATCTACTGGGCAAAGACCCCGCGCAAAAGAAGTGGGTCGAGCGTCTCGGATTTGTGGAAGATTCGAACCTACCCCTCTCGCTGAAATCGCTGTGGGCCCATCACCGGTATCTGATTTATGAAACAGAGTGATGGAGATCGAGTGGTAGTGACGGGATCTACAGGGTTTGTGGCCCGTCACTTCATGAATCTATTAACACAAAGCGGTTACCGGGTGCTGCCCGTTAAATCCAGGCTCCATCCCGGAAAGGCCTGTTTTTGGACACCGGACTCGGAAAGCGGCCAGTGGGTGGAGCAGCCGAGTCCATGTTTTCCCTCGGATAGTATCTGGGTACACCTGGGCGCTATCAGAGGTGAACATCCGTTGTCTTTTCGGACGTATCTTGACGCCAATGTGACTTTGACGCGGGAGCTACTTAAGCTGGCCGCGCGGTTCCGCGCACGGAAATTTGTACTGGTGAGCAGTGTAGGTGTTCAAGGGTGGCCGAAAAAAAGCCCTATAAACGAGACCGTCCCACCGGATCCTAGAGGGTATTATCACGTGTCCAAACTGCTTGCGGAACGGTGTGCCCTGGAAGCGTCTCGTCAAGGCCTGCCGGTGACCATTGTTCGCTCGGCACTCACATACGGTCCCCAGGAGACGGACGGTTTGGTTCCCAAACTTATCCGCATGGCCTCGAAGCCGGTCTGCTTCTGCGCAGGTAAGGGGAAGAACCGACTGCACCTGATAGAGGTGAGCGACCTGGCCGAAGGATTGCTGAAGGCCTGCCTGTACGGAGGAACCGCAGGACGGATCTACACTCTGGCCGGTCCGAAGCCCTGTACACTCGGGGAATTGCTGAATCTCATTCGAAAAAACCTGGCCATGGGTTCCCCATGCGTACCCATTTCGAAAGCTTTGATGTTGACCGTGGCGTGCCTGGGGGAAGCCCGTTTCCGTATGAGTCGGTTGCGGGGCCGTTCTATGCCCGGCGAACGATACCTGCCTACCTTTCAGCAGGTCCGGCTTCTGATCCGGGATCGCTGTTATGATACTCATCGCGCAAGGTCGGAACTGGGATTCAATCCCCAAATCACCCCGGAACTGGGTATTAACCGGCTGCTGAGCTGGATGCAGGGAAATATGAGTGTTGGAAGCGATCAAATCAGACGTTCGGAAATGGGGGGATTTTCACACGGACCAAGGGCAAAGCGGAGTGAACAAGCATGAGGGGGTTCCTCCTGCCCTTACGGTTGAATGGGGACTGTAGATAACAGCAGAAACATCCGGGTTCTGCGGCGAAAAGACGGAATGATACCCGTGAAAAGCACTATTGAATACATACACAGAAACAATGTGGCGTATCGTCAGTACTGTTCGGGCAGAACAAAGCTTTCGACCCCGCCGATCGCCATGTGGCTGGAGACCACCAACCGGTGCAACCTCAAATGCATCAAATGCGCCCACCACTACGGATTGAGACGCCCGCTGGGAAACATGGATCGCCGGCTATTCACGCATCTGATCCGTCAGGCCCGGGGAAAGGTCCATCACCTAACCGTAAACGGTGCGGGAGAAGCCTTGCTTCATCCCGAGCTGTTCCGGATGATAACCGAAGCCAAGGCAGCAGGGATACCTCAGGTATTTCTGCATTCCAACGCCACACTATTGACTGAGAAGAAGTCTCGGGAATTGCTGGAGAGCGGGTTGGACAGCTTGATGATCAGTTTTGACAGCGAATTTCCGGACGAATACGAGCGGATACACCGTGGCGCCAAATATGAAAAAACGCTGTCCAATATACTTCGGTTGCTTAGGATGAAGAAGGGACGGGGCTCGGCCGGGCCTATGGTTTCCATCAAAATCGTGCGGGTATTCGAGTCACGCGAGAGACAACACGATCCGGATTCGAACTTTCTTGAATTGTTCAGGGGGCTACCCGTAGACCGGATTTACACGGCTCCTATCCACTCGACAGGGTCCTATTCTGAAAGCCTGAAAAAAGTGCAAAGCATAGCTTCAGAGGCGGTAGACCCGCGAATAGGAAAACAGTATGTTCCGTGTCTGAGACCCTACACTGGGATTGCCGTGACTTGGAATGGTAAGGTCATGGCGTGTTTTCAGGATTATCGAAACGAATACCCGGGAGGAGACGTGACCCGACATGGCCTGATGGACGTATGGAATGGATCCGCCATGAGGGAGTTGCGCGGTCGGCTGTCGGCCGGACCTGGGGGAATTCCTTTGCCCTGTTCGGAGTGTTCCACTACGTGGCGTTCGAGTCCGAATCTTGGTTGGCAATGGCGAACTACAAAGTCCTGGTTCGATTTTCCGAAGGCCCTCACCCGTTACCACATGCCCTTATTGAGAAGAAAAATCTGCCGAATCCCCGTTCTGAACCGGAATCTCGGAGTTTGGTAGGATGTGATGTATTCTTCTCCTTTTTCCAGCCCATTATTTCCTCTTGGAGAAGATATTACCCGCTACCTCCTTCGGAACCAGCTGCCATCCGGAACCCTGTATGATGAGTGGGACGGTGCTCCAACTTCAGATGGGAATTACGCAAACGCCTTTTTCGCCCTTGCGCTTATCCGGTTGTTCCGACTGAACGGTGAGGAGCGAATAGTGCATTCCCTGCTCAGCGTGCTGGATCATCTGGTCCGGTTGCCCGAGGTCAGGAAAGGCCATCGGGAGTTCGCTCAATATGCTTTTCTCAAGTCATGGATCGAGTGGCCGGGTGGAGCGGAATTATCACCTGAAATGAACGCTTCGCTGAAAAGGCGTCTGAATCGGCTGATTTTGCCGCGGTTTGATTCAGGACGCTACACCGTTCACGGCAATAACTGGGTTACTCTGAAAGCCGTGGACAACCTTCTTATAGGACAGATCAGTGGATCCCGGCGATACGCTCACCAGGGGCGGCAACTGATCCGACGGTATACGTTGCGTTGGCAGGATTCAGATGGTTTGTTTGCCGACTTTCCCCGCAATCCCAGGGGCCGCTTTCAGGAGCGTCTGACGCCCCTCACCTACCATGCGGCTACTTGCTTTTTTCTGCTGGAAGCCCTTCCGTTCATGAACGATCCTTCGGTTCGGCAAGCCTTGATTCGTGGTGTTGACTTGCTGTCGTTCCTGGTGGATGAAGATGGCCGATTTGCTCCGTATGGTAGGAGCAATTACAGCCTATTTGGCCTCGCCACAGCCGCAAGCACGCTCCTGAGGGCGGCCCGGGAACTAAAAGGATCCGATGAAGCGAGCGCTGCGGGACGGATCAGTGAATGGGAGCCGGCCGGTCTTCGAGTTGCGAATCAATTGAGACATCTTCAACTTCCGGATGGGAGCGTTCTTCTGAATCCGGGTTCAAAAGGCCGGGACAAAAGCTCCTGGGATTTTTACATGCATCACACGGTGTATAATGCCTTCGCTGCCGCGTTGCTGTTGGATCCTTCGATTCGACTGCCGGTAAGCGTTCGATTGGAGCCCTCATCCATTGCCGGGAAATCCCCTCGAACCTTCGTCTTGTTGAAAGCCGGGCTGCTGCTTTCAGACTCCGGAGCCGGTCGCGCCGTCGTGTCCCTGCAGGGACAGAAGAGCCTTCCTGAATTCGAACTCGATCCCCGTTTTTCGGGAATGAATCTGATCTCTCTACGTGTGGGGGGTTGCGAACTCATCCCCCCACCCCCGGTCCCTCCGTCCAACGACGAAAATCTGATCAGTCCCGGTTTTGTTCCAAGCCTGACCTCGGGAAGCCGGGAGTATCATCCATATACCTGGAGCCGGATTCGAATCCGGGCATTTGATGATCGTGTTCTGATTCTTCAGGGGGAGGCGGAATTCCAGACCAAAAACCCGTGGAGGCGATTACAACGGACCGTCATCCGTTATCTAAGGAGTCCGATGTTCAGAAAGGCACATGTCGAAGAGCTCGTTCGAATGCTCGGATCAGGTCCCTTTCTTTACCGTGCGGCGCGGATCTCGGGGCCTGTTTTACCCACACTGAAACGCACCATTATCGTCCTATCGAGTCCCTTTACCGTTGTGTTCCGGGATCGACTGACAAACAGCTCAGGAATTCCTGTAACTTGGCGCCCCGTCATTCTGAGGTTGTTCCCGGACTGGGAATATCAAGATCATGAAATTGTGTGGGGAAGTTCGGGCCGAGGCGTTCGGATCCGTTTCGAAAAGCCCGGACCGGGCTGGTATAAGGCGGTCTCACGCGCGACGGCCCTGGGTCCTTGTCGGATGCTTTACAGCTTACCTCTTGAAGTGAGGCCCGGCGAGTTACAGGACAAAGTCTTCTCCGTGTCGCCTTTGGGAGAAACCGCCGTGAAGTGGAAGTGGGCGGACGGTACGCTGGTCCTCGAGGAAGCGGGCTGGGGCGCCGGTAAAAAGACCGCCTTCCGATTCCCCGTGCCGGCATAAAGGGCTCCGGCGCGGAACGCCGTTTCTGCGATCCATATCAAAACCGCCAAGGGAGGTGTTTTCCACGAAAGTCTTAAGCCCCCGGCGTTGAGCAATGCCTGTGTCAGAGCGATGAACGGGAAAATCCATAATGAAATCAGTGTGGATCGAGGCAGAATACCCGGCATACTACGATGCAGCGTGCGCGTTTGGTAAAACCCGATGCCGTACCGGAAATGTTGCTCGATAAACGACGAAATAGCGCCACGGTGGGCATGGATGACAGGCATGTCCGGCATGTACAATAATTGTTCTCCGGAATTGGACAGGCGCCAGTTCAATTCTTCGTCCGACATGGTCAGCAGTGACTCGTTGAATCCGCCGATACGCTTGACCGAAGCGGCTTTATACGAGCAGTTGGCTGTGAATAGACTGCGCACGAAAGCAGGCCTTTTCAGGAAATGTGGAATCCTGCCCGGTGTCCGAAAACGGATATCCGACGTTCCGGATTCCGGTACCTCCCGATAGGCGCATAACCAGCTTTCCCACATTCGTTGATTGGTCTCGCCCAGAAGGCCCGGGGTGCCGTTTATTACCGGGCCTCCGATGGCTGCAGTCCGTGGATAAGCCTCGTGATGGGTTGTGATCTTCTCGATCCAGTCAGGGGGAACCTTGCAATCGTCATCAGTGAAGGCGACCACATGGCCCCGGGCTTCCTGCAGACAACGATTCCGACACCGGGGAATGCCCGGCCGTGTCTCGATGAAGACACGCAGAGGAAGTTTCCGGGCATAGGAACGCGCCAAATCGAGGGTTGAATCGCGGGACCCATTGTCTACGAGGATAACTTCCGTTGGGAGTACGTGCTGTTCCGAGAGGCTTTCGAGGCAGTTCCCGAGAGCACGTGCTCGATTGCGAGTAATCAGACCGACGGTGATACTCAAACCGCTTGCGCATCCCGACGTTTTTTCGCCGACTTCAAGTGGAGAAACCACCAAAACGCCACCGCCAAGTAAAGGATTAGAGCCGCGACCAATGCAATGACCGGGACCCCCCACCACCCCGAATCCTCGAATATGTGCCATCGGATCAGCCATGCCGACGCTGCAGCGAGAATGGATCCGGCAAAAGGACCTGACAGTGGGCCGAACAGGGTGGTAAAGGAGATTCCGATCAAGGAACGCATGTAGAAAAAGCCTACTATAGTCCGGGTCAAGGCCCCTATACTCATCACCCAGGCCACTCCCGTTGTTCCGTATCTCATGGTAAAAGGCACTATCAGGACAGCCGCCACCGCCAGAAATATGACGTTCATCCGGAAATCCAGGCGAGGAAGGGAGACGGCTCTGAAAAGCGGGTAGGTTATGGCGGAAAATGCTGAAGCCACTCCCATGACGAGCATGATTCTTAGGATGGGTACGGCCTGGATCCATTTGGTCCCGTATATGTACGTCACAACATCAGGCGCCAGAACAGCCATCAGTCCTGCATAGGGCAATATGGCCATCGAGGCCCAGAAAATGACCTCCTGAAGGCCCGTTCGAAGGCGGTCGGGCCGGTTCTGTATCTTGGCGTAGGCGGGATATGTAACGTATGATATGATGTTGGTTGTGTATTTTGCGGGTATGTAGGCCAGGGATAAAGCGAAAAGGTAGAATCCCAACTCCTTCTCCCCTACCATTCGGCCTATAAACACCCGATCGCCCCATGAAAGCAGAAAAAACACGAGGCTCGATCCCCAGATGTACTTGCCGAAATGAAGCAGCGGGAGCGCCTTAACCCACTGCCACCCAAAACGGTTCATGTCTCGGATCACAACGTATGATCCGAGACATCGTATCAAACTGGAAAAGACGGCCCCCAGCGCAAGGGCCCATGCGTTTCTCAGCAGGATGACCAGAATTATCTGAATACAGGTGGAGACAAACCCTGTTATCTGATTAAACAGCGCCAGTCTGCGAAACCGCATGTCGCGATTCAATTTGACCATGGATAGGTTGGAAGCCCCGCGCAACAGAAAGGTCAAAGATAGGACTCTGAGAAGGGGAATCAGTTCGTTGTTGTTGTAAAAAGCCGCCAACCAGGGTGCGCCGAGAAAGGTCAAACAAAAGAGCAGAATGCCCCGTCCTACCTGCAGGGTCCAGGCGGTATCGAGATAGGACTGCACGCTTTCGGATCTTTGAATCAGCGCCTGCCAAACACCGGTGGTCGTAAGACCGTCCCATATCGCCACCGTAGCTAGTGCGACACCCACCAGGCCGAAAATCTCGGGAGTCAACAGGCGGGCGAGAATGACGCCCGATCCCACACCGACAAGCCCGGTCAGGGAAAGAGAGACAAACGTCCAGACGCCTCCCTCCAGCGTGGGCCTGCGGATCGAACCCCGCGGAAAAAGTCTGTCGAAATAGGTCAAAACCCGGGCGGAAAGGTGGGCCTCTTGAACGTTCGGAAACGACATCAGCTGAGTCCAACGATGCGATCCAGGAATGCGGCGAGATCGCTAGCAGTGCTCGATGCCGTAAATCCGGAAGCGGGTTGAGGATTCACCCGGAGGGACGGACGGGCTTGATTGAGCAAGGCCCGGAGGATGTTTTTCAGCAGGGGCATTTCGTTGTAAGGAATCACGACACCCGATCGGGTCCGGTTTATTATGTCAGCCATGGCGCTGTCCGGATCGGCCAGAGCGAGTATGGGGCGGCCCGTTCCCAGGTAATCGTAGAACTTGGCAAGAATCATCTCTTTCATGGGACCGGACGCCAGGAAAAGCAGATCCGCGCCTTTTACGTAGCTTATATAATCGTAGTAGCCCAAATAGGGCATGAATCGGGTCACGGCTTTCAGTTCCGGGAAGCGATCCAATAGAGTCCGAAGCCTTCGTTCCTTATGAAAATCGGGTAATGTCCCGGGAAAGAGCAAGACCTGGAAAGCGTCGGGGGCCACGGCCTCGCTCCTCAGCAGCCGGCCCAAGGCCTCGAGGAGCTTCAGTCCCTCGATGCGCGGACCGTGCAAGGAACCACCGTGGATAATGGTGAAGCGATCGAAGCGCTTAGGTGGTATGGTTCTTAGAGTATCCTCATCATAGGCGTTGGTAATCGTTTTTGTTCTGGCGTTGAATTCAGATCCGAGGCGGTCCCGAAACTGCTGCGTGCTCCTGGAAGTAGCCGCCAAGATGCCGTCTGCGGCCGAGAGAACTCGATTCTCCAATAGGATGTGCCGGCGGGCACGGAGAGAGTATCTTCTCGAACGCATGAACGGTGCAACGACTCCATTTTGTACCTGGTGAAAGGGATCCCGGTAGTCCAGCACGAGCTTTATCCCGAACTCCTTCTTGAGCGCATACCCGATGAGCATGGATGAGAACGGCGGAAGCGAAACCAGAACCACGGAAAATCGGCCTGTACGAATCAGGTCGCGCGCACGGCGCAATACGAAATGGTTCCATCCCCACTGGGGTTCCTGGACGGGATATGCATAGGACAGTAACCTGCGGAGGCTGAGAAGAATCCAATCCGAACGTCGTTGATGGGTGTGGTTATGGGTTGACACCTTCTGTTCCAAGGAGGGAATTGTTGAATGGGAATGCACGAAGCGGCTCTGAAAGGGCTCGAAAGAAGGCGTGTGGTAAATGCGGCATCCGGGTGGAAGTATGTGAACAAAAAAATCGTCGCAGACTTCTGCGTAGCGTGGGTGCGCCGAAATAATGGTGGGATGCCACCCAAGGGCATCGAGATGACGCGCAAAAAGAGAAATTCTTTTTGTGGGAACCGCTGCGTTGGGTGGCCCACAATAAGAAATCAACAGGATACGTTTCATGTATGCTGTGTGTGAGATGATGATTTCAAAAAGGAACCGGACGCCGATTAGAGGTACAGTGAAACATAAACGAACAATTCCAAGTGACCATTGCAGGAAAAAGGTCAAAATTGCAAGCTTCTCTTTGACCTCTGTAGTTGTGTCCGATGCTAGGATGATCGGCCATTTTACTGGATCGCTCTAATTTTGAAAACATTTACACATAGTTATAAATCACCCGTCCGGCTCTTTTAGTTCGGTCGAATGGAGCGTTTCTTTTTATCCCGTCATTATTTGATTCCTGTCAGCGGGTCCTGTCTGCGAATGAGCTGATCGTCACGAAACGAGAACTCAACACATATTTTCTTGACTCCGCCAACCAGAATTAAATAAAATTGTAACTAACGTTACAAAACATGAGTTCTTTCAAGAAGGGAAGAAAACATGAAAATTAAACAGTGGGTGGTCATTTCGTGTCTTGTGGCGATGTTTCTCGTCCCATGCGTTTCTTTCGGACAACCTACCGGGTATCAGGGGTTGTGGAAGGATACGAGCGGCAATCCGATTCATAACTTCTATGTCCAGCACTATCTGCAGGGTAATTCCACGGTGGTCATCTATACCCGGGATGCAATTAACTTCTATGCATTTCTCGGCTCCATGTCGGGAAATGCGTTTGAGGCTCTTTCCCTGGATCCCGATCAAGATCGCAGGCTGCAGCTCTCGTTTGCGGCGCCCACTACCGGTACGGCAACGATAACGGACAGGACGGTCACGCCCAACACAGACATCGTAATCGATATTGCGAGAACCTTTCAGGCTCAGATCACGGATCGCTCCGGCATCTGGAAGGACGGAAGTAATGTTTTGAGCATGTATGTCCAGGACTATACGGTCGGCTCCACGGTGATTGTGTACACGTTCGATGCTGTTGATTTCAAAGCATTCCTGACAAACGTTTCAGGAGACACCTTTACAACCACGGACTTGGGAGACGGTACCGAACAGATGACCATGGTGTTTGCCAACGCATCTTCAGGTAACGTCGGCGTAGCGCCGGCAATGGCGCCAACGATGCTGTCGCCTCTCGCCAACGACTTCAGCTACCCGGTGAGTAAGACGTTTTACCCCACACCCTTGCCGCTCGTATCCTTTATGGGTGATCCGAGGGTCGGGGCAGCCCCCCTGACGGTAAACTTTACGGACCAGTCTGCGGGCGTTAAAGACGCCTTCGGATGGAATTTTGGGGATGGGGGCACCAGTACGCTTCAAAATCCGCAGCATACGTACAATAATCCCGGTACCTATGACGTGTCTCTGTCGGTGTCCAACATCAGCGGATCGAGCCTGCTGACCCAGAACGGATATGTCTCGGTCGCAGCTACGGGTACGCCCCCATTGGCTCAGTTCTCAGGGATGCCCACCAGCGGACCGGCGCCTTTGTCCGTCAGTTTTATTGATACGTCCTTGGGCAGCCCCACCAGCTGGGCATGGAACTTTGGAGATGCGGGAGATCCGAGTGTGGTCCAGAGTACGGCTCAAAATCCATCCCATGTCTTCGCGAACCCGGGCGTGTATACGGTCACGCTTATCGTTAGCAACGCGTTCGGCAGCAACGGCGCTACCAGAGTGAACTACATCAACGTCAGTGCCGCCGATGTGATGCCGACGGCTGATTTTATCGCTACGACGGCCACGACCGGACCTTCGCCCTTATTCGTCGCTTTTCAGGACCAGTCTACGGGCAGTCCCACTTCTTGGCAGTGGAATTTCGGAGATGCCGGAGATCCCAATATTGTCCAGAGCACATTGCAGAATCCCGTTCATAATTACAGTGCGGTTGGAACATACTCGGTAAAACTCCGGGTCTCCAATTCTGCCGGTTCCAACACCAAGACACGGGTCAACTACGTAACCGTAACCTCGGGCTCCGCAACCGTGAATATGGGGTATGGTGGTTTTTAACCGGTGGCCGGTAATCCAGGCGGCGTGTCCGGAACTGTTTTCGGACGCCGCCTTTTGTATTCTAAGACGCCGACCGCGGAGTCATTGGATATTGGCGGAAATCTGAGGTTCCAGGAGTTTCTGAAGCAAGAAGACATTCTCCCGAGTGCGGTCGAGTGGGTGGAGCAGCACGCTTTCCCCTTATTTTTAGGGGTTTTAGTGCTCGGCATGCTGGTTCGATCCGTCTTCTTCACCGGCATCGGTGAACAAGACGCCCGCCTTTTGTATCAAACGTTCCTCCAACAAAACGAGCCGTCCATGACCGCTCCTTGGGCGGTTTTGCTTCCCGCTCGAGCGTTTCTCGCCGTTTTCGCAACCTCGCCGTTCATGATCTGGGGATGGTCCGTTCTGATATCCCTCGGCCAGATCATACTCCTGTATATATTGGGTGGCCGACTGTTTCAGAGTCGCTTTACGGGGGTCGTCGCTGCGTTTTTCTGCGCAATATGGGCTCCGGACTTGTTCTCCGCCACACGGGTGAGCGGCGGCCTGGTCGCAGGAACGCTTGTTTCCCTGGCCTTCTGTATCCTGCTGAAACCCCGTACACATCAGAACGAGAAAAAGGGAAGGCTAATTGCTTCCGGACTCCTTTTCGGCACGGCCTTCTGGTGCGGCCCATGGGGATGGATGTTGTTGCCGTTATCCTGTGTGCTGCTGATATACGTGAGCCCCAACCAGCACCGGTCGTGGGAAAAGGCCGTATATTTCTTCTCAAGCTGGTGCGCGGCCGTATTGGTCGTCTACATGATTTCGGTGGCTTTATTTGGTGCGGAATGGTTGGGACCGGCATCCCATACGGCCCCCGGCGATGGCTACTATAGCTTACCGATGACGCTGTATTTGGCGATCGTGTTATGTCTGGCGTTGGTGGTTTGGGGCAGCACCAAAGATCGTTTGGTGATGTACTGGCTCCTGCTTCCAGTGGGAGTGTCATTATTCTTGGGAGCCCTGGGGCAGGATGCGTTCTCGTTTTTGCGTAATCCGGCGGATCTGGCCGCCCTGTCCGCGCCGCTCGCTTTAACGGTCGCTCGCGCCTTCGAGTTGTTGTACAAGGCCGTCGGTCAA
>Ga0068714_10006820_pt1 | contig 11420 bp, 13 predicted proteins | sample MTBNYHSulfiMetaG_FD_62988 | JGI IMG/M metagenome (GOLD analysis project Ga0068714, IMG submission 62988) | Enrichment culture microbial communities from rom New York Harbor, USA that are MTBE-degrading - MTBE-NYH (New York Harbor Sulfidogenic)... | ecosystem: Environmental > Aquatic > Marine >... | reverse complement strand
GGCCATGGCCGCCAACGTCGGCGCGGTCAAAAATCTCCTGGCTGCCTCCTGGGAGCTGTGGGGGGGTGCCGCTGAGCGTGTCAAGGTACACGATCAAAAAGAGGGCCGAAGAGGACCGAGGACAAGCACGTCGCGGCGGGGGAGCAAACCGGTAATATTTTAGACAGACTGCTGAAGGCACTCAAGAAATAGGCCGGCGTGGAGAAATAACGGCGCGACAAGACCGTTCAATCCTACGTATCGCATTGGCAAATTGCTCCCTGCTTTTTCCCGTTTCTCTTTGCATCACAATACTTGAAAAAATGAGTATCAAGAGGTGATGTCGAAATCATCCAAATCCCCAGGGATTAGCATCGGGTATGTATTGTGCATTGTGCGCGTGTTTGCGGGAGATCTTCTTATACTAAAATATCCTTGACAGTGCCCGCAGAACACGGCGTAGTGAAAAATTAAAAATCTCCTAACAAAACGCTATACAAAACGATTTCCTATTGAAGCAGATCATGACAACTCGTTCCTGAGTGGATAAATTGCCACAGTTACGGTTGCCGTTCAAATACGCGAGTGAAAGCTGTGAGTTTCAGTGGAAATGGAGAACTGATTATCTTATCCCGAATATCTTATGATTCATGCTATTATTCGAGGGGGTGGCGAAATATGAGCAATAACGGATTGAAACAGGCCAGGCAATTGACCAGCGAGGGTTTCCATTATGATAATCTCCGGAAAATGGCCAAGCACTGCCGTGAGGAGACCCAACCGGATAAGATCTTGACCGCCTACGTATTGAATCGTGTTTTTTCAGAAATTGCCGAGGAACTTGGCGAAGGTCCTGTTTTCATCTCTAAATTGCGCAAGATGGAAGCGAATTATAGAACAGCCCTAAATCTCGCCATGGAAAGTGCCATAGCCGGCGCTCCCCAAGAAGAACAGAATAGACGATTGACTGAGCTCATCCAACTGCTTCGGCCTGATCAAGAAACGGAATAGGCATCTGAGTTCTTGCAGATTTTTTTCATGTTTAAGGATTGGAAGATAAGCCGAAGGGACCAAGCATAATATGCGCATACAGCCTGTTCTGGTTATCGGTGCGATAGGGCACGTGGGCGGGAGACGGGTGTCGCAGATTTTTTCAGGTGAATAGAAAAATTTGATATAGCCACGCACTTTATTGAAGAATTAAAGTCTTCCCGTAACTCAACACGCTCGGACATAAAAAGAGAAAAGGGTCAGGATGTATAGAACTCCTGACCCTAGGAAAAGGGACAAAAGTATCTCTTTTCGCCGCTAGTCACCGATGTTGATCGCTCTGGAAGCATCATCGATACAGTTCTTGAGATCCTCTTCGCGGACTTTCTTGGGGTCCTTCAAATCTTCGACCCTGCACACGAACTCATTTCCCGCCTTGTCTTTGACCCAAACGAAACCTTTTTCTCCCATTTTCATTCTCCTTTCATAGTGATAACTAAATAGAACAAAACATAAGACCGCGAGGCCGAAAGCGCAATAGGTTAAGCCACGATTTTTTATTCTCAACAAATATAAATTTCTCGAAGGGGATTCAACAACCCGATTTTGCAAAAGATGTGGAATGCTGAGCTTAGATATGATACTTTGCGTTTCCGCAACACCAAGCTGCGCTATATCCTCCACTTTCAGTCTGGATTGCAGCACCTGACAAATCCAAACATCTAATGACATGACTTCGAGGATCATTTAAAATGCAGATCAAAAAATGGACTTCAATGTAACGCCAAATGAAATCAAAAAGCGAACAACAGAGGATGTCCCATGGAAAAGGGTACACGGCTTCCAACCGCTCCAGGGCATCAAACATATTCTCCTTTTTTCTGCAGTACTGAGGGAGTCCCCGGCTGTTTCGTCGGAGGAGGAAAGAATACCATCACCCCTTTGATTCTCATCCTGTTTTGGCTTCTCGGGTTTGTTTTCCTGTGGAGGATCCCTAACCCGAAGAAGTCCGACCATCCGAGCAACGCATCATCGGATGCGTCTATTGTCATCCCTGCGAGAAACGAAGAACAAAACCTCGCGACTCTGATTGATTCGCTCAAGCACCAGACTCTGAAACCCCTTGAAATCATCGTGGTGGACGATCACTCGGAGGATGGAACAGCCGCGATCGCACAAAGGGAGGGCTGTGCCGTCCTTCGATCAGAGAGCCTCCCGGAAGGCTGGGCCGGAAAGCCTTGGGCCTGCTGGCAGGGGGCGAAAAAAGCTGGGGGAACCCTCCTTGTTTTCCTCGACGCAGACACCTTTTTAGCACCGGACGGCCTGTCCAGACTCCTCCATGAATACCAGGAGAAGCAGGGGCTTTTCTCCGTTCAGCCCTTTCATCAGATGAAAAAGGGTTATGAGCAGTTGTCAGCCTTCTTCAACATTGTAGCCATGGGCGGGGTGAGGGCCTTTACCCTTCTGGGACACAAGATTCCGCCCCTTGGAGCCTTTGGGCCTTGCATGGTGTGTTCGCGGGAAGATTATTTTGAGGTGGGAGGCCACAGCCACAAGAAAGTCCGGGGAGAAATTCTCGAGAGCCTGGCGCTTGGAAAGGAATTTCTGAGATCGAATCACAACATCCACTGCTACGGCGGCAAGGGGGCCATCTCGTTTCGCATGTACCCGGCCGGGCTTTCCTCGCTGATCGAGGGCTTCAGCAAGGGATTCGGGACAGGCGCCGCCACCATGTCCCTCGGAAGCCTGCTCATAATGGTCTGCTGGATATTTGGATGTTGCTCGGTGAGCCGTTATCTCATTCAAGCCCTTGTGCTTGGGGACATGACGGAGCTTTATGGGTGGGCGCTTCTGGACGGTCTCTATGCAGCGCAGATTTACTGGATGCTCCAGAGAATCGGAAACTTCGGGTTCCTGACGGCACTCCTCTTTCAGGTCCCGCTGGTTTTCTTTGTGACTGTTTTCGGGTTGTCGCTTCTTCGCATTTTTCTCATGAAACGAGTCCCCTGGAAGGGAAGGACCGTGAACACCAGGAAAGAGCAATCCTAGCCCATGCGACTCATCCATCTCCCCACTTTCTGGACCGTCGTCGTCGACATCATGGCCTGGTTTGTGATCCACATGGGTGTGGTTTATGTCATGGTCCGGATTCCTTTGAAACGCTTTGATCCGGAAGGCCCTCTCTGCCGCAGCAGGAAATGGGAGAGAGACGGGCGCCTGTATCAGGATGTGTTCAGGATCAGGAAATGGAAAAAACACCTGCCCGACGGAGCCTCGGTCCTCGGGGAAAACGGTTTCCCAAAAAGTACACTCAGCAGTCGTCAGAAGGACTATTTTGAGACGTTTCTCGGTGAAACCTGCCGGGCCGAGTGGACCCACTGGATCATCATGCTTTTTGCCCCATTGTTTTTTTTGTGGAATACTGTTGCCGTAGGCTTCATCATGCTTTTCTATGCCTCAGCCGAGAATCTGCCTCTCATCATGGCCCAGCGGTACAACCGGTGCCGGTTCAGGCGTGTCCTTTAAAAAGAAAGAAGGAGAGATTGATATGGCCGGGCTGCGGGAGCCCATCGTTTCGGTCGAGCACCTGCGCAAGCGCTTCGGTGACGTCGAGATAGTGAAGGGAGTCACGTTTCAGATTCCAAGGGAAGGGCTTTTAGAACCCCTCGGCCCCAGCAGAGCCGGCAAAACTACCACCTTTGGATTTGACCAGTCGGACGGGATACTTGAACTCGATGAGCCGGGAAAAGAATTGACTACCACCATATCTATAATTCGCCCTTGTTCTTTAGGGCGTGGATAACCAGGAAACTATTCCATTCAGGCTGTGAAAGGCTCCATGTTCCATCATGCCTCTGCGTCTTATAAAGGCGTTCAAAAGCTCCCGCCAGTTGGGTATCCCCTTCAGTGGAGTCCAAATGGGCCAGGGCATTGACCGTCTGATAAAATGGAATAGACCCCATCCATATCCCCGATTTCTTGTGCACCCGTCCCAGATTCCTTACCGCCAAGGCCACAGCCCTGCTGTACGCATAACGCGGATGAACCACGAAAGCCCTCAGGATATTGCTGTAAGACGACCAGCCACACCATCTGCCGGATTTCTTGGAACCCTTACTCAGGAGCCACTCATAGATGCGCACTATTTCGGGTTCCTCTCTATGGCCGAATACGCACGAGAGAAACAATGTCCCGCTCGCAAGCAGCAGAACAGAGGAACCTTGAGTGAAAGGGAGGCCAGCCATTCCATTTTGAGAGACTTTTTCCGCCGGGTAGATTCTCTGTGGTTGGAAATAGCTCAAAGTCCGGGTTAGGAGCCACTCAAGCCCTTTACGAACAGATTCAGTCTCATCCCGAATTGTGAGATGAAGACCGAATAATCGCCTGATTGTCTTGATGAAAGATTGGTCCCACGAACCATCGGGCGACTGGCCGGACAAAAGGTATCCTACCGTATCGGCAAAATCACGTTGATAGCCTATCCTATGCCCATTCTGGAGCCACTTCTTTCGCGCATAAAGACCGGCTGGCGTCTTGCTGCGCACAAATATGGAATAAGGGTCTGACCTAAGTCTCACGGGGGAATCCTTTCTTCAAACGCTTCTAGCGGAAAGTCGAAGGCCTGCTCAAAGACAGTGTTCACTTTAGGCAAGCTGTAGTTGTTTCAAAAGAATAAGGTTTTCCCTGATCCATTTCCGAAAGAGGAAACAGGATAATTCCTCAGCACTGCATTAGTCTTTTGAAGTGGAGAACTGGTGTGTATCTTTTCAGTTTCCTTCATGGCATGGTTTGTTTCTGCTTCACGGTACCAGATTGTTTAGCGGTTCAACGAACGAAATGAGGCCAACCCCCCCGCCACAATGGTTTGCTTTTTCCCCTTCCAGCAGCTCCTTCTACAATTCCTGTCTGGGCTTTGCAATCTAAATTGGCTAAGCATATTCAGAAGGGATCCCAGTCTAATGTTGATTTTGGGAACGGTAACCTTCCGGCGATCGATTTCCATGCCCGAACGGGCAAAAATGTTCTTCCCGCTTAGTGGTTGATAAGTAAACCAGGCCTCAATGGAAGACCATCACTCGAAAAGCCTTAACAAAAGAGGAAAGGCCTCATTGAATAATCAGGCATGGATTCAAGTGTTACCACCGGTAAAGGATGCTTGGAAACTCATTGGGAAACCTGGATGTAACTTCAGATGCAAAGATATTGAATTTCACAATGTGAGTTGAAAGCAATTGAAAAAATGGGGTGATCTTGAGTAGCGACTTGCACATCCAGGTTCACCGTCCGCTGGTCGGAAGGTGATCTTCCGGGTAGTTGTTTCTGAGGCTCAATATCAGTAAAGATTACAAATTCAAGTCGCCTGTCGACGAGAAGAATCGCCGATTCAAGTATAGCCCAAATACTGGGTCGCCTTCCCTTTGTCGGAATCTGATCGTCTGGGCGGCCAGTTCCGGGTGACAACATCTTTAGCGATTACGATCGTTAAAGTTCACCTTTGGGATACAGGGTCGGCTTGTTTTCGGCCTTCCATTGAAGATGAATAGGGAGGAACCTCCCAAGTTTTGCAAATCTCCCCTGAGGGCGATCGAAGCGTATCATAAGTGAAAGCGGGGACCGCTTTTCCCCACCATCGACTTGAGGTCCTAGTCTCTTGTAACATCACGCAAATATAAGGTTTCGACATCGGCCTCAAAAAGGCCTAATCTTAACATAATTCCCCAAGAAGCAGCGCTAAAGCTCAACCTGCGCAGTGAGAAGCCTGCCAAATAGCGGTCCGATGGGTGGCGCTTCGCTATTTTTTCCTACCTTCTGCGTTTTCCTGAAATCCGGCCGATTTCTCACTTTAAGTTTACATTGATTTGTCCGCATGCCAATGTGCGATATGCGTAGCATGCGTGTTCAAATAGGCACCTGGCTTGTAAAACTCGTCATAGAACTCCAGGTCGAGGTGATGCGCCTGGAGATACATTATGAGGAACATGGAAGGCACTGTGCCGGGGAACTTCCCAAAGGTTTCAAACACATACTTCGCTTGAAGCGCAACACACTCCCGAAACTTCTCATCGTGGATCTGCGCGGCTGAACGAACTTTGCGACTATTTTTCCAGACCCCGGGCGTGTCAGGATGAAACGGCCCGCCGGGACCGAACTTCCGATTGCAGATTGCCTCCACGGCGGTGCGCATGTCCGGATAGTGAGGCGGGCAATACCCCTCCATCACGCCCTTCAGACCGGTGGGATTTGGGTAAGGCCAGCGCTCGTCCTTGTCGTATCTGAACCCCAGGCCGGGAACCTCAGGGTCGCCGCTCGCCCCCAAGACAGCAAACGCGTCGACCCCGTTGAACATCCATCCCCCCAATCCCATTGCCTGGAGCATCAGCGTACCGGCATAACAACTCGATGCAAGTTCAACAGTCATCTCCGACAGAGACCACTGTTCAACGAAAGTGATCGGCCACACATTGTCTACATCCACAATGTCTCGAAACCGCTCGATACCAGGCATGGAGCGTTTGTTGATGTCATCATAAAGTACAATGTTGTTCTGAAGCATATAACATAGATTGAGCAGTACGTGCTGCGACAGATCCCCAACAGGGATAACAACCAGTGTGGAGGGCTTGTTAAACACCCAAGTGTTATGAGCCTCTGTGTAAGGGACATCGGAAGAAAATCTAAGACGCCCATTCTGGATCTTCCGTGCCCGTTTTCGCGCATTGTCAACAAATGCCTCCAGGCTCAATGATCCGTCCTCTGCGCGGTCATCGAAAGCTGGCGCATCCCGCATCTCCAATACATACACTCCTTCGTCATCCGTGAAAAAAGTTTGACTTGTGTGAAACCCGGCTGATGAAGGGAAAACCCGCCCACTTGCAGATCCGGCGTAATTTGAAAGGTGCGGGGCATAACGGTCGGCCCGGATAATCAAGTGGTGCCAGGATGTATTGCCACCGCAGGCCGACACGACAAGCCACTTTTCAAGATCGGTTAGGGGTAGCGCTTTGCAACCAGATTTGTATGCAAAGACGCCATCTGGGATCTCCGCACCCATAAAAAATCGCCGAGATCTACGGCCCAGGAGGGCTTCAACGAGGGGGAATGACAACATGTCCTGAAAACCCCTGGGAGCTTTCATATTACTCATTCTTCTCTCCTTTCATAACAGGCAAAAACGGGATTTCGGAGACTTGAAACTTTGATTTGATAGAAAACTTGTATTCGCAAATATTATGCAAGCCCGAAGAATGCGAAGAATCGGTTTCCGATGTGTATCGGTAGCTGAGGAGTCATGCTGAGAAGGGATTCTCTGCCCGCTTTTCAGTAATCAGACTCTATCTGTATTCAGCAGTCTTCCAAGATCAAGCTCGGAGTTTGCAGGGAATAGCATCAGAGAATAGTGCAAAAGCCAGCAGGAATTCCCAAGCCTAACACGCTGGAAATCATCCTAATGTCTTGCCGGCTCGGTGGTCGGCTTCGCGTTCTTGTCCGCGTTGCTTGAGCAAATCAGGGTTTATTTCTTGTCGATCTCAACTGATACAGGCGCTGACTTTGTAATAGTGTTAAACACCGGAGAGTATTTTTGGGCCACCCGCACCATTTCCTCTTTCTCTTGACCTGAAACATCTGCGTCGATCTTGAAGTATACACGAATGTTTTTGTAACCCACCGGCACATCCTCCGACAGGCCTAAGAAGCCCCGGAGATCGATGTCACCTTCGTACCTGGATTGAACGCCTCTTATTTTGATGCCTTTGGCAGACGCGTGAGCGACGAGGCTGGTCGTGAGACATCCAGAAAGCGCAGCCAGAAGATACTCAACGGGATTAGTCCCTCGGTTGTTCCCCAGGAGAACAGGAGGTTCATCCATGTCAAAAAGCACTGGCTTCCTGGAGTTGTCCTCTGTGAGGGCTCCATAAAAATCCCTCACAGTGGCTTGGGAATGGGTGCCGTTGATCCACTTGTTGGTCGCTCGGAACTTGAATTCGGCAACATCCGGCTTTTGCTTGATGAGATCGACGGTGGCGAACAACTGGTCGATATTTATACCGTTTTCGAGTTTGGGTTCCTTTTTTGCTTCCATTGTTTTCACCTCCCACGTAATTTTGTAAGCAATTGGAAGCTAACATACGTTTGACCGGCGACGATCACAATGGGGGTAATCCTGTATTTTTCTTCTAAACTCTTCGCAAGCACACATAATCGCTGACGCGGTTCTGAAATACTGAGATACTTGATGGACATTATACAGGGGCTGAAAGGCATCGAAAAAGAGGTCTGGAGGTCGTACAACTCCTGGTCTTTAATGTGCTTGCCGGGTGACCCATTTCGAGGAGCGAGAATCCGATTATGACTAGCAAAAAAATTCTATCGTAGGAGTACGAAATGAGAGGGTGGCGGTTTGCCCGTATTGAACCAGAACCTGAGAATACCCTCAAAAGACCGGATTTCAAATCAACCGCCTGATTGGAAGTTTGCGTATCGAAAACTTGAAACTGATCGCTTCGAAAACCGAACGATTTCCTGCACGATAGTTGAGGAAATGAGATTGAAGAGACTGTCGCCGAATTAACCTGCCCTATCCCCAAAAATGTTGGCTTACTGAAAACCGTTTTATTTTTAACCCCGAGCGTATCTTCAAGATAACGCTTAATACACCAGTATCTCCCTCGGGTCCTTCGAAGTGCCTCATCGCGATGGCTGTAGCCTATTGATTGGGCTTGTGATTCAGTTAGCAAAGCGCTGGCGGAAGATTAATGGCATCACCTTTGCTAGTTGTCAAGCCGAACTCTCATACTCCCTGCGCAGGAAGAGATGCGGCATTTAAGGTCGGTGTTTGATTCTTCCAAGGATGTATAGACAATCAAAAGGAGGGTTACCATGAAGAAATTGGCTATCTGTATTCTTGTCGCAATGATGACATTTGGTCTTACACTCACGGCTTCCGCCAAAGAGGTTTTTGAGGTGACGCTTGTTCCCATAGTGGGGGGCGAGAGCATTGGTAAAATAGAGGTGAGTGAAAGAGGTGAGGTGAAAGTGGAAATCGAAGGAGCCACTCCTTCTTCTGCATTAGATGTCTACTTTGTCCCGTCTGAAGGATCTTCCTGTTTAGTGGGAACTGCAACAGCGAATGAAGATGGAGAAGTTGATACTGAATTCGATGCGGCCTGGATCGAGAGTTGCGGACTCGAAAATCCGTTTGTAGGACTATTTCAAGTTGGAGATCCTGCCCTCTTTATAACAGGCTTTTCTCTTGATTTTGAAAACTTAGCAATTGATGAGCCTGAAGAAGAGGAACTAGAAGAGGAAGAGATCGAAGAATAACCTATCGGAGAAGGGGTAGGGCGCTTTCCAGCGTCCCTACCCCAATCTTCAGCAGCATAGACACAGCCAAAATCAGAAAGAACAAACGTACTGTTTAGAAGTGATTGACAAAGGTAGCCTTCGATAAAGATTCGAAAACGGAGGGGAACTATGGATTCGAAGGTTCTGATTGCTGAGGCTATTTGGTTTTTGGCCACACTTATGGTTGTCTTTTTGGCGGCCACAATAATTCTTGTGACTGGAGTCATCGCGTGGTCGGAGGATGACCTATTGTGGTTTGTTCCCCTTTGCGCAGGAATAGCCTATGGCGGACGCATAGGAGCATGGGCGATTAAAAGACGTACGGAGAGCACACGCCTGACCGAAGCGATTAAAACAATCATCAGGTTTCAAGCTCAATAATAAAACTGGAAGTGGAGCTACTTTCCGAATTTCCGAAGTTGAGCTATTCACCCCTGATGAGCCATGCTCCTGGTGGAACCCGATATTCAAGCTCTCCGCAATCCCCTGGGGGAGGTTGTTGTCCCGGCGGACGGTCAGGATACCAAATGCGGCATTTTCCAGGGGGAGGCATATGGCCCGGTGGGATAGCAGGTGGCGCGTCGCTGTAATACCTTCCACCCTGATGAACGGTAACCGACCCGGATTCTCCTTCTACTCTGACTGTTCCTAATGCTGCGCAGCCCGAGAGAGCAAGAAGAAAAGCCATTATCGCAACTGTAGCAAGCATTATCTTGAGATTTTCACACATGATTCCCCTCTTTGATTCGGAGAAACTGCACACCGTTTCCCTTCGATTGTCCTTTTGAAACGTATTGTAACTTATCCGAGAGGCGAACTCAAGTATCCCGAGTTGAACCTACCGCTTGCCGCACCTCGAAATTCCGGCTTTTGCTCAGCTTAGTTGGTGCACAGCTTGTATCGAATCCTTAAACTTTCGCCGAGGTCAGAAGAGCCACATTAGCAATTCTGGTCTTAACGGGTCTCCTCGAATTTGATGGAAAATCGATATCGTGAAAACACTTCAAAGATCGTGTAAAAGGAAATGAACAGCCACAGCATGCCAGGTTGCGTCTAGGAACGGAGCCGCCCTTGGGCTCCTCGAAAAGCCGCCTTTGCCTGTTCGGCAAGCGAGAACGAAATGCTGGCAGCCTTCGACACTCAGGGGCTTTGCGTGAAGAAGGGAAAGTGCTCTCATACAGATGTGACAGTTTTCGATGTAGGAAGTAGTACCGGGCAAGAAACCGAAGCCCCCATCACCATTCTGGCATGCCTGGAGCCAATGAACCATTTTTTCCATTGGCATGGACTTGATTGAAGATACCCCCTGTTGAAGATAGAGTTTCATCCACAGTTCTCGGGCGGTCCGCCACTTGAAAAATCTAACCATTCGAGCCTTTCGCCATACATTGATGTTTGGAACGGCAAGGACTTCCCTGAGAATCCTGGAACAATAGTATCTTTCGGCCAGAGGGGCCTTGTTCGTGAGTCTTCTTAAAAGGTATTCAGTCACTTTGATTGAATCCAGAGGGAGGCCAACCATCGAAGCGCAGTGCAGTACTTGGAACATCGTACGAGGCGAGACCCATGTCGTTTCCGCTACAGTGGCAAGATACCTTTTAAGTGGTCTTTCATTACGATTGGAAGGGATGGCTTTTCTCAAGTTTCTAAGTTTGCCAAGGATTTCGAGCGTGCATAGCGCATGATAAGTGTCCTCCACCGTCGCAGGAAGAAGGGGAGTCGCCCCATATCCCCCTTCTTCTTTGCATCGCGATTGCATAAAACACAAGATGCCCGATAGAATTTCTCTATCCATCTGCTCCCGCCACTGTCTTCGTTAAGTACTGCCCGACCTTTACCGGCAACGCTCAGTGTCCGATATTCACATATTCTGAGGTAGTCTTCCTTCGGTCTGCTGCCATTGTCAATTTCTTTATTTTTGGATTTCGTTTGACACGTAGCGTGCATGATGGTAACTGAATAGTAACAAGCGGGGATGGAGTCCCCCATTTTAACCGCCCTCATTGTGCTGATGACTCCTACCAGAAACACGGTTCTGGCGGGAGTCCGGCACAAGGGCACAGGAGAAGAAGAATCCCGTCATCCAGAGTGGAGACGGGATTTTTTTT
>Ga0068714_10006819_pt1 | contig 11421 bp, 9 predicted proteins | sample MTBNYHSulfiMetaG_FD_62988 | JGI IMG/M metagenome (GOLD analysis project Ga0068714, IMG submission 62988) | Enrichment culture microbial communities from rom New York Harbor, USA that are MTBE-degrading - MTBE-NYH (New York Harbor Sulfidogenic)... | ecosystem: Environmental > Aquatic > Marine >... | reverse complement strand
TTTCCCACCACTCTCCAGTGACGACGCGCTTTCAGGACCTCATGGCTCTGCAAATCCTGCCCACGCGTAAACTCTCCACATACTCTCCACCAGGGGCCCTGAGGCCAAGGCGCAATGCTGAGATTAGTGGCTGCGTCGGATGTGAGCGTGGGCAACATAACAGCCCTACGCTTGAAATCCCCATTCATGCCGCAGCGTTGTTGCTCGCGGCCAAGGCATGCTGACCCAAGATTCTCCGTGCGACCAAGCATCCCCCTGGACAATACTCTCCAGGGTCTGGACAATGGGCACATTGGCCCCGGGACTCCAGGGTAGAAGTCCAGGCAAACGGCTAACCGAGCCACACATTTGGAGGTTTATTGTACCATGACCGGAGAAGAATACTCCCGCAAGAGCCTGACGCACCCCCAGAGCAACCAGCCCGCTGTAGCGCGTCGCGACCTGCTCCGCGCAACCGGCGCCGCCATGCTGTCCGCCTCGGCCTTCCCCTGGCATTGGGTCGGCGCTGCGGAGTCAAGACGTCAGAAGGTACTTTATTTCACGCGCTCTGCCGGCTTCGAGCACGATGCCGTCAAACGCAAGGATGGTCAGCCCAGTATCTCTGACAGGATCCTCACCGAACTGGGGAAACGCCACGGCTTCGAGGTGGTCTGCACCAAGGACGGACGCGTTTTCGACGGTGACCTTGACCAATACGATGCCATTGCGTTCTACACGAGTGGCGTTCTCACCAACACCGAACCAGCGAACGATCCGCCCATGTCTCCTCGCGGAAAGGAGAAGTTGCTGCGCGTCATCGCCGCGGGCAAAGGTTTCGTCGGATTCCACGCAGCCACGGACTCCTTCCATTCCGAGGGTCCAAGCGACCAGAACCAGACGGAAGTCGACCCCTATATTGCCATGATCGGCGGCGAGTTCATTGTGCATGGAGCCCAGCAGGAGGCGCTGATACGCATCGCCTCGCCGGATTTCCCGGGAGTCAAGCAGTTCGGCGAGGCCAGGAAGCTCCAGGAAGAGTGGTATACCTTGAAGAACTTCGCCAAGGATCTCCATGTGATCCTCATTGAGGACAACGAAGGAATGGAAGGCGACTGCTACCAGAGGCCGCCATTCCCGGCCACATGGGCTCGCATGCACCAGAAGGGCCGCGTGTTCTATACCTCGTTCGGCCATCGCGACGACATCTGGACGAATTTACAGGTCCAGGGTCTCATCGCGGGCGGCTTGGCCTGGGCCATGGGCAACGTTGAATTCGAGGCCACACCGAACATCGATCGAGTCACGCCCAAGGCCAGCCAACTGAAATACTGAGGTGATTTCTGGACAGCTCTCCCACGCAGGGGTTATAGTGCAACCAGTACTATGCCGCGACCGATAAACTGAGGAAACCGCGTTTTTTGGTGCTTGACAGGGGGCTTCACTCTCCGGCGTTTGGCCAAAATCCACGCGGGTGGAGACATTTTGGTGTCATGATGTCGCGTCCAAGTGCAGGTCTTATTCGCCTCGCGATCGAGGCTCCCTCCCATGCTCGCCGCATCTGACGGTCGGTCAGCAGAGCAGACACTTCAAGAAGCTACGAGGTGCTTTCCTGGGTGCATCACTCTCCGCCATCAAACACTGCTGTCCGAGGATTCGCCGTACAGCCGTGAGTTCTGGTCACGCCAATCATAGGTGCAGATTATGGTCGTTTCCGGCATGGAGACCGTGATCTGTCCGATGCCACAAGCTTCGAGGTCGGCGATAGCCTCGGGTAGCACGCTGGGATCGGGTCGCGGATGCGTTTCGATCGAGCGTACTGTCAGTATCCCGTCTGCAATCCCAGCCGGTTTTCCCTTCTATCGGGTTTATAGCCGGACTCCACGGGTATCTTCGATAACAGGGCTCCCTTTCGGTCGCGCCTGCCCGACGCCGTGACATTACCCGAGCTTTTCCCCGGGGCAGGATACCTCACAACCCGCATGGGCAAGATCTTCCACGCCGCCGGGGTATTCGACGATCGGAAGGCGTGGGACTCTACGACCATCAGAACGATCCAGGCGAGTACCACAATCGCGGCGATGATCCCGGATGCGGCACCGTGCGCGAACGGATGGCACGGCTGCTTCGCGCATAGTCGTGGCTACTCCTCGTAGGTCAGCGTGCCGCCCCGGAGGCGACGCAGCCCGTTGAACTGGCGCGGACGGTTGAATGCAGGCACCTCCGTTGCGGCCTGATCGAACAGGGCCTTTAGCCGGCTGACCACTTCGGGGCGCTCCCCGCTGACGTCTTTCTGTTCCGCCGGGTCGCTCACGATATCGAACAGCATCATGCTCTTCGGGGCGTCACCGCTTGTGCTGCCGGGATAGTCGCTGGGGCGGGCCTGTTCGTACGGCGCCAGGATCGTGACCCCATCCGGCCCGCGCGGGTCCACCCAGTCGTCGCCACGCTTGGGCCTGTCGCCGGGGGAGCGAACGTGCAGTCTCCACCGGCCGCTGCGGACCGTGGCAAGATTCGGCCCCTGCATGCTGAACAGAGCCTCGTGAGGACTCTCCGCATCCGGCACCGTCAACAACGGCCAGATGTCCCTCCCGTCGATCTTGCGGTCATCGGGCCAGCTCAGGCCGGCGGCTTTCAAGACGGTCGGGAGGACATCAATCGTACCTGCGATGGCGTCGGTGGTCCGCCCCGCGGGGATTCGGCCCGGCCACCAGCCGATCATGGGCACGCGCAGCCCGCCTTCCCATGTCAAAGCTTTCATCCCACGCAGCCCACCTGTGCTGCCTCCGTACCAGGGACCGTTGTCCGACAGGAACAGAACCATCGTGTTATCGGCTACGCCCAATTGACGGATCCTGCTGAGGACCTGGCCAACCGACCAGTCCAATTCGCGAATGACATCCGCGTAGAGATCGTCGGGAGTTTCAGGGGTGTAGAAGTCCTCCGATGCGGCCAAGGGCTTGTGCGGCATCGCGTGCGCAAGATAGAGGAAGAACGGACGGTTGTCACGGCAACTGCGTTCCACGAAGCCCAGCGCCCGCTGCGTGTAACGCCTGGTCAGCGTAGCCTGCACGACCGGATACTCCACGACCCGGTCATCTTCCACCAACTGCACGGGACGCATGTCGTTGGAGTACAGAATGCCGAAGTACTCATCGAACCCTTGCGTTCGCGGCAGGAACTGAGGCGTGTGACCGAGGTGCCACTTGCCGATACAACAGGTCGCATAGCCGGCGGACCTGAGGTGTTCGGCAACTGTGATTTCTGACGCAGGAAGTCCCACCTCATTGATGCCGGCGTCCGGCGCCGGGTTGAATACAACGCCATTGCGGAAGGGGTAGCGCCCGGTGAGAAGACTGGCCCGGGACGGCGCACAGTACGGTGTGGGCACATAAAAGCTCGTCAGTCGCGCTCCCTCGGCCGCCATGAGCTCCAGATTGGGCGTCTGAATGGGCGACTTGGTAAGCCCAAAGCCCGAGACATCGCCATAGCCCAGATCGTCGGCCAGGATCACCACGAAATTGGGCCTGCGCCTCGATGAGTCCCGCCCCCCGGCGCGGGGGATACACAGACCCGCAAATGCACCACCGATCAAGCCCAAGAACCGACGACGATTGACGGTATGACCCATAAGGCAAATCTTCTCACTGTTCCTCAATCTGCCGCGACGAAAAGCACTATGGTGCGGTGTCGAGCCTTATCCTGCGGCCGCCCAGACGCACTTCCCGTGCACTGGGCATCACCGATTACCAGGATATGCGATGCGGTTGTAGGCTGCAAGGGAAGAAGCTCTCTGCTCGCAACAACACAAGCGGCATGGATCCTGTTGGGATGTACCCCGGGGGCAACCGCAGTATCCCGCGCGTCTATCGCCAATGTGGTGATGATAGCCTGAGGCGGCCGGCGCCCGCGGTGGCCCCGTTGGTGGTCGACAGGTACGATGTCTCGGGGTAAGCTGCCCCGCCGGCGATCGCTATGGAGTCCCTCGCGCAGACGATCCCTTGCACATCAGGGGACCGCGGGATATCCTTGTCTGCATGACAAGCTCGGCGCTGACCTCCTGTTGCTCGCAGTCCCGGTCGGGGGATGAATCAACAACGATACGGGGAGCCATATCCATGATACTTCACACCAATGCAAGAGGGATGAAGAATATCGTGGTTATCCTTGAGACCCTCTTTCCGTTTGCGGAGTCAATGATCTCATGACGAATCATATGTGTCGGGTGAATTCCATGTTCCTGTTGGTCGTTGGGTTTGCGGTCCACGCGTGGGCTGCGGACGGCTCGGTGACTGTCACGCAGATCACCAAAGGACCGAACCACCATTTCTTCGGTTACATCGGCCAGAGTCGGACGATTCCCTGGAACGCTTCCGGCCGTTATCTACTCGCGTTGCAGACATCCTTTCAGGATCATATGCCGGATGGGAACGATCCGGCGGATGTGTGCCTGCTCGATGTCCGGAACGGTTACGCCTTGCGCGTGGTCGATCGGTCACGGGGCTATAATCCGCAGCAGGGCACGATGTTTTACTGGAATCCCGAGCATCCCGAGACGCAGTTCTTCTTCAACGACCGCGATCCGAAGACCGGGAAAGTGTTCACCGTGCTCTTCGACCTCACCGCCAACGACGGCAAAGGCGGGCGGCTCCGCGAATACCGCTTCGACGATTCACCGGTGGGCAACAGTGGCGTCGCTCAGAACGGCGGCTACTTCCTCGCGATCAATTATGCGCGGATGGCGCGGCTGCGCCTGGTCACGGGCTACCTCGGCGCCTGGGATTGGACTGAGAACGTGGCGGCACCGGCCGACGACGGGATCTTCCGTGTCGATATCGCCACCGGAAAACGGGTGCTCATCGTGTCGTTTACCCAACTGAAGGAGGCTTTGCGGGGCACCGTTTCGCGAGTTGACGAGCGGCATTTCTTCATCAACCACACACTGAACAACCGGAACAACGATCTGATCTATTTCTTCTGCCGCGCGGATTTCGCGAAGAGACCGCCCGGGGTGGAGAGAGTGAATATGGCGTTCACCGTGCGGCCCGACGGCAGCGAGCTCACGCGGCAGGGGATCTTCATCGGCGGTCACCCGGATTGGGAGTGGGGCTCGCGGATCATCGGCTCCAAGGACAAGAAACAGGTCATCTACGACGCCGCCACACAAGAGATTGTCGAAGTGCTCGGCGGGCGTGAGACCTTTCCCAACCCGGAGGGGGATATTGCGCTGAGCCCCGATGGCCGCTGGTTCGTCAACGGCCATGGAGCGGCGGGCGCGAATCACTACACGTTCCTCGAACGAAGAACCGGCCGTGTGCTCAAGTCGCCGCCGATCTCGTACGGAGAATGGAAGGGCGGCGAACTGCGGCTGGATCCGGCCCCGTGCTGGAATCGGACCGGGGATGCGGTTGTCGTCCCCGGCCTCAGGGAAGGTGGAACGCGCCAGATGTTCCTGATCCGGCTTGATCCGGATTGAAGTATTGCCTGCATCCGTGACGTTGGTTGTGCTTCGAAATGCCGAAAGGGCGTGTTTTCTGAGGCGAAATGTGGATGATGAGGGGCGACAGGAATTCACCCGACAGGTGAAGGACAACCAGTACCCTACGGATACAGGCTGCTCACCATAGAAACCCACACCGATTGTGCACGACTTCAGGGAGAGTAGAACACTTTTCTTGAAAAAAGACCCTCCAATTTGCTAATGCGCAGGAAACTAATACTAGGTGCGGTAGATTATGTCCAATTGCGCATACGCTTGAGAAGAACCACTCCATGCCGTCGGAGTGAGGAGTCCATGGACAAGAGTGACGATCTCAGCAAGCAACAATTCGATCAGGGCAGTCACTTCGTGAGTCAGCTCACGGCCTGCCAGCATCGGATCTATGCATTCATCCTGACCCTGGTCCCGAATTGGTCCGACGCAGACGATCTGATGCAGGAAACCGTCGAGGTCATGTGGCGTAAGTCTCAAGACATAAGCCACATCAGTGATTTCTGCCTCTGGGGAAAGACCATTGCACGCAACAAGGTCATGAACTTCTACACCAAGAAGAAACGGGAACGTGTCCTTTTTGACGATACCCTACTCGACGATGTGGTGGCACGGGAAGAAAAGGCGTCGCTGCAGGCGGAGTCGCGCGTTCAGGCCCTTCAGAAGTGCCTGCGTAAGCTGCGGGCCAGTGACCACCATTTGATCCAGACTCTGTACGAACACGATATCACGATAAGACAACTCGCAGAGGAGGTCAAGCGCCCTGTACAGGGGCTCTACAAAGCCATGGCCCGCATTCATCACAGCCTGCTGCAGTGCGTGCGTCGTTCACTGGCCATCATGGAGGACCATTTATGAGTTCCGATCGATCCCTGAACGGGCTGAGCGATTTGCTCTTTCGGCAACTCACTGACGGGCTCAACGATGAGGAACATGCGCACTTGAAAGCCTGGCTCGCTGAGGATGCCGAGGCGCGCCAGTATTATGTGGAATTTATGACCTTGAACGCCCAACTGCGTAAACAGCGCGTGACTTTCGCGGATTCCAGGGCTCTGGACATCAACCTCACTGGGGATCGTCCCAATGATATTCCGGCCTTTGCCCGATGGCTTGAAGAAACGGGCCAAGACCAGACTCATGCCTCCGAACCGACCCCAGAGCGTGTAGACGAAATCCGTCGGATCGCGGAGCAGCGCTTGCAGGCTTTTCTGGCAGAGCAAGAACAGATCCGCAGACAGCAGGCACTCTACCAACGGTATCAGGCCACCTCACCGCTCACGGAGTGCCTCCATAACTTAGCCGAGCGCATTTCCACCACCGCGACCTGGACCATGAGGAACGCGGTCAGATTGGCCACCTTGGCCACCGTGGTCCTGATGGGACTGGCCGTGATACACCATGCCCTGCGCCAGCGGGTTGTCGCCACCCTGGACGAGGTCGTTCATGCCCAGTGGGATCTGCCTCCAACGGAGCCCAATCTCTATCCGGGCCCCATGTTTCTAAGAGAGGGGTTCGCCAGACTGACCTTCAAACAGGGGGCAACGGTTATTCTCCAAGCCCCCTGCGCATTCGATCTCTCTTCGAAGAACAAAATGGTCCTGCATCACGGCACAGTCACCGCCCAAGTCCCTGTGCAGGCTCATGGCTTTGCCATCGAGACCCCTCAGTCCACGGTTACCGACTTTGGCACCGAGTTCGGGGTGCAGGTCCAGACCTCGGCCGCTGCCGAGGTGCACGTATTTGACGGCCGGGTACGGTTGGAAACCGCGCCTCGCCCCCAGCAGCCGTCCCAAGAGCGCGATGTAACTCAGGGGAAGGCGGCGGTAATCAGCAATAGTGGAGGCCTAAGTATCAATAGCCTGGGGGGCAGACCCAATCTCTTTGTGCGTCATATTCCCGAACCCAATGCCTTTGGCATCCCCAATAAACGCCTGGATCTGGCGGACGTCGTGGGGGGAGGCAGTGGTTTCGGCACGGGCCGTCGTTATGCGGGCATCAATCCCGTGACCGGCCTAACGGTCTCAACCTACCGTTCCGTGAAACGAACAGGTGAAAAGAAGTACGTGGAAGTCCCGTCATTGCCCTTTGTCGATGGCGTATTTGTACCACTGGTCCAGGGAGGGCTCATGCCCATCAGCACGGCGGGACACCATTTTGATTTTCCTTCCGGAGGGGGCGATTGGTATGTTGAAATCGCCGATGCTGGCCAACCTGATCCACAAGCGTTCTTGACCCTGGACGGACAGGCCTATGGCACAACGGATCGCCCCGCCCTGCTCATGCACGCGAACGTCGGGATTACCTTCAATCTGGATGCCGTCCGAGAGAGGCTGACCGGAACCCGCATCAAACGCTTCACCTCGGTATGCGGCATCAGCAATCACGTGCAAAGAACCAAAACACCTGACGCCATCATGTATGTGTTGGTGGATGGCCAGGTCAGGTTCTATCGGAGAATCGAATTACCGGCCGATCTTGCCGTGACGATCCGCGTTGATCTCCGTGAGGATGAGCGATTCTTGACATTGGCTTGCATGGGAGGCACAGCCAATTATGGTGACTGGACCTTCTTTGGAATCCCGGCCCTGGAACTTGAAGGAGAGCGTTGACATGTTGTTGTGCCTCAATGATCTGCAGAGTGCTTTTTCAGAGGAGCCATGGAACGTTCAAGACTCTTCTGATTTGCCCGACTCGCCGCAAGGGACAGACAATCGTGAAGAAGGCCTTCACCTTAATTGAACTGTTGGTTGTCATCCCCGTCATTGCCGTATTGATGGGTATTCTGATGCCGGCACTGAGAAGTGCCAAGGAGTCAGCCCGCCGAACCGTTTGCAGTGCTCATATGCATGATTTGGGTTTGTCCATCCAGCTATATTGTGAGCAGGAAGACGGCCTCTTGCCGGCGATGAGAGTCGGGCAAGATGGGGCTGTCAATAATACGCAACTGGTCAATCACCATGCCCGATGGTGGAGGCTGACAAATACCGCCGGGAACACCAGCTACTGGAATCTCGGGCTACTGTGGAAGGCGGGTGTCCTTGAAGATGATGGGAGAGTCTTCTTTTGCCCTGGTGCGAAAGCGGCGTTCAAGTACGAGGATTACACTGGAGAAGGTTTTCCTACAGATATACAAATCAGTGCGACCAGCTCTTCGGGGGTCCGTGTCCCATATAGTTTCAACCCTGAGTGTATTTCTCTCACTGACCGGACACGCAAATACAAGAAACTGCAAGAGCTGAAAGTTACGGCACTGCTTGTCGCAGATCATTTGACGACTACAGACCGGAAAACGGGTGCCGGCATCGCTCACGGAAAGGGATGGAACATTCTGCGTGGCGACAACAGCGTTGCTTTTTCTACGAACCGGGAGGTGCAGGTTGCCATTGATGCTTCCAACTCGTTTGACGACAAGGATTACGAAGCCCTTGATAACGTTCTGCGACTGCTCAAGTAGGACCTGCCGTGACGGTGTGAAATCGGACGTATATGAGTAGACTATGAACGGGTGTTATTCTCGAAAGAGGAGTCAGTATGCAGGAACACGACTGTCTCTAACGGTGTGCGGTTGTCCATCTCTGGCGGGTGTGTTGCCCGCGACGGACACTATTTGTGAAGGAGGAATGTCATGTTTCGAAATGCGATCTGTTTAGTTACTCTTGTTGCGGTGCTGGGACTGGTGGGCAATGTCTCCGCTGACGTGGTATTTAATGACACCACCGGCGACCACCTCTGGAGCACGCCGGACAACTGGGCCACCGGCGCGATCCCGACACTTGCGGATGGATACGTCAGAATCTTCACGGTGCCAGGTCCAATTGTCATGGCGAACGAGGCTTTTGCTACTCCTGGAATACACCTGGGAAATGACAATGATGCTCAGGCGGGTGCGCTGACGGTGCAGGGTGGAACCCTTGAGGTCGAGACCATAAACTGCGGGTACAAGGGTACAGGCACCATAAACATGATCGAGGGGACCCTTAGGGTCACGGGCACCCTCAAGGTTGCCAGGGACCCTACAGCCATAGGTCACATCAATCTGAGTGGCGGGACTATATCGGCCAGCAATTTTCTGATGAGGGAGAAAGAAGGGGCTGTCGGCACGATGGATGTGGGCGGCGGTGTGCTGAGGATAGGTGGCGATCGACTCTCGCGGGTTCAGGGATACATGGACGCTGGCTGGATTACCGCCTATGATGGCAACGGCACGCTGAATCTGGAGTATGACGTTACGAATCCAGGCGAAACCACGTTGACGGCGGTCCACAAGCTCAATCCCAATCCGGCAAACCGTGCTATCGCAACGCCCGGTGAGGTGGAACTGAGCTGGACATTGCCTGATCCGTGCGTGCCCGGTCAGCCCGTACTTGTTGATGTCTACTTCACGGATGACTTCGACGCACTATCGAACTTTACCGATCCCGAAGCCATCAGGATTGTCAGCCAACAAAACGTGGCTTCCGTCGCCGTGCAGGCCAAGCCGAAGACGCGGTACTTCTGGGCGGTCGATACCTATCTCGGCGGTGACGATCCCAATAACAATCCCCTTTGGGGGCCCATCTTCAGCTTCACGGCGGACAATGCGCCTCCTTTCGTCAACGCCGGCCCGGACATAAGCACCTTTCTACAGAATGGTACGCGTACCGGTCCCATTAGTGGAACCGTCACGGACGATGGCGCAATTCAACCCTACACGGCGACGTGGACGGTAATCCAGCAACCCAGTGACGCCGATCCCAGCCTCCCCGGTGCGGTGATTGCCGATCCTACGGCCCTGCAAACCACAGTGACCGTGTCCGCTGAGGGCGACTATGTCCTGCAGTTGGAGGCCAACGATGGCGAGTATATCAGTTCCGATACCATGACGATCTACGTGCATCCGGACGATTGGCAGCAATAGTAGGGCTTCGGGACCGTGGAGATTGTGGCCCTCGGTGCTGAAGATCTAAATGCTCTGTACATTTTGACGGTGATTGCTAATGATCCTTGTTGGACAGAGGGGTCCTGTGAGGTCGGGGCCTCTCTGTGTTGAACAACGTCACCCTGAAGGATTGGAAAAATGAGGAAGGCATTTACCTTGATCGAACTGCTGGTGGTCATCGCCGTCATTGCCCTGCTGATGTCCATCCTGATGCCGGCGCTGCACCGAGCACGCGAGCAGGGCAAACGTATCGCGTGCCAGAGCAACCTGAAGCAGATGTCGTTGGCGTGGATCATGTATGCCCAGGAGTATGATGGGATGGTGAAAAGCGCCCAATAGGGGGCCAGGAGAAGCGCCTAAAAGGGGGCCACCTGAGTCACAAACAATAGCGTCGGATAGGACGCTGTCAACAAGATCCTCCGGACTCACCCTTAAGGGTGAGCGGTCCTATAATCCCTGCTGCGGTTCGTCTTGGTTCTTCTCCAGGCTGGTCTTGAGTCGGTAGCTATCACCGGTAATCTCCAGGATGTGCACGTGGTGTGTCAGTCGGTCCAGCAAAGCACCGGCCAGCCTTTCGTCGTCGGCGAACACCTGGGGCCAGTCGGCGAACGGTAGATTGGTCGTTACCACCAGGCTGGTCTGTTCGTAACACTGACTGAAGAAGCCGAACAGGTGCTCGGCCCCTATCCGATCCAGCGGGATATAACCGAGCTCGTCGACGACAATCAAGTCACAGCGCCGGATGCTCTTTTCCAGTTTCAAGATCATCCGTTCCTGACGGGCCTCGATGTAAGTGTTGACCAAGCGCGACGCCGTGAAGAACTTCACCCGGTAACCGCGTTTGCAGGCTTCCCGACCGAAGGCAATGGCCAAGTGGGTCTTGCCGACCCCCGGCGGGCCGGTCAAGACGAGATTGGTCTTGTTCTCGATGAACTGACAGCGGGCCAGATCCAGGACACGCTTCTTGTTCAATTTCGGCACGTCGGCAAACCGGTAAGAGGCCATCTCCTTGACCATCGGGAACTCGGCCTGCTTG
>Ga0068714_10006815_pt1 | contig 11426 bp, 10 predicted proteins | sample MTBNYHSulfiMetaG_FD_62988 | JGI IMG/M metagenome (GOLD analysis project Ga0068714, IMG submission 62988) | Enrichment culture microbial communities from rom New York Harbor, USA that are MTBE-degrading - MTBE-NYH (New York Harbor Sulfidogenic)... | ecosystem: Environmental > Aquatic > Marine >... | reverse complement strand
CAATCCCGGCCGACGCAAACACCGGCACGAGCGGGGCTACCTTGATGAAGTTTGGACGGGCGCCCACAACAACGATGATCTGCACAACTACACCCCTTCAGTTGCCAACCTAGTACGCGCCCCGGGCCGAGAGCACCGCCGACGGCGTCCTTGCCATGATCTCGAGGTCGAAGCCAACGCTCCAGTTCTCGATGTAGAACACATCGAGTCGCACCATATCGTCAAACGACAGCGCCGAGCGGCCCGACACCTGCCACAGACCCGTCATGCCCGGGGGAACCTCCATCCGGCGCCACTGCGTGTCAGTGTACTGCTCGGTCTCCCGCGGCAGCGGCGGGCGCGGCCCTACGAGCGACATCTCGCCGCGGATGACATTCAGCAGCTGCGGGAACTCGTCGATCGAGAACCGGCGGATCCACTTGCCGATGCGCGTCACGCGCGGATCGTCCTTCATCTTGAAGAGCGGACCGTCGGCTTCGTTGGCGGCCTGGAGGTCCGCGAGGCGCGCCTCGGCATCCATACACATCGAGCGGAACTTGAACATGCCAAACTGCCTGCCGCCGTGCCCCACGCGCGGCTGACGGTAAAAGATCGGCCCGGGCGACTCGAGGTAGATCAGTGCCGCGATCACAAGCCACAACGGCATGCCGATGATGATCCCGAGCATGCCGAGCGTCACGTCAAAGACGCGCTTTGTTGCCAGGTTCACCCGTGAGAGTGAGACCGCCCGGACGGCCACAAACGGTACGCCGGCAACTTCGCGGAGCATTATCCGTGAGCTGTGGACGTCCATGAGTCCTGCCGAGACGCGGATCGAGACGTCGATCCCGCGAAGCTCGGTGAGCATGCGCGTGAGGATGTCTTGCTCAAAGGCCGTGGATGCGATGACTACCGTGTCTACGCGCTGCTCGAGCACGATCTCGCGCAGCTCCCGCGCGTAGCCAACAAGCGGCGGCAGGTCCTCTGGCGGTGCTCCTTCCCGGCCAAGCGCGGCCGAGGTGGCCAGGCATCCCACCGGGTGCAACCCAAGCTCTGGAGCCCGCCTGAGCGCGCGCGTCACAGCCACGGCCTCCTCGTTTGACCCCACGATCAGCGTCTTGCGCAGAAAGGTCCCGCGCAACCGCGCGTCGCGCAAGGCAGCGCGCACGATCACGCGGCCGAGTGAAACCAGGATCGCCGCAAAGATGAACGCGAGGATGATCCAGAATCGCGAGATGTCCGGCGCCTTCACAACGAACGCCAGGAAGACGAACGCCACGACCCCGAGGGCAAGCGACCGCACCACGCGGCGGAGCGTGCCCCGCTCCCACTCCAGCCGCTCCGGATCGTAGAGGTGCTCGAGCGCAAACGCCACAACCCAGATAACCGTGAAGGCGATCTCCAGACTGCCATACGAGATGTCAGTGGAGATGCTCTCAAAGTTCACGAACACGCCGGGCGCGGAGAATCGTACGATGGATGCCAGGGCACCGGCCGCGTAGAGCAACACAACATCGAGCGCCACGAGTCCCGCTCGCATGATCTGCCGCCGCTGCGGCCGACCCACATACTGCACGCGGACGTGCTCGCTCACCGACATCCCTCCGGCCCCTCAACCGCCCAGTACAACCGCGCCATGATACCGCACCCAACCACAAACGAGACCCCGAGGGGCGTCGCGTCCCTTTGTCCGGCCCCCTGCCGCCGCCGGTTCCCTACTCCTTCACGCCGCCGTTCAGCCGGGCGAGAAACGCTTCAACGACCCGCGGGTCAAAGTGCGTGCCGGACTGCTCGCGCAGGTGCGCCTTGGCGTCCCCCGGCGTCCACGCCTTCCGGTACGGCCTGTCCGACGTCAGCGCGTCGTAGACGTCAACCACCGCAAAGACGCGCGCGCCCAGCGGGATCTGCTCGCCCACCAGGCCCTGCGGGTAGCCGCTGCCGTCCCACCACTCGTGGTGAGAGTACGGGATGTCAACCGCGTCGGCCAGGTATTCGATGTGCGAGAGGAAATCGCGCGCGTTCACCGGATGCTGGCGCATGATGGCCCACTCGTCTTCAGTGAGCGGTCCGGGCTTGTTCAGGATCGCATCGGGCACGCCGAGCTTGCCGATGTCGTGCAGGAGCGCCCCCCGGCGTATCTTCAGCAGCTCTGCGTCCGACATCCCGAGTGTCTCGGCGATATCGACGGTGAGGCGCGCTGCCCGCTCGGTGTGGCCGAGTGTCTCGGAGTCACGCATGTCGAGGGCGAGTGACCATCCTTCGAGCGTCGCGTCGTAGGCGCAGGCGATCTCGGCGGCGGCGAGGCGCGCCGCCTCCAGAAGCCGGGCATTACTGAGCGCGAAGGCGATCTGGATCGCGAGCACCTTGCAAAGCGCGGTCTCTGCCTCCGTGAACCGCTGGATCGCCGTTCGCGAGCCAACGATGAGGACGCCGAGACAGCCCGATTCCAGGCAGAGCGGGATGTGGTAGAGGGATCGCAGGCCGTCCCTGCGCGCGATGGCGCTCTCGAGGGTCGGCGGGTCCGCGTCCTGAGCGTCGGGAACGAAGACGGGCTCACCGAGCTCAATCGTCCGGCGGATGTGAGGGACGTCGTGCTTGCCGAGATCGATCAACGTCCGCAGGAGCTCCGCAGCCGGTGCGGGGTACGTGGCTCCCAGCCACAGGAACCCGTCGGAGTTTGTGAAGTAGATGGCCCCAACGTCTACCCCCAGCACTTCCACCGTGGATTCGATGGCGGTCTGAAGAACCGTCGTCAGATCGCGCGACTCGGCAAGCGCCAGGCTTATGCGGAGCAGCGCGGCGAGGTCCTTCGCCGGCATGTTCTCCATCGTGATCTCGTCAGCCATGTCTTTTCCCGGCCACGTACCTGGTTCCTTTCCGCCTCGCCTAGAGCTTGCCTCCGGAGGCGCACCACGCCTTCTCAAGCCCTGCCACAACCTTCTCAGCAGCGTGACCATCGCCGTAGAGGTTCGGCCGCTCAGACGGACGCACGGCGCTTCTGGCGGCCACAACGATCGCGTCAGGCACGCAGCCCACGAGCGTGTTCCAGCCAGCCGTCACCGTCTCGACCCATTCGGTCTCTTCCCGAAGTGTCACACACGGGACACCAAAGAAGTAGGCCTCCTTCTGCATGCCGCCGGAGTCCGTCAGGAGCGCGCGGGCGTTCTGCAGGAGGGCCACCGTTTCGCGGTAGCTGAGCGGCGATACCGCCCGCACGTTGCCCAATTCCGCAAGCCGCGCATTCAATCCAAACGCGGCAAGCATCTTGGTGGTCCGCGGGTGGACCGGCCAGATCACCGTGCTGCCGAGTGCGCCAAACGCCTCAACGATCCCGCGCAGGGCCTGTTCGTCGTCAGTATTGGAGGCCCGATGCACTGTGGCGAGGCAGTAGCCGCCCGCTTGCACGCCAAACTCGGCAAGCACCGGCTCCGTGGGCCAGCTGCCCGCGTGATAGAGCGCGGTATCCAGCATGACGTCTCCCACGAGCTCTACGCCGCGCGTGATGCCCTCCGTGGCCAGGTTCTCAACGGCCGTAGGCGTGGGGCAGAAGAGCAGGCTCGCGATGTGGTCCGTGAGTACGCGGTTGATCTCCTCCGGCATAGAGCGGTTGAAGCTCCGCAGGCCGGCCTCAACGTGCGCAACGGGGATCACCAGCTTGCTTGCGGCCAGGGCCGCGGCAAGGGTGCTGTTTGTGTCGCCATAGACAAGCACGCAGTCCGGTGCGTGCTCTACCATCAGGGCTTCCAGCTGCTGCAGCATCTCGCCCGTCTGCTCACCGTGGCTTCCCGAGCCCACACCCAGGTTCACCGTTGGCGCCGGAATGCCGAGTTCCGCAAAGAAGACGTCGCTCATCGCTTCGTCGTAGTGCTGCCCGGTATGGATCAGCATCTCCTCGTGCCGCACCCGGAGCGCTCTGCTCACCGGCGCGGCTTTGATAAACTGCGGGCGCGCGCCAACAACCGTGAAGACTCTCATCGTGCCGCCTGTCTGGGATACTTGAACCGATGATCACAAGGATGCCGATTAGTCTACACGCTCCCTGAGCAACGCGCGGCCCCTGAGGTGCATCCGGTCGCCTCCTGCGAGACCATCCGGGTTTGCCGAGAGTGGCCCGTCCTCAGTACGCCCCCCGCGCCCAGAACACCGCCGGAACCGTCCGTACGAGAATCTCAAGATCAAACCCGACACTCCAGTTCTCGATGTAGAACACATCAAGCCGCACCATGTCCTCAAACGAGAGCGCCGAGCGGCCGGACACCTGCCAGAGGCCGGTCATTCCCGGCGCCGCCGCCATCCGACGCCAGTGCGCCTCGCTGTACTCCTCCGCCTCGTGCGGCAGCGGCGGCCGAGGGCCCACGAGCGACATGTCCCCCACAAACACGTTCATGAGCTGCGGAAACTCATCAATGGAGTACCGGCGCATCCACTTCCCCACCCGCGTCACGCGCGGATCGGACTTCATCTTGAAGAGCGGCCCCGTGGCTTCGTTGTGCTCGCGCAGCTCCTGCAGCCGCGCATCCGCGTCCACACCCATGGACCGGAACTTGTACATCCCAAACGTCCGCCCGTTCTGCCCTACCCGAACCTGCCGATAGAAGATGGGTCCCGGCGATTCAACGTAGATCAGCGCAGAGAGCAGCAGCCATACCGGCAGCCCAACCAGAATCCCAAGCGACGACAGCACGAGATCACACGCCCGCTTCAGCACCAGATTGCACCGCGCAAGCGAGACCCCGCGCACCGTCATGAACGGTATCCCCGCCATCTCACTCACCGAGAGCCGCGAACTATGAATCTCAAACAGCCCCGCCGAAACCTGTAGCGACACGCCAGCATGCTGGAGTTCACCAATCATGCGCGCCAGCACCTCACGGTCAACCGCCGAGGACGCCAGGACTACGGTGTCCACGTCGTACTCGTGCGCCTTTGCCACCAGTTGACGCGCGTTGCCAACGATGGGCGGCATCATGCCGAGGTGCTCGTCATCAACACAGAGGTCTGCCGACGTCCTCAGGAATCCAACCGTGTCCAAGCCCAGTTCCGGACGCAGCGCGAATACCCGCGCAATCCCGCACGCCTCCGCGTTTGTTCCCACAATCAGCGTCCGCCGAGTGAAATACCCGCGCGCCCGCAACTGAGCCAGTACGCCGATCACAAGGAGGCGCAGCGATACCGTGAGCACCGCCGCAAAGATCACGGTCAGGAGCATCCACGCCCGTGAGATCCCTGGCGCCTTCGCAGCGAACGCCAACAGCACAAAGCTCACCAGCCCGATGCACAGCCCCTTGAGGATGCTTGCCGACGTCCCCCTGCCCCACTCCAGCCTGTCAATGTCATAGAGGCGCTCGAACGCGAAGACCGCAAGCGAGACGATCACGAAGAGAACGCCCAGCAGCTGGTAGGGAATCGACGGCGATAGCGACTCAACATCCAGCTCGACCACCGAGGTCTGAAAGCGGACAAATGCCGCAAGCCAGGTAGCGCCAAGCAGCACAATCGCATCAAGCGCTACCAGCATGCCGATCCCCATGCCGCGGCGCTGCGCGCGTGTAAGAGCGCTCCCCCGTCCCCGGACAACCTGTTCCACAAGACCCCCACGAGAACCACAAACTGACAGACAACGACATGGTAACGCATTTTGGCCTGCGAGAAGCGCAACTGCGGTCCGCCATTCAACCCAAGGCGCTCACGGCCAACGCGAGTCCGGCGCAAGGCGGGGCTCCTTCATGCGGCCGAGCCTCATGCCCGCCTGCGGCCGTATCTCAACGCATCAAACAGGAACATCGAGTTCCCAACGAGATACCGCTGCCACATCCGCCGAGGCTCGGTCATCAGCCGATACGCCCACTCAAGGCCCACCGACCGCATCCAACGCGGCGCACGTGACTTGCGACCAGTGCTGAAATCGAATGCAGCGCCCACACACACGGCAGGCATGCCGAGTTGATCGATCCGCTCATGCGCCCACACCTCCTGCTTTGGTGCCGAGACACCCATCCAGAGTACGCGAGCCCCGGACTGACGGACGGACGCGAGTAGCCGCGCGCTCTCCGTCTCCGGCCAATCCCCAAAGGGTGGTGTGGCAACTCCTGCCACAACGAGCCCCTCATGACGCTCGCGCAAACGCGCGGAAAGGCTATCCGCAACGCCGTCCGCTCCGCCCAGCAGGAAGACCGGCAACCCCTCACGCGCGCATTGGGCCGCGCACACTTCCAGCAGATCCGGCCCGGGCGAACGCCCGATGTCGCCATGGCCCACCAGGCGCGCCGCAAAAGACATCGAGGCCCCATCCGGCAGCCCCAGTGTGCGATCCGAGTCCAGCACACCCGCATACGCTGCACTGTCACGGCGCAGTTTCGCCGAATGGGCGTTCACCAGCGCGTACACGCGGGGTTTGCCCGCATGGGCGTCCGTGCAGATCAAGTTGGACGCGGCGTTCAGATCCGCGGGAACGACAGGCATGCCGGCGACGTAAACTCTTGAATGCTCCACTACTGAACGTTCTCCAGATACCATCGGTACGTGTCTTCGATCCCCGCGCGCAGCCCTATGGACGGACTCCACCCTAGGCTGCACAGCCTGGAGATGTCCAGCAGCTTGCGTGGAGTTCCATCCGGCTTGCTTGTGTCGTGAAGGATCTCACCGCGGTAGCCAACAACGTCTGCGATCATCAGTGCTACGTTACCGATGCTGATGTCCTCGCCGGTGCCGATGTTGACTATCTCCTCCGAACTGTAGCTCTCCATGAGGAAGACGCACGCGTCCGCCAGATCATCAACGTGGAGAAACTCACGCAACGGCGTACCCGTACCCCAGATCACAACAGCAGGATCGCCATTGACCCTCGCCTCGTGGAACTTCCGCATAAGCGCCGGCAACACGTGTGAGGACATTAGATCGAAATTGTCGCCAGGCCCGTAGAGGTTTGTGGGCATGACGCTGATCGCGTCAAAGCCGTACTGCTTGCGGTAGCTCTTGGCCATCGTGATGCCTGCGATCTTGGCCACTGCGTATGCCTCGTTCGTTGGCTCGAGCGGGCCCGTCAGGAGGTACTCCTCCTTGATGGGCTGCGGCGCCATCTTGGGGTAGATGCAGCTACTGCCTAGGAACATCAGCTTCTGCGCGCCAGCTTGATAGGCGGCATCGATCACGTTCGTCTGAATCTGCAGGTTCTCCCTGATGAAGTCAGCCGGACGCGTGCTGTTGGCGAGTATCCCGCCCACCTTTGCTGCGGCCAGGAATACGTAGTCCGGTCGCTCAGTGTCGAAGAAGCCATACACCGCATCCGGATCGGTCAGGTTGACAACCTGCCGACTGGCCACCAGGACGTTCTCATAGCCGCCGCGTTCAAGACGCCGCGCGATCGCGCTGCCCACCAGGCCGCGATGCCCCGCAACAAAGATTCTGCTTGACCTATCCATGCGTGACCCCCCGTAGTGCGACATCATGCCCGGCATCCCGAAGCGTCTTCTCCTGTGCGGCAAGCTCCATGTCATGCGCAACCATGCGCTTGACCAGCTCCGGGAATCCCACCTTGGGCGCCCAGCCGAGCTGCTCGCGCGTCTTGGCCGCATCGCCGAGCAGGTAGTCTACTTCTGTGGGCCTGAAGTACCGCTGGTCAATCTCAACGTACTGCTCCCAATCGAGCCCCGCCTCAGCAAACGCCGCCTCCGCGAACTCACGGACCGAGTACGCCTCCCCCGTGGCGATAAGGAAGTCACCCGGCTGATCCTGCTGCAGCATGAGCCACATCGCTTCTACGTAGTCCGGGGCGTACCCCCAGTCACGCTTGGCGTCCAGGTTGCCGAGATAGAGCTTGTCCTGCAAACCGTGTTTGATGCGCCCCACCGCGCGCGTGATCTTGCGCGTGACAAACGTTTCGCCGCGGCGCTCCGACTCGTGGTTGAACAGGATGCCGTTGGCGATGAACATGCCGTACGCTTCGCGGTAGTTCACTCCATACCAGTAGCCCGCCACCTTCGCCACAGCATACGGGCTGCGGGGGTAGAACGGCGTGTCGAGCCGCTGTGGGGGCGGTGCCGCGCCGAACATCTCAGATGACCCGGCCTGGTAGATGCGCACCGCGCACTTGGTGGTATCGCAGTAATCGCGCACCGCATCAAAGAGCCGCAGCGTGCCGGTGCCGACCACGTCAGCGGTGTACTCGGGCTGGTCGAACGAGACCATCACGTGCGACTGCGCGCCGAGGTTGTAGACCTCGTCAGGGCGGACCTTCTCAAGGATGCGACGGAGCCCTGTGCCGTCCGTGAGGTCACCGTAGTGAAGGAAGAGCTTGACGCCCTTTTCGTGTGGGTCGAGATACAGGTGATCGATTCGATCGGTATTGAAGGTCGACGCCCGGCGGATGATCCCGTGGACCTCGTAGCCCTTCTCGAGCAACAGTTCGGCCAGGTACGAGCCGTCCTGGCCGGTGATGCCGGTGATTAGTGCGCGCTTCATCAGTGTCCCCTCGCGAATTCGAACAGCGGTGCTACTCATGGTATCAGGTGCGGGACTCCGAGAGCAGAGCCGGGCGACGCTGATGGTGGCAGGTCATCAAGTTGTCCGGTTCTACTCAAGGCGCTCGACAGCCACATCCTCTCGGCATGAATTGCACAGAAGCATTTGTTCGTGAATGGCTTGCTGCTCTGGAGTGAACCTCACTCCGACCACCCTCGCCGGATTTCCAGCAACCACCTGATACGGCTCCACACTCGCCGTTACAACTGCGCCGGCACCAATCACTGCGCCCCTGCCGATGCTGACCCCGGAGAGGATGACCGCGCCGTAGCCGATCCACACGTCTGGCCCAATGTCTACACGCAGGGTACGTCCTGGGTGCCTAGCATCACCGTCCCCTACCCACGGCGCGGAGGACGCGGCGACACCCAGTGTGCGCACATCATGATCTCGACGTCCCACAATCCCAACGTGATTGGCTATCAACGTGCCCGCGCCTATGGTCCCATCGCACTCGATGGTGCACCGTCTGCCCACGTAGACGTCATCCGACACACAGAGCTCGTTCGGCGCCCACAAGACGGTTCCGTGCCCTATGTGGACGCGACGTCCAATGCTTACGTTCGACCGCACCGCCCACGCGTGCACGATCGGCCGAGACACGGTGCGCAAGAGAGCACGAATCCACTCATGTCCTGGATGCATTCCTGAGCCCTTCGATGAAGTCGGCCACCATACGATCGAGTGAACACATGGGAGCCGAATCGCGACATCCTTGCGCCAGCATTACGCGGCGGGGCTCGTCGGTTAGTACTTCGGCGACTGCAGCGGCGAACTCCTGAGCCGTGGTTCCGGTAGGACAGACCAGCGCGTTCTTACCGGTCTGGATGTACTCATACTCGGGACCGTGTGCACCGCCGTGGACTAGCGCCGAGGGGACCCCACACTGAATCGCATCCACAATCGTGAGTCCTGCACCGAACGGATTCAGCACGATATCGGACGAGCGGAACAGCGTACCAAGGGCCGCGCCATGGGTTGCAGGTACTCTCCGGACCCATGGGCGGCTCGCGCTGTAGCAATCGACCAATGACTCCAGTCTCCCGCTCCCCACCACAGTGAATTGGACATCCTTCACTCGCTCCCGCACCGCATCACTTGCCTGAAGCAGATACTCGAGACCCTTGTGTGCCTCAAGACTACCGACGAAAAGCATCGCAGGTCCTAAGCGACTGTGCTCCGACTCCCCCCACTCGACCAGCTTCGAGTTGTGAACAACGGATATGCGGCCACGCTCAATTCCGGCTGACTCGAGATACTGTTGAGTCTCATCAGAGTAGGCGAACCAGTAGTCAGGCCAATGCAGCGTCCGACGCTTGAACGACTCAATGTTGGAATCGGGACTTGCCGCGAGATCGCGTCCGTGGCCCCAGGCAATGACACGCGGGCCACCAGTACGGGACCGCAGCATCGCAAGATAGTTGTACAGCAGGCGTGCTGCCTGCTCGACTACAACGAAGTCATAGCCGCGCGTGGGGCGCAGAACAGGCTGGTACAGTCCGGTCAGGGGCCCGATGTGGATGTGTCGGTTGCTGACGTGATGCCCCCACGGCAGTCTCATTGAATCACCTCGTCGCGCGTCCCGAGGCTCAGGGTCTCCTGCGTAGAGGTCAACCCAAATGTCCTGCGCAGCGGCGCGCTCGCGCAACAATTCGAAGAACGCGGCACGGTACTGTGGTACGTACTTGTAGACGATCGCTACTCTCATCGCCGGTCACAATCACGCGAAGAGCCGCTCGGCATCTGCGCGCATGAATTCGAGCCCCCGGGCACGCTTCGGCGAAGTCGTCCCTTGTGCTGGGCCTTAACCCTGCTTGTCTTGCATCTGACCGGAGACGCGTCGCCCAATCCACTCAGAACTGCGCGATCTCTCGATGAGAGCAATTTCGGATTCATAGACGCTCACCTCTCAGCTGATCCCGAAGGCCCCCGAGAACCACGCGTACGGTGTCCATCACTAGGAAGAGTGGCACAAGGTGTCGCGGCGCAGAGAGCGCTCCGAACCGCCACCGATAGAGCAGGCAGGCGGGTGACCGGCGGGAGGTGAACATCCTCAGGAACTTGCCCCAGCCGAGGCGGCCATGCTTCGTCGACACTCCGGTCGCCTCGACCTCACTGTAGACAGGCGCCTCATAAGACATCACCAGTCCGTAACCCGCCCGCCGAGCGCGCGCCGAGAACTCATAGTCGGCGCCGTAGTGCGGCAGGCGCCTCGCGTCGAAGTTGCCGATCTCCCTGATGCAGCGCACCGGGATCAGCGTGCCGCGACCCGGAAGGAGATGTGGCCGGGTTTGCGCAATGCCGCCAGCACGCACGGCCTGAAGCGATTCACCATGGTGGAGCGAACCGCCCTTCGCGGTGGTCCAGTTGAGGCACGGCCCGCCGTCGGCAACGGTATCCCGATCACGGCTGTCCACAGCCACCGATCCGACCAGGGCGCAATTATCACACGCGGCGGCAATGCCCACCAACACATCGATGTAGTCTGGATCGACCGTGGTATCGTTGTTCAGCGTAAGAACGAAGTCGTCTTCATCGCACCGCTCAAGTACCCAGTCGATGCCCAGCGCGGTTGCCCCCGTCCACCAGAGCTCACCATCACCTGAAAGAACCACCACTTCGGGGAACTCCCGAGCAAGCTCCTTGGCAGTATCGTCGCTGGATCCGTCATCGATGACGAGCACACGAACGTGGGGGTAGACCTGTGCGCGAAGGGCCCGCAGGCAGCCGCACGTGAGTAACCAACGATTCCTCACGGGAATGACGACGTAGACGACAGCACTAGACTCGATCGCGCTCACCCTCCTTCGTCCTTTCATGGAACAGCTCACCGAGCGCAAGCCCAATCCACGCAAGCGGCCAGAAGTCCAAGGCGTAGACAACGCCGTACGTGAGGGTGCCCACCACCGCTACCGTCCCTAGGGCCA
>Ga0068714_10006813_pt1 | contig 11427 bp, 12 predicted proteins | sample MTBNYHSulfiMetaG_FD_62988 | JGI IMG/M metagenome (GOLD analysis project Ga0068714, IMG submission 62988) | Enrichment culture microbial communities from rom New York Harbor, USA that are MTBE-degrading - MTBE-NYH (New York Harbor Sulfidogenic)... | ecosystem: Environmental > Aquatic > Marine >... | reverse complement strand
TGCATAGTGGACTTAGGTAACGGAAGGCTCAACATATTCAATGTATTTCATGCGGTCGCCTGCGAAGCTCATTTTGCTACATCTGTTCGAGTCCGGACAGCGCGATTAATGACAAGGCTGTTGCTCATGGCGAAGGTGCGTATCTCTTCCGGCGAAAATCCGCCGGAAAGGTAAGTTTTCAGGAATTTCGGATCGTTCAAAAGTTGGAGGATATAGCTCATGTGTCCCAGATAACCGGTGTCGTCTACTTGTTGAACAGCAAAGCAAATTTGCTCGGCAGCTTCCCACGCCTGCCGATGCACGGTGGGGCCGTTTTCGCCACAGGGTCGAATCGAATAGAGCCTTCGGCAGCTGAAAGGGCGCAACGGGTAGATGGCACACAAATTGTCCGTCCCCAAGAAAGCGCATCGAGCAAATCTGGATTCTTGCTTGATCTTCCGGTTCTGTTTCAGTCTCTTGTTGAAATCTTTCTGAATTTTTGGGTTTAAGGTCTTGAGGTGTCTGAGAATAATGAGTCCTTCCAATGTGGTGATGTCTACACTTCCCACTGTCGTACAGCAATCGGCACAGCCTTGCCTGCAGACCGCCGAAGCCAGATAAGGCTGCGCGATTTTTACATAATCCCCGTACAGGCAGATAAGCTGTTGTCTCTTTTTTTCAATATCCACTTGAACCTCGCGCGGAATGATGCCCTTAGCTTAGATTCAGTCCGCTTCTCCGAACGGGGACTGCCGGTCTAAGCAGGGCTAAAGCCCTGCGCTACATCCTGTCGGACAGTCTCCTAGGAGATTTTATGGCGCTTTCGGAGTCGATCCATTTCTCGCGCCTCTTCTTTCTTTTTCAGACTCTCTCGCTTGTCATAGAGCTTCTTGCCGCGAGCCAAAGCCAGCTCGACCTTGGCCCTTCCCTCCTTAAAGTAGATCTTCAGCGGAATCAGGGAGAAGCCTCGTTCTTGCGTCTTGCCGAGAATTCTCTTGATTTCGTAGCGATGCAGAAGCAGCTTTCTAACCCTTTCGGGCTCGTGATTGTTGTAGGAAGCATGAGAGTAGGGACTGATATGCAATCCATAGAGATAGACTTGTCCTTTTTTGACTCTGGCGTAGCTATCTTTGAGATTGGCCCTGCCTTCCCGCAGGGACTTCACTTCGGTCCCAAGAAGCACCATACCGGCCTCCAAGGTCTCCACGATCTCATAATCATGATAGGCCTTCTTGTTCTGGCAGACCAGGCGGGCACCCTGATTTGCGTTTTTCTTCTTAGTCATGGGACCCTGCGTCGGCCTCCTCTGAAGCTATTACCATCAAAGCTCTTTCTATCTTCGTCGAATGTGCGAGGCACCTTTGGGAATCAGATCAGCCGGGTCGAAGACCCTAAATTCCTCCGGAAAGTTTTTCAACATGATGTCTTGCAGCACTTTGTTGATTTCGTACGCCGTCCTGTATTCCAATATCTTTTTCACAAACCGTCGCCAATACTTTAATCGGGAACGACAGACAAGATTCTTGACTCGAGGCACTGCCTGAGGGTTCATGCTCAGACTATCCAGGTTAAGGCCCAGCAGAATGGGCACATAGAGCGGCTCTCCTGCCATCTCCCCACAGATGCTTACAGGGATCTTTGCTCTGTGTCCGGCATCAACAGCCTGTTTAACGAGGCGCAAAACTCCCGGATGCAGAGGCTCGTAAAGATAGGCCACGTGCTCGTTAACCCGGTCGATGGCGAGGCTGTACTGGATCAAATCGTTAGTGCCGATGCTGAAAAAATCCACTTCCTTTGCCAGAAGATCTGCTACGGCCACGGCCGACGGCACCTCTATCATAACCCCGAGGGGCATGTTTTCGTCAAACGGAATCCTGCTAGCCCTCAGTTCTTCTTTCACCTTTAGCAAAACCCTTTTGGCCTCCAGCAATTCGCCGACTCCGGAGATCAGAGGGAACATGAGTCTGAAGTTGCGGGCGACCGCACTGGCGCGCAAAATGGCCCGCAACTGCGTTTCAAAAAGATCTCTATGTTGCAGGCAAAGCCGGATAGAACGGAGGCCCAGAGCCGGATTGTTTTCTTCCAGTTTGGGAAACCATGCGGCGAGCTTCTCTGCTCCCAAGTCAAGGGTTCTGATATTCACCGGTTGTGGGGCCATAAGCTCGGCCAATTCTCTATATTCGCTGTATAAGGCTTCCTCATCTGGCAGATCGGCTCTATTCATGAAGAAGAATTCGGTCCGGTACAAACCGATGCCTTCAGCTCCATTGTCCTTTACCGCAACGATCTCCTCCAATAGTTCAATATTAGCCTGAACCTCAATCAGAAAACCGTCTTCAGTTCGGGCCGGCAGATGCGACTTTCTTCTGATTTCCTTGAGGTAGCTTTCAAGTTCGTCTTGGCGCTCATAGTGAAAGCTGATCTCTTCTTCGCTAGGGTTGACAATGACATTCCCCGATGCTCCATCGACAATTAGAATCTGGCCGGTCTCAATTTCTTTGGTGGCTGTCTCTGCGGCTACAACAGCGGGAATGCTCAACGAGCGGGCGATAATCGAGGTATGTGACGTACGGCCGCCCATATCGGTGACCAGTCCCAGCGTACGTTCCAACTGTAGTTGAGCTGCATCCGCCGGTGACAGGTCGTGAGCCACTATGATGACGCGTTCTTTTATGCCGTTCAGAGCACTGTGCTCTTTGCCTGCCAAATTGCGCAGTATTCGTTCACCGACAGAGTGCACATCCGCCATGCGACTTTGAATGTACTCGTCCTGGGCGGCGCTGAAAACTTCTTGGGCTTTCATGAGGGAACGGATCAGCGCCCATTGTGCATTCAGTTTGTTCTCGCGGATTAGACGCAAGGTTTCGTCGTACAGCAAGTGGTCTCGCAGGATCATCTGGTGAACTTCGAGGAGATGTGCATGCTCCTTGAGATCAGGACGAATCTTCGCTTTTAAGTGCTCGAGGTCGCTTTCGGCTTTGCTTACAGCGGCTTCGAAGCGCATGGCTTCTTCATTGACCGCCTCCTCCCCAAGCAAGGTGTAGTACGGAATCGGAATCCGTCCCCGCTCGAGCAAATAGGCTTTCCCTATCGCGATACCAGGTGATACTCCAATGCCGTGCAAGGTTTTAGAAGTCTGATCCATCAGCATACAATCCGCATGATATAAAGAATAGTCGGTACTTGTCGAGCTTACCGCATCAATAGCATAAGCACAACATATGCCGAAACCTTCTCTGTTCGGACGGGGAAGGAATTTTTTCCAAGGAAGTAAAACCTGTTTTCCCTTGCCCATAAACTAAGCTTGACATTCATGGGCGCGGCGTCGCCTGTGGGGGGACTCAATCAGGCCAGAGCGGCAGATAATTCTACACTTATCTTGGCAGAAGGAAAATAATACATGGAAAAGGGACTACGATTCGCCGAACTTTGTCTGGAAAAGGCCGGCCATAGCAGCCAAAGCTTGATGTGCATCCGGGCCGTTGGCATAGATATGAATTTTGCTGCCATGTGGGCAAACTAAAGTCAAAATGTCCAGGATGCTCTTTCCGTTCACTTTGTTATTGTTGCCACTTTTAGAGATCCAGATTTCAGACTCGAATTGACTGGCAACTTTGACAATTTGCGCAGCGACCCGAGCATGAATACCCATTTTGTTGGAAACAATGAATTCCTGTTCCAAAATCAGTGTTTCTCCAAAAGCCAAAGGTCATCATTTGCCCTAACTCCAAACCCCGCCGTCTCTTAGCATATGGCTTGGTGTAAGTCAACTCTGCCTTGGGTAGATATTTGCAGGTGTGTGCAGGAAAAACTGCCAGGATACGCTGGCTTGGCTTAAAATGTGTGCACCGGTTTTGCGCATATTCGTGTTTCACCGCGAGACCCTGCAATCACGGGACCTGGTCGCAAACAGTCCGCGCCACGTGATTGCAGGTATGCGTCTGGTGGTAGCAATGGCCGGCCGGTTCCACTTAGTCGTCTCTAAACTAGAGTGCCCTCATAAAAGCTACCAGATCCTTCTTCTCCTGATCCGTAAGATTCAGTCCTTGAATCAGATTGAAGAATTCCACCGTATCCTCCAAAGTAAGTAGTCGTCCGTCATGCAAATAAGGAGGTGAATCCTTGATCCCGCGAAGAGGAAAAGTCTTGATCGGTCCGTCGGCAGAAGCCATCCGCCCGTTGATCATGCGGGGTTTATAGAAACGCTCCGCCTTCAGGTTATGCATGAGGTTATCGGTGTAATAAGGTGCTGGATGGCACACGGCACATTCAGCTTTGCCGAAGAAAATCTCTTGGCCTCTGAGCTCGGACTCAGTTACCTTTTCGGGTGTGAGCTTGCCGAAGATATTCAGCTTGGGGGCGGGAGGGAAATCCAGTATTGCCTGGAATTCAGCCATAAAATGCACCTGACTGCCACGTTCCAGTACGTTCACTCCCTTTTTTGTCGCTATCACCGGATCTCCGTCAAAATAGGCTGCTCTTTGCTCAAATTCCGTAAAATCTTCTATAGTCTTCAATGCGCGCTGAGAGCCGAACAATCGTTGGATATTCACACCTCGCAAGGGTGGAGTATCCAAACGGTGCCTAAACTCCTGAGGACGAATGTCTCCCACAAGATGCGTGGCTCCATTTGCGTGGCCGTTGACATGGCAATCGAAACAGGTGACACCCCTGCTGGGAAGCTCTGAGCGACGATCCTCAGTCTGATTGAACTGCTGTTGAGGAAAAGGAGTAACAAGCAGTCGAAGCCCTTCAAGCTGTTTGGGATTAAGGATGCCGTTAAACAATTCGTAATAGTTCATGATGGTAACGAGCTTGCCTTGGGACACATCGCCGAGGTCGGGTCTCGTGGTCAGATAGATCGGCGGGGGAAACTCGGGCAAGAAATGCTCCGGCAGGTCATAGTCCAGGTCGAATCGCGTAAGGTCGCGGCCTTCTTGCTTTTTGATCTCGTCAACATGGAACTGAGGAAAGACCATTCCACCTTCCGCGTGATTGGGATGAGGCAAGGGGAAAAAGCCGTTCGGCCAAAGGTCCTTCTCTTGAATTTGGTCGGGTGTGAGCTTCCCAAGCTCTGCCCAGGTCATGCCCTGGGGAGGCTTTACACGGACGCCTTCCTGAATCGGCTTCTTACCTCCCGACATCATGACTCCTTCAGCAGGGCGATTGCTCAGATCGTAGCGTTCGTTGAGCAAGTCCATCTGCCGCTGCATGACGGCCGGCTTTTCGCTTTCCATTCGCTTTTTGATATCTTGGAACGACTCTTCAATATCTACAGGTAAATAGCTGCTTTTTGCAGCTTCCTGAGCATATGCTATCCCCAACATCACGATCAGAAAAGCCACTGTCGCCAGCAGAACTCCCGGTTTCCTTCTGTTTTTGCTTCTCATTGCTTTCTCCTCCTTTGATGTCTGTTGACGCTACAATAGAAACGAACGTCTGATGAGTGCCTAAAGGTCGAGGACCACCGCATCAGAGCACTACACTTTCCCTCCCATCGGCCACAACGCCTGTTCGGTTTCCATTAAATTGTGTCATCAAAAAGCATGATATCTGATGTACTGTAGTGCATGTAAAGTTAGTGCTGAAGCTGCCTGAAGGCAAGGGTCGGCGAGAGGAGCAGTTGACTGAATGGCTATACTTACGACTCTACCTTGCCCAAAAACTCGGTTAAGATTTTTTTGAAGAGCTCTGGTTCCTCCAGGTGAGGCATGTGTGAACTGTGCTCGAAAATCATTGATATCGATCCTGGAATCCCGTGATGCACTGTTTTGGCGATTGCCGGGTCAGCTTCATCATACCGCCCGGAGAGCACAAGGGTTGGCACTTGAATTTCCCCTAAACGGTTCACAATGTCCCAGTCCTTGAGCTCACCTGTCACGTGGAGCTCGCTCGGACTGTTCATCGTCTGATAAACACGTCAAGAATATTCTTCGATTCTTCTTGTACACGAAAGTTTTACTCTTGATCTATCAAATCAAATCTTTTAAAGACGTTCAAATTCTAAAATTGGCAAATCCATGCCGAATCGAGGAGCACAATGCGATGAATATTTACCCCTTCGAACCTACTATCAAGTGTGCCGACCGACATATCCTGAATCGCCATCGAAGTGGATTGCTGTGGTTTACAGGCCTTTCCGGAAGCGGCAAGTCGACTCTGGCCCACGCGGTTGAGGCACGGCTTTTCAGTGTGGGCATAAGAAGCTACGTACTGGATGGAGATAATGTCCGAACTGGACTCAATCAGGACCTGGGATTAAGTCCCGGAGATCGAAGGGAAAACGTGCGACGCATTGCGGAAGTCGCCAAGCTTATGGTTGATGCGGGCCTGTTGGTGTTTGCCGCCTTCATTGCTCCCTATCGGGAGAGCCGCGAGTTCGTACGGGAACTGATGACCAACTGGCCATATTACGAGGTTTACGTCAAGTGTTCTCTAGAGGTTTGCGAACAGCGCGACCCGAAGAAGCTTTATAAGCGTGCCCGGTCGGGAGAGATTAAGAACATGACCGGTATTTCTGCACCCTATGAAGAATCCGAACAGCCTGACTTGATCGTGCAAACAGATACCCTTCAACTCTCGCAATCAGTCGATGCAGTTGTCAATTTTCTCGCTAAGCAGGGAATAATTTCATGCCTGCCGGAGTGAGCGAGGGTCTCTTTCCATACTGAGATTTTGCTGAGCGGACCGGTTACTTGTCTGTTTTCGCGAGTTGTCCCGCGATGATTTGGGAAAGCACAATCACAGCCTTTTAAGCAGTTCGTATGTTTAGGAAAGCCCCGTTTCTTCGCATTCTCCTTGCCCGCCTTTGTCGTTTACCACGGGTGAGAGAGCCCGAATCTGCAGATATTCGATAACGAGCCTCGCCAGAGGTCGATGGTAAAGCATGGCGACATGGCTGACAGGATAGCTTTCAAGGTGTGTCCAGCCAGGCTGAGACACTCGTAACGAGTCATGAGGGAGCACCATATTGTCTATAGGTGAATAAATGGCCAGCCGCGGAACGTCAATTGATACTTTCGTGGGCTCCAGCTCGCGGAATAATTGTCCGTTGTAAATTAAACTCTTCGCCAGTTTGCCGACGCCAAGTGCGGCAAGCTTGGTGCCCCGATGCGGGGTGCCCAAGGTGACTACCGCTGCAAGTTTTGCTGCATGGCTTCGATCTTGGACATAAAATCGGGCGAGCAGTCCACCAAGGCTATGTCCGATCAGAATAATCCGTTGCTGTGGAAGTTTTTTGCCAAGTTCATTGATCAACTGATCGAGTTTCTCCAGCAATTGTTCGACATTTCCATTGGCGCTGGAATACCCGAATGCGTAAGTGTTGCGAAAGCCTTTCCTGTTGAGCAGCCATTTATATAAGATCCACGCAGTTACATTATGATAGAGGCCGTGAATCAAAATGACGGGGGGACGAGGGCAGGTGGGCTCCGGTTTCGGATGCCAGAATCCGCGCCAAAAACGCAATGGGTAGAAGAGGATCACAAGGTTTTGGCTGATGAAACTGCTCATGATGCCTCTAACCAGCCATCTGCCGATTTTGCCCTTGGAAATCAGGTCCAGATGTTGTTGGTGCGAACTGTTCGCGGTTTCATACCAAAAAAGAAGGTAGGTCAATAGAGAAAATCCGAATAAAATCGCTGAATAGAAAAATATCGCGACAAGGAAGCCGGTTGCCATGCTACTTCTCCATCTCCTTCAAGTAGTGGAGAACCTGTTCGAGGTTTTCAGCCACACTATGTGGAAGGGCTTTTTCTCCTCGAAGCATTGCCGCAATCGCTGCTTTTTCCTTTTCGGGATGTTTGAACAGCCAGACTGTGCGCATCCCGAGTTGCAGTGCGGGCGCCATATCCAGTTCGTAACTGTCGCCCACTACACAACAACTATGAGCAGGGAGATCCGCTTGTGCAAGCGCATGACGGAAAAATTGCAGGGAAGGCTTTTTGCATCCGACCCGGTAACTTAGAACGGTATAGTCTAACAGTCCCAGTATCTCCCGGCAGTTTCTGCAAAAGCCCTCATAAAAAGGATGCCAGATATTGGAGAGCACTCCCAGTCTGATGCCATTATCCTTGAGAGATCTCAATAAGCGGGTAGCTCCAGGGATCTCTGTCACACAGTTGATCTGCTCTTCCCACAAGCTTTCCAGGTTTGTCACTATTTTTGAAAGACTCTGATTTGGCAGGATCTCTGCCAATGCTTCGGCAAGACCGTACGGATTGGTGGCGGGATGAACCATAATAAATCGGCCTGCACGCTTGGTTTCTTTTTCGGAGAAAGCCATACGCGCAGCCAGCAACCTCCGAGCGGAAGGCTGGGAGCCTTCGACCAGAGTATGGCCGATGTCGAAAAAAACCGCCTTTGGTTTGCCTTCCATATGACTCCATGCAGAATTTGTCAAATCTTCAGTTGCCAGTTTGCCTTGAATCTCCCAAGCTCAAGCTGATGAGCTACTGCAGATAAAGCTGCCAAACCAGAGATCGTGCAAGATAGCATCCTTCCTTATTTGCTCATGTTGTCCGACGCACATGTTACATTCTCGTCTTCTGCTTGGCAAACAAGTATAGAAGGATTACTCTTCGCCTGACCAACTAGGATCTCAATAAATCTTCGACCCATACGGCCAAAAGTGACAGGAAGGTGCAATGAACACCGCAAACAGCAAGAGAATAGCCTACTATATTACAGCTCATGGCTATGGACATGCGGTTCGCTCTCTTGAGGTGATCCGCAACTTAATGATGCATGATCCTTCTCTTGAGATAACTATTGTCTCCGATCTGCCTCGATTCCTCATCGAGCAGAACCTCGATAGGCCCGTAGAGTTGAGGACGAAACGACTGGATGTCGGACTGATCCAAAAGGACAGTCTACAGTTCGATCTTGAGGCTACATGGAACGTCCTGCGTAGTCTGTATAAGCGCAGAAATGAGATTATAGCGGAAGAAGTGGATTTCCTGCAACGAAACCGGGTGCGCACCGTGGTCTCGGATATTCCTTTCATTATTTTCCATGCTGCGGCGGAATACGGAATCCAAAGCATAGGGCTTGGCAATTTCACCTGGGACTGGATCTATCAATCGTATGCCACTCTCGATCGTCGCTGGCAATCACTGATTCGATGGATCCGGGAGGGGTACGAAAAATGCGGCCTATTCCTGCAGCTTCCGATGCACGGTGACTGCTCAGCTTGTCCGACGATAAAAAACATTCCGCTGATAGCTCGCAAATCGAAACGCCAAGGGGAGCAAACCCGAAAGATCTTAGGCATCGAGCAGGACCAAAAAGCATATCTGATCTCCTTCTATTCCCTGCACCTCAACGGTAAAGCCCTAAGAGAAGTCGAGCAGATGAAGGATACCATCTTTTTTTACAAACATCCGATTCAGTATCGATTGAGCAACGGTCGCTCTCTGGATGATTTCGATCTTTCATATGCTGATGTTGTTGCTGCAATGGATGGCGTGATCACGAAGCCCGGCTATGGCATTGTGGCAGACTGTCTGGCCCATGGAACGCCGATGATCTATACGGACAGAGGTGTTTTTCCCGAATACGAGATTCTGGTCGAAGCGATAGAGCGTTATCTCGCCGCAGTATACCTGCCATCTGAAGATCTTTATGCCGGGCTCTGGGAACCTGCCATGAACTTGCTTGAAAGCAAGCCCCGTCGACAGCCGGACTGTAGAACCGACGGCGGGCAAGTAAGCGCCAGAATCATATCCGATTCATCATTCGATCCGAGTGCAGAGCTTGAAGGAATCATCGAGCCGCCCATTGAGGAATCGCTCGATTTGCACACCTTCCAGCCAAAGGAAGTAAAAAATCTCCTTTATGATTACCTGGAAGCCGCTCACGAGAAAGGATTTCGAGAAGTGCTGATCATCCATGGGAAGGGTAGGGGCATACTCCGCCAGACGGTGCATTCCATTTTGGCGAGTCATCCGCTGGTTGCATCTTTTCGGCAGGCGGATGTTCAAGGTGGCGGGTGGGGTGCAACCAACGTAGTACTTACCTCAGAACCGAAATTTCGTAGCGGCTGATCCGGGAATCGGGTTTTACATTGGCGATTACGGTGAGCAGATGCCCACGCAAACCGAGCTTTTTCATCGTCTTGGGGTCGGCCTCCAGTCGATAAACATCACATGGCTGCCGCTGCAGCACCTGTCCTTCAGAATCATAAAGGGTGAGGGAGAACCTTCGGTTGCTCAGTTCTTCGCGGCTGGTTAAGATGTTTTGCATCATCAGCATGAGTCCGTCGCCCTTCAATCGAACCAATTCGGTGAAATCTCCCTGCCTGGAGAAAATCGGGCCGTGAATGCGTTCCGCCGAAACGGAAGGATCTCTCACGTTCAACGTATCAAGGAGGGCAAGACTTGCCTCCGAGCTGATTTTTTCGAGGGAAGAAGGCGAAGGGATATGTTTCTCTGCAAGGTCCAATAGAACTTGATCTCGATTACTCGTGGAGCTTTCGCTGGTGGACTCCAGCATCACTTCCGGATCGAATTCCCGCGTCGTGACTATTTCCTGCACCGACCTCACGTAGGCTTTCGGGATGCCGGCCACACCGCCCGGCATTTCAAATTTGATTTCTCCTTTTTCCTCCCAATAATAAGGAACTTCTACTGACTTGCCGTCGGTAAGGTTGATCCTGAGCGGCCCGCCGAGGGCGTCTGAAGCCTTCATCCAGCAGCAGGAAAAGACCAGCGCTGTGCAAAACAAATGAATGCATTTGGTGAGCCAGTGCTTCATACTGTTATCCCTTTTTGACTTTGCCTTTGGTTTCGAGTATAGAGGGTTACGTTCGTAATTCCCATCGCGATATTCCAGACCGATAACGGCGGGTTTTCGCGTCCTTAATAACAGATTTTCCTTGATAAGGAGGTAGCAGCACCGCATGGCCATCTTCATTTCCGGTTCTTTAGCTTACGACCGAATCATGGACTTTCCCGGCCATTTTGCAGATCATATTTTACCTGATAAAATCCACGTGCTCAACGTCTGCTTCAATATTAACGCTCTGGTGGAAAAATTCGGTGGTACTGCGGGAAACATAGCATACACGCTGGCCGCTCTCGGCGAAAAGCCATACATCGTCGCCACCTCTGGGGATGATTTCGATAACTATGAGGAGTGGCTCAACAAATCTCAGCTGCCAATGGCTTGGATAAAGAGGATCTCCGGAGTTCTAACTGCCGGCGCCTATATTACGACCGATCTGGATGATAATCAAATCACTGCCTTCAATCCAGGCGCCATGGCCTATGAAGCGGATTTGCCGAGTTTGGACCGAGGCGAAAAAGAAGCTGTCGTGCACATCGCGCCCGGCAACAAAAAGGACATGATGTCTTTTGCCGAAATGGCGCGGACAGCAGGGGTACCATATTTCTTTGATCCTGGACAGAGTCTCAATATTTGGCAAAGGGAGGAGTTGCGGCAATCTGTCTC
>Ga0068714_10006812_pt1 | contig 11431 bp, 11 predicted proteins | sample MTBNYHSulfiMetaG_FD_62988 | JGI IMG/M metagenome (GOLD analysis project Ga0068714, IMG submission 62988) | Enrichment culture microbial communities from rom New York Harbor, USA that are MTBE-degrading - MTBE-NYH (New York Harbor Sulfidogenic)... | ecosystem: Environmental > Aquatic > Marine >... | reverse complement strand
TACCCTGGCGTCAACCGGGTGTCTGCTGGATGTTGGTCTGCGAAAGAGGGACCGACGATGCCAGCGAAGGACAGGCCGGAGCGGGCCAGCGAGCACACGCATTGCAGTGAGCAGCCTGAGTCCTCCTCCACCCTCCGTCCTTGCTCCGTCGGGCTGCAAGATCGCAGTCCGGGGCTTCGCAGCGGCGGTGTGTCTCGAACGACAGGGAGGTAGGGCGATGCGAGGTGCAGGGATCCTGTGTGTACTTGTGGTGGGACTGGCGTTAGCCGCGTCCGGGCAAGCGTTGACGGGGCATTGGCGGCTTGATCTTTCCATCGATCCGCAGGCGGCGGCGTTCGTCGATGCATTTGACTTCTCGACGGAGTTCCTGGTGAAGTACTCGGTTGCTGACTGGACGTTCAGCTCGTTGAGCCAGCTGGATGGGACGGGATGGACGGACCAGGACTTCTCGGCGATCGGCGTGCTCGGAGGGTTCACGATCTCCACCGCGCTCGATTTCGATCCCAGCGCTCCGGCGTTCCAGAAGTGGGTAACGACGACGACGGTTGAGCTGGCGGGGGTGACGTTCAGCGGGACGTTTGAGCTCTACGACGAGGATACCTATCTCACGCTGCAGGGTCGGGGAACATCCGGTGACGTCGGGATCGTCGTCACGGTCAAGCTAGGGGACGATGACGACCCCGGCGAATGCGATCTTGACTTCTCCAGTCTCCAGATCGGGGTCGAGTTCCCGTTCTGCTGCACGCAAGCCAAGTCGACGATCACGTTCACCTGCGACGGGTTCCAGGACGTCGTCTTCGAGACCTTCGGGATCACGATCCAGAACCTCCCGTGGGTGACGTTTGATGCGAAGGTGACCTTCACCGTGCAGACGAAGTCGCTCGCGATCACCCCTCGGTTCGATTTTTCGGGGGCGTGCATCGAGATGTACGTCGGTGTCGAGACGAGTGGGACGCTGACCCTCGAGGCGCTGCACTTCGACGGGTTCATCCTCGAGTGCGACCTTGGGGACATCCGCTTCACCGCGATCTCCTTCTGGGGGGACTTCGTGCCGAAGCCCTCGATCCTCGGTGACTACTGGGAGATGTACAAGATCGAGGCCGATGAGGATGCCTGCTGCGGGCCGTTCGACTTCGAGGCCGCGGTCTTCTTCGACGAGGCGAGCAGCCACCTATTCGACGTCGGGATGTTCACCTTCGACATGTCCCTTGCCGTGGCGGCGACGATGAAGTTCAGCATCGGGCTGGATCTCGTCCTCGGCACCGGCGTGACCTCGATCGACTTCGGCTTCCTCATCACCTGGTAGGACGCGATCCGCCGGCGCATGGCGGCAAACGGTACACGCGCCTCGCCTCCCAAGACTGCCTCTCGCAAAACGCGGCGCAGGGCCCTCGGCGGGCCTTGCGCTGCGTACGGGGTCTGCGGGCCGCTTCCACGCTCCGGTCAGCTCTCCGTGAGCGATCTCGCCAGGTCCGCGGTCTCGAGCGGCTTCACCTTCAGTGCGTACTCAGCAATCCGGCCCTTCTCGTCGATCGCGACGTGCGAGCGAAGAATGCCGAAGAAGCTTCGACCGTAGAGCTTCCGCTCTCCCCACGCGCCGTACGCTTTCGCGACCGACCGCTCGGGATCCGAAAGAAGGACAAACGGAAGGTTGTACTTGGCGCGGAACTTGGCAAGCGCCTCCGGGCTGTCGGGGCTGATCCCGATGACGACGATCTCCTTCTCCTCGATGTCCGGGTGGAGGTCGCGAAGCGCGCAGGCCTGCTTCGTGCAACCCGGCGTGTCCGCCTTGGGGTAGAAGTAGATCAACACGCGCTGGCCGGAGAAGCCGGCGAGTCTCACCTTCCGTCCTGCATCCGAAACCAGCTCGAACTCCGGTGCTTTGTCTCCGACCTTCAACATGCCGCCCCCCTTCGGTTACCAAGCCCAGCCCCCGCCGTACTGGCTGCCGACCATGGCGCTCGTCGGCGTCGTCATTCGGTCCGTGCCGCCGATTCCGTACGTCCGTCCTTCGGACGAAGCATGGACGCGAGGCGCATCCTCCTCGGGGACCGATCCGGCCGTGGCGGGACCTAGTGCCGCTGGCGGCATTGTATCCCAGCGCGTCGACTCGGTCGGCGGCGCCTTCGGGCGAACGTCTCCCGAGGTGACGAGTGTCCCGATCCGGGGAGGCGCGGTGTCTATGCACGCAGGCGGGACGGAAGTAAGCTCGCTCGTGAGGGGGTACCCTTGTGCCCTCCTTGGCGGGACCGCGGCCACTCCAGCTCCGCGAGCGCTTCCTTCGGGGTGGTCGCTGTCCTTTGCCGTCCCGCGATCCTCGAACGAGTCGGCCGTGGCGTGAGGGTGGAACCACTTGCGCCGTGGCGGGTACATGCGCCGTGAGAAGGGGGCCCACGGGGCGCGGAGGCGCAAGCGAGGAGGTATGCCATGAGGTCGAGGATCGGGTGGATCGCGTTTGTCGTCGTGATCGTGGCGGCAGTAGGCGGGCGGGGGCAGTGCAACTGCGGTTTCTACGAAGCGCCGGGCTGCTACCGCGTGTTTCAGTCGAACCAGACGATTCGCTTCTCGCTCATCGCGCCGCTTGACTACTTCATCTGTCGTGGGACCTCGGTGTCGCCCAGCATCTGGGGCTGGCGTGCCGAGAGGCCGGACGGCGCCGCGGTCCGAACGGTCCTCTGCGCGGATGGCCCGGTGTCGCGGCTGGCGTCCATGGAATGGGATCTCTGCGACGACGCGGGGCGCCCTGTGCCGCCGGGGGACTACCGCCTCGTCGTCATGTCGACGGACGGCGACGTGTTCTATCCGGTGCGCATCCTCGAATGGTGTCGCCCGTGCAGCGGCTGCTTCTGCGGCGGGTGGTCGCCACCCCGCTGCGACGTGCCGTGCCCGATCCGCTACGGCGAGCTGTACCTTGCGCTTTCGGTCGGCGAGACGCGCGCTTGCAGCGGGCTCTCGCTCACGATCCACCTGCAGCTCATGTGCTCGACCCCGTAGGCGGCTCAAGCGGGCTTCTCCCGCCTCGCCGTTTCGACGTGAGGCGCCCATCTGCTAGAGTGGCTTTCGCGCGGAAAGCAAAGGAGGCGCAGATGGTGCGCAGGGGGATCGGGATCGGGGCATGGTTGGCGATCGGGCTGTCGGTCGTGGCGTTCGGGCTTGAGAACACGTTTGGCGAAACGATCCTCGGCTACACGATCGGCTACCCGGCTGGATGGGTCGCCGAGCGTCCATCGGAGTTCACGGTACGGTTCACCGGCGCCGCGGGGACGGCCGCATCGCGTGCCGCGTTCGCGATCCAAAACGTCGCCTCGACCGGGATGGGCGGCCGCTTCGCGAGCGCCGAGGAGCTGATGGCGGACCTGAAGTGCCAGCTGGTGAGCGGCGCCGAGGACATCTGCATCTACGTCGGAGACCGAATCACGGTCGTCGACGCGTCCGGGCTGCATCTCGTCGGTCCGCAGGCGGTCGCCGAGTACGAGTACGATGGCGAGATCTACCGGGAGTGGCTCGCGGTCGTTCCGCACGGCTCCGGAGACCTCTTCTACGTGCTGACGTACACCGCGCTGCGCAGCGACTACGACCGGTTCGAGCCGACGGTGCTCGACATGATCGCGACGTGGACGATCGTCGGCGCGACAGGGACGGCGACGGGCTCGACGAAGCCGCCCACGTCTCCCCCCGCGAGTTCCGGCGCGATCGTCGTCCTGTTCGAGGTGACGGGCCACATCGGGCCGTACGACTACGCCGCCGGCGCGTACGACAAGCGGTTCTACGAGGTGATCGTCCCGTCGCACGGTTACCTGGCGATCTCGGTGATCGACGAGGCGGGAGAGCTGATCAGCGGCTGGGTCTACACCCCGGCCGGTGTCGAGCTGGTGCAGAAGGCGGGAAGTGCTGCCGCCATCTACACCGGCGCGTACGAGGTCTTCCCCGGAACGTATCGGATCAAGGTCGGCCAGGACACGATGGTCACTGAGTCTGACTTCGAACTCACCGTCTACTTCAGTGAGTCGGCCTTCACGCCCACCGATCTGGAGGCGGCGTTCGGATCCCGCTACCAGACGTTGCCGTAGCCCGCGGCGCTTCCCGGCGGCCGATCGCCCGTCGTGCCTGGGTCGGGCCGCCGATGGTCGGGTCAGGGGGTGGTTCGCCCCAGGGAAGCCCCGTGGCCGCGTCCCCGCTCCTACGGGAGGCCCGTGAACCGCAGGATGTACAGCCCTCCATGTTGATCGGCGATGTAGACGAGATCTTCGACGACGCGTACCGACACCGCGCGATCCGCGGTGTCGAACCGCGCCACCGCGACCGGCGCGCTCTTGTCCGCCACGGAAAGGAGAAGGACACCCATCCACTCGAGACCGACGACGGCGTGGTCCCCGACGACATCGACCGCGGGCCGCAGCCCCAGCGGGAGGCTTCCGACCTCCTCTGGAGCGGTCGGATCGGCGACGGAGAGGATCCGCAGCGTCGACTGCTCGGACAGGTAGATGTACTCCCCGTCGACGCGGACGGAGATGGCCTCTCGACCGTCTGAGAGCGATCCGATCTCGATCGGCGCCGTCGGGTCAACGATGGAAAGGATCCGAAGCCCGCTCGTCCATGCGGCGACGTACGCGATCTCCCCTGCGAGGGAGATCCCCCGCGCGTAGCCAACGGACGGAAGTGAGGCGACCTGGATCGGGTTTGCGGGGTCGTCCACGCGGACGACCACAAGGCCGGCCGAAGTACACGCGATGCAGGCATGATTCCCCGCTACGCGGATCTCCTCCGGCGTCGAAGGGAGGGCCAGACGTCCGACCTCTACGGGGGCGTGCGGGTCGCGCACGTCGACGACGACAAGGGATGCGTCCGTCGCGAGAAACGCGAACCCCCCGACGACATCCACCGCATGGACCGGCGACAGCGAGGCGAAGACGCCAAGCAGCTCCGGCCGCGCCGGATCGACCGCTGAGAAGATGCGAAGCCCGCGGCAGGAGTCGGCCAGGTAGACGGTCTCCCCCGCCACGGCGACCGCACCGCCGTAGGCTGAGGTGTCGAACGCTCCGAGCGGGATGGGGCGCTCTGGATCGGCGATCGAGACCACCTGCAACCCGTACCGTCCGGCGGCGACGTAGGCGGTCGTTCCGATGATCGAGAGGCTGTGAGCGCCGCCGGGGATCGGAGTGACCGCAAGCTGCTCGGGGCTCAGGGGATCGGGGATGGAGTAGAGGTGCAGCCCGCTCTCGGTGCCGGCCACGCACAGGACGTCGCCGACGATCGCTACCCGTGCGGTTTGCTCCGGACCGGCGACAGAGGCGACCTCCCGCGGGTTCTCCGGATCGCTGACCGCGAAAATCCTGAGTCCCTCCGCCTCGTCGGCGAGGTACGCACATCCATCGACGACCACGACGTCGATCGCGTAGCGAGGCGTCGTGCATGCGCCGATTTCGGTCGGTTCCGTCGGGTCGGCAATCGAGAGGATGCGCAGCCCTTCACCTCCGTCCGCAATGTAGGCCTGCTCGGCGCGCACGAAGACGCTGTTCGCGCGTCCCGGCGTGTCGATGGTCGCGATCCGCCGCGGGTTCGTCGGGTCGGCGAGCGATACGACCGATAGTCCGGCGTAGCGGTCCGCCACGTAGGCCAGCTCCCCCACGACGCAGACGCCGAGGGTCGCGTCCAGGCTGGGCAGCCAACCGACTTCGACCGGGCGACTCGGGTCAGCGACCGACAGGACACGCAGTCCATGCAGATCCGCGGCCACGAGGACGTAGTCGCCGGCGATGTCGACGTCGAGGACGGTGTTGGGTAGAGGCTCACTGCGCCCGACCTCGATCGGCGCCGTGGGGTCGGACACATCGAGCGCGACGAGCCGCGGTCCCTCGCCGAGATAGACGAGGGTCGGGGTTGCGCACACGGCGAGGCAGGAGCCGCCAAGCTGGGCGACCAAGGACAGCGCCGGCTCCTCGGCCCCTGCCGGGGCGGGGACCACCGCGACGAAGACGAAGAGAGCGGCCAGGACGACGGTTCGGGTGCACGGGGTGTGCATCGTCTTGCCTCCTTCCACCGGTGTCGATGGTACCTCGGATGCGAGCCGAAGCGCAGACCATAGGCCCTTGCCGCAGGCTCCGGCTCCCGAAATCCGGTAGACTCTCGCTACCTGAAAAGGCATGAGGGGGGAGCGGCATGACATTCCTTTACTGGATCAAGGTCCTGTTGGCCGTTGCGACGATGGCGTTCGGCGCGATGTCGATCGTCTCGCCGCCGGCCGCGGAGCGGTTCACCGGGCTCACTGCGGCCGGCCCGCGCGGCATCTCGGAGGTCCGCGCCGTGCTCGGGGGGCTGTTCGTCGGGCTCGGTCTGGCGGCGATCATCTACCGCTCGTCGCACGCGTTCGGCACCGTCGGGATCGGGTATCTTGCGGTCGGCATCGTTCGCGCCGTCTCGATCTACATCGATCGCGCCCCGACCCCGACCAACTGGCTCAGCCTCGGCTTCGAACTCGCGTTCGGGATCGTGTTCTTGATCTAGAGGGGGCTGCCTCTTCCTCCCGAACGCGCTGCCGATCGCGCGCATCTCGGTCGATCGCACCGAGGGGCTCGTGCCGCTTTCGGTGCGGTTCGGCGGGACCGGTTCGTACGATCCCGATGGGTCGATCCGTCAGTACCACTGGGGCTTCGGCGATGGGGCGGAGGCGGCGGGATTGCGGGTCGAGCACACCTACGAAACAGGCGGGACCTACGAGACCTGCCTCACGGTGACCGATCGGCGGCAAGGCCTACGCATTCGCTGAAACCGCCGTCGAGGGCGGCTACATCTCCCTTGGCGTCGACCCCTGTGGCCTGACGGAGGACGACGTCTCCAGCATGGACTACAGAAGGTGGCGAGGATCGCCGCGGCGAGAAAGCTGCTACTCATCGCCCATGCGATCCATACGAGCGGAGATACCTACCGCGGCCCAATCGAGAAGGAGGGTTGACGTCCGATACAGCATCTGACCCCCATTTCGGAATAGCGTCGGTTGTGGTACGCTTAAAGACCATGGCAAGACGTGTTGCGGTGCTGGCAGCGCTGTGCTCGGCGCTCGTTCTCAGCGGCTGTCTGTTCACGATGAACCACCCTCGACAGACGGCGGAAGGGACGCTGGTCGTGTTTCTCGAGCTCGATCGAGGGTACGCGTTGTCCTCCGAGGGGGGTGTTCTCCATCTCGTTCGGGATGGGGAGAAGGTCGCCGTCCCGGGGGCGGCGATCGGGGAGGCGGGCGGGCTGCTCGACCTGTCGCCCGACGAGGGTGAGGCGCTCTACGTGGACATCGGCTCCGGCGGGCTCTTCGAACCGATACGGTCGACGGTGTATCGGGTCGCGCTGCGCGCCGACGCCGCGCCGGAGCTCGTTTGGGAGTCGGGAGAGGGGATCGCCCGTGCGCTCTGGGTCGATGAGGATCGCATCCTTCTGCTTCGGTTCGGCGACGAGGATCTGGGGACGCTCGAAGCGCTCGACCTCGTTGGCGGCGGGAGCGAGCGGCTCGCGGGTGACCTGCTCTCGTTCGCGGCGTTGCCGGGGCGGGACGAGCTGATCCTGATCGTGGGAGACCTGCACGTGGACCCGCCGCTCGGGGCGGTCGTCCGCTGGGAGGCGGGGAGCGATTCGCGCACCACGCTTGTCTCGTTCGTCTTGAGCGCGGCGACGCTCGAGTCGTTCCGCCTGCTGCCGCACGACCTCCTCTGGGACGTCGCGGCGGACGGGTCGTGGATCGCCCTGTGCATGTATGACGGAACGCTCGTCGATCCGGCGGTCGGGTCCGAGGTCCCGAGCCTGTACTTGATCGACGTCGAAGGCGAAGCCGCTCGGCGCATCGCCGTCGAAGGCCTGATGCCGGCGTTCTCGCCGGACGGCGCCGGCCTGGTCTACCTTACGGGGACGCAGGATGAGCTTCCCGTGGCGATGTGGCGCGACCTGCACTCGGAGCGGACGGCTCCGATTCCCGGCACGGAGGGGGCCTCGACCGTCTTCTGGCTCTCGGCGACGACGTTGGGACTGACCTTCGAGGCGGGGGAGGATCGCTACCGGCTGGTCGAACTGGATCCGGCGACGGCGGAGCTCCGCGACCTGATCGAGTAACGGCGGGTCGCCGATCCTCGCAGGACGCGGCGAACGGGAGCGATCGATCAGGAGCCGGCGGCTGGGGTGTCGGGATCCGAGAACGCGAAACGCCCCGTCCGAAACAGGCGGACGCACGTGTCGACGACATTGGCGTCGAACCGCTGCCCGCGGCCTGCCAGGAGTTCCTCCAGCACGGCGTCCGCGCCGAGCGCCGGGCGGTACGGCCGATGGGAGCACATCGCCTCGACCACGTCCGCCACGGCGAGGATTCGCGCTTCGAACAGGAACCGCTCCCCTCGAAGCCCGGCGGGATACCCGCTCCCGTCGAGGCGCTCGTGGTGTTGAAGGACGGTTTCTGCCAACGGCCAGGGGGAATCGATCGTCGCCAGGATGTCGTGCGCCACCTCGGGGTGTCGCTGGACGAGCGTGTACTCGGTCGGGGTGAGGCGGCCCGGCTTCGACAGGATCTCCGCAGGGACGGCGACCTTGCCGATGTCGTGCAGCTGCGCCGCGCGTGGAGCCCCTGGAGTCGGTCCTCCGATAGGCCGAGGTCGGCGGCCAGGGTGTGGGTCAGCTCTGCGACGCGACGCTGGTGCCCCGCGGTGTAGGGGTCTCAGATCTCGGTCGTCATCGCGATCGCTTTGAGCGCCCCGTCGAGGGTCGCGCGGAGCTGCTCGTTGGCGCGGACGAGATCGCGTAGGAGCTCGGCGTTCTGAAGCGCCACTGCGGAGGCGTTGGCGAGGGACGCGAGCAGTTCCACGTCCTCGTCGGTGTAGTCTCCCAGCTTCTTGCTCTGCACCTGCATCACGCCGACGGTCTCGCCGCGCAACTGCATTGGAACGAGGATGGCCGATCGGGTGGAGATTCTCTCCTGCGCTTTCTCTCGCGTTCCTCCGTCTGGGGTGCCCTCGGTCTCGCTGAAGCTGACGACCGATCTCGTTTGCGCCATTGCGCGAACGAAGTCGGGCAGGTGCAGCGCGCGCCCGGTGCGGATGACCTCGCTCTGGATGCCGAATCCCTCCTCCTCGAGCGGGATGGTGGAAAACCCCGACACGTCGTGGGCGACACCGTCGGCGATGAGGAAGCGGGCGCGAATCTCTCGCCGGGCCCGGTCGTAGGAGGAGACGATGAACGCGTTGACGGTCATCAGGCGGCCGATGTGGCGGTAGATCGTCTCGTAGAGCGCCGCGAGGTCCGTCGTCTGGCCGAGCATCCATGCCAGCTCGCTGACGGGGGAGTGCCGTTCGCTCAGACTGCGGTTCGGCCGATCGACTCGTTCGTCGAGCGCGTCGCCTCTTGGCATGTGCTGAGTATGCCCAAGCAGGTGGCGCGTTGAGGCGGCGGACAGGGAGGGATGCACGGACGTACCCACCTAAGGTCGTCCGTGGGGCTGCTGTGGCTACGGAATCCTCATCCTAACGTCGATCGAGCCGATACCCACCTTGAGTTCGACGCGTCCCGCCCCGTGGCCTAGCGTCACGTCGGCCGACTCCCCAAGGAAACCGCGGACGCCTCCGACCATGGTGGGGAACCGGTCGATCGTGACGTTTCCGAGCCCAGCCTTCGCCGACACCCACGTCGAGGCGGCGACGGGGAGCGCCAACGCGATGTCGCCGATCCCGAGCGTGGCGATCAGCATTTGCGCTTCCACGTGCGGCATGTCGATCCGCCCAACCCCGCTGGCGACGATCAGCGCCGCCGCGCGGACCTCCTGGAGGAGGACGTCCCCGACGCCATTCTCGACGACGATGGTCATCGCCTCGTATCCGAGGACAGTGACGTCCCCGGTGCCGTTCTCGATCCTCACGTCCACGCCCGCGGGGACACGCACCACGTAGTTGATGCGGCCCGCTCCGACAGAGCGCAATGTCCCCACGAGCTCGTGGACGCTCGATTCCACCTGGAGCGCGTCGATCCGCGGGACGCTCGCCGTCTTCTCCACCTCCCACGCGACGGCGGCCAACTCAGTCGGCTGGCCGCCGGATGGGACGGAGAGGATCGTGACGTCACCGACTCGGTTTTCGATCACGAGCTCGCTGCCGGCGGCGAGAGAGAATGCCCCTTGCTCGAGACGGGTGGTCTGCCCGCGCGCGGCACGTGGGTCGGAGCCGAGACCTTCTTCGCCGTACAGTGCCTCGATCCCGCCGAAGACGGCGCCGAGGCTCACCGTCGGTCCGGAGAGGCTCACCGTCGGGCCGGGGATGCCGACGAGGTCGTCGAAGGCGATGCCGAACACCGGCAGCACGTAGCCGAGGCGAAGCTCAAGCCCCATCCAGGGAAGGAGCTCAGCCGCCAGGCTGACGTACGGCTGAACGAAGCCGACGGCGCAGCCGATCTCTCGCGACGTGGGCTCAGGGACGATGCCGTGCGGCGAGAGGCCCTCCGAGGGAACCGGATACATCGAGACGGTCAACACCGTCGCGCCACCTCCGAAGACGGCGCCGAGGGTGAGCACGGAGCGCTCGTCGCCGCCGAGGGCCGCGCCGAGATCGAACCCGCCCCCGCCGAAGAGGAGCTCCGCGTGGCGATCGGTGCCTCGAGACTCGGCGAAGACGCCCCACCCGAGGCCGCCGAGGGCTGGACCTCCGACTATCCCGCCCCGGCCGCCGCCCCCGGCGCCGATCAGGAGATCGGGCATCGGGCCGAGCCCGTTCTCCGACAGGAACGTGTTGATCTCCGTCATGTCCGGGAAGAAGGCCATGGCAAACCCGCCGCCGAACCCGAACCCGCGCGTCGCGGACTGCGCAGCGAAGCTCAGTCCAGCAGCCAACAGCACCAGCATCGAGATCAGAATCGGTCGTCTCATCGGGCACCACCTCGCGTCGCCGCCGATTCTACTCCCCCGGCTGCGAACAGGCCATCGCGCCGATTCGCGGGCGAACATCACACGCCGGGCGCCGGACGTCGCGCACGAGGCGCGACGCTACGGAGGATGCGTGCCCCGCGGAGTGTTGGGGCTTGTCCCCAATCGCCCCAGGGCCGCGGGCTAGGCGGAGGGTGCCGGCCCGCCGGCGGCGCGTTGGAAGGCCAGGTCGGACACGGTGCCGACATGGTTCAGGTGGCGGTAGAGCCCGTTGCTCGCGATCAGCTGGGCGTGCGTCCCGCGCTCGACGATGCGGCCGTCTTGGAGCACGACGATCTGGTCGGCGGAGCGGATCGTCGAGAGGCGGTGGGCGATGACGATCGTTGTCCTCCCGACCATCAGCCGCTCCAGCGCCTGCTGGATCAACAGCTCGGTCTCGGTGTCGACGGACGAAGTGGCCTCGTCAAGGATGAGGATGGGGGCGTCCCGCAGGACGGCCCGCGCGATCGCCAGCCGCTGCCGTTGGCCGCCGGAGAGCTTCACGCCTCGCTC
>Ga0068714_10006808_pt1 | contig 11435 bp, 10 predicted proteins | sample MTBNYHSulfiMetaG_FD_62988 | JGI IMG/M metagenome (GOLD analysis project Ga0068714, IMG submission 62988) | Enrichment culture microbial communities from rom New York Harbor, USA that are MTBE-degrading - MTBE-NYH (New York Harbor Sulfidogenic)... | ecosystem: Environmental > Aquatic > Marine >... | reverse complement strand
CGCCCAATGCAGCACCCATTGACCCAGATCATGAATCCACTCGAGCATTCCCGGCCTTCAGCCTCCCTGTGAAGTCTCATCGCGATCTTCCGGATGATCACAAAACTTCACCGCGTGTGCCTCCTCTATCACGAACCGCCCGGCGCGGCAAGTCCATTGCGAGTGTCCTAGAAGCGTCTCCGGCGGCCGGGGGGAGCGAAGCTCCCCCCCGGTCCCTTTATGCGGCGATGGGACCGTATCGCGAACGGGAAAGGATGCCCTGGAGCCGTTCCATCATAGGCGGTGCGGCAACGCTTAGGAGGTTTGAAGGGAAGTCTGAGGGGAATTTTCTGAAATTTCCCACGGTAAACAGAATGAATTCCACTTTTGAGCTCAGCCCTAGCTCCATTGCCATGCCAAAGCGAAAACGCCCATCGCAAAGCAGTAAGGGGCAAAGAGCCAGAGCCGGCCCTTCTTCACCAGAGTCATGAGAAGTTTCAGGGCCATGTAGCCGCTCACTGCGGCGGCGGCGGTTCCAATCAGAATGGGTACCGTTTCCCCGGTGAGCTGATGAGCGTCGAACTGCAGTATGGCCGCGCCCAGAATGGCGGGAATGAAAAGAAGAAAGGAGAAGCGAGCAGCCAATTCCCGGTCCAGTTTCAGGAGGAGTCCGAGTGTTATGGTCGTACCGGATCGGGACAGCCCTGGTGTCACGGCCAGACCTTGACCGATGCCGATGAGCACGGCGTCGAGAACTCGAACGGAGTTTACGTCGTTCTTCCATGCGCTGGTAAATCGGCTGAGGCACAGCAAGGCTCCGGTGATCATCAGGGCGATCCCCACCGCCTGCGGGGATCCGAAGAGGCGTTCGAACGGGTGCCTGAAGGTCAGGGCGACGATGGTGGTGGCCGCGGTAGCGATTATGACGAGAAAGAGGAGGCGGAGATTCGGGTCCCCGTCGAACCCCTGGATGGAGAACGGCCGTTCCGCCCGGCGTAGACCGAGCAACGACTTAACCATCCGTACAAGCTCTCGGCGCACGAATATGCAGACCGCCAGCAGAGTTCCGAGGTGGAGGCATACGTCTAAGAAAAGTTCGGGTTCTCTCATGCCGAAAAGGTGCTGGAAAATCACCAGATGGCCCGAACTGCTCACGGGCAGGAACTCCGTCAATCCTTGGATTAAGCCCAAAGCCAGGGCGTGGTATGCGTTCATGGGATCCGTGGTACCGAGGGTAAGTGGTTCTTAGATAGAGTTGCTGTTGATAACCGGCGAGTCATACTTTCACAGCCCGGATTAAAACATGTTCAGATACCAGCCGATCAGTCGCTCGCCAACGAATATGCAGAGCACAGCCCCAAGGGACAGAAAGGGCCCGAAAGGAATCGCCAGTTTCATGTCTCCCTTCTTGACGACCATAACCACCATGCCGGATAGGGCGCCTACCAAGGAACTCGAGAAAAGGGTGAAAAGCACGCCCTTCCAGCCCAGAAAAGCGCCGATCATGGCAAGCAATTTCACGTCCCCCAATCCCATTCCTTCCCGCTTCGTCAAGAGGTAATAACCTATGACAACGGCCAATAGCAGGCCTCCACCCAGCAGCGCTCCAATGAGTGCGTTCATGAGGGTGAGGTCGGGTCGAAGGAAGGAAACGCCCAGTCCCACCAGTATGCCGGGGATTGAAATGACGTCCGGGATAATCCGGTGTTCGAGATCGATGAACGAGATCACGATCAGAGCGCATACAAAGACAAAATAGACGGGGAACAAAAGCGAAAGTCCAAAATTGAGGAACAGCAGCAAGGCCGCGAGCCCGGTTCCGAACTCTACCAGAGGATATACGGGGGAGATCTTCGCGCCGCAGAAACCGCAGTGTCCCTTGAGCAAGGCATAGCTTACCAAGGGGAGGTTATGATACCATGGGATGCGATGGCCGCAGGCCGGACAATGCGATGGGGGCGATACGATGGATTCCCCGAGGGGTAGACGATGAATGCACACGTTCAGGAAACTGCCGATGCAGATGGCGAGTGTAAATACGACTATCGAAATCATGAAGTATGGAACCATCCTCGACCTGTTCGGCGGCTGTAAAAAGCGATATGATCCGTGCCGGATAAACTATAGAATAATCGAATTAGATTAACTCAGGGAGCCCTATAGTTCAATGAAAAACATCCCTGTGCGGGAAAAGTGGTGTTGCTGCCTGAAGAGCGCACCATACGGAGATAAGGAGACGCGAGCCGTTCTCAAGAGCGGCTCCGGAGGCCGCAGTCTTCCGTCTCTTCCTGGATTTTTCCAAGCCGGCGGTGGGGGGGGAGACCCGCCCACCCCGATCCCCTGTGAAGAAGCACAGGGGACCTATGGTCCGGTTGATTTTGATGCCGGACTGGTTTATAGATTGAGGCATGAGAAGGAACCCTTTCGAAATCTTGGGCATCACCCCTGAAATGGTTAAGAAGTTGGACGACGACCATCTGTTCGCACTGGTGCGCTCGAGCTATCGAGTGCTTCAGAAGGTGTTACATCCGGACGCAAACATCGGCAAAAAGGCTCGTCGATCCGAGAGGATCCACAGGCAGGCCGTGGAAGTCAACGAAGCATTTGAACGGCTGGACCTGGCCAGGAACCCGGATTCGTTCCAGGATTGCCGGGAGCGATACACTCCCCGTCCCAAGCGAGGACTGCGGAAGGAATTGGACCAGACGCGTGAAAGGGCGGACAGACTCGACGTTGTCAATGAAGAACTCTCATATCGTTTCCTCGATTTTTTGTATCATTTTCTGGATCACGGACCCGGACGGTGGGGCGCTCTTCCCAACGGCAAGCGCCCCCATGTGTTCGATCTGAGGAATCTTCGTATCGGCCTGTATGATGTGGCTGTGGGTTACAACCTGCGCCACAGTTCCTGGAATTTGGGTCGTAACTACAAGGAAATGCGATTCGACGAAGAAGGGAAAATGAATTACAGGCTGCTGAGTCGAGGTAGTTTTGCCGAAGTACGTTACATCCGGCTGCTTGGAAGCGTAGATGTGGACAGAATCGACCTGATTCCTCATTTGAACAAGAAGGCGGGCGCAGGCTGCGGCGAGAACGGCTCTTTCTGCGCGGATCTACTTTATCAGGAGAGTGAAAAAGTAAACACGATCAGCCTCTCGAACTTCCGGGAAGTGTGTTTGCCCAATCTTACTCCCTATCTTAAAGAAAACGCCTACCTTTTTTCCATCCATCTGGAAAATGGGGGCTCCGTGTTAAAGCATGTACCTGTGGAGGTCTGGCTGGAAGGGAAAATTATCAAGCTGGATCTGGAGAGCGGAACCGACTAACGTCCAGTCGCTTTACTTCGAGGAGCCGCCATGATCGTCGGTGTGCCGAAAGAGATCAAAGAGGAAGAATATCGCGTTGGTATCGTGCCCGCCGGAGTGCGCATGATGACGGAAAAGGGGCACCGGGTGCTGATCCAGAAAGATGCTGGAGAGGGTTGTCGCATTCCGGACAGCGAGTACCGGGATGCGGGAGCCGAAATCGTGGAATCGGCCGCAGAGCTGTACCTGAGATCGGACATGGTGATGAAAGTCAAGGAGCCCCTCAAGGAGGAGTACCCCTATCTGCGGGAAGGTCTCATCTTGTACGCGTACCTGCACCTTGCGCCGGCTCCCGAACTGACGGCGGCCCTCCTGGAACGCGGCGTCATAGGCATCGCTTACGAGACGATACAGCTCAGTGACGGCTCGCTGCCGCTACTCACCCCCATGAGCGAAGTCGCGGGCCGAATGGCGGTTCAAATAGGGGCGCACTATCTGGAAAAGACGCAAGGAGGCAGAGGGGTTCTCTTGGGCGGCGTGCCGGGCGTAAGCCGCGGTCGCATTACCATTCTCGGAGCGGGTATAGTCGGGCGAGCCGCGGCCAAGATCGCTGTGGGCATAGGCGCAGAAGTCCATATCCTGGATGTGGATCAGAGGCGTCTCCTGTATGTGGACGACATCTTCGGGAGCCGGGTAACCACCCTATTTTCTCACGTGGACAATATCCGGTATTCGGTGATGCATTCGCACCTGGTGATCGGGGCCGTGTTAATACCCGGCGCTCGGGCTCCGCGCTTGGTCACGCGATCGATGGTTTCGGAAATGAAACACGGGTCCGTGATTGTGGACGTGTCCATAGATCAGGGTGGCACCTGCGAGACGTCCAAACCTACTTCCCATCGACACCCCACCTATGTGGTCGACGACGTCATCCACTATTGCGTGCCCAACATGCCCGGCATCGTAGCGCGTACCTCGACCTTCGCTCTTGGCAATACGACCCTCCCTTACGCATTGATGCTGGCTGAATACGGATTTTCCGAGGCCGTAGCGTCCGATCCCTTCCTTGCCGGAGGAGTGAATGTGTACAAGGGTAAGGTAACGCACGCAGGGGTAGCCGAGTCTCTGAATTTCGAGCATACTGCTTTGAGAGATCTGCTCCACGGGTAACGCCGAGCTGCAGAAGATGATCCGATTCCGTCCTTAGCGGTGCGACCGAAGGATCGAAATAGGGCGGATTTCCCGAACACCACCGAAAATCGAATTCCGGTATTGGACAGCGACGGGCGTATGCCGGCGGGACTACTCGCCCTGGATTCAGGGAAAGGAGCAGGGACAGCATGAGAGTATGCATCATTGGTCCGGGATATGTAGGACTGGTCACCGCCGCGTGCTTCGCGGAAATGGGAAACGACGTACTTTGCGTCGGTAAGCCCGGTCTGGACGACGACAGGATCGCTCGACTGAACCGTGGGGAATGCCCCATCTATGAAGTAGGCCTGGAAGGAATAATCCAGAGGAATCTGCATTCCGGACGGCTTCAGTTCGGTCTCGATATCAAGGAAGGAATTCGTTCGTATCTGTTCCTGGTCATTGCGGTGCCGACACCGGCGGATGAGGACGGTTCAGCGGATTTGCAGCACGTGCTGGAGGTGGCGCGCGACATTGGAGAAATCATTGAAGAATACCGTGTAATTGTAGTCAAGTCAACGGTGCCGGTGGGGACGGCGGACGCCGTTAGGGCGACTATTGAAGAAGCGTTGTCTTCGCGCGGGTTGAAAATGGAATTCGATGTGGTTTCCAATCCGGAGTTTCTAAAAGAAGGCGACGCGGTTCAGGATTTCATGAAACCGGATCGCATTATCCTAGGGTGCAATGATCCCAGGACCGCCGAGCTTATGAAAGCCCTGTACGCCCCCTTCGCCCGGGTTCGCGAAAAACTGATGATTATAGACGTTCGTTCCGCTGAAATGACGAAGTACGCAGCCAATGCCATGCTGGCTACCAAGATCTCCTTTATGAATGAAATAGCCAAAGTCTGCGAGAAATTGGGAGCGGATGTATCCCAGGTTCGCAAGGGGATCGGATCGGACCCGCGCATCGGCTATCAGTTCATATACCCCGGACTGGGATTTGGAGGGTCCTGTTTTCCGAAAGATCTGCGCGCAATCATTTCCATGGCACGGGCAAGTGGGCTTCAGCCTCGCGTTCTCGAGGCCGTGGAAAACGTCAACCTGTCCCAGAAGCAGTTTTTTTCAGACAAGATTATTGATTACTTCGTCGGCAGGGGCGGCATCGAAGCTCGGTCTCTAGCTGTGTGGGGGTTGTCGTTCAAGCCCAACACGAACGACATGCGTGAGGCGCCCTCCGTTGAGATCATTCATCAATTGCTGGACAAGGGAGCCCACATTCGGGCTTTTGATCCCGAAGCCATGGAAGAGGCTCGAAAAATATTCGGGGATGGCGTCCGGATTCGATACTGTGAAGACCATTACGACGCACTCGATGGCGCCGACGGTCTGGTTCTGATCACGGAATGGAACCTGTTTCGCAATCCGGATTTCGAGAAAATAAAACGGCGGATGAAAACCCCGTTGATCTTTGACGGCAGAAATCAATACGATCCCGATTTGATGGATCGTCTCGGGTTTATCTATATCAGCGTGGGCCGATCTCCCGTCAATATGCCTGCCCGGTAAAAGACGATGCTGTCGGACGCCGCATAAAATACACAGGACAGGCACGCTTGCGTGAGTCCATTCCAGCATGCAGGGGAAAATCCGTTTCCGGAACTTCAGCCGCGCAGCCCAAAGCGGTTGCGAGGGAACTTTCCGCAACATGTCTCTCCCCCGAACAGAATCGCATCCGTTCTATCTGCGAGACTCGATCATCGGATGGCCGTTCGATCAGGGATTTCCCCAAACCAGATTGGAGAAGATCCAGCCCGTCCCCTGGCCGGTATAGCTGACTTTCAGCCAATCCCCCTTCCGATCCAAATAGTTCAATACAACGCCATGCTGCGCTTTGAACACAATCGGCGAGTCCGTTCGGGGTTCCTTGCGAACGTTGGCGATTTCGGAAGCCACGACCACCACGGGTTTTTTGCGAAGCAAGGTAGACATGACCCAGCCGCCGTCGCCATCCATGTCTCTTACCTGAATCCAGTCGCCTTCCTGCTTGACCTTCTCGTACACGTACCCCTTTTCTACCTGCCAGGCGACGGGAAAACCGGTCCCAGGCCCATGCCGAATATTTGCCTTGCCGGCACGCACCACGTACGTTTCAGCGAAAGCAGTGGAACATAACGAAAACACCAGTAACAGAATCGTTGCGTATCGAATGATGTGTTCCTCCTTTTTTCTTGAAATCCCGATGGTAATGAGCGCTTTTTCCCGTATCCCGAAATATTCAATAAGCCTGTCCTGTCTGCCCGCAAGGCTCCTTCGGCGAATCCGCTGTAGAACGAAGCGTACATTATATACCGCGAGCCCCATTAACACAGCCATCGGGCAGACCAGACGAGCTCGGTAGGGGCGAACATTCTCATAAAACATCCGGCTAAGGCTTTCAAGCACGACTGCCGATAGGTGAAGCTGAGGTCATAAGAACTCGGTTCAGCCTCAAATCTTCTCCCTTTTTAAAGGGCCTTGCCGTGGTTGTCAACCGTAGTGAAGAGGTGCACGGGTGCAGATAATTTCCTGCAATTCTCACTAGTGGGGAAGGTCTGAAAAGGAGGTCACCCCCGTATCCGGTCTTTGAAGGATTTCGGTTTTCTGTGGTCGGGGATTTCGTGGGAGCGACGCACGCCGAACCTTCGAGTATCGGGGCCTATTACGTCTGGATCTTTTCGCTTGTCGCAGAGGGGGGGTATGTGTAATTTTACGTGGGCAAGGGAGAGTGGCCCTCCTGTCTCTTCGGGAATAAGGAAAGCGTGCATAAACTGGTGCGATAAAATGACTCGAACCATTACCACTGTGCTGATCACCGTCGCCATGGTGATTGTCTTCGCATGTGCAGGCCGCATGAAGCCTTCTATGCCGGAATATAAGGTGGATGACATCATTGACACCCGGACCGGGCGACAGGTTTCCTTCGACGACCTTCTAGGAGCTTTGGTGGAAGTGCCGGTGGTGTTCATTGGAGAAACTCACAATCAGGTCAGTCACCACGAAATTCAACTGAAGATCATACGGGCGCTGCTTGAGGTTCAAGTGGAAGTGATGCTGGGTGTGGAGATGTTTACTTATGAGATTCAACCGATTCTGGACGCGTGGACTCGCGGCGAGTTGGACGAAGGAACCTTTCTCCGCGCAGTGGATTGGGATGCCATATGGGGTTATCCGTACATTCTATATCGGGATATTCTGGACGAAGCCCGAATCTGGTCCCTCAAGGTATTGGGTCTGAACGCCCCCCGCGATGTGATCCAACGCATCGCGCGCGAAGGTCTGAAGGGCCTGTCTCCGGAAAACCGGTCCAAAGTGGCCAAAGATATCGTTCTGGATTTGCCGGATTATCGCAAATACATTGAAAGGCAATATACCGAGCACGATCAAAAGGATCTCGATAGTTTCGAATTTTTCTTCCAGGCTCAGAGGGCCTGGGACGAAACCATGGCCGATATTCTGGCCAATCAACTACCTGAAATCGAGCGAACAGGGAAGATCCTGGTGCTGGCCGGCTCCGGGCACGTTTACAAAGAATACGGAATACCGGGATCGTTCAAACGTCGTACGGGTTTACCTTACGTGACCATCATTCCTGTCGATCCCATCTTTGCCGAGGAAGCAGTCCGTGACCGCATCGCTGATTTTGTTTGGGTCGCGCGTCCATCCAAACTGACGTATCCCCGCCTGGGTGTCCGCCTGGATGAGGCGGCCCTGACTGAAGGGCGCCTCGAGGTCGTGGAAGTGATGGAAAACAGCAAGGCCCGGGAGATCGGAATCGAAGTGGGAGATATACTCGAATCCTTGGACGGAGTGAAGCTCCGGACAGCAGGTGACGTGGCCAGGGCGATTCTGGATACGGGTTTCGACCAGTCGCATCACTTGCGTATTGACAGACAGGGCCTTCATCTGGAACTCGTGTTCATGATGGATGCGGATCAAGGGAATGAGGGAGATTGACACTTGATATCGAAGCGGACAAAGCGTCGGACTGGGCGAGTCAAGCCTGCGTACGATGCGGCTGATCTGGAGGAATAGGAGCGGATGACCGACCAAGTGACCCTTGAGTGTCCAAAATGCCGGAAAAAGGGAATTCTACGCTTGTCTCCCGAGGTAGGAGGAAGTCTGACCGTAAAGTGCCCTCGCTGTGGAAATGTTTTTGAACAACATGTCGATCGACGCTCTTCCTACAGAAAAATACCGCTCCCCTGGGTGTTCTTCGGGCCTGCCGATTCAGACGATCTGCCTTATACCGGATGGCTTTCCGACCTCTCGATGAGCGGATGTCGGATACAAACGGAAAAAAACGCGCCGATAAAAGGAGCGTGGCTGAACCTCGAGTTTAAACTCGACATCGATACTTCGGAGATACCCGCCCGAGAACGCGATGCCTTGCTGAAGAAGGATGACGGCGGCATCGACCGGATACTACACCTGCTTATTCGAGCCAGGGCGAAAGTAATGTGGGCGAATCAAGTCGAAAAGAATCATCATGAATTCGGGTGTGAATTTATCACCTTTGGAGATCATGCACGTAAGATGCTGTCATTGTATTTATATCCGTTTCATGAACCGGTCGAACCTGAATAAGGGCCATATTTCCTTTAGTAAAATTGAATAGTGCTTCCCTTTGTCACCGGATTCTATTCCTGCAACTCCTCGATGAATTCGACGATGGTTCTGAAATAGTCCGCACCCGCGCGGAGAAAGATGTCATTATGGTCCGCTCCGGGCACCACATAGAGCCGTTTGTTTTCCGCCGCACATTTGCCGTGCAGAATCTGTCCCACTTTAAGCGGCAGCAGTTGATCGTACTCGGCGTGCATGATCAGGGTGGGCTTCTTAAAGCGGGAGATTTTGTCCGCGTTCTGAAAACCGTGAGCTTCGGTGATGCCCAAACGATCCGCCTGTACGCCCAGCGCCTTCACCAACGGCACGGTGTACGCCATGCCGCTTTCGATAATCAGGCCGTCAATCCGGTTCGGTATCGCGTCCGCCAACTCCAAAGCCGGCGCGCTCCCCAAGCTCCGGCCCATGACAATGGCCGGCGCCTGTCGGGCGTTTCCACCGATCCATTGCATCCAGGCCTCGAACGCGGGAAGCGCGTCTTCCACTAACGCCCTGGGCGTGGGACGGCCGCTGCTACGGCCGTATCCCCGGTAGTCCACAACGGTGAAATCCAGGCCGAACCGGTTGAAAATGGGCCCCAGGTCGTCATAGTCACTGGCGATTTCGCCGTTTCCATGAAAAAACAGAATGTATGCTTTGGGTGCGCCCGAGAGGTACCGCCGAGCCCAAAGCTCGACCCCCGGAGCCACGGGAATCATGTGGTCTTCGGCTTTGGGAGGGGGCTCCATGCCGGAGTCCGGCCTTGGATAAAACAGATACATGGTGATTTCCGGTCGATTTAATGTATCCAAATGATCGTATGATCGCTGCATGAACGGTCCTCCATGGGATCTATTCATAAGGTCAAATGGGGCCTCCGGCGGCCGGGGGATCACAGATCCCCCGGACCCCCTTCCGCGTCGGGACCGTTTCGCTGCAGCGAAACGGTCCCGACGCGGAAGGGGAAAAGCGTGTACATCCTCGACGGACGCATTATACACCATTCGAAGGCATATGGAACGCCAAGAACATTGACAGAATCATCGTATTATATCGGCGATTGAGGGATCGAGGGGAAAAAGCTCGATCACGATACCGGTTGAGCACCGATCCGCTCCCAAAAAAACAGGGGACTACTTCCCCGCGCGTCAACGGCGGCATTTAAAGTAATCCCCTAGTCGTGTCGGGGCCTTGATTGCATTGAAATAAATTCTATTATAAAAAGTAGCTGGAACCTGATAGGCAAGTCAAGTGAAAAGCTGTTTTTCAAGGTATGAGTGTAACCGAAATTACGGCTGTGTCGTCTGACGGATTGTTGACAGTGTGCAATGGAGAGGGTCTGTAGCTATTCCTCATTTAGCGTCAAATCCGACGGGTGATGCGGAACCTCCTGGATTCCGGATCTCACTGCGTTCGTCCGGAATGACGTTTCTGAAATCACGATACAGGCCCGTGAAGGGGAACCAATGTTTCTCCCCCTCGCGGCGGGATGGGTTCGCGGAGCGAAACGGTCCCGCCGCCACAGAGGGGGTCCGGGGGAACATCGTTCCCCCGGAGAGCACTTTTTAAATATGGATCCGACCTTACAAGGAGATCATCTCAAATGAGCAAGCCGGATGAAGAGGCGGGAGGATTTCAGACCATACCGCTGCAGCCGTTGGGGAGTCTGGGGAGCACGGCGCCGTCCGCGTCGACCGGATCGTCGTGCTGACCCTCCCGTGATCGGGCTCGGTCGAGTCCGCCTCGGGTAGACCAGCCTTTTGTGGTTGGAACGGTCCAAACGGGTGCGGGAAGTGTGCCCAAAGTAGTTTCCCGGTGGGCCTCGATGGATTGGTGGGGTACGATCAAAGCGCGATGGGGCGTCGGGCGCATGCACTACAAAGTGGATCCCGGGCTGTACGCATTGAACAAACCGGACGCCTCGTCGCCCGTCCTGGTTACGGCGAATTACAAATTGACCTTCGATCGCCTGCGTAAGGCATTGCCGTCGTTAGACGCCTGGCTGCTTGTGCTGGACACGGATGGGATCAATGTGTGGTGCGCGGCGGGCAAGGGCACGTTCTGCGATGAGGAGATCGCGGCTCGCATCGAAGCTTCTTCCCTGGCGAAGGTGGTCGACCATAGAGACCTGATTCTGCCTCAGCTTGCGGGCCCCGGAACGGCGGCTTATAAATTGAAAAAGAAGACCGGGTTCAAGGCGCATTACGGGCCTATCCGGGCCGAAGACATTAAAGCGTTTCTCGATGCGGGAATGAAAGCCACGCCCGAGATGCGGCGAAAGACCTTCGGCTTGCGGGAGCGTGCGGTGTTGATCCCGGTTGAACTGGTGGATGCTCTGAAATACGGAGCCATGGCTGCCGCGGTTTTGTTCTTTTTG
>Ga0068714_10006807_pt1 | contig 11438 bp, 9 predicted proteins | sample MTBNYHSulfiMetaG_FD_62988 | JGI IMG/M metagenome (GOLD analysis project Ga0068714, IMG submission 62988) | Enrichment culture microbial communities from rom New York Harbor, USA that are MTBE-degrading - MTBE-NYH (New York Harbor Sulfidogenic)... | ecosystem: Environmental > Aquatic > Marine >... | reverse complement strand
GGCAGAAATCCCCAGTTCTGTGCCCAGGCTTCGTTGTAAAGCTGTACCATCAGGCGGACTTCTTCTTTCAGCTTTTTCATGACCAGAGGTCTGGTCTCGACCTTTACCGCCTGGTTTGCTTTCCGGGCCAGTCTTTTTACCAGCGGTATGTTAAAGCTATCGCGCCGGAACAGGTAGGCGAGATAGTCCTTGCTCTTGGTGAGCCCATAGCGCTCCAGAAAAGAGGCGTAATAGGGAGGATTGTGCGTGAGCTCAACGGTGGGCGGAGAATCGAACCCGTCGATGAGCACTCCCTGGCGTTCGTGGGTGGAGTTCGAGTATTCGCCGGGGCCCCTCATTACGGCCATGCCCCGCTGCGAAATCCAGCTTCTGGCGTGGTCCAGTAACGCTCTGGCGACCTCATAGTCCGGCACCACTTCGAAAAAGCCAAAGAACCCGATGGAGGTCTTGTGGAATTCATTGAACTGCCTGTTTATCGCTGCCGAGATACGCCCCAGCGGCGTTGCCCCCTGCCACGCCATGAAATGGGTCACCTCCGCGTGCCGGTGGTATGGGTGCTTCGGGGTGAGCAGGCCTTTGAGGCCGAGCAGGCGGTTTCCTGAATAGTCGCCGTTGAGGGGCGGCGTCCAGTAGGGGTCATCGTGGTAGAGCCGCCAGTGAAATCTGACGAAGTCCCGTAATGCCGGGTCTCCCAGCGGGATCTCCCTGACCGTGAGCTCGGTTGGGTGCAATGACGTGGGAATACCCTCCCTATTATCTGTTAATTAGACCTGTTCCAGGTCTTTCATCAACTCCTCGGCAGAGTCAAAAACTTTGACGCGCCTGGCTTTGATGTCCTCATCGGCTTCTTTCTCGCCTTCCTGCCACTTTTTGGTCCAAAAGAAAGCCTGATTCTTGTCAACCAGTCTCTTCGGCACGAGCACTGCTTTTTCGTCTACAACTTCTATTTCCACCAGATCGCCTTCCTCGATGCCCAGGCTTTTGCGTACAGGAGCGGGCAGGGTAATCTGGCCATGTCTTGTAACCTTGCTGTATGTCGGCATTTTCACCACCTCCTAGGGTCGCCCCAAAGTTTCATCGTGCTGACCGATATTGCGCAGGATGATTATATCACCCTCAATCTGGAAGGTCAGCCTGAGCGAACGGCTTGCTCTCGCTTCCCAAATATTTTCAGTCCCTTTTATCTTTTTAACCCTGAGAGCGGGATATCTCATATCTGTTATCAAATTTTCAATCGCTTTCCGGGCCGATGCCTTTTGCTCCTCAGGCAATTGTTTCCAGGCCCTCTTAAAATTCTCGGTTCGAGCAATTCGCATTAGCGCTCTCAGTATATACTACATTATGATATTAGTATATTACTAATTATTATGAATGTCAATGCCAGGTAGGGCTGATGAGGAAATCTCTTCTCCACTGAACCTTTACTTCCGGCTCAGCCACAGGATTGCCAGGCATACCCCGAGTGCCGCCAGAATGGCCAGGCTGCCGATGGTGAAGCTCATATGGAACCCGAACTGGTCAATCAGGTAGCCCACCAGCGGAGTAAATACACCGGTGCCTTCCATGCTGCCGAAAAAGTAGAAGCCGAGTGCGGTGGAGCGGTTCCTGGCCGGAGTACGGTCGACGATGTAAGACTGCGCCACGATGGTGGTGAACGCCACCACAATGCCGATGATAACCAGCATGGCGACGGTGCCAGAGCCATAAGAGACCACGGTGAGCAGGTAGATTGCGATAAGGCCGATGACGCTCATGATAACGATTATCGCCACCCGGTTGAAGCGGTCCGAGAGGTACCCGCCCACCGGTCCTCCCCAGAGTCCCATGAAATACACCAGGGATATGGAAGCCGCCGCCATTTCTTTGCCGGTGCCGAAGGTATCCACCAGAAAGAGGGGAATAAAGGAAACGATGGACATTATCAGCGCCTGGGTGAAGGCGCTCAATGCAACTACCGTGATAAGGCGCCGCATGGTCCCGGGAACAGGTGGCGCTTCCACGGATATGGTCGAGTCCATGCGGCCTGCTGCTTTGTGGTCGGGCACGCGTTTTTTCAGCATGACATGGAGGATAATACCGATGCCGATGCTGGGAATGGCCATAACAATGAAAGGACCGCGCCAGCCCCAGACGGCGGCGATGCCGGCAGCAGCCAGCGGTGCCAGGAAGTAACTGAAACTGCCGCCCACGAGGTGGAGCCCGAGCGCCCGGCCGCGGATTCTTGGTTCGACGGCGGCCGCTATCATGGTGGTGGAGGCGGGGTGGTATCCGCCGCCCAATATGCCCATCAGAGCCAGCACGATTATCAATATGATATAGTTCGGTGAGATGCCGGCCAGCAGGCCGGTTACTCCCACGCCGACGATGCCGCCGGTAAGCAGGACCCGTGGCCCGAGACGGTCTGCCAGCCATCCCGCTGGCAGCTGGCAGACGCCGTAAATCACGCTGAACACAGATATGATAAATCCGGCCCGGGTATAATCCAGAGCGAATTCGTCGCGAATATAGGGCAGGAGCGGCACCGGCAGCGCGGTCACCAGATGGTGGGTAAGATGCGCCAGCACGAACAGCGGCATTAATCCACTGAAGAGAGGGCGCAAGCTGAATCTACTTCTGATGGAGGTTTCCTTTCTGCGGCAAAAGCCTGTGTTCTGGCCAGCTATCAGTGTATAGTATCATACCACGAGAAGAGAACGAAACTCAGCCAGGCAACTCACCTACCACGGGCAAAGACAACAATAGGTTATCTTCCGCAATGCCGGAATTCATTGCATGATAGCCGTGGCCCGTATGTAACCTTGAGAAGACAGCCTCTCTAGGCAGACGGTGCCGCGCCGATAAGCTCCGGCCAGAGATCTTCTACCACCGGCTTGAGCTCGGTCATGACGTCGTCGACCGCTTTGGCCGCAGCATCGATTTCTTTCTGGGTCATCGGCGTGGACATCACATACATGCCCCGCGCCGCGGAGAAGATGCCCCGCTCGATCATGGCCAGGTAGTAGAGGTGCAGCAGGTCTTTGTTGGCTTCCCGTGCCGACTTGCCGTTGATTATCGGTTTATCGCTGAAGTGGACGTTCTGCAGAGAACCGATGCCGGTCACCTGCCCCTTGATATTGAGCCGTTTGAAAATGGCCCTCACCGCCTCGGCGAACGACTCACCCAGCTTATTGATATGGTCGATTTCTTTCGGCCCGAGCTGCTCCAGGGTGGCCACGCCCGCGGTGGCGGTCATGGGGTTGGCATTCAGTGTGCCGGCATGATATACCCTGTGCGCCTGTGGATTGAAGAGCTGCATGATGTCTTCCCGTCCGCCGATGGCGCCCACCGGGAAGCCGCCGCCGATTATCTTGGCCATGGTGGTGAGGTCGGGCTTGATTTTATAGAGGGCCTGCGTCCCTCCCCAGGCCAGCCTGAGGCTGATGACCTCGTCCAGTATCAGAAGCACGCCGTTATCCTGGGTTACCTTGCGCAGGTGCTCCAGATAGCCGTCGCGGGGCGGGATGCCCCCCGCCGCGCCCATCGCCCCTTCCACGATGACCGCGGCCAGTTTATCTTTATTTTCCACAATGGCCTTTTCCGCCGCCGCTTTATCATTGTAGGGGACGACGATGGAGTCCCCCTGTGCGCTCTTGGGAATGCCGGTGGCGTCCGAGGGGAAGACTATGGGGTCATAGTTGCCGTGGTAGCAGCCATCGGTCTTGAGGAGCAGGTCCTTGCCGGTGGCGCCCCTGGCCACCCGTATGGCCATCAGCACCGCTTCCGAGCCGGTGTTGCCGAACCTCACTTTGTCCACCGAGTCCACCATGTTGCAGATGAGCTCAGCCCAGCGCACCACCGCAGGGACCAGGGCTCCCAGTGCCGTCCCTTTCGCCGCCTGCTCCCGCACCGCGGCTACCACCTTGGGATTGGCGTGGCCCAGTATCATGGTGGTGTAGCAGTTATGGAAGTCAATGTACTCTTTGCCGTCCACGTCGGTGAACCGGCAGCCTGACGCCTTGTCTATCCAGATGGGATAGGGGTCGAACCAGATGGAGCTGCGGGTATCGCCCCCGGGCATAAATTTCTTCGCTTTCTCCAGCACTTCCAACGATTTTCGCGAGCGTTTGCGGTAGACATCTTCATATTTTTTGGTCACTTCGGCCAGTCGCTGTTCTCTGGTTGTGGTGGTCATTGGTATCATTTCTCCTTTCCGGATATCAGGTATCTCGGATACTCGTAGATATTCTATGATAAATGTGCCCTGTCTGGCAACAAGCGGATTGATTGGGTTTATTCGGTTCTGTTTACTATGGGTTGGGCCTCCACCACACGCAGTTCTCTAGTTGAACCTCACCCCCTGAATCCCCCTCTCCAGCCAGGAAGAGTTTGGCCGTAAAGTGCGGCACAGGCTGGAGAGGGGTCAGGGGTGAGGTAAAGCCATCAATCAAATGCAAATTGACTCGGTTTATTTGCCTTATGACGTTATATTAGCTATCATAAAGCGGTAAAACGAAAAAGAAAAAATATACAAGGAGGGTACATGAACGAATTCCCGATAATCGACATCCATAACCATCTTTGCCGCAATCTGGAGGAGGAAAAAAACTACTTTCCCATACCTGGGGTGAGGGACAGTGACCGCTGGGCCACGCCGGAGAGGGCCATCGAGTACATGGACCGGAACAACATATCGCATATGGGGTTCATGGTGCTGATACCGCGCCAGAAAAGGGCGCCGCTTTTCGAAAAGGCGAAGCTGGGGGAATTGCCCAAGGAGAAACAGGCGGCGGAGAGAAAACGGCTCAGCGCCCAGATTATTGCCTTGCAGCGGGAGATGAACGAGTGGGGATGTGGGGTGGGGAAGCGTTTCCCCCGCCTGCTGCCCTTCATCGGTATGTCCAATGATTTTGGCCCGCAGGAAGCGGCCGATGAGATAGCGTTGCGGGCCAGTCAGGGGGCCAAAGGGGTGAAGATGCACCCAGGCCAGTACTCTCACTATGCCAATGACGAAGGGCTGTGGCCTATGTATGCCAAATGCCAGGAGCTTGGCCTGCCTATCCTTGCCGACTCCGGCCCCTGGCCTCACTCGCACCTGGTGCTGATGTACCCCAATCCCCTGGGGTTCAAGCTCCACGAGCCGAACCCTGACTACGCCGAGCCCAAGAACTGGGCCAAAGTGCTGGAAGCGTTCCCGCATTTGACCGTCATCCTGGCCCACCTGGGCTCCGCCTGGTGGGACGAGCGGGTGGAGCTGGCCCAGAAGTACCCCAACGTCTATTTCGATACCTCACAGGGATTTGCCGCCCCGGACCGCCTGCCGGTGGTCGCCCATCGGGGTCTGGCTGAGGAAGACGCGGTGCGCATCTTCCGCAAGATCGGAACGGACAGGATCGTGTTCGGCACTGACTTTCCGGGGATTGCGCCCAAGCCCCAGCTGGAGCAGATTTTGCGTATGCCTCTGACCGATGAAGAGAAGCGGCAGATACTGGCGGAGAACGCTAAACGCATTCTGAAGCTTAAATAAAGATAGAAAAAAGGAGAGGCAGAGGGGAAAAAGTGTGAAACAACTCTGCCTCTCTTTGTGTCTTACACGCCCAGCAGCGATTTCATCTCATTGATGCTGGCCTCGAGCTTATCCAGCTTATTGTCGATGGCATAGCCCAGACCGAAAAGCGTGTAGCCTTCTTTGGCCCATTTGGCCAGGCCTTTGGGGCCGAAGCCGCCGATGCCGGCTACCTTGCCCGTCTCTTTGCAGATGCGGGCGATTTTCCTGAGATTTTCCTCCACGGCCGGGGTGGCTACCAGCTCTGAGCGCAGCGCCTTGGGCGGGATATCGCCGATGTCGATGACCAGGTCGTTGGTGCCCACGATGGTGCCGGTTATCCCTTCCAGGCTCAGAATCTGGCGCAGGTTGCTGACGCATTCCAGGCTCTCCGTTTGCGGAAAGAGCATCACGTTGTTGTTCACGTAGTCCATGATTTCACGCAAGGGCATTTCGGCGATGTTCTGAGAGTCAAGCAGATAGGGGCTCATGCCGATGCCCGAGCCACGGTGGCCGATGGGTGGGAAATAGCACTGGTTGACCGCGAACAGGGCCTCCTTCACGTTGTTGACTCCGGGTATCATCAGCCCGTTTATCCCGGCATCCATAAAGCACCGGAAATGGCCATCTTTTTCCTCTGGCCGGAGCCAGATGGGAATATCGAACTTGCGTGAGGCGCGGATATACTCAAAGATGGTCTCTTTGTTCACCAGGCTATGCTCGTTTTCCATCATGATGACATCATAGCCAAAGTCTTTGAGGGCCTTGACCGTAGTCTCGGGGTCGTTTCCCGGGCCGACGGTCTGGGTGAAGATGAACTCGCCGGCCTGCATCCTTTTTCTCAATTTCATCGTTGCGTTAAGTGCCAATGTGGGACCTCCTCCTTGTCTTTTTTCCGACCCATTATAGCACTATGGTGCGGGCTTTTGACAGTTGCCAGCCGAAAGGTTAAGATACCCGCAGCCAGTCTTGAACAAGGTAAAAGGAGGAGCGTTATGCCCACAGCAAAGGTAAACGGTGTGGACATCTATTACGAAGAGACCGGGGAAGGGTTCCCGCTGGTATTCAGCCACGAGTTCGCCGGGACGTACAAAAGCTGGGAGCCGCAGGTCAGGTTCTTTTCCCGGCGTTACCGGGTTATCACCTATAACCAGCGGGGCTTTCCGCCTTCGGGGGTGCCGGAGCAGGCTTCAGCCTACTCGCAGGACATACTGGTCGAGGACCTGTACCAGCTGTTGAGGCATCTGGGCGTCGGGCAGGCTTACGTGGGCGGCTGCTCTATGGGGGGCAACGTCGCGCTCAACTTCGGCCTGGCTCACCCGGAGATGACCCGGGCACTGATTATCGTGGCCACCGGCGCCGGCACCACGGGAAGGGACGTCTTCGAGCCCAGGCTGGAGCAGACAGCGCGCCAGATTGAGGCGGAGGGTTGGGAGGTGCTTGCGGAGTTCTATGCCAAGGAACCGAACCGGGTCCAGCTAGGGCGCAAGGACCCCAGAGGCTACCGGGAGTTTATCGATGACCTGGCCGCCCACTCCGATAAGGGCTCTGTTCACCTCATAAACGAGGTCATTCTCAAACGGCCGCCTCTCACCGCTATTGAGGACAGGATGAGGCAGTGCAAGGTGCCGGCGTTGATTATCATCGGTGATGAAGACGAAATGTGCATCGACCCGGCCCTCATTATGAAAAAGAACATGCCGGGGGCGGGACTGCTGGTCCTGCCCCAGTCCGGCCATGCGGTAAACCTTGAGGACCCGGATATCTTCAATCGGGCGGTGCTCGATTTCCTCAGCGCCGTGGAGTTGGGGAAGTGGGTGGTGCGGAGAATATAAAGCAGGGAGATTTCACAGGAGGAGTAAATATGAAACTGAAGGACAGGGTAGCTGTTGTCACCGGTGGGGGGACGGGAATCGGCAAGGCGATTTCGCTGGAATTTGCCCGGGAGGGCGCCGATGTGGTCGTGTGCAGCCGCAACGTGGAGAATATCGAGAAGTCCCGCGATGAAATCATCGCTCTGGGCAGGCGTTCCCTGGCCGTTCCTATGGACGTGCGCGTCAAAGAACAGGTGGAAGCGATGGTGGAGAAGGTGCTCGGCGAGTTCGGCCGCATCGATATTCTGGTCAATAACTCAGGCACCAATCGCCTCTTCCGCATCCTGGACTTGCCGGAGGAGACCTGGGACCTTATCCTGGATACCAACCTGAAAGGGGTGTTTCTCTGCACCCAGGCGGTAGGCAAGCAGATGGTGAAACAGAAATACGGCAAGATAGTCAACATCTCGTCCAGCGCTGCCCTCGGCGCAATGGAGCCGGGACAGGGCGCGTACGGGGCTTCCAAATTTGGCGTGACCGGGTTGACCAAAATATGCGCCCGGGAGATGGGCCCCTATAATATCAACGTGAACGCCATTGCTCCTGGCCGGATACTGACGCCTATCGTTTATCTCAGCCGGACGCCGGAGCAGGTGGAAGATTTCATCAAGGTGGGAAAGGAGACGGCGGTTCTAGGCCGCCTGGGCACTCCGGAGGACATCGCCCGGCTGGCATTGTTTCTGGCCTCGGAAGACTCTGCCTTCATCACTGGGGAGGTGGTGGCCTGCAATGGCGGTCGGGTCAATATGATGGGCCGTTAATCTTGCTCGATTCAGATATCCATCTCCAGCCCATCGTAGGCCAGCACCGCTTCCGGGTGCTCCCTGGTGAACGCCGCTTCGTGCTCGATGGTCTCCTTGCCCAGGTGGGTGAAGATGATGTGCTCGATGCCGAACTTTCGGCACCAGTTGATCTGGGTAGTGATCCTGGTGTGGCCGAACAGCTGGTCTCCTCGCCTCCTTACCAGGTTGGCCTTTATCGCCGAGCCGTCGCCGATGTAGTAATCGACGCCGGTCAGGACTGCTTCCTTCTCCACGATGTCCACCAGGTCGGAATTGTAGACCAGGGTCTTGCCTTCTGACTCGACCCTGTAGCCCACGGCCGGGCAGCGGATGGAGTGGATGACGCGGTAAGGCGTTACTTTAATGTCTTTGATGGCGAACTTCTGCCCCGGCTTGATAACTTTTTTGTTCGGGGGCCGGTGCTTTCCATAGTCCAGGGTCTCTTCAGTGAGATAAACGGTGACCTGTGTATCCACCGGCTCATTGAGCCAGGCGTAATGGTCGGGGTGGGCGTGGGTGATGAGGACCGCTTCCGGCACCAACTCATCCAGGCTGTGCTTGCGGAGCATGCCGTAGTCGATAATTATTCTGGTCTGCGCCGAGATGATGAGCAACGAAGCGTGATAGCCGTGCCTGGGAGAGGATTCCTCTATCTCTCCCTTGGTGCCCAGAAAGACCAGCCTCATTTCAGCTCAAATTCCAGTGACTGGCCCGGCTTGAGCGTGTTCACCCTGTCCTCGAAGCCTACCTTGATGGGGGCGGCGGCACTGGGGCTGCTGCTGACCTTGAGCAGGTCAGGAGTCACCTGAATATTCACCCAGTGCTGGCGGTACATGACATCGAACTGCACCTCGCGCAGTCCCTCGGGGAGGTGGGGATTGAGCCACATCACATCGGCACTCAGTTCGCCGCCGGTGTAACAGCGCTGAATCTGGTCCACCGTGCCTGCCATAGCGCCGAGGTGGATGCCTTCTTCAGTGGTGCCGCCCTGGATATCGGCGATATCACTCTCCAGAGCGTCTTTGAACAGGTGCCAGGACAGTTCACGTTCGGAACGGGACAGTACCCAGGAATGGACGATGCGGCTCAGCGTGGAGCCGTGGGAAGTGCGCTGGATGTAGTAATCGAGATTCTTGGGAATGGTCTCGTATTCAAAGGGATAGCCGAGGCGGCCGAACAGCTCCCGCAGTTCATCGGCGGAAAGCAGGTAAAAGAGCATCAGCACGTCAGCCTGCTTGGACACTTTGTACCGGTTCGGCGTATCCCCTTCCGCCTCCAGGATGCGGTCTAGACGGTGGATATCGCCGTACTTCTTCCGGTACCGCTTCCAGTCGAACTCCTTGAGCTGGTCATAGCCTTCGAACTGGCTGATGATGCCGTCATCGTGGAAGGCCACCATCATCTTGCGGCTGATCTGGTCCCACTGCTCCAGCTCCTCCCTTCTCAGGGCGAGCTTCTCGAGAAGAGGTTCGCGGCGTTCCTTGGGCAGCAGGTCAACGGTCTCCAGGGCCCGGCACATCAACCAGACCACCATGACGTTGGTGTAGGCGTTATTGTCTATCCCCGGTTCATCGGCATCCGGATAGGCATCATGGAACTCGTCCGGCCCCATCACTCGCCGGATGTCAAAGCGGTCAGTGGTGCGGTTGTATTCGGTCATGCTGGCCCAGAAACGGGCGATCTCGAAGAGCATTTCCGCACCGTAAAAGGAGAGGAAGCGAATATCACCGGTTACCTGGTAATAGTGCCACACATTATAGGCGATGGCGATGTTGATGTGCCTTTGTAGCTGTGAGTTGTCCGGTATCCAGCGTCCGGAACGCGGGTTGAGGTGCAGCGTCTGTGCTTCCTCTCTGCCGTCGCTGCCGCTCATCCAGGGGTACAGGGCGCCCTGATAGCCGGCCTGCTTTGCTGCCCACCGCGCCTCCCCCAGGCGCCGGTACCGGTACTGGAGCAGGGCCCGGGTAATATCCGGAATGCGGAAGGTCAGGAAAGGGAAGATGAAAAGCTCATCCCACATGATGTGTCCGCGGTAGGCCTCACCGTGCAGACCCCGTGGAGGCACGCCCACATCGAGGTCAATGGAGTGTATGGAAACGGTCTGCAGCAGGTGGAAGATATGCAGATTGAGGACTTGTGCCACCCGCGGGGTGTCCGCCTTCACGTCGATGCGGCAGCGGCCCCACAGGTGGTCCCAGCTTAGCACGTGGCGCTGGAGCAGGCTCTCGAAACCCGGGGCCCGGGAAATCTTTTTCTGGGCGGCTCCCAGGCATTCCGAGATGGCGCGGTCGCGCGAATTGAACAGGGCAACGCCCTTTTCCACGGTAACCGCCTGTTTCTCCTGCACCCGGAAAAGGAAGTCCTGACCTATGTACCCCGGCTCCTTGATGATATCCCGCTCCGCTTTCAGCTCCTGGCCTTCGAGAAACAGGCGCGTCCGGGCAGCTTCGGCGAATTTGATATGTGACTGATTGGTCTCCACCTTCACCCATAATATATCGTTTCCCATTACGCCGACATCCAGGGGCGTCAGGTGCTGGTTGTTGAGCTGGCGGTAGCGCTCCACTCCGGTATTGGCCACCCGGCCGTCCAGCCCGGTGCGGATTTGCAGGACTCCGGACCAGTTTTCGGCCACGATGGTGGTCTCCAGTCCGGCAAGGTGGGGGTCGTCCATGCTGACAAATCGGCGCTGGCTGACCCTGGTCTGCCGGCCCTGCTTGTCGGCAAAGCGGATGAGGCGGGTGAGGACGCCCCGCATCAGGTCAAGTTCCTGACGGTAGTCCAGGAGTTCCACTTTCTGCACGTCGAACCATTCGCCGTTCTCTATCTTGAAAGTGAGCGGAAGCCAGTTGGGGGCATTGACCAGACTTTCGTTCTCAACGACATTGCCGTTTACTTCCGTTTTCAGCCGGTTGTAGCAACCGCCGACGTAGGTCCCCGGATAGTGGACATCGTCTGCCTCTGATTCCGGAGCGGCCCCCCGGGTGGCAAAATAGCCGTTGCCCAGGGTACAGAGTGCCTCGCGGAGTCCCTCCTGTTCCGGGTTGAAATCGTCATACACCAGGGCCCAGATGCCTTTGGCCACCTCTTTCTCGGCCAGCGCCAGCAGGTCTTCCAGGAAAGCGGCCACCTCCGCGGGGTCCTCGATGGCATAATCGGCGGCAGTCCGCTGCTCGTCCCTTCCCACCCGTACGCTGACCCCCCGGCTGTTGATTGCCCGAAAGGCGTCTTCATCGGTAACGTCATCGCCTATATACATGG
>Ga0068714_10006805_pt1 | contig 11439 bp, 18 predicted proteins | sample MTBNYHSulfiMetaG_FD_62988 | JGI IMG/M metagenome (GOLD analysis project Ga0068714, IMG submission 62988) | Enrichment culture microbial communities from rom New York Harbor, USA that are MTBE-degrading - MTBE-NYH (New York Harbor Sulfidogenic)... | ecosystem: Environmental > Aquatic > Marine >... | reverse complement strand
GATCGGGAAAGGATCAGTATGGCGAGTTTTGTCCGCACTGTTATTTTGTTTGCACTGGATCAAGATGACCAAGAAAATGAAAGGAAGGCAAAGAATGACGAATAAGGAAATCGCATTATCATATCTCCGTAGGGGCTTATCAGTGATACCGCTGTATAGTCCCGAAATGGTGAAAAGTCGACCGCCTAAAAGGTTTACAGAAGAGCTCCAGAAACAGCTTGAAGATAACAGGCAAAACGGAAACTCACTTTCAAAAGATGAGGTTTATAAAAAGATGCTCATCAACCAGTGCAAGCTTCCGATAGTTCTGTGGAAAGATTACCAATCACGTCTGCCCACTGAAGATGAGGTCAATCATTGGTTCAATACAAATCCAAATGCAAATATCGCTATTGTAACAGGTAAGGTTTCCAACTTAGTGGTTTTTGATCTGGACTCACCGGATGCCGTCGCATATGCCGAAAATGAGGGGGGTTTCCCGGATACCGTAAAAGTCAAAACCGGTAAGGGGTATCATATTTATATGAAGCACCCGGGGTTTGAAATAAGAAACAGTGTCAACAAAAAACTTGATATCGATATCAGGGCTGACGGTGGGTATGTGGCAGCTCCTCCATCGGTACATGGGTCGGGTAATGTTTATGAATGGGTGGAAGGATTTTCAATTTCCGAGATCGATACTGCTCCCTGCACGCCGTGGATGATCGGTTATTTAAAAGAGGTTGCAAAAGGCGCCACGCCGGCAAAATCAAAAAAAGAAAAGGCAGCCAAAAATGATAAAGATGAATCGGTCAAATCGACATCACCTAAAATCGAAAGCGAGTATCTTGACCTTCTGAAAAATGGGTGCAGCGAAGGCAGTCGAAACCATAACGCGACAAAGCTGATTGGCCATTTACTGAAAAAGATGCCTGATGCAGAAACGGAAGTTTGGGAATTGGTAACAATGTGGAACCAGCGAAACTCCCCTCCCCTGAATGAGTCCGAATTACGAAAAACATTTGAATCCGTTAAAAAGCTTGAATCTAAAACCCAGGATAAAGAGATAAAGGTCGATTCCCTGCTTGATACACCGCAGGGCATCATATCCGAATATGAGCAAAATTATATCCGGGTGCCATTTGCCGGTGACGGCTTAAGTTATCTTGAAAAACAAATGAACGGCGGTCTTGTCGGTGGAAGGTTCTATATTTTAGGCGGGATCCCCTCTTCTGGTAAAACCGCCCTGGTCAACAATATGACGGACAATATCTGTCTCGATGGCACCCCGGTTCTATTCTTCAGTTATGACGATGGAAAAGCGGAGCTGAGATACCGGACTTTTACCAGGTTCAGCACGCATTCAGTTGAGGATTTTAATAAAAACCTACTGTCCAAATCTGACCTGAATACCATCTGTAATGATCAACGTATCCAGAAAATACTGAGCCTGAAATATGTTGTCCAGCAGATGCTGACCATTGAAAAATGGAACAGCCTGATTGAGCAGATTCAAAAGAAATATAACAAGCCGCCGGTCGTTATCATCGATTATTTAAGAAAGCTCCGGACAGACGATAAATCCTCTGAAGAACGTCTGCGAGTCGATGGGATCCTTTCGAGTCTTACCGGGCTTGCCAAACAGTATAATACCTCCGTTCTGGCCATCTCAGAGCTTGCAAGGGACTCTTATAAGTCGGGGCAACGTCTGAGCATGGCAAGCTTTAAGGAGTCCGGCTCAATCGAATATGAGGCGTCCTGGCTGGGAATATTAGCGGCCGTCGAAGAAGACAGCCACGGATACAACCTTAAAAAGGACTGGGAAAGGATTATCGAGCAGGATGGGAATGTGGATCTCATCGTTTTTAAGACAAAACGAGGAACGGGGGTAACCGGCAAAATTCCGCTAAAGGTTGATAAAAATAAAATGACCGTCGCTGACAGAACTGAGTCAAACATCACGGACACACCGGCTGCTTTAAAAAGGGCATCCCGGTTTGGGTCAAAGGAGGCATAAAAATGAATAAACAGGAAGCACAGGAACTATTGATGCAGGTTCAAAACGAATACGATTTAATTCAAAGTCCAAAGTATCGGCATATGCAGATGGACACCTGGAAGCCCAGGTATGATGAGCTGGTAAAACTCAGGGAATTCTTATTAGAGGATGATCGCTATATTAAGCTGATAAACGCGATATCTCAGATCATCTCAAGGATTGAAAATCAGGATAAAACAAAAGATGAAAACTCCAATTGGAGCAATCTATCCGAACGGGGAATAAACAAGGCTATTCCCGTATTGGCTAAAAAACGGGGTTCCGAGATTGACTTTCCCTTTCAGTGGGATGATGAAAAAACAGGGTATAAATGTTCAGTTATCAACGGATACTGGGGGGCCAGAAACTATATGGCCATGGATGTATTGGGATATTTTTATCTGTTAAAGGAAGGTGGGGATCGATTGCCGGATATTCCATTGGAAATATTTCAGGATATAAAAAATATTCAAAACAGAGAGATTGAATTGAGTCAGGTTTCAAATAGCCCATCTTCAGAATCCGACCATTTGCTGTTATCTGAAGATGATATCAAAAAAATCCAAAATTCGAAGCACTGGATCCGGTTTGACGATAAAATATTCCGGAAATTCACCTCATTAAATCTTGGGACAAACGAAATTTTAAAACTGATTCACGAAACGTCACAGGTTGAATTTAAGCTGGCTTTTCCAGTCAGAATGCGAGAGGGAAAGAAATTTGAAGAAAAACAATATATGATGAATATGTTCAGCCGGCTTTTTGAGTTCGGGTATATTGATAAACAAATCAGGCCCGCTGATAATTGTGTTCGTATCAGGGAATATTTCGTTACATTCAACACACTGCTCGGTGAGCTTTTCGTCCACAGCCTGAAAACAAAAAACTATGACTGGATCTCAAACGATTTTTATAAGCTTCCAAGCTCAGCCCAAATCTTTTACAGGAAATTTCTCATCCATAACAATTTTCCACAGGTGCCGATAAACCTGACAAACATCGTCCAAAAAGTTAATCTGTCGGACAATAATATCACAAACCTTATAGGAACAATTGAAAATAGCGTTTTAAAACCACTCATCCAATATGGGTTTATCGAGTCGTATGAAAACGCCGACGGTCTTTATGGCCGGAAATATATTATCAAAAAAAAAGTTAAAATTGATGACAAGAGCAAGGAATGATGCCGTGATGTTTTTCCGGACCATTCCTTGCTGTATACGAGGGTCTGTAAAACTTATACAGGGTGCTGTAAAACTAATACGAGGTGCTGTAAAGAATCTACCGGGTCCTGTAAAACGAAATCCACTGCAAACCCTTACCCATGTAAGGTTTCCTAAAACAACATGAAATAATATGATATTATATGATATCATATAGGACTAAAAGACCTTCCCCCTGGAGGGGGAAGGCTTTTGTCCAACCATTAAAAATTTTAAAATTTATTTTTTTTGTTTTTTTAGATGGTGTTGTTGTAATGGATTTTTGTTGTAGAAGTTATAAGTTCTTACATCAACAATAATTCGGTATTTTTAAAAAGGGTGTTGTTCCGGATGTGGTCGTTGTAGAAAGGTAAAAATCCAAAAAAATAAAAAAATAATGGTAGTCTGAAGAAAGGTTTACTGCTTCTTCAAATACGATGTAAAACCTCAGCTTCTTATCATCGAGTATTCATTAAAAAATAAATATATTTTAAAAATGGTAAAAAGAGGATAAGGTTCTGCTGCTTCTTCTATTTCAGTCAGTACTCCTTCTATATTTTTTGAATTCAAAAAGACGGTTTAACTGGTATTTACGACATTCTAAAACTGCTGAAAGTTAGTTTTTACCACTTTATAACCACTTACTTTCATTCCTAAATTTCAGGCCGAAAATCGACGAAATATCCGTTTGTGGATAAATACCAGGAACAGGTATTAGCGACCGTCAGTTTGTTTCTTATAGCGGCATAACGTCAACTTAAATCGGGACTGATCCAAACGGGTTGGTCCTTTTTATTTTTATATGGAGGATGAAAAGATGGGTATGAGATATTGTCCAGAATGCAGAAAGGTGGTCGAAACCAGAGTTTTAGTCGGCAACACACAGACAGAGACCCACGGGATAGCAGGTAAAAAGCGAAAGGTTATTCATCGGACGGAAGACGGCGGCTGTGGCCATGAGTGGTATACGGTTGAGGTGCCGGAGGATTTTATTATCACAACTTTAAAATAAGATTCGGAACATCTTTTTTATATTGGTAACTTTTTATCCAGACCAAGTGGTTTTCTGCTTATAATTCTGGATATATTTTACCCACTTAACAATGTTCATCCCGCAATAAATTACCCCTTCTGATTTGAATCAAAAAATACCTGCATATATTTCAGCAAGATAAAATTATATACCACATTGTGGCATGCTGATTGCAGCGATTAAAAGTAAAACAAAAGGTAACTTTCAGTAAGGGTTGCCCCAATGGAAAATTAAAAACGAAAGGAGAAACAACCATGAAAAAATTTACCAATATCATCGGAATCACGTTACTAAGCACCCTTCTCATTGTGCCGATAGCTGTATGGGCACAGGGCTGGGGCTGGGGCGGTCATATGATGGGTAACTGGGGCAGAGGCTCCGGCTATTATGATCAGGACGACAGAGGTTATACCTCGCTTAACAGGGAACAGCAGGACCGTTTGACTGACCTGGATCGTAAATTTTATGATGAGACCAGAGACCTGCGTGACAAGCTGTGGACAAAATCAGCTGAACTAAATGCCCTTTTGTCAGAGACAAGCCCTGATACCAGCAAAGTAAGTAAACTTCAAAAGGAAATTTCCGACCTTCGAGCCAAGCTGGATGAAAAGGTGGTCAATCATGAAATTGAAGCCAGCAAAATTGCACCGGATACTCGTTATGGTGGCGGTTACGGTTATGGTCGTATGATGGGCGGATACGGTAGGGGTTATGGAATGGGCTATGGTCCTGGTGCGTGCTGGAACTAAACCTTTAAAAATGGGGGTAGAAAAGATCTACCCCCAGCAGCAATACTTATGCATCGTCAGGAATTAAACCCTGAACCCTTAAGTGCCATTATGAAAATAAACCAGTCAAATGAAATGATTTTCATCGATCCGGTATGTCATAAAGCTGTCAAAAGTGACAACAAGGACACCACACTAACTTATCAGTTACGCACGTATTATTTTTGCTCACCAGCTTGCCGTAAAGCATTTGAAAAAAATCCTGGCAAGTATCTGGATCTTGAGAGTCACAGGGGAAAAGGATTCTGGATTCGATATCTTGACAGGCTTAAACAGGTTGCAGGTCAAAAGATATTCTGAATTGCATAACATTCAAGGAGCTGAAAATGAAAATTACGCTGTTTGATAAAATTCGAGATAATCACTCATTGATGATGGTTCTTTGCTGCGCAGTTCCGATGATTGCAGTGTTATCATTATCCTATTCGGGAGTTTTCGGTTCCTGGGGATATTATGCCTTATTTCTGATATGTCCACTGACCCATATCCTGATGTTCAGAAAAGTTCAGGTCAAGCAGAGTAAAGACGATGAAGATAAAAACTGTCATTAATTGACAAAATCAAAGGAGGTCTGAAAATGAAATCATCAGAAAGCCTCAAAAATAATGTCATCGATCCGGTGTGCGGTATGACAGTCGACCCAAAACATATCGATATTTTAACAACCTACGAGGGTTGCACCTATTACTTTTGTGCTGATGGCTGCCGTAAGGCGTTTGAGGCAGATCCCCAAAAGTATTTAAATGAAAAACACCCCAAGCGTATGGGGTGGTGGGGACGTTATCTGGAACGCCTTAAAAAAAATACCGGCGGAAAATCACTGGAATGCCATTAAATCAGAATTAATGCGGCTTGACAATGAGAGGAATGAAGAATGGCTAAAATCGCATCACAAAATATTGAGGTATATATCAGACAGCTTCTTTCTGAGACGCTGCTTAATGATGTTAATCCACAGAAACATGCGACGGATCAGAAGCTTTTAATAGATGACAATTTCAAATCAACCCAAAGAATGTTAAGCGAAAAATCAAAGGATAAATAGAGGAATTATTTTTCGCACACCGAATTTTGAGTTGGAGATAGGTTAAGTTATGTGCCATTTAATTTTATTGTTACCGCTTTTTGCTCTGCCGGTATTCTGGCTTTTTCCTTTTTCAATAGCCCTATCCATCTATCTTGTCACCGCAGGGATTTCCTTGTTCCTGTATTTCCTGATATTTAAAGCTATGATGATGAAGCCTCGGGTAGGTAAAGAAGCCATGTTGGGTAAAACAGTTGTGGTCATTAAGGATATTGCCCCTGAAGGAAAAATCCAATATGCTACCGAAATCTGGAATGCGATGACAGAAGGGAAAATGTTTTCAGTAAGTGAAAAAGTCATCATAAACGGATTTGGCTGGGGTATGAATGTTCTAGTGAAAGAAGTTCCTGTTGAAAAGTAGGAATGTGGATCTTTAGAATGCCTTTATGGTATTAGCTTAGGAGATAAAAGATATGGCACTGAAAAGAATATTTTTTAAGTTTTTGATGCTTGCGCCGCTTTCATTTTTTGCCTGTGCACAAAGTCCATACAATGGTCCTATGGGTAACTGGGGTCATATGATGGGTTATGGATATGGAGGGGGATTTATGTGGATAATATTTCTAATCGTGATTGGGATTTTAATTTATTTTCTGATTCAAGCCTCAAAATCAAAAGGTTTCCCTGGCTCGACTAATGAAACCCCATTAGATATCCTGAAGAAGCGTTATGCAAAAGGTGAAATCACAAAAGAGGAATTTGATCGAATGAAAGCTGATATTGAAAGTTAACCCCTTAAAAGGTTTGATCTTATTGATTAAGAAATGAGTTTCTGTTTTCTGCCCGGTTCAATCTTTTCCTCTATACTGTCAACTTCTTCATTGGTGAGTTGAGCCTCTTTATAAAATTCTCTGCGTTTAATATAAAACCAAACCTGAAACGAGGCAGCGATCCCACCGACAATAACATCATCAATAGGGCCTGGAATTGGATCAGGAAAAATCCAGTATAATAACATCAAAAATATTGGCCAGTTATTCTTAAAGGTTTCTTTAATATTTTCGTCACGAAATACGAAATATATCACTATCCCCAAAACAGGAATAAGAGTCAGTAGGCCAGCAACTAAATAACCATAATAAGAAAAAGCTAATTTTATCCATCCAAAGAAATCGTTGGGTGTGGTCGATTTCCATACCAAGAAAAATCCTATGCCAAAAAAAAGAAAGGCATATAGAATTAATATGACAAATCCCCATAATGTCCCATTCTTAATACCTCTCTTTTCAGCCATTTCCCTGCCTCCAAAGGTAAAATTGTTTACTAATCCTTCTTTCTAAACAGTGCTTTGAAAAACCCCTCCCTTTTGGCCATTACCTGAACATACGGTCCAAGTTTCTGGTAAGCCTCATTGGTGCCATCCGGGATGACGATCTTTCGTTCCTTGCCGAATATTTTTAGAATTTTATCGAGAATATTTTCTGATGGTGTGCGTATGGTCATGGTCTGATCCTTTGTTAAATGGTTTTCAGACACACAGGCGGGCTCTCTGTCCTACATCGAAATAATCGATCATTTTCAGACTGACGGACTGATATTAAGTCCATTACCATTAAATAATCAAGCACTTTCTGTGTGTAGGCATGTTTTTATCCCTTCTTGATTTTGCCAAAATCAACTTCAATAACGAGGGATAAGAATATGGATATAAAACAGATGATCGGCGCCCGGGTGAAAGATATCAGAACCAGGAAAAAGCTCACGCAAGAACAGCTGGCAGAACAAATCGATATTAATCCCAAATACTTAAGCTCCATTGAAAGGGGTTTGGAAAACCCCACCCTGAATACCCTGATAAAAATGTCTGAGTCCCTTGGCGTTGGCCTGAACGAGTTTTTCAACCAGATCGAAATCGAAAACCCGGCTGACCGTAAAAAACTTATCCGGTCCTTGCTTAACCAGGCCACCGATGAGCAGCTTAAACTTGCCTACCGGATATTGTCCGTCATTATTACCTGACCACAATCTTCATTTAAATAAATTTATCATTATGTTGGATAAAGCGGGACCTTTGTATATTTAAAGCCCCGCTTATCATAGCCATTCGAGAAGTCCAGATAGCAATTACCCTTTAATTTCAATGGTTTCCTCTGCGAACAGATCACCATTTGGTTTTGTGGCGGTAACTTTATACTTACCCGTGCTATAAAGTGATATCGGAGCAGCGACCGCATTCCAATCAGCATTTACCTCAAGTTCAGATCGATCAATGATTTTTTCCATAGCACCGTCGATATTATAGGTGGTAAATATGATGCTCGAAGTTTCAAATTTTGAATCTGAACGTAATAACACTGTGATGGTTCCGGGTGTAAACGCTTTTGCCGGATTTACCGGCCTTAGGTTTGAATCGACCTTTTCACAGAAGATAAGCTCATTTGAAGTGTGAACCATTAAAAGTACGGCCCCCAGTAGAAAAACGCAGCAGACGGCTATTCTAAGCTTCCAGTTTCTTTTTTTCCCTGATTTTTTACTGGGAAGGAGGACATCTTTAAGCGTTTCCTTTTTTACCAACTCAGATCCACAGTGTTTACACATTTTGGCCCCGTCTTTGATTTCTTTCTTACAGTATTGACATTGCATAACCATTCTCCTTTCATATTCAATTAAATAAGCCATATAACCTGCTGCCATTTAATATTTATATATATAGTGGCCTGAAGATTTATCAGATTGACTGATTGTTTTTTTATGTGACTTTATCTGTAAAGCCATGACAACCGTTGACATAAATTCCGTGTAAGGATAATTTTGATGAGACTTAAAACTGGAGGGATTGCATGGATAAAAGAAAACCCACTTATGGTTCAGCGGTCAGGATGGCGGAACTTGTCATGATGCTGTCAAAGGCGTGGCGGCCGGTATCAATTGATCAGATTTGTAATGACTTGAGAATTTCATCCAGAACGGCTCAGAGGTATCGAAAGGCTCTTAATGAAAATTTGTCGGCTGCCGATGGTGGGGATCTCTTAAGGATTATAAAAGATTCCGGCGTTGAAAAGTGGTACCTGGCAGATCAAACCGAAATTACGACCGCAAAATATTTTCAGATCGTATCTGTCTATGTGGCCCTGGCATTATTAAAATCCATGGAGGGCACTGTGATTGAAAGCGGGGTAAAGCAGGCCCTTGAAATATTGACCGGAACATTGAAACCATCTGCCAAGATCGATCTTTTGCAGTTTAACCGGAAAATCAGATTTACCGGGTTTGGCAGAAAGTCCTATTCCGGTCAGAATGAGGTGCTTGCATGCCTATTCCGCTCAAACTGACCACCGATTCCGGAGGATACTGACCACCTGTTCCGCTTTATTGTGACCAGTTGTTCCGCTGCAAACTGACCACTGGATCGGAGCGAAGCGACGCCGGATTTTTTCCTATTTCTCAGACTTGCTGGATTTCGTCAAGGACGAATGGATTTTCCGCATAGATTCTCCTTTCAAAGTGATTTTGTGGGCGTTGTGAACCAGGCGGTCCAGGATGGCATCGGCCAAGGTCGGATCCCCGATGTTATTCGATCCAGTTTTCAATGGGGACCTGGGTGGCAATGATCGTGGAAGAGATTGACTGGCGGTCTTCCAGGACCTCGAGTAGATCTAGTCGCTGGGGATCGCTCATGGGTGGGATGCAGAAGTCATCAATGATCAACAGCTTGATCTTTGACAATTTGTTCATCAGTTTGGGGTAAGACCCATCTGCTCGGGAGATGGCAATTTCCTGATACAGTCGCGCAGCGCTTAGTGGCTTGTTTGAGCGCCTCAAAAATATCAATTGTGTCCGGTGAAGCCATATCTCTGTTTTCCTCATGCAGATTTATCTTCATTTCAACCGGAAGTCTCATTGCCGTGTTAAGGCTTGCACGGGCAAGTCCGATGGCACTGTAGGTACTCACCAGTTTCAACTTTGCATCCGCAACTTCGACCTGGTCGCGTATAACATCCGCTTTAGGCGTTCAACCGGCCTTCCAGAACGCACTGGTCAGCTTCAAATGATCATCAGCCCGCATTTTGTTTTGTTCTGCAACCGTGTGCGCTTCCAGGGTCGACAGCAGGCTGTAAAAGGCCTGGTGAACCGCCATGACAATATCCTGCCGAATACCTGCTTCTTCCTCTTCTGAAAGTCCCTGCCGGGATAACGCTGCGCGTAATTGAGCTGTTCGCTTGCCGCTGTCAAAAATCAGATAGCGAGCGTACAGGCCGGAGGACATGTCATCGGTAGGTCCGATAATAATAGGACTTCCCATTCCTGATAATCCATCAGGTAAAAACGCATGGGTTTCCCAACGCCGATAGGCAACGACATCCCAGCGGTTGAACGCTTTCTATATTAAATTTGTAAAGGACTCGTCATCATCCACGACCAGCACGTAGACATTATTTGCTTCTATTTCATTCATAACTCGGAGGCCTTTTCGTCAGCATCCGTATTCCAACCAATCATTTCTTATCCAACACTCTTCGAATCGTATGCGCCGTTTCGTCTTTGAGCAGCGGTTTCATCAGAAAGGCTTTGATGCCAATGGCTTGAGCCTTTTCTTTGGTAATCTTTTCGCTGAACCCCGTGCAGAGGATGATCGGCAAGTCATGACGGATCTTCATCAACCTTTGGGCCAGAACATCGCCGGTCATCTGCGGCATGGTCATATCAGTTATAACCAGATCAAACTTATGGGGCATCGCCTTGAATAGTTCCAGCGCCTCAATGCTGCTGGTTCTTGTTTCAACAGTGTACCCCAGGGATGTTAAAATTTTTTTGATGATATCATTAATCGCTTTTTCGTCATCCACAAAAAGAATTCGCTCGCTTCCGGGGGGAATGATCGTATATTCTTGGTGTTTTTCCTCTACCTTGCTTTCGATGATCGGGAAATAGAGGTGAAAGGTGCTCCCTTTGCCCGGTTCGCTATATACGGTAATTGTCCCGCCGCAATTTTTAACGATGCCGTGCACAACCGACAAGCCCAAACCGGTCCCTTCGTCCTTTTCTTTGGTCGTAAAAAAAGGATCAAAGATTTGACTCATTACTTCAGGCGTCATGCCGTGCCCGGTATCGCTGATTGTCAATCTTATGAAGGACCCCGGCTGAATATCCAGATGAGCTAACGCAAAATCGGTGCCCAAGTTGACAGCGTGACCAAAGCGTTAAAGAAAAAAGATGGCAAGTTCACGTTGGTGGGTTTTGGCACATTTTCAAAAGGTCGCAGAAAAGCCCGAAAAGGTCGTAACCCTCAGACCGGTGAGGCAATTAAAATCAAAGCATCCACTGTTGTAAAGTTTAAAGCCAGTAAAAAACTTAAAGATGCCGTTTGAAACTGT
>Ga0068714_10006804_pt1 | contig 11439 bp, 10 predicted proteins | sample MTBNYHSulfiMetaG_FD_62988 | JGI IMG/M metagenome (GOLD analysis project Ga0068714, IMG submission 62988) | Enrichment culture microbial communities from rom New York Harbor, USA that are MTBE-degrading - MTBE-NYH (New York Harbor Sulfidogenic)... | ecosystem: Environmental > Aquatic > Marine >... | reverse complement strand
GAAGTGTACCCGATCCGTGTTCTTTTAGGAATTTTCCGAGGCCGTCATCTTCCAAAGGTCTGACCAGTTCCACATACGTGTTGTTAAATGGGTAGAAGCTGACTTCCGCTTTGAAAGCATCCACCACATAGCGTGCGCTTTCACTCGAGCCGAACGTGTTCTCGTAGACCTTTTTCGCCTCGTCAATATCCTCGACCACCACTCCGATATGATGCACTTCAAGCTTCATTCTCGAATCCTTTGCTGGTATTTTAATACGGTTCACATTCATATAGACCGGGTTTTCTATCCATCGTATAAATTCCAAACCGTTTTCTGTCAAGGTATACCGGTTCGTAGAGCGCTTCCTGGAAAGACTGCAACGATTTTCCGTATCTATCGTCTCAAAGGGCGGCGCCCAGGATCCCGACATAAGCCGGATCGGATTTCCCCTCCAATTAAATCATAAGATAGACGTTGATTTATTATACAATATGTGGTAGGCGAGTTTGGGATGATAGCGACATATGGTATTTCCTTTTATTATTGGCGTTCCGATCGTAACGCGTGGAACCTCATCTTTAATTTTTTCAGAGGGTTATGTCGCTCCCGCGCCTCAGCCCCGAGGGCGCGGAATCAGTGAACGGCCTGCAGGGCCCGTAAGAATCGTAGCTTTTGACGAGGACATTTCACCCTAATTAAGAGGACTTGAGGAGGCAACAATGATGGGAAGGCGGTGTTTGTTTGCGGCGGCTATGTTGGTTCTTTTCGCTTCAACGTTTCTTGCAGGCGTGTCTGAAGCTCAATACCAAGGCATTTGGAAAGACGACAATCCGGCGCCAAGCCATACCTTTTATATTCAGCATTATTCTTCAGGCGCTACCTTAATCATCTACGCCACGGATGTAAATGAAATGCACGCGTTTTTGGCCGATCTTACGGACACCACATTTGAAGGGACTTCTATAGAACCGGCTGCATCGAGAAAGCTGCTCATTACGTTCATCAACGAGAGCCACGCGGCAGCCGGTATAATGGACAACTCCACGGATCCACCCGCGTCACTGGTCCCGGCCATACCCATACACAAGGAGTTCGCCGCCATTCGCACGATGCATTCGGGATTATGGAAAAACACGGCCGGCACTTTCTCTATGTACGTTCAGGACTACGAAACCGGATCCTCTGTCATTGTATACTCGATGGACGGGAGTGAATTTAAGGTATTCCTGAATGAGATCAATGGGTTTGTATTCAATTCATTCAATCTGTGGGATGAGTCCGAAGAACTGAGTATGGTGTTCTCCAGCGAGACCACAGGAAACGTAACGGTCCAACCCATTTCCGGTTTAAGCCAGAGTGCTGTCGATCATTTCAGCTATCCGATCACCAAAACCTATTATCCCGGAACGCTGGACGTGAACTTCCAGGCCTCTCCTCGGGCAGGATCCGCTCCTCTCGAGGTGCAGTTTACTGACCTGTCCACCATCAACTTTTCAGAATGGAACTGGGAATTCGAGCCGGGCCGGACCAGCGACGAGCGGTATCCGATCCACACTTACACCACGCCGGGCGTTTACGATGTTATTGTGACCATGAGCAACGGTTTTTTCAGCACCACCGTCCTGGCGAAGGATTACACACACGTTTACACCCAAACCTATTTAACGATTTCCGGTTATGTCAGATTGGACGGCGAGGCACTGAGTGGAGTAGAAATCAGTCGAAACCTTGGCAGCCCCACAACCACGGACGGGTCCGGATTCTATTCCATTGACGTACCTTACGGATGGAGCGGAACCGTTACGGCTGCCAAAGTCGGTTACACGTTCACACCGCAGGAAGCGACTTTCACCAATCCTACGCAGGACATGACTCAGGATTTCACCGCCACCGCGGACTTGCTGACTCTCGCGGGGAAGGTTCAGGTGCAGCGTTTGTCCGACCCTTACGGCGTGTCCGGAGTTACACTGACGTTCAGCGGTCTGGCCGGCACCGTAACTACGGACGAGGACGGTAACTATTCCATAGAGGTTCCCTACGGATGGGCGGGTAAGGTAACCCCAACCAAATCCGGCTTCACATTTCTCCCCGAATACAAAGAATACCCTCAGGGAGTAACCCAGTCGCTTCTGGAAGAGCATTTTGCCGCCACCGAACCCGTTATCATCCTATCCGGGCATGTTTACGCAGATGCGGGTTCCGAGAACGGACTGGCGGATGTCACCCTGGTATTCAGCAGCCTGACCGGCAGCGTCGCGACAAGCGCGGACGGCTACTATTCCAAGCAAATCCCTTATGGATGGAGCGGCACGATCGTACCGTCCAAAGACGATTACATCTTTGATCCTACACAGATTACGTTCGGAGACCCCATCACTTCAAGCCGGACGGACCAGGATTTTACAGGAATCTATTACTCGCCCGGAAAGGTAACCATCTCCGGAACCGTATCCCTGGGCGGAGGAAACGTGCCCATGAGCGGCGTCACTGTGGTATTCACCAGTGCGGGAAGCATCACGTCAATCACAACGGACGCTTCCGGCCGTTATTCCAAAGAGGTCTCGTACGGTTGGTGGGGAATAGTGAAACCCGAAATGGAAGGCTACCGTTTCACACCCATCAGCTATTGGCCGATTAATCTGATTGAAAACAAGACTTATAACTTTCAAGGCTGGATGAACTACAACTGATCCCGAACATTCAGATCGACCCCAAGGTTTATCAGGAGCGGAGGAACCCACGATATTTGGGACCCTCCGCTCCGTGTGGTTTCGCCAAGGTGCTTCGTCGGAGTATACCGAAATTACAAAATCTCACATTCGCATAACGAACCGCCGAGCGTGCATGTTCAAGATATTCAGCGTCTTCTGTGTTCCGGCCGGCAGACGGAAAACTTCTGGAAGGAATCCGTGGAAGGGTTCGCAATGGCCTATCCCGGCTCTAACGAACCGAAATAACCTCCAACTTCTGTATACCTCCCGGCGATCGGAACTCGACCAGGTCGCCTTCTTCTTTGCCCAGAAGGGCCCGGCCCAAAGGAGAAGTGTACGAGATACTGCCGTTACCTGCATCCGCGTCGTACGGACCCAGAACAAGGTAGTTCTTTTCCTCGCCTGATTGAATGTCTTCAAGGATGACTCTGGCTCCAAATACCACCCGATCTTTGGGCGTGGATTCAGGGTCCACAACTTCACAAGTGGCCAATTTGTTTTTGAGTTCTTTGAGACGCGCGCGCAGCAAGGCATTGGTCTCCTGCGCTGCGTGATACTCGGCGTTCTCCGAAAGATCGCCATGGCCTCTGGCGGTTTCTATGTCCTTGATGTTCTGTGGAATAAGCACTTTGGTAACATGATCGAGTTCTTCTCTCAGTTTCTTGCATCCATCGGGACTGATGGGTATTCGGTCCATAACGCCTCCTCCCGGGCTGATCGACATGCGTGCCGCCTGCGCGGCGGCCTCGATGACAAGTTTACGAGCTTCGCCGGCGCCGAATCTCTTGTTATTAAAATGCGAAGCGCCGCGCGGAACGCGGCACAAAAAAGAGCATCCTTCGTTCGATTCAAGAGACCATATACGGCACATACTTAATCTATCAAAATTGTATGGACTGCAAAAGAAAAATGCGTACGGCCGGTTCGAATTTTTTTGGCCGAGCCGGGATGCCTCCATTTAACCGTTCTTCCGTGGTACCGTACTCCGAATTACCCAGGTGGCTAAGGAGGGGTCGATGTGGTAGTATGCGAGGAGAAACGCTTAATCTGATCAAACGTCCGAAATTGAGCCCTTCCCTTTGGGAGACAGGGACCGGGGTGAGAGTACGTTTTATTTCAACATGTTTTTGACATCACTTGCAAGATATCCCCTTTCTATTTACAGGATTCAAAATGGCACAGCACGAGAAAACAAAAGGCTTAATCATAGTCAATACGGGAACGGGCAAGGGAAAAACCACCGCGGCGCTCGGAGCCGCATTGCGCGCTTCGGGAAACGGCATGCGTGTGATGATCATCCAGTTCATCAAAGGCGCATGGAAGTACGGCGAGCTGGAAGCCATCAAGCATCTGCCGAACGTGGAGATTCATCCGCTCGGTCTCGGCATGACCAAACGACATGAAAACACCGAGCGGGATGCAGCCAAGGCTGCTGAAGCCTGGCAGAGAGTTCGGACCGAGGTATTCTCGGATACATACGATCTGGTCGTGCTGGACGAAATCAATCTGGCGCTGCATTTCGGGTTTGTGCCCATCCAGGACGTCTTGGAACTGCTGAAAACCAAGCCGGAGCATCTGCACATCATCCTTACGGGACGTTACGCTCCCAAGGAGATTATGGATATCGCGGACACGGTGACGGAGATGACTGAAATCAAGCATCACTACAAGACGGGCGTAGCCGCGCAAAAAGGAATTGAATTCTGACTTGGCGGCCAACGATCCCCCCATCATACTTACCGCTTACGGAACCGGGACTCGAGGCATTGAAACCTATCGGTCCATGGACCGGTGGTTCGTTCGGCGATTCGAGGAGCATAGGATATTATGGGCGTTCACGTCCGGATATCTGCTGAAGTCACTGCAACCGCGGATCCGGGATAAGGTGCTTCCCCTCGAGGATGCGGTCCGGAACGTGCACGAGGCGGGAGCAAAGGCTTGCGTGGTTCAGTCCCTGCACGTCTGGCCGGCCGAAGAATACCACGGAATCATGGAAACACTCGTCAAGGCGCGACTTCCCTTGGTGACTTCCGTAGGAGCGCCTCTGATCATGGGTCATCCGGATTTCGATCCGGTGTTGGACCTGTTGGCTCCTGATTTAACGACCGGAAACCGGGAAGCCGTGGTCCTCATCGCCCATGGAACAGGCCATTCGAGTATATGGCTTTACGATGCTTTCGGAAACAGCGTTCGGGAACGTTTCGGCGACGCGGTTCGGATGGAACTGGTTCGAGAACCGGAGAGCGTAGTGCGGTTACAGCAATGGGCCATACGTCTCGGTGTCAAAAGGATACGATTCGTGCCGTTTATGATGGTAGCCGGGAGGCATATGCTGAAGGACGTCATGGGAAATCAAGCCGGCTCGTGGCGATCCCGACTTTTATCCGCAGGTGTGGAAAGCTGCTGCGAGGCCCCTGCTCTCGGATCGCGTCCGGACGTGTTCGAGAGATTCTGCACTCGCGTCGAAAACGCGCTAAGAGGCTTGACCTCAGAAGAAAATCGCTGTGCCGACGGCCGTGTGATCCTTCCCAAAGGATCGATTTCGGTCCAAGAAACGACCTCATGATGAGCAACCGTACCAGGATCGAGTTCTTATCCGCATCCGACGGGCGGGTTACGACGGAATCGCCAACGGGGTAGATTGGGTTGAGGAACGAAACCCAACAAATGCCGCGAACATGTTGGCTTACGCTCGCCATGCTCACTAACCCAACCCACCTCACTCGATCACTTATCCGCAACCGAAGGACAGGGCACGGGAAGCCCGCCAGTGGCGGGTTTCAATGGTTTTCTCCCGGCGAATGATGGCGGTCCATCAAACCCCTTCTCGTATAACAGCTCCTTGTTCTTTCATTTCCCGAATCGCCGCTTCCGTGGTATCCGGCGATACGCCCCGGCAGAGATCCAGTCGAACCTCGACTGCGTACCCCAACTTCAGGGCGTCCATAACCGTGAATTTGACGCAGTAATCCGTGGCCAGGCCGAACACGATCAATTCACGGATGTGCTCTTTGCGGAGCACTTCATCCAGCTCCGTCTCTCGACCTCCGTCGTCGGCAAACCCTGAATATGAATCATACTCAGGATCCATCCCTTTGCGTACAATCTTCTTGATCCAGGCATCAGGGATCAGAATCTCGGCGCCCGGAGTTTGCTGAACACAATGGGGCGGCCACATGATCTGTTTCCTTCCGTTCAGGTCGAGAATTTCGAACGGTTTGGCGCCGGGATGATTGGTGTAGAAGCTCACATGATCCGCTGGATGCCAATCCTGTGTGGCGTACACTGGGAGCCTCTCCCGCAACAGCGATTGAACGGCTTCTTTGACGGCTTCCAAGTAGTGAGCGTCGGACCCGGGAACGGCCAGGGAGCCGCTTTCGTGTTCTGTGAAGTCCCCCTGCACGTCCACCACCAGAACACCTTTGCCTGCTCGCGCCTCGGCATCGCCTGTTTTCGACACGGTCCTCCTCCTTTTCTGGAATTCAGAGAAATGAACCTTCGAAGACGGCCGGATAACCCCCGCAGCCATAAGATGGGAAAGACCTTCCGGAAATCGGTTTCCTTACCCCAATCGGAAACCCTAAACGGAAAGGCCCCTCGCCAACTCCAGACCGATCTCGAAGGCCTTCAGATTCAACTCCAAAAAACCGGCCGGCGCCCGTTGTTCGATTACTTTCATTACGGATTCGGGTCTGACAATCTTCGTCACTTCCACAAGGGTCCCAAGGACACACACGTTGAGCACAATCGTGTTGCCAAGCCTGTCTTTGACCGAATCGAATATGGGTGGAGCTATGTGCCTGGCATCCACCCGAACATCCCTTTTCACGAAATGAGGGTCCGTGATCAGAAGGCCGCCCGGCTGAAGGGTTCCGACATACTTGTCATAGGCTCTTTGACTCAAGCAGACAAGCACCCGGGGCTGCAGCACTTTGGGAAAACGAATTTCCGTATTCGCTATGATCACATCGGCTCTGGACGCTCCACCACGGGCCTCAGGGCCGTAGGTTTGAGTCTGAACGGCATTGAGGCCTTCGTGCAGAACAGCGGTCTCAGCCAGCATAACGGCCGCGGTAATAACACCTTGGCCACCCGATCCTGAAAAGACGATGGTGAACCGTTCCATAGGTTCACCGCCCTTCCCTGGATGATTGAATGATGCCTTCATACGCTGCGCAGAATTCAGTACGTTCCTCCTGCACAAAGATGCCGCGTTCGATTAATTCAGGGTTCTTCTGTTTGGCTTCAGATCCCACTGGAACGGTATTGTCCCTATAGGACTGCAGCATGTCCACGGCTGTGCCCGCTTTCGTCTTGCGGCCGAAATAGGTGGGGCACTGAGTCAGGATTTCCACCACGGAGAACCCTTTGTGCCGGATGGCCTTTGTGAGCAGCTTCTGAAGAGATCGGACATGGTAGGTGGTCCCTCGGGCCACGAACGAAGCCCCGGCCGCTTTAGCCAGTTCCATGGTATCGAAAGCCTGCTCGATGTTCCCCAGCGGAGCTGTAATCGACTTCATCCCATAACCGGTAAGCGGCGAATGTTGTCCGCCCGTCATGCCGTAAGTGCGATTGTTCATGATGAGAGCCGTAATGTCGATATTACGCCGAGCTGCATGGATGAAATGGTTCCCTCCGATGGCCAGAGCGTCTCCGTCTCCCATAGCGACCAACAGTGTCAGCTCCGGCCGGGCCAGTTTGACGCCTGTAGCAAACGTCAGCGCCCTCCCATGGATCGTGTGCAACGTATGAAAGTCCACATAACCGGAAATCCGTGCGGAACAACCGATACCCGTAACCAGCACCAAGTCGTTCTTATTAAGCCCCAGCCGGTCTATCGATTCCACCAGGTTATTCAAAACAATCCCGTGCCCGCATCCGGGACACCAGATGTGTGGCATGAACCGTTCTCGAAGGTAATCCTTTGCGGCCAAAGCTACATCCCTCCTCCCCGGATCACGCGCAGGATGTTCTTAATGTCCCTGTGCGTAATCAAGTTTCCGTCGAACCGGTTGGCCAGGAACACCCTGTCGGGATCGTTTACAGCCTTTTTCACCTCCTGAGCTATTTGTCCCATGTTCATTTCCACCACCACAATGTACTTTGCATGTTCACATCGTTCTCTCACTATGGCAGCCGGAAAGGGCCAGAGCGTCTGCAGCTCGAGCAAACCCAAACGTTCCCCAACGGCTCTGCGGCTCTCTACCAAGTGTAGAGCGGATCGGGCCGAGGCTCCATAAGAAATCAGAACACTTTCAGCGTCATCCAGAAAAAATTCATTGTATCTGGCAATACGTTGGCTCGCACTTTCAATTTTATCCACCAGGTGATGCAGCAGTTCATAGGCCGTGTTCGGGTCCGTGGTGGGGAACCCCCACATGTCATGGAAAAGACCGGTAACATTATACCTGTGCACACCGCCGAAGTCAGACATGGGCAGCCGGCCGTCCTCTCTAGGTAGGTACGGATGGTAATTCGTACCTTCTTTCACGGACGTTTTGAGCCTCTCCACCAGAGGGATCTCGCCCTGTTCGGGCAGCACCAGCTTCTCCCGCATGTGACCGATCACCTCGTCGAAAAGCAGGATCACCGGGGTTCGAAATGTTTCGGAAAGGTTGAACGCTTCCACCGTCACGGCGAACACGTCCTGGTGATTCGATGCGGTCAAAACGATCATTGCGTGATCGCCGTGAGTTCCCCATCGGGACTGCATCACGTCGCCCTGGCCCACTCCTGTAGGCAAGCCGGTAGAGGGCCCTGTTCGTTGGACGTTCACAATGACACAGGGGATCTCGGCCATAACCGCATATCCAATGGCCTCCTGCTTTAGAGAAAATCCGGGACCGCTGGTGGCCGTCATGGCTTTGACTCCGGTAAGCGAAGCGCCTATGATCGCGCACATAGATGCAATTTCATCTTCCATTTGAATGAACTTACCGCCCAGCATTGGAAGACGCTTTGACAACTGCTCACCGATCTCCGTAGACGGCGTAATCGGATATCCTGCAAAAAAACCCAGGCCCGCGTACAAAGCCGCCTCGACGCACACTTCGTTCCCTTGAAGGAAAAGAAGCCGTCTGTCTCTGCTATTCTCGCAATTCATTTCAGTTCGATGGCCAGATCCGGGCAGCGAAGCCGACAAATACCACAGCGGTCGCACTGATCCGGTCTTTTAACGACAGCCTTCTCCTCTATATCCAACTCCAATACGTTTCGGGGACAGAATGCCACACAGATCTCGCATCCTTTACACCAATCACGATTAACCACGATCCGGCCTTTTCGATGCTTCGGTACGTTTTTTGCTCCTGATGGGTCTTTCCTCTTGGACTTTTTCGGGATACCCTGCGGCCCCTTCGCATCCGTACGCATGTTGTTTTTCCTGATAACGGCGTCTTGCGGTTGTATGTATCTTCCGTTACCGATTCCGTTTCAAAGAAACCGGCACGCCTTGCGGGGAAATGAACCCCGGAACAACACGGTCTTCGTTCGAGGATATATCAACGGTGGCGCCGGATCAATGGTCAATTGTCTGCAGTCGTATTGGCGAGTTTCGCTCGGCAATCCAACCTCGCTGAGCGGCCTTAGATAAACATATATCGAGGCCCCGTTACTCGGTGAGATAACCTCCATCAGCCGGGAGAATTATGCCACACCGACCCCCTAAGCCGATGCTTCCTGCTCTAAGGCCTCACGCATTCTGGAATAACGGTGCAGCGCACCCATGGCTCTGCCCGATCTTTCCGGGCTTGGAATAATGGGTATGCCGAGATCCTCGAGTTCCCGAATGAATGGTTCGTCTCTCATCAAGAAAGAAGAACCGATGAGCGGTTTGTTCCGGGATCGAACCAGATCGACAAAACGACGACAGAGCCCGAGCATGTACTCCTGAAACGCTTCCATGGTCTCGAAAAATGGGGCCTCAGCCTTGCCCACCATACGCCCGAGGTTCTCCATGGACATCAGGAAATACATCAACACGCCGTCAAAATCCGGGTCATCAAAAAGGATACGGGGTATCTGTTGATACAACTCCTCGAAGTTCCGCGTAAAAGTCAGGTCGATCGGATTATTTAAAGAACCGGTCTGCGGCACCGCCTCCCTGAGCTTCGCTCGAGTTTTTTCGGACAGGGGCGGTAATCGCAACCCCGATCTTTCCGCAGCGTCGGCCGCAGCGGCGCCGGGACCTCCGGAATGGGTCAGGACCACCGCCCGATTCCCCTTCAACAGCGGCTGAGTGCCCAACACCCAACAGAAGTCAAAAAGCTCTTCAATGGAAGATGCACGCACAATACCGCACTGCCGGAACGCTCCGTCATAGATCGCATCAGATGCCGACAAAGCGCCGGTGTGGGATCGTCCGGCCCGACTTCCGCTTTCCGTACCTCCTACGTACATGGCTACAATGGGCTTCTTCCCGGATACCTCCCTCGCCACACGCACCAACTTGTCGGGTCGGGTGAGCCCCTCGATGTAAAGGCCGATCACTTTCGTGCGTTCGCATTCTCCCAGATATTCGACACAGTCCGCCATATCGAGGTCCGCCTGATTCCCAATGCTCAACCCCTGGCTGAATCCAAGACCGAACTTCTTCAAGTGATAGAACATCTGGGTAATGAAGCTGCCGCTTTGGGACACCATACCGATAAATCCGTCCATGGAAGCCGTGTAATGAAAAATGGTGGTGTTCCAGCGATAATTTGGATTAACGACCCCAATGCAATTGGGTCCGATAAAGCGTATGCCGTATCCCTTGGCGATTTCCGATATCTCCTCCTCGAGCGCCATTCCTTCTCGGCCGAGTTCCCTGAAACCACCGGAGACGATGATGGCGCTGGGTATACCCTTTTTCCCACAATCCGTAAGCACTTTCGGGACGATGCGGGCCGGAACCACAATAAGCGCCGTATCCGGCGCCCGAGCTATCTCATCCAGACTCCGGTATGCCTTCAGACCTTGCACTTCCTCCAGTTCCCGATGAATGGGAAAGAGCTCTCCTTGATATCCGAGTTCCATCATGTTGATGAGAAGCGATGTACCCATGGTCAGCATACTGTTCGAAGCGCCGAATATCGCCACACTCTCCGGATGCATGATGTGATACAACGGACTTCTGCTTATATGTCCCATAGACCCTTTTACTCCGCTGTGTTCCCGGAGATCCGTCAGGAAAGCCTCACGCGCCTTCAGAATCTTGACACAGGTCGAAACCATCCAAACGATGGAAGTAATTTAAATAAAAATCAGGTTCACACATGAGTGGATCGAATAAGTTAGGCAACAGCAAGAAGCGTGTTTCAAACGCTTTTCGATCGATGATAGGGCTTCCGAAACTCTGCAACCTGCGAAACTGAGTATAGGTCATATCATACACATGGCGTTCATCATACGCCACAACGTGCACCTGGGCTCCGTGTGGACCCCTTTCGACCGGTGTGACGCCGGTTCGACCGATATGGTGATCGAAGTGCCGCATGGTTCCTTGAAGCACTGCGGACGATCCGGCGCATGTGTAGGGCAGGAAATCGTCCACAATAATGATTCTATGGTAGACAGCCAGAGCTATTCTTCTGCGTTCCCGGTAAATCCACTCGTCCGGATGAGGTTCGTCTTGAGTCATTTCTTATTCCTGAATCCGTGACTTGTTTTGTTGACAGTCGGCCGTGCGAGTTTACGGACGATTTTTTCAAGCTTTGATTAGGTCCGATGCCTGCTCAATGAAGATTCGAAGTCGCTCACATGCCTT
>Ga0068714_10006803_pt1 | contig 11440 bp, 6 predicted proteins | sample MTBNYHSulfiMetaG_FD_62988 | JGI IMG/M metagenome (GOLD analysis project Ga0068714, IMG submission 62988) | Enrichment culture microbial communities from rom New York Harbor, USA that are MTBE-degrading - MTBE-NYH (New York Harbor Sulfidogenic)... | ecosystem: Environmental > Aquatic > Marine >... | reverse complement strand
CGGGGGCGCTTGCAGCCGGGCAAGCTCCTTCTCGTGGACCTGCTCCAGCACCGCATCATCTCCAACAACGAGATCAAGGCGATGGTCGCGCGCCGCAAGCCCTACCGGCACTGGGTGCAGGACAACCGGATCGATCTGCGGGGCCTGCTCACCCCCGCGCAACCGCCGGCCGAGGAACCGCAGGCCCTCCTGCAGAAACAGCGGGCGTTCGGGTACACCGAAGAGGAACTGCGGATGATCCTGTCCCCCATGGCGTCCAGGGGCCAGGAACCGGTGGGCTCCATGGGCAACGACGCGGCGCTCGCCGTCCTGTCCCTGCGCCCCCAGCTCCTGTTCCACTACTTCAAGCAGCTCTTCGCCCAGGTGACCAATCCACCCATCGATCCCTTGCGGGAGGAGCTGGTCATGTCGCTCATGAGCTTCGTCGGTCGCCAGCGGAACCTGCTCGACGAGACGCCGGAACACTGCCGGCAGCTTCGTCTCCATCACCCGGTCCTCACCCCGGAAGACACCGTGAGACTCCGGGCCTCGAACCATCCCGATCTGCGGGTGAGCGAGATTCCCATCCTCTTCCCCGCGGGCGGGGACGGCGCCGCCCTGGACCGGGCCCTGGAGCACCTCTTCCGGCAGGCGGAGAACGAGGTCCGCGACGGGGCCTCGCTCCTGCTGCTCACCGATCGCGGGGTGGACGCGGCGAACGCCCCGATCCCCAGCCTGCTGGCCGTCTCCGGTCTCCATCATCACCTCCACCGGGCGGGTCTCCGCGGCTCGGCGGGTATCGTCGTCGAGACGGGAGAAGCCCGTGAGGTGATGCACTTCGCCCTCCTCCTGGCCTTTGGGGCCGGCGCGATCTGCCCGTACCTGGCCCTTTCCACCGTGCTTCAACTCGCCCGGGAGGATCGCCTCGAAGCCCCCGGAAGCTCGGAGGAGGCCCTGGACGCCTACATCACCTCCGTGCGCAAGGGGCTCCTCAAGACGTTCAGCCGCATGGGGATCTCCACGCTGCGGAGCTTCCAGGGCTCTCAGTCGTTCGAGGCCGTGGGCCTGGGAAAGGAGCTGATCGACCGGTTCTTCACCGGGACGCTTTCGCGCATCGGCGGGATCGGTCTGGACGAAGTCGCCCGCGAGGCCAACATGCGGCACGCGTCGGCCTTTCCGAAAGCCGCGGTCCCCTCCTCGCTTCTGGACATGGGTGGGGCGTACCACACGCGCGTGGGCGGAGAAGAGCACCTGCTCACCCCGGAGGCCATCTACAAGCTTCAGCAGGCCACGATCACGGACGACTACGAGGTTTTCCGCCAGTACACGCGGATCATCGACGAGGAATCGTCCCGGGAGGTGACCCTTCGAAGCCTGCTGGCGTTCCGGGAGTCCGTCCCGGTTCCCCTGGACGAGGTGGAACCCGTGGAACGGATCCTGCCGCGGCTCACCACCTCTGCCATGTCGTTCGGGTCCATCAGCAAAGAGACCCACGAAACCCTTGCCGTGGCCATGAACCGGCTGGGGGCGAAGAGCAATTCCGGCGAGGGGGGGGAGGACCCCGAACGGTATGTTCTTCTCCCGAACGGCGACAACCGCTCCTCCCGGACCAAACAGGTGGCCTCCGGCCGTTTCGGGGTGACCATCGACTACCTGAACCACGCCGACGAGCTGCAGATCAAGATTTCGCAGGGGGCCAAACCCGGCGAAGGCGGCCAGCTTCCCAGTCACAAGGTGAGCGACGAGATCGCGCGGGTCCGGCACACCACGGCCGGAGTCACCCTCATTTCGCCGCCTCCCCATCACGACATCTATTCCATCGAGGACATCTCCCAACTGATCTACGATCTGAAGATGGCCAACCCGGACGCGCGCGTCTCGGTCAAGCTCGTCTCCGAGGCGGGTGTGGGAACCGTGGCGGCGGGCGTGGCCAAGGCCCGGGCCGACATGGTCCTCATCGCCGGGCACGACGGCGGGACCGGGGCCTCCCCGTGGACGTCGATCAAGCACACCGGCCTTCCCTGGGAACTGGGCCTGGCCGAGACGCAGCAGACCCTGGTCCGCAACGGCCTCCGGGACCGGATCCGCATCCAGGTGGACGGACAACTGCGCACGGGCCGGGATCTGTGCATCGCCGCCCTCCTGGGGGCCGAGGAGTTCGGTTTCGGCACGGTGAGCCTCGTGACGCTCGGGTGCATCCTGATGCGCAAATGCCACCTGAACGCCTGCCCGGTGGGCATCGCCACGCAGGATCCGGTCCTTCGCGGCAGATTCACCGGAAAGCCCGAGTACGTGGAACGGTTCATGCGCTTCATCGTCCGGGAACTGCGCGAACACATGGCCCGGCTCGGGTTTCGCACCGTGGACGAGATGGTGGGCCGGGCGGACAGGCTCGCCTTCTCGGGGCGGCCCGACCACTTCAAGGCACGCCATCTGGACCTGACCCCGCTTCTGAGCACGGCGCCGAACCCGGAGGGCCATCCCCTTCGGGCCGTGCACGTCCAGGACCATCCGGTTCACAAGGCCCTGGACCAGGACCTGATCCGCTTGGCCGCCGAAACCCTGGAGACCGGCGAGCCGGTTTCCATCGAACGGCCCATCCGCAACGTCCATCGCGCCGTGGGTGCCACGCTCAGCAGCCGGATCTGCCGGCGCTTCGGGCCGGCGGGGCTTCCGGACGACACCGTCCGGATCTCGTTCCAAGGATCCGCCGGGCAGAGCCTGGGCGCCTTTCTCGCCCCCGGCGTCACCCTTCGGGTGGAAGGGGACGCCAACGACTACGTGGGCAAAGGGCTCTCCGGAGGCCGGATCATCCTGGTGCCCCCCGCCGCAGCGGACTTCGACCCGGCGGCCAATGTCATCGCCGGAAACGTGATCCTCTACGGGGCCACCTGCGGTGAGCTGTTTGCGCAGGGGATCGTGGGAGAGCGTTTCGCCGTGCGCAACAGCGGTGCCCGGGCCGTGGTGGAGGGCGTGGGGGATCACGGCTGCGAGTACATGACCGGCGGCGTGGCGGTTGTGCTCGGCCGGACCGGCGCCAATTTCGCGGCAGGGATGACCGGAGGGGTGGCCTACGTGTACGACGAATCGGGATATTTCGACACCCGGTGCAACCTGGACACCGTGGATCTGGAAAGCGTGTGGACCGAGGGGGACCGCCGCGAACTGCGCGCCCTGATCGAGGCGCACCTGCGCCACACGGGAAGCCCGCGTGCGCAGCGTATCCTCCATGCGTGGGAGACCAGTCTCCCGCTGTTCGTCAAGGTCATGCCCATCGATTTCCGGAAATCCCTGGAACGGATGAAGCTCCAGGAAGAGCGGGACGCGGAGACGGTCCCCGCCACCGAGGAGGTCTACCGTGGGTAGGTCCGACGATTTCATGCGTTACGGCCGCCTGGATCCCCCGAAGAGGCCGGCATCCGAACGGGTCCGCGACGGCCGCGAATTCACCGGGTCCCTGTCCGATGAAGAGCTGCGCACCCAGGCCGCCCGGTGCATGGACTGCGGCATTCCGTTCTGCCACCAGTTCGGCTGTCCCGTGAAGAACCTCATCCCCGACTGGAACGACAGCGTCTACCGGCAACACGGACGCCGTGCCCTGGACCTGCTCCACGCGACCAACAACCTGCCCGAGGTCACGGGCAGGATCTGCCCCGCGCCCTGCGAGCCGGCCTGCACCCTGGCCATTAACCAGGATCCGGTCCTCATCAAGCACATCGAGTTGAGGATCGTGGAGAACGGATGGGAGCGGGGGTGGATCGAGCCGCAGCGGCCGCCTTTCCGCACCGGAAAGAGGGCGGCGGTGGTGGGTTCCGGCCCGGCCGGTCTCAGCGCTGCCCAGCAGCTCGCCCGCGCCGGCCACGAGGTGATCGTGTTCGAGAAGGCCGCCCGGGCCGGGGGCCTTCTGCGTTTCGGGATCCCCGACTTCAAGCTGGAAAAATGGGTGCTGGATCGACGGCTCGATCAGATGCGCTCCGAGGGGGTGATCTTCGAGACGGACGTGGAGGCCGGGGTGGACATCTCCGTGCGGTACCTGCGCAGGACCTTCGACGCGGTGCTCATCGCCATCGGAGCGGGGGTACCCCGGGACCTCCGCATCCCCGGCAGGGAACTCTCCGGCATCCATTTCGCCATGGACTACCTCACGCAGCAGAACCGCCGCACGGCCGGGGAACGGATTCCTGCGGAACAGGAGATCACCGCGGAGGGAAAGAACGTGGTGGTGATCGGAGGGGGCGACACGGGGTCCGACTGTATCGGAACCGCACGGAGGCAGGGGGCGAGGCGGGTCGTGCAACTGGAGATCCTTCCGGCCCCGCCCCGGGAGCGCCCCGCCGGCAACCCCTGGCCCACCTGGCCCCGCACCTATTCCACCACCTCCTCCCAGGAAGAGGGGTGCACCCGCATGTACGGGGTTGCCACCGAGGCGTTCCTGGGGGAGGCCGGTTCGGTTCGATCCCTACGCTGTGTGCGCAGCGGTCCCGGGGATCAGGAACCCGCCTTCGAGGTGAGCGCCGAGCTGGTCCTGCTCGCCATGGGCTTCCTCCACCCGGAGGACGGCCCCCTGTCCCGAGATTACGCACTCCGGCGGGACGAGCGGGGGAACCTCTGCGTGGATGCCCGCTTCATGACCGCAGGCGAGGGGGTGTTCTCTTCCGGGGACTCGGTGATGGGCGCTTCCCTGGTGGTGCGGGCCATTGACCAAGGCAGGCGCGCGGCGGCCTGCATGCACCGCTATCTCACCGCCTGAGCCCGCACGTGCCTGCGGGAATCGTTTGGCCCCGGCCGGCCATCCAACCCTACAGAATCAAACGATACATCCCAAGGACACGGACAGGCCTCTCCGGGGCCCCGTGTCTTTTCCAACATAGAGCAAAAGATGAGGAGTGAAACCATGAATGCAAGGGCTATGGCACAAGATAAGTCCCGAGAAGGGGCTTTTCATTTTGCACGAGGGGATTATCTGGAGAGCGTGCGCTTCTTCTCCGAGGCGATCTCCGAGGATCCCAAGATCCACATGGCCTATCTCAGCCGGGGGGCGGCCTATGTCAAGCTGGCCCGGATCGAGGACGCTGAGAAGGATTTCGAGAGGGCGATTGAGCTTGAGCCCGAAGACGCAAAATCCCACCACTTCCTGGGCTTGGCCCGCCTGTACAGGGGCGATCGGGAGTCGGCCCGCAAGCAGTTCGACCGGGCCATCGAACTCAATCCTCGGTACGGGGTCGCTTATTTCAGCCGGGGAACCACGCGGTCCGAAATGGGGGACGTGGACGGCGGAGGCAAGGACATGGCCTTTGCGGCCCGGCTCGGGGAAGCGAATCTCCAGGCCTTTGCGGACGATCACAACATCTTCCGCACGAGGTACGACAAGGTGGTCGCGGAACTCACCGGGGAGCGGGAGGCGGACATCGCCGTGAAACCCGATCTGACATCCTGGCTGGATTGAAGCGTGCCGGTCCGCGGGGGGTGGGGGCGGCAAGCGCCGTGTCTTCTGCGCCCACCTCTCTGCGGGCATTTCGTCTTCGAGGACAAGGGGGCGGAGCAAGGCCTTCGGAAGGCCCTTGATGACGGGAAGATTCCCTCTTGGTCCGGCGGAATGCCCCTCGATCTGTGCGCCCGGTCATCCAGTAGCGCGTGCCGTTGTGTTGCCATTTTGCCGGCGCTGATCTATATTTTCCCTATGTTCCGAAGACCCTTTCTCCGCAAACGATACGCGCAAAAGGAACCTGCGGAATCGGTGATCCTCCCGGCATCCATCGCGTGGAGCACCATCGCCGCCCTGCTTCTCCTGGGTGTGTTGCACACCTTTGGCAACCTTCACCCTCCCATGGAGACCACCTTTGGGCTCGCCCTGATCATCCTGATCCCCTGCGGCGGACTGATCTCCCTGGGGCTTTTCAAGCTTGCCCGGCGGAAGGATGCCCAAGCCCGGCGGCAACCCGTGCCCGTGCAACAGGAGGGCATGCTGGAAGGGGACGTGCGGGCCTGGTGGATCTCGGTGATCTCCCCGTTGGAAAACCTGCTTGCCAGAAGAGGGTTGAACCCAAACCTCATCACCTGCCTTTCCTTTGCTATCAGTCTCGTGGGAAGTCTGTTCTTCTGGCAGGGCTGGCTCTTCCTGGCCGGTTGGATGATCCTGTTCGCGGGTACGCTGGACATGCTGGACGGGCGGATTGCCCGGAAGACAGGGCGTGTGTCCCGGAGGGGCGCCTTCTTCGATTCCGTGTTGGACCGCTACGGGGAACTGCTCATCTTCCTGGGGCTTGCGGCTCTGTTCCGGGAATCCGTCCTCCTGCTGTTCATTCTGCCGGCCCTGGCCGGTTCGTTCATGGTGAGCTATACCCGGGCCCGGGCCGAAGGCCTGGGGGTGACGTGCAAGGTGGGGGTGATGCAGCGGCCCGAGCGGATTGTCTTCCTGGGGTTCGGGGCCATCTTCAGTTCCATCATGACCATGCTGCGGGAGACCCTGGGAGGGGACTTCGGTCCTGTGCTCCTGGGGGGCGTGATCCTTTTCATCGCCGTGTTCGCCAACTACACGGCCGTTTCAAGAATCGTCTACGTCATGCGGGAACTGAGACGACAGGAGAGCGCCGGGCCGGATTCCCTCCCCCCGTCCTCCGGGGCTGGATGATCGTCCCCTGTGGTGGAACGGACGCTCGGTCCCAGGGGCGATCCGTAGACGGCCCTCGCGCCGCAGCGGCTCGCGCCTGAACTTGCCTCTTCACGCACCCGAAGGGCCTCCCGTAGCCTGCCGTCTGCTTTCTTCCCCTGCCCCTGTCTTTCCCTGGTCTGTGAACGACCCGGACCAAAACCTTTCCACGCTCCCACGGCAATCTCCCCCAGGTCATGTTTCAAGTTAAATGTTACGAAAAGGCCATAAACAACTGACAATAAACAATAAACAAGTCATTTGTATTGCGCTGGATCTTCCAGGTGCACGCAGGCGGTACGGAACTTGCCATGCTCTCCCGTAGGGCAGGGGGGTGAATCGGCGTTACCCAGTTTTCTTGCACGAACACGGGAGGAAGCAAGATGATGACAAAGCGAAAAACCCTGATGTGCCTTCTGGCGTTTTGTTTGTTGGTGACCGTTTCGAGTCTGCCGGGATGGCCCCGCGGTGCACACGCGGGGAAGGACGGGCAGATCAACATCAACCAGGCATCGGTGGAGGAGTTGGTTCAGCTCCCGCGCGTGGGGGTGAAGGTGGCCGAGCGCATCGTAGCGTACCGCACCCAACATGGCGCCTTCAAAACGGTGGATGACCTGAAGACCGTGCAGGGGATCGGGGACAAGGTGCTGGAGCAGATCCGGCCCATGGTCTGCGTGAAGTGATCCAGGAGGTTCCCGCCGGCCGCATTGGAAATCCTCAAGACCCCTGAGAGGTTCCCTGCCGTCCCAGGAGAAAGGTTTGTCCTCACCCCACGGGTTGTCGCTCTTCTGCCCGAAACGATGCCTCGAAAAGCAAGGGAGAACCTCCCTTGCTTTTTTTTTCCATTCGTTTAGACTTCTCTCTCTGATCTCACCACCGGAACGAACCGAACAGGAGCCCGGATGAAGTCCAAGAACCTCCAACTTCTGCTGGGCCTTGTGATTGCCGGGGTGGCCCTTTACTTCACATTCCGTGGCGTGTCGTTTTCCGAGATCTTCCAGAACATCCTCTCCCTTAAAATCCGGTATCTTCCACTTGCTGTGGTGATATTTTTGTTGAGCTTCGTGGTCCGCGCCTACCGCTGGCGGGAACTCTTGAAGTCCGTCAAGCCGGTTTCAGTGAACAGGATATACTCCCCCCTGATGATCGGGTTCATGGGCAACCTGCTCCCTCTGCGGGCCGGCGAGTTCATCCGGGCCTTCTTGCTGGGCAAGAGGGAGGACGTGGGCTTTTCCGCCTCCTTTGCCACGGTCGTGGTGGAGCGGCTTTTCGACCTGCTGGCCGTGCTGCTGCTGTTTGCCGGGGTGCTCGCCCTCCAGCCCGACGTTTTCGTGCCCCGGGGCGGTGGCGCCGACCCGCGGGTGGCAGCGGCGATCCGCTCCTTTGGGGTCGTGAGCCTGGCCATGTGCCTGGGCATCATCGCCTTCTGCTATTTCCTCGTCCATCAGCAGAAAGGAACCCTGCGGTTGGTGCGTGTCTTCACCGGGGTTCTTCCCCGGGGGGCGCAGGATCGCGTGGAAGGGATCCTGCGGTCGTTCACCGAGGGGCTGGGCATCCTGCGGGACCCGCGGGGCCTGTTGGTCTCGAGCCTCCTCACGGGGGCGCTGTGGGCGGTGATCGTGTTCGGGAACTACCCGCTGTACTACTGCTACCAGATCCAGAACGTCCTGCCCCTGAGTTCTCTGGCGATTTTGATCGTGATGATCGCCATCGCGGTCATGATCCCCACGCCCGGGTTTGTGGGGCCGTTCCAGTTCGCCGTCACCTTCGTGCTGAGCGACCTGTACGGAATCGACAAGTCCGTTGCGGTCAGCTTCTCCCTGGTCGTCTGGTTTCTCCAGATGGGCCTGATCTTTCTGGCGGGGCTCTTCTTCATCGTTCGAGACAACATTTCCTTTTTCGAGATGTCCCGGACCGCCGAACAGGCCAAGGAAGCGGCCGAGGAGCCGGTTCCCCGATAGAACCACCCCACGGACCTCTCGTTCCTGAACGTTGCCGCCACGTCCCCGAACGTAACCGTCTTGCTTCGGAGGTCAACACCGATGCGTTATGCTGAGTTCTTTCTGCCCACCCTCAAAGAGGTGCCGGCCGAGGCAGAGGTGACGAGCCACCAGTTCATGCTCCGTGCGGGCATGATCCGCAAGGTGGCCAGTGGGATCTACTCCTTTCTGCCCCTGGGGTTGCGGGCACTCCGGAAGGTGGAGAACATCATCCGCCAGGAAATGGACCGGGCCGGAGCCCAGGAGGTGTTTCTCCCCAGCATCCAGCCCGCGGAACTGTGGAAGGAGACGGGCCGTTGGGAAACACACGGTGAGGAGCTGCTGAGGATCAAGGACCGGCACGCACGGGACTTCTGCTACGGGCCCACCCACGAGGAGGTGGTGACGGACCTGGTGCGACGCGAGGTCCGCTCCTACCGGGAACTTCCCTTGATCCTGTACCAGATCCAGACCAAGTTCCGGGACGAGATCCGGCCCAGGTTCGGATTGATGCGGGGCCGCGAGTTCTGCATGAAAGACGCGTACAGCTTCGATGCGGACGAGGAGGGCGCGCGGGAGAGTTACCGGAAGGTTTTCGAAGCCTACAAGCGGATCTTCACCCGCCTGGGGCTCGCCTTCCGGGCCGTGGAAGCGGACACAGGGAACATCGGCGGCAGTTTTTCCCACGAATTCATGGTGTTGGCCGAAAGCGGGGAGGACAGCATTGTTTTCTGCACCGGGTGCGATTACGCGGCGAACGTGGAGAAGGCGGGCATCGGGCAGGCTTCTCCCGTTGAAGACGCCGACCGGAAGGCAGACCTGGAGTTGGTGAAAACCCCGGGCAAGAAGACCGTGGAGGATGTCACCCGGTTTCTCGGGGTGCCGCCCGAGCGCCTGATCAAGACGCTCATCTGCCGCGCCGGGGACCGGGAAGCGGCGGTGCTGGTCCGGGGGGACCGGGAGGTCAACGAGTTCAAGCTGCGGGAGGCTCTGGGCTCGGGCAAGGTGCGCCTGGCGTCGACGGAGGAGGTGCAGGAGATCACCGGGGTACCGGCGGGGTATCTGGGGCCCGTGGGCATGAAACTGCCCCTGTACGCGGACCGGGAGGTGGCAGGGATGAAGGATGCCGTGGCAGGGGCCAACCGGGTGGATCACCACTTCCTGCACGTGGACCCGGGAAGAGATCTCCAGGGGGCCGTCTTTGCCGATCTGCGCAACGCCGAGGCCGGGGACCCCTGTCCCCGGTGCGGTGCCGGGATGGAGAAGAAGCGGGGGATCGAGGTGGGACACGTGTTTATGCTGGGCACGACCTACAGCGAACCCATGCGCGCGGTCTACCTGGACAGGGACGGCCGGGAGCAGACCATCCGAATGGGCTGTTTCGGGATCGGCGTGGGTCGGACCCTGGCTGCGGCCATCGAGCAGAACCACGACCGGGACGGGATCCGGTTCCCCTTTCCCATCGCTCCCTTTCAGGTCATCATCACCGCCTTGAACCCCGCAGAAAAGACGATCCGGGAGGCGAGCGAGGGCCTGTACGCCGCGCTGCGCGGGAAGGGGGTGGAGGTGCTCCTGGACGACCGGGACGAGAGGCCGGGGAAGAAGTTCAAGGACGCGGACCTCATCGGGATCCCTTTGCGAGTGACGATCGGCCAGAAAAACCTCAAGGAAGGCAACGTGGAGATCAAGCTCCGAGAGGAAACGGAAAGCCGCATCGTGCCCCTTGAATCGGCCCTGGACCGGGCCATGGAGTTGATCCGAGCACATGACCTATCGCACGCGTAGACCCGACGGTAAAGGAAAGAGGCCTGCGGGCACTCGCCCACGAAAACCAGGCACGTGGGAAAAGCGGCCCTCCGGTCCGGGACCCGGGAAGCCGGGGCACTGGGAGCAGCGTCCCTCCGGACCTCGGCCACAGAAACCGGGCATGTGGGAAAAGCGGCCCTCCGGTCCGGGACCCGGGAAGCCGGGGCACTGGGAGCAGCGTCCCTCCGGCACTCGGCCTCAGAAACCGGGCACGTGGGAGAATCGTCCCTCCGGCCCGGGACCCGGGAAGCCGGGGCCGTGGGAGAAGCGGCCTGCCGTCAGCGGTGAGGGGTGGGCGGGTGGACGTGCTACCGAAGGCGGGAGGGCCGGTGCCCGCGTTGCAGGCAGGCGAGGAGAAAAGGGGGACCGGGAAAGGCATCCCCCGCGTCCGAGGCCGCCCGGCCCCCGGGACGGTCGCCCAGGCCGCAACGTTCCGGGGCATCCCATGGGGTTCCCGGAATCGGAAACGCGTGGGACGTCGTGGGAGATGGAGATGTCCGGCGAGCCCGGCGTTGAGGCGGCTGCCGGCTCGGGCGATGTGTGGATCTACGGTGTGCAGCCCGTCCTGGAAGCACTGGAAGGCGGACAACGACGCATCGAGAAGATCTGGGTCGCCTACGGAAGGAGCGGCCCAGGCGCGGCGAAGATCCTTTCCCTGGCCCGTGCGCGCAGGATCCCGTTCTCCAGGAGAGACCTGCACGCACTGAACGAGAAGGCAGGCACAGAGAAGCACCAGGGGGTGCTGGCTTTGTGCTCCCCTGTGGACCGGATTCCTTTGGAAACCTTTCTGGAGGGCCTGCCCCGGGGGAGAAGCCGGTTCCTGGCGTTGCTGGACGGCGTTGAGGACCCCCACAACCTGGGCGCGGTCCTGCGCAGCGCCTGTGCCGCAGGCGTGGAGGGTGTCCTTCTGCCCCACCGCAGGGTGTGCCCCGTAACGCCGGTGGTGGCCAAGGCCTCGGCCGGTGCCCTGGAGCGAATTCCCTTGGTCGATGCGGGAGCCGCCACCGAGACCCTGCTGCACCTGCGG
>Ga0068714_10006802_pt1 | contig 11441 bp, 12 predicted proteins | sample MTBNYHSulfiMetaG_FD_62988 | JGI IMG/M metagenome (GOLD analysis project Ga0068714, IMG submission 62988) | Enrichment culture microbial communities from rom New York Harbor, USA that are MTBE-degrading - MTBE-NYH (New York Harbor Sulfidogenic)... | ecosystem: Environmental > Aquatic > Marine >... | reverse complement strand
AAGGTGATATCTAGTCTAGTCCCGCCTCACATTTTTCCACGCGGGTTTAAGGTAGTAGCGCCCGGCCTCCGTCAATCCGACAACGTCATGCTGAAGCATGTATTGAAGCGCCTTGGGTCTGAAGTCACGGAGTCCTATGTTAATAAATTTCACTTTTGAATAGGGCAATTCAACAGCAGAGAATGGATCAAACGCACCTTTTGATTCGAGATCGGCTAAAATTTGCTGGCAAGCGCGTCGGATGCGCCATCCCATGACAACCCGGCTGAACAGAAACACCCCGATAAGCAGTACGATTCCTACGAAAATTTGCAAACCTTCACCCATCAGTCCATTGCCCCCCTTTCTTTTGAGAGCGGCGATTCATCATCAGCCGTCCGCTATCATAAACGTGGAAGGATCGAGCCGAACCTTACGGCCTGAACCCGAATCGTTTTCTCCATCTTTAAGAAGCTTGAGGTACAGGCCCCCCTCTTCAGGCTGCAGATGAAGAATCACCGAAAACATATGGTCAACCTTGTCGCAAGGATAGGGGATGCCCCTTTCGTTCACCTCGGCCATATGGCGATGAGACAGCGCCGAGAACCAGATTTCCGCCTTGAGTTCCAGGGCAAGCGTCTCAAAATCCTTGAAAACTGCAGGGGCTGTTGATTCAAAATCCATCCCGTCCACGAAAAGCACATCCGGTGAAAAATTCAGTGCTTCCTTCAAATTGTCCAGCTGTGCCCTGAGCCGCGGCAGTTCGAAGCTTTTGTTTACATACGAAAGAATGATCCGATTGTTCTCCAGCAGCTGCTGAACGTCATCGTCTTCCTTCATTTTACATGCATTTACCAGCTCGTTCAAAAGCACCCGGTAGTAGGCATGGATTTTTTCAGGCCCCTCTCCGACACTGACATGGACCACCTTGAAATTCTCCATCAATTTATGAAGAGCAATATTGATCAGGCAGGCCGTCTTCCCTACCCCGGCACGCGCGATCAGCACTCCCATCCCGCCAGGCCCGAGACTTTCTCCCGAGGCCCTTTCGAGAATTCTCAAAGGGCTCCTGGACAATAAAATCGTTTTCATTTTTTCTCTCCCTTCGCCTTTTCCCTGAGACGTGTTTTCAGCTCTTCGGCCAGGGATTCGGGAACCTTGGCGTAGCGCGAAAATTCCATTGTAAACTCAGCCTTGCCCTGCGTCAACGACCGCAGGTGGGTGGCGTAACCGAACATCTCAGCCAGAGGAACTTCGGCCTCCACGGTGGTGAAAAGGCCGTCCTCCATCGTACTGGTTATCATCCCCCTTCTCTGGGTTATCGAGCCCATGACGTTTCCTTGAAACTCGGTCGGGCTCTCGACGGCCACTCTCATAATCGGCTCAAGGAGCACAGGGGCCGCCTTCATATACACGCTCCTGAAAGCGCCCACCGCCGCCTGAGAAAAGGCCATTTCCGATGAATCCACACTATGGGCCTTCCCATCGTTTACCGTGATCTTTACTCCGGTAATCGGGTAGCCTACCAAACCCCCTTTATCCAGACAGGAACGGAAACCTTTATCCACCGCCGGAATGAATTCGGTCGGGATCGCCCCGCCCTTCACTTCATTGATGAATTCATAGACGCCTTCATCAAGGGGTTCGATGAACCCGGCAACCCGTCCGAACTGCCCGGAGCCACCGGTTTGCTTTTTGTGGGTATAGTCAAAAGAGGCTTTCCCGGTTATCGCTTCCCTGTAGGCCACCTGGGGCATGCCTGTGACCACGGTAGCCTTGAATTCCCGCTTCATACGCTCCAGATAGACGTCAAGATGAAGTTCCCCCATCCCGGAGATGATCGTATCGCCGCTCTCATTGTCTACATAAGTTTTAAAGGTAGGATCTTCCTTCGTAAACCGATTGAGGGCTTTCGCCATGTTATTCTGGGATTTGGTGTCCACGGGTGTCACCGAAAGAGAAATCACCGGTTCCGGAACAAACATGCTCGACATGCTGTAGTTCACCGAGCCGTCGGTAAAGGTATCCCCGGAATGACAATCCACCCCGAAAAGCGCCACGATCCCCCCGGCTTCCGCCTGTTCTATTTCTTCCATTTCATCTGCATGCATGCGTACCAGGCGGCCCACCTTTATTTTTTTTCCGGAACGGGAGATGAACATGTCATCGCCTTTCTTGATCCGTCCTTGATAAATTCTCAAATACGTCAACTGGCCGTATGGGGTGACTTCCAGCTTAAAGGCCAGCGCCACCAGCGGCTTTTCCGGATCGGGTTCCAGCACAATTTCCGTCTCATCGGCCGCCAGGTCAAAAGCCACATTTTCCACCTCCGCCGGAGACGGCAGGTACCTGACCACCCCGTCCAGCACACACTGCACTCCGATGTTCTTGTAGGCCGAACCCATAAAAACCGGAGTCAACTCACGCGAGATCGTTCCCTTACGCACCGCGTCTATCAGCACCTGCTCGGTGACATGATCCTCCAGCGCGGCTTCCATGAGTTCATCAGAAAACATCGATGCAGCGTCTATAAGCTCTTCTCTTCGGGCCGCAGCCTTTTCCACCAGCTCGCCGGGGATGTCTTTTAAAGTCAGCGTCTCTCCACTCGAGCCTTCAAAATAAAGAGCCTTCATCGAAACCAGGTCAACAACCCCTTTCATAGTATTTTCAGAGCCTATCGGAATTTGCATCAGGACCGGATTGTGGTTCAGTTTACTCCTGAGCTGGCCGGCGACTTTCAACGGATCCGCTCCTGACCTGTCGCATTTGTTTATAAACGCGATTCGAGGCACCTTGTAGCGATTCATCTGCCTGTCCACGGTTATTGACTGGGACTGCACGCCTGCAACCGCGCAGAGAATCAAAACCGCTCCGTCCATCACCCTGAGCGCGCGCTCGACTTCGATCGTGAAATCCACATGCCCGGGTGTATCGATCACATTTATCTGGTGCCCCGCCCACTCGCAATGGGTGGCTGCCGATGAAATCGTTATTCCGCGCTCCCGCTCGAGTTCCATCGAATCCATGGTGGCGCCTACGCCATCCTTGCCCCTGACTTCGTGCATCGCATGAATCCGCTTGGTGTAAAAAAGGATTCTTTCGGTAAGTGTGGTTTTACCGCTATCGATATGGGCACTTATTCCAATATTCCTTTTAACCTTAATCCCTTCCGACATCTTTAATCCTCATATCGGCTGCGGACGCACTGTGCATGCCCCGCTTTACTGCCGTCTATCCTATACGTTTTCCTGCTGACAATGTTTATGGGTGATCCGCAAAAATTAAAAAAAGAGGGCAGCACCAGCGTGCCCTCCTTCTCATTCCGGCCGACGATCACTATAATACACAATTCAAAAATTTAAAGTCACTTATTTGGTTTTGGGTATTTGAATGCCCGGTTCAACCGTCGGATTTGTCTTCCTCGGCCAGCGTAAAACGCCACGCGCAGAACCATTCATCAGGATGCTCGTCAGGCGGGCATCCCACGCATTCGGTCCGTATGCGTGGATCCACGGCTCTGGCGAAATACGGGTACTCGACGATTCCCGCAGATTTACATGGATAATCCGGGAGATCTTTTCTCCTGCGCGCTGCCTGTACCCTGCACTCATTCATCCTGAATACGAAGCTGTTTTCACTCTCTTCGACGATCGACTGCTTGTTGATCCTTGCATAGAGCCGGTGGCCCAAAGCCGCTTTAAGCGCCTCGAGCCCACCTGCCCTCGGAAGCCCGAGGAGCTTTTTTATAGACCAGGCCTCGAACGGCGAAAATTTCGCCCAGCACGAATCGTTGCATCGCTTGGCATCGAACATGCCGCTGTCGAACTCCACGGCCTGAAACCACAGGCCGTCGTTTGCGAGCCAGTTTTTTGCAATCTCTTCCGTCAACGCCAGCAGGGACTCGCGCCGCATCGCCGCCAGTGGGGCAGGCACGCCTTCCTTCATTTCAAAGCCGAAAAATCTCCCGAGTCGCTTCATCTGAACATCGTAGCTCCGGGAGTAAGCGTCTTCCATCACCGCCAGCGCTTTTTCCATACCCATCTGGTGGATAATTTCCGTAAACCAAAGCCCATGATGCATCGCTATGCGATGAAAAAGATCCACCGCGAACCGGGCGAGCTCTTCGTTTGTCATCGATTCGACAGTCGGTTCCGTTCGGCTCATACGTTGTCCTTTCCCTTTTTGATCTGCTCGGTGTACCAATCCATCTGTCGACAGATTCCTCGAATCACCCGGACTTCCCGCGCACGCAACTGAATGCGGGAAAAAAACCGGCGCAGGTTCAACATCCAATGGTCCGGATTCTGACGATCGATGAAACCGATCTTCAGCAAAATCTCCTTGAGGTGGGAATACATACCTTCCAGTTCGAATCCATCAGCCAACCGGGGGATGGATCTTTCAGCAGGCTCCCCTGAAGCCATCAGGAGCTCATAACACAGGATCATGACCGCCTGGGCGAGGTTGATGGATGAGAAGCCGGATGTGGGTATACGCACGATCGTGTGGCACAGCCGAAGGTCTGTGTTCGCAAGCCCCCGGTCTTCCGGGCCGAACAGGAGGGCCGCATGATTCCATTCGGTTAGAGCCGAAAGTTCGAGGGCAAGAGCACGGGGGGAGGTCATCGGCGGACGGTGGGAACCAATGCGGGCCGTGGTGCCGGCGACAAAGTTAAAGGGGCCGAGTGCGCGTTCCAGATCGTCGTAAACCTCCATCTGCTCGATGATGTCTATTGAGCTTCCGGTGGCCATTTTGACAACGCGTGAAAGATCGCAGTTTTCGGGCGCCGAGAGGATCAAGCGCCTGAGACCCATGTTGTTCATTGCGCGGGCGGCCGCACCAATGTTTTCCGGTATTTGAGGCCGGTGGAGTACGATCGCAATGTGATCAAGGTTCATCGTTTCCGTCCTGCTGAAGCAATCTCAGGATTTCGGCCGTCAGCTCCTCGCTGTCGAAGGAGAAAACCGCGGTTCCGTTCTCGACCTCGAAGGAACAGAGGGTGCAGTCGTACTCGGATGCTATGGCTTCAAGCACTTCCCTGAGGGACACAGCCTCGGGATGGGATTCATCATCCACATCCTTCGAAAACATATCAACTTCAATATATCCGACCGGTTCGCCCATGTTTCTCCTTGTATCAGGTTGATGGCATCCTGATCCGTGCAGCCGGTTCACAACCGCCCGGCCTCGTCCTTTTCCATCATGAAGGAATGCTCAGGCCCCGGGAACCCAAGCTTCTCAACGTCTTCTTTGAAACGGCGGAGCGCATCTCGAATCAAAGGCGAAATCTCGGCATACCGTTTTACGAACTTCGGCGTAAACCTTTCGAAAAGACCCACGGCGTCGTGATAAACCAGCACCTGGCCGTCGCAGTGGATGCCGGCGCCTATGCCGATCGTCGGAATTCTCAACTCGCTGGTTATCTTTTCCGACACCTGATCCGGAATACACTCCATCACCACCATGAAAGCGCCGGCCTTTTCAAGCTCCTTCGCCGACGTGATCAACTCCCTCGCGCTCTCGAGATCCTTTCCCTGAACCTTGAAGCCCCCCAGCTTCGTCGCACTCTGAGGCGTGAGCCCTATATGGGCGCAGACGGGGATGCCGGCGCCCACGATGGCCTTGACCACAGCGCTCATTTCAGCTCCGCCTTCCAGTTTCACGGCATCACAACCCGCCTCCTTGATCAATCGGCCGGCGTTTTCCACGGCCTTTTCGACGCTCACCTGATAGGACATAAACGGAAGATCCCCAATCACAAAACACCCACCGGCGCCTCTGCAGACAGCCTTGCAATGATGAATCATTTCCTCCATCGTAACGGGGACCGTGGAGGCATAACCCAGCACAACCATGCCCAGGCTGTCCCCCACGAGAATGGTGTCAAGTCCGGCTTCATCGACCAGCCGGGCCGTGGGATGGTCATAAGCCGTTATCATCGTAATCCTGCGTCCCTCGGCCTTCTTGTTCTGTAAATCCACTATGGATACTTTTTTCCGCACCGTGTACCTCCTCCTGCCGCAAAAGGCTTATAAAAACATGTCGAATCGAAATGTTGCGTGATTATCCTAGCGCATCACCCGCTTGTCAACACCGGTGACGCCGGTGAATCCGGAAAAATTGGGTTGAACGCTTCTATTGAGTCATTATAATGTTTTGTTGTGCAGATCGTACAAAACCATACTCCCTTTTTACAGGTCTTTTGGGCATTTCAATCCACCAACCGTCTCGGAGATGTTTAGTGTGGCACAAATAGATGCTTTCTTCAAACTTATGAACGAGCAGGGCGCATCTGACCTTCATCTTGTCGCCGGCCAGCAGCCCCTGCTGAGAATACGGGGTGAACTGGAAAGGGTTCAATTCCGTCGCCTTGAAACCGACGGCCTTAAAGCCATGGTTTATGAGATAGCTCCACAAGACAAAATCAAAGTTTTCGAAGAGGCCGGAGACGTTGACTTCGCCTACGAAATCCCCGGGCTCGCCCGCTACCGGGCAAACTTTTTTATGCAGAAAAACGGCATCGCAGCTGTTTTCAGGCAAATTCCATCAACGGTGCTTTCCTGCGAACAACTCGGCCTTCCACCCGTGGTGCGTAAGCTGGCCCGACTCCCACGTGGGCTGGTGCTGGTAACAGGGCCTACAGGGAGCGGCAAATCCACCACTCTTGCAGCGATCATAGATGAAGCCAATAAAACGAGAAAGGATCATATCATTACGATAGAGGATCCGATCGAATTCGTTCACAAGAGCAATCAGGCACTCGTAAACCACAGGGAAGTGGGGCTCCACACGAAAAGTTTCGCCGCGGCGTTGAAAGGGGCGCTCAGGGAGGACCCGGACATCATCCTGGTCGGCGAGATGCGTGATCTGGAGACAATGGCTCTTGCCGTGGAGGCCGCTTCTACGGGTCACCTGGTTTTCGGGACGCTTCACACGAGCAGCGCTGCAAAAACCGTGGACAGGATCATCGAAGTCTTCCCGGTCAGCCAGCAGGAACAGATGAGGAACACCCTTTCGGACGGGTTGAGGGCGGTGATCGCTCAAAATCTGTTCAAACGCATCGACAAGAAGGGTCGATGTGCAGCGCTCGAAATCATGCTCGCCACGCCGGCGGTTCGAAACCTGATCCGTGAGGGGAAAACCTACCAGATACCCTCCATGATCCAGACGGGAGGGAAATACGGGATGCAGACCCTGGACGACGCGATCATGCGTTATCTCCAGAAGAAAATGATCAGCCCCGAAGAAGCGTATTCGAAAGCTGTTGAAAAATCAAAATTCGTGGAATTCTTGAAGAATCCACCATCCGATTTCACAGAGATTTAAAATTCATGACCTCGTTACAAACAGAAAGAGTGAGACAATGAAAGAAAAACAGATTTTTGACACGTGGCCTGAAAAATACGACAAATGGTTTGAAACCCCGATAGGAGGAATCATAAAGGAATTTGAAGGCCGACTGGTGATGAAACACCTCAAACCCGCAGCCGGAGAAAGGATTCTTGACGCCGGATGCGGAACCGGCATATTCACCGCGGATTTCTTGGACGCCGGAGCGGATGTTGTGGGGCTCGAGCTTTCCTACCCGATGGTGGCACGTGCCGCCGGAAAACTTTCCACCCGCCCGTTTACGCCGGTCGCAGGAGATATGACCGCACTTCCGTTCGAAGATGCATGTTTTGACAAGACCGTTTCAATAACCGCAATTGAATTCATCGCGGATGCTCAAAACGCGGTCGCGGAATTGTTCCGGGTTACCAAATCAGGGGGTGTTGTGATGGTGGCCACATTAAACAGCCTGAGCCCCTGGGCTCACCGCCGCACGGAATCAGGCAAAAAAGGTCACGACATCTTCAAAAAAATTCATTTCAGGTCCCCGCAGGAAATGATGGCTCTCTCCAGGGCGGAAGCCCGATGGGAAACGGCCATCCATTTCGAAAAAACCGAAGACCCGGAGCGTGCAAGGAAAATAGAGATGAACGAGCAGCAGAAGGAACCGGAAACCGGCGCTTTTTTACTGACGTCTTGGATAAAACCCTGAATCCGCCGTTTTCGGAACGGAGAAAACCCCGTGCATTTTTGCGATCATACCTGTCAATACGCGGCGTGGCCCGATGAGGAGGCTCTGGATGGATCCGGCAGCTGCCGGACCTTCCAGGCCGTTTTTTGCAAAAAAAAGGGCACGTTGGTTCACAAAAACATGCCCTGTTCGGAAAAAGAAATCAGAACGGAAGACGATTTTACAGGTCAACGGAATTCAGATAATTGCTGATTGCACCATCATATCGATGCGTCAAGGCGAAAACCTTGCGGGCGAGCTGGAATCTGGTGGAAAGCGTCGTTTCTCCGCCTGATGCCTTCATTTCATCGATCACAGGCCTGTAATCGGCAGGGTCCACCACGACGGTTACGAATTTGAAATTCTTCGCCGATGATCTCAGCATAGCAGGACCCCCGATATCGATGTTCTCAATCGCCTCCTCCAATCCCACGCCTTCTTTCGCCACGGTATCTTCGAATCTATAGAGATTCACAACAACCATATCGATCGGCGCGATTCCATGCTCATCCATCATGCGCTTGTGTTCGGCGTTGTCTCTGAGCCCCAGCAAACCTCCGTGAACCTTCGGGTGAAGCGTTTTCACGCGTCCATCCATCATTTCCGGAAAACCTGTATAAGATGAAATATCCGTGACCTCCACCCCTCCTTCCCGCAAAACCCTCGCGGTTCCACCGGTTGAAAGGATATCCACGCCCATCTCCGAGATTTCCCGGGCGAACTCGACCACACCGGTTTTGTCGGTCACACTGATGATTGCCTTTCTAATCTTCGCCATCTAACAGCCTCCTGAGTTAGTTTCCATCCGGGAACGGTCCTTTTTCGTCATTTCCCGACACGAATGTATGTCGGGGAATCCAGTATTTCCAGGTAGTTGCAGAAAACCTGGGCCTCGTTCTATAACGGGGTGACGATTTCTTACGAAGCCATCAACATCAATTTGTCTTGTCCTCTTCGATCTTCGGGATCATGATCTTTTGAAATTCAACACCTTCTTTTTTCAAAATTTTTTCTTCTTCGGCCGTGGCCGATCCCCGGATATTCTTCTTCTCGGTTACGCCATAATGCATTTTCAGCGCTTCCGCGGTGAAATCGGTGCCGACATCTTCAAAATGATCCTTCATATACTGAACCATCTCGCTTGCGAGACGGCGGTAATCAATGGATTGGGATTTTTGAGGAAGCGTCTCGGGCGCCGATTTTTTCACCGCCACCGGAGACATGACTTTGCGGATGCCGGTATCCTCACAATAAGGGCACACAATCATATTCCCACTGAGCTGCAGTTCGAACGCTTCAGCGTCGTCGAACCACCCTTCGAACCGGTGGCCCTGACCGCACTCAAGCTCAAAAACAATCATAAACAACTCCTTCGGGTGTATCCCGGCGAAAACTGAACCTCATGCTATTTTTCCGTGTAAAGCACGGCCAAAATTTTGGTCTCTTCATCTCCATGGCATTTGACCAGATGAGGAACGGTGGAGTCGTAATAAATACAATCACGCGGGCCCAGGACATGGACCTCGTCGCCCAGGCGCACCTCCATGGACCCTCGGATCACGTAGATGAATTCCTGACCCTCGTGAGTCGACCTCTCATGTTCGGTTTGGGCCGGGCTCAACGTCACCAGGAAAGGATCCATATGGCGGTTCTTTTTATGAGGGGCAAGGGCTTCATATTCGTATCCGTACTGCTTGTTCTTATCCGATTGGTAACGAGAAACCACCTTGCGATCATTGACCCTCACGACCGTGTAAGGTTTGTCGTCCTCACCCGAAATGAAATACCCGATCTTCATATCCAGAGCCTTCGACAGCTTAATCAACGCTCCGAGCGGAGGAGAAACGTCACCCGATTCCACCTGCCCCAGGAAATCTTCATCCAAACCTGTTCGGGTCGAAATATCCAAAAGCGTCAATCCACGCTCTTCGCGGACCTGCTTCAGCCGGGCTCCTACATTAACCTGGATATCTTCACCGCCGGGTGTTTGCGCGGCAATGCCGGCCTCCTTGCGGCCGTGATCGCCGACATCGCCAAGAAAGTCATCGTATGCGTCACGCCGTGAAATCTCTTCATTGATTTCTGTCATCGCGGAACCCCGAAAAATGATTTAGTAAAATCCCGGCCCTGGATCAAGCCTGAAGACTGTCGCTTTTTTAATACTTTAACACCGGGTGGTACCAGGGTCAAGGCGCTTTCGCCTTGGCCCGACTGCTTGAAGATTCACGGCAATCTGTACCAAGGTACAATAGACAGGATGGCCTATAGCGATTAACTTCAACACATACGTAAGAAAGACGATTTCACGAAACTCCCAACCGGAGTTTCTATTTTTCAAAAGGAGATTCGATTATGGCAAATCCATCAGGCGTACAGAATTCCGGGGCGAATGAGTTGGTCGGGAAGGTTTTCATCCTTTATGGAAATGTAAAGGCCATCGCACCCGACGGAACCGTAAGGACCCTCACGGTAAACAGCCCGGTTTTCGCTTTCGACCGTATCGTTACCGAGGCCGACGGGAGTGTCTCCATCCTCCTTGAAGGCCCTCCTGCCGTCCAGGTGGACATCGGCCGCATGAGCGATATCGTCATCGATGAGGATGTCTTCGAGCCGGTAACGCCTGGTGAAATTGCAGAGGCGACCGCTGAAGCGGAAGCAATACAGCAGGCCTTGCTCGAAGGGGAAGGAGACATCGAACTCGAACCTCCAGCGGCCGGAGGCCCGGCGGACAGCGGCGGCGGCCACCCGACGGTGGTTTTCGAAACGACCGGGGATGAAGTCATCCCGGACAGCGGCGCTGAAACCATCGGGCTGGAACCGGGAGAGACCGTCGAACCCTATGAAGGGGAAGAAGGCGCTGATTCATTCCCATCCCTGGCTGAACCAGCCGATGGGAGTGTCAATGAAACGAACGGCCTGGAATCCGTTTCAGGCGACCTCGTATTCAATTACGGGGGGGACGGCCCTGGATCGATCGAACTTTCCACAGAGGGCGCCACCTGGAATCCGGACACCCAAACGCTGACCGCCGATAACGGCACCTGGCAGTTGGTCGTGAATGAAGACCAGACCTACACGTTCACCCAGCTTACGCCGATCGACCACCCGGACTCAACCGATCCGAACGATGTGGTGAACATCCCGATTACGGTTACGGTCACCGATGCCGACGGGGATTCGGTAAGCGATGACTTCACAATCGGAGTCTTTGATGACGCCCCTATCGCGGTAGATGACACACTGCCTGAAAACATTCCAGAAGACGGAAATGTCACCATCGATGTGTTTGCCAACGACATCCCGGGAACCGACGGTGTCGATACCGAAACAGGTATTGCCGTTAACACGGCTCCTGGTAAGGGCACCGTGGTTTACAACAACGACGGCACCTTCACCTACACGC
>Ga0068714_10006801_pt1 | contig 11441 bp, 11 predicted proteins | sample MTBNYHSulfiMetaG_FD_62988 | JGI IMG/M metagenome (GOLD analysis project Ga0068714, IMG submission 62988) | Enrichment culture microbial communities from rom New York Harbor, USA that are MTBE-degrading - MTBE-NYH (New York Harbor Sulfidogenic)... | ecosystem: Environmental > Aquatic > Marine >... | reverse complement strand
AAGGCCCGAGATACTCGAGTTGTCCTTCAGAGCCCGCAATCCGGACAATTCCCGGATCATGGCCTACCATTCGGCGCCCCGGATCAAACTCCCATTCGTTTCAACGCTTGAAACTTCGGATTGGAAGCGATGCACGTGTCGGCAATCGACTATGCGGATATCCGATGTCTGGTTCAAACATGGCCAAAAACGTTCGTTCAGACACCCTTACAAGTCGTCTTCATCCATGGTTATCACTCGTTCAGGACTGATTTCCGCAGCATCTCTAACGGTTATCGCCTTGTGTTTGGTGTCTTCTCTCGGAGCCGAGGCGATTGTAGTTAAGGCATACACCGAGATCCCTGCAAACGCCACAGAAAAGTCAAGCGCCCCCATTCTCTCATTGGATTTCGATGCTTCTGCGCTCCTCAAAAACACACCGAACAAATTGCTTGATCGAGGTTAACATACGGATTTCATTCGTTACTTCCCAATCCCAAGGCATGAATACAGTAGTCCTTGTCACTTTATTAGGGTTTTACCTTATTTTTAAATCATCAAAGCTTAACTATGCTGGCGACAACTCTTAAAGGAGGTAGACTGCTATGAGTAATAAATCGCGAGTTCTGATCGAGTTCATCGTCAAACACTTGGTGGATCATCCGGAACAGGTTGTCATTGAAGAAGTCGGCAGCGATCTTACAAAGATTGTACGGGTAAGGGTAGGAGGGGGAGATTCGGGCAAGGTCATCGGCAAGCGTGGACGAACGGCCGGGGCGCTTCGCACGATACTCACCGCCGCAGCGGCCAAAGAAAATATGCGTGCGGTGCTCGAAATCATCGACGGGAAACGGCATGAGATAGAGGGCGACGTCACTGCAGGCAGCCCGCCCGGAGTCTTGTTGAGCGCTCTCAGAGTTTCAGAGTAATATCTCACAACGACTGATCGAAAAGGATGCGAATCTCGAGTCACCCTTATGAGTAGCGCTGAAAATATCGGGTAGCTTTCACATGAGTGACCCCATTCGACCCATAGCAGGATCTCACATTACCGATTATGGGTCTGACCCTATTCAACCGCTCCCGCTGGAACGACGGCGGCTGAGATATTTTCAACAGCTACTCCGTCAGTGGCCTTCAAGGTTAAGACCACTAAAGTTTTAATTGAAGGCATGCTGCCTTCAGAATGATCGAGACTTCCTAGTCGTAACGGTGGCCGAGTCTATCGGAGCCCTGCGTGATTCAGGGTGGGTAGCGATAACCCACATCTTCCTTACGCCGCCCCCCTGAAAACACCGGGGACCCATAAACCTGAGCAGCGGGACAAAACGCCCGGGGCCTCGTAGGCTGCCGAGACTACGTGGAAGCTCAATCATCCGTCATTTATCTTTTACTTCCTTGCCAACCTATATGAGTGAACTATTGAATGGTCTGGAACATTATTCTAGAAACGGGTTAAAGCGAGAAGAGGTACTTGAAAACGTATCGTGAATCGTGTTGTCATGTGCGCTATGGCGATGATGCCGGCGTTTAACGCATGTGAGAAAGAGGGCCCGGCAAGCCGGCAAGGAAGTGGACAATGCGTGGAAGGGGAAAGGTGATGCGCTCGAAAACGCCGGCAAGGAATAGAGGAGGCAATGGATAAAACAACAAGGTCGTTCGTTTGCCGAACGGTCGCAGCATGGGGCTTTCGAATGCGAGGGAAGCTCTGGTTGGAATCGCTTTCCATCGAAACACTCGCGGGGGCTTGATCGTTATGAAGGCTTTTCGATGCGGGCTTAGATCCCGGCGTCTCAAAGGCGCCATTTTTCTATCCATTCTTCTAATGACGGCGCTTTCCTGCCAAACGGTACCTATTTCCGAGCGACAGCAACTGCGCCTGCTCCCGGAGGGGCAGATCCTCGAGATGAGCCTCTCGAGTTATCAGCAATTCCTTTCCGAACACAAGGTTGTCCGGGGAACCGATGAAGCTCGTATGGTTCAGAGGATTGGCGAAAGAATCAGCAAGGCGGTGGAACGCTATCTCGCCCAAAACAATCTCAGTGATCGGATCGAGGGATATGAGTGGGAGTTCAATCTCGTCGAGGATGAAGCGACGAACGCATTTGCCATGCCGGGTGGGAAAGTGGTCGCTTTCACTGGAATTCTGCCGGTCACGCAGAACGAAACGGGGCTTGCGGTGGTGATGGGGCACGAAATTGCTCACGTCATTGCAGGCCACGGCAACGAGCGAATGAGTCAGGGACTCCTTGCCCAGATGGGCGGAACGGCTTTAAGTATCGCCCTTGCGGAGAGGCCTGCTCAGACGCAGCAGCTTTTCATGGCGGCATTCGGAATCGGCGCCCAAGTGGGCTTTCTACTTCCGTACAGCAGGATTCAGGAATCCGAGGCCGACCACCTGGGTTTGATTTTCATGGCCATGGCCGGATACGATCCTCGAGCTTCAGTGGACTTCTGGCAAAGAATGAGTTCGGCTAAGGACGGGGGAAGTCCTCCTGAATTCCTGAGCACCCACCCCTCCGGCAGTACCAGGATAGAAAATTTGAGAGAACTCATCCCGGAAGCGATGAAGTACTATACTGCTGCATCGCGATAAAATCACAGGCGTGTTATGATTTAAACAAAGGCATCCTCTGGTCGTGGCCACCATTCGCGGAGCCGTGCCGACGTTTTTTCCAGTGATTATGGCTTTAGGCGCATTGGCTCTCGCGTCGGAAAGCCATCCTGTCTCGTCTTCAATCCATTAAAGCGGTGCGGAGACCAATTTTTAGGGAGATTCCTGCAACAACGACCTTCTCTTTCTTGATCATCCGGTCAATATTCCGCTCGGCATCCTATTCTCTTTGCGCGATATGAGAGTTAAAAAAGATAGGTGGAGGAGATCCGTTTCCTTCTTTACCTTCTTTTTTTTCCCGTATTCCTCTGATAAATAAAGGATAGACCCTATACCTGATATTCAAAGGAACGGGTATATTTTATAAGGAGAAGGCTTGAGTGTTGAGAGTCTGAGGAAAGCGATCAAGTGGAGGTTATCATGGAGGGATCGAACCGGATCCAAATCGAAAAGTTGGATGACTGGCGATGGCGAATCCCGCCTACGGGGGATATGCGGGTGGAAGGTAGGATCTATGCCGATGAAAAGATGATGGCGGATATCCGTAGCGATCAGTCGCTGCAGCAGGTGGTCAACGTGGCCACGCTTCCGGGCATTGTCGGCCGATCCATGGCCATGCCGGACGTCCATTGGGGATACGGGTTTCCCATTGGGGGAGTGGCGGCCTTTGACCTTAGTTCAGGAGTGATATCCCCTGGAGGTGTGGGATACGACATCAATTGAGGGGTGCGACTGCTGCGCTCAGGTCTGAGTCGCAAGGAAATTCAAAAGCACTCACACGAACTCGCCGAGGCGTTGTTCCGCAATATTCCAGCCGGTGTCGGGTCCCGGAGGAAAGATCTGAAGCTGGACCGGAAAGAATTGAATCGCGTGCTCGTCCACGGCGTATTGTGGACGCTTGAAAACGGATACGGGACTGCTGAAGATCAGAAACACATCGAGGCGCATGGCTGTATTCCGAATGCCGATCCGGATAAGATCAGTGATCGCGCGTTGGAGCGGGGCAGCGCCCAACTGGGCACCCTGGGTTCCGGCAATCATTTCCTCGAGGTGGGCTATGTCGAAGAAGTCTACGATCCCGAAGCCGCCGCTGTCATGGGGCTGGAAAAAGATCAGGCAACCGTTCTCATTCACACGGGTTCCAGGGGGCTGGGCCATCAAGTATGCGACGATTTCCTTTCCATTATGCTCAAGGCGGCCAAGCAATACGGCATCGATTTACCGGATCGTCAGTTATGCTGCGCCCCCGTCAATTCAAGAGAAGGAAAAGATTACCTTGGAGCCATGGCCGGGGCGGCCAATTTCGCTTTTGTCAACCGGCAGATGATCATGCATTGGACGCGAGAGTCATTCGAGCGGGTTTTTGAACAAAGAGCAGAAGATCTTAAATTGGAGTTGGTCTATGACGTGTGCCATAACATGGCCAAGATCGAGACACATCGAATCCAAGGAAAAGACAGGACCCTTTGCGTCCATCGAAAAGGGGCTACTCGGGCTTTCCCGCCCGGTCACCCCGATATTCCCGAAAGATACCATTCCATTGGCCAGCCGGTATTGGTTCCCGGAGACATGGGTCGCTACTCTTTCGTGCTAGTGGGAACCGCTGCCGGGTATGGGGAAACTTACGGTTCCGCATGTCATGGCGCGGGTCGAATGCTCAGCCGTCACCAGGCCAAGAAAACGGCTAAGGGCAGAGCCATTGCCCGTGAGCTGGAGGACAAAGGAATCATTGTCAAATGCGCCAGTACGCGTACGCTGGCTGAAGAAATACCGGAAGCCTATAAGGATGTCGATAATGTCGTTAACGTCCTCCATGAGGCCGGCCTCAGCAGGAAAGTGGCCAAACTCGCCCCAATTGTGGTGATCAAAGGATAGACATGGAAAATTTTCGCTTTATCGACCACACAGGAGACCTCGGAGTCGAAGTTTTCGGTGAAAACCTGTCTGCACTTTTTCAACACGCGGGAGAGGCATTTACCGAGATTATCACCGATGCGGAAACGATCGTCACCCGGGAATCCATACCTGTTTCCCTGAAGGCCGAGCAGATCGAAGATCTGCTGGTCCGCTGGCTTAACGAATTTGTTTTCCTCTTCGATACAAAAGGGCTACTCTTCAGAGTATTCAATATCGCTTCCATCGATGACCGCCACATCGAGGCGACGGTTCAAGGCGAACCATACGATGAGAGACGCCATCCCATCAAGACAACCGTGAAGAGCGCCACATATCATCAACTGGAAGTGGTTCGGGAAGGGGAAATCTGGAAAGCCCGGATTATTCTTGATCTTTAAGCCGCTGACCTTAAAGTCATCCTTTTTTTTAAGGTCGTGCGCACATCGCCGCCCCACCTTAACTCCTTAAATTCGAGCTGTATCCCATGACGTCCAGACTCGCCGGAGATTGCTCAACATACTCGGAAGGACCCCGAAATGCCTCCGTGGTGCTGGTCGGGCAGAATCCGGGCAAAGAAGAGGTAAAACAAAACCGGCCCTTTGTTGGAATGGCGGGTAAATATCTCGATCGGGTGCTCCGGGAAAGAGGGATCGATCGGAAAGAAATATACCTGACCAGCGTCGTCAAGAAGCCCACACCGAACAACAGGAAGCCGACGGCGGATGAAATCAAACGCTGGATGCCCCATCTGGTGCGTGAAATCAAGGAAGTAAATCCGCGGATCGTGGTGCTGATGGGCAGCGTGGCTTGGAAGGCTCCCCGGATGGCCGGCATTGAATACATCGAGACCTATCACCCGGCAGCCGCCATGAGATTTCCAAGGATAAGAGAGAAATTCGAAAAGGATATGGAAACCCTCCGGCTAAAAATACAGGCTAAGAATCTGTAAGGAGGCGAAGGGCCCGATATCAATGGATCTATTTAAAAAGAACGGCGGAGGTCTGGTCTCCGGCCGTGTCGCGGCGGCGACACGAAGGGCAGAGGGATGTGCGGGCATGCTGGTCGTCGGGTGTCATTTGGTGGAGGCGCGTCTGCATGCGAGGTGTGACAAACCGTTTTCCGCAGGACGGGCAGCGGTGCAATTCCTGACGTGTATGCCATTCCACCATTTCCACCGCATCCGGCGTGATTTTGGAGGTAACGGCGCCGGTGGGACAGACGGTCACGCAGGCCTGACAGGCGATGCACGTTTCCGAGGTACGATCAAAGGGGCTCATGACCTTGCGTTTCGAACCCCGGAAAGCGAATGAAACTGCTTCCAGGCCTAAAGCCTTGCAGGCCCGGACGCACCGGCCGCAGAGGATGCACGTTTCATCTTTTGTGGACAGATCCGTGCCGGTCACTCCGAGGCTCGAGGCCAACGATCGAATTTCGGGCGCATTGGGCGCGCGGGCCAGGAGCAATTCAGCCACGAGCTTTCGGCCCTCCCGAACCATCGGGCTGTCCGTGTCCACGACCAAACCGTCCAGAGCGGGTAAAGCGCACGACGCCGTCAGGCCCGGACGAAAACCTGATTCCACTTCCACCAGACAGAGACGGCAAGCGCCATAGGCTCCCAGACCCGCATGATGGCACAGGGTGGGGATAAACACGCCCTGCCTGCGGGCCACGTCCAGCACCGACTCATCCGGAACGACCTCAACCGTACTTCCGTTCATCGTGATTTCCGGCATCAGGAATCCCTCATTGTATACGAACCGCGTCAAAGGCGCAGACTTCGCGGCAGGCGCCGCATTTGATGCACTTGCCCGCATCCAAGACATGCGCCTCCTTCTTCAGTCCGGTTATGGCCTCGCTCGGACACTCCTTGGAGCACAACCCGCACCCGGTGCAGCGTTCGGGATCAATGGAATAGGTCAGTAGAGCGGTGCACACCCCGGCCGGACACCGGCCCTCATGAACGTGCGCTTCGTATTCGCTCCGAAAATGCTCGATACTCGTCAAAACCGGGTTCGGCGCCGTCTGACCGAGACCACAAAGGGAGGTTCGTTTTATGCCCTCGGACAATTGCACCAGACGATCTAGATCCTTTTCCGAGCCTTTGCCTGAGGTCACTCTGTCGAGTATGTCTCCCAGATGCTCGGTTCCCTCGCGGCAGGGCGTGCATTTACCACAGGATTCGTGTCGGGTAAAATCAAGGAAATATCGGGCCACATCGACCATGCATGTTTTCTCGGATAGAACCACGAGGCCGCCCGAGCCCATGATGGAACCCGCGCCCTGAAGGTGCTCGTAGTCAGCCGGCAAGTCGAACCGGTCGGTCGGAATGCAGCCCCCTGAAGGTCCGCCCGTCTGCACGGCTTTTACCTGCAGACCGTCTCGCGCTCCCCCGCCGATCTCGTTGACAATGGTGTTCAAAGAAGCGCCCAGGGGGACTTCCACCAAGCCGCTTCGTGCGACATCGCCCACCAGGCAAAAAAGCTTGGTCCCTTTGCTTCCGGTGCTGCCGTATCGGCGGAACGCTTTGGTTCCCTCGCGGATGATCAGAGGCACATTAGCCCAGGTTTCCACGTTGTTGATACAGGTCGGACGACCATTCAACCCACGCTCGGCCGGGTACGGCGGACGGGGATCGGGCTCTGCAATGCGGTTTTCCAACGCATTGATCATAGCCGTTTCCTCACCCGATACAAAGGCCCCGGCGCCACGCACCAGGTGCAGGTTGAATCGGAGTTCCGCACCCAGAATATCGCCTCCCAACAAGCCCGCTTCTCTTGCCTGTTCCATGGCCCCACTGAGGCGTTCAATGGCCAGCGGATATTCGGCCCGCACATACAGTATGCCCGTTTCCGCGCCCACGGCATAGGCGCCGATAATCATCCCCTCGATGATGGCGTGCGGATCGCCCTCCATGAGGCTGCGATCCATATAGGCCCCGGGATCGCCCTCGTCTCCGTTCATGATGAGATATCTCGGTGCGTCCGCCGCCTGTCTGGTGATCTCCCACTTAAGGCCCGTGGGGAAGCCTGCGCCTCCCCGGCCCCGTAGGCCGGACTGCTTGACTTCCTCGATCACCTCCTCGGGTGACATCTGCTCCAGGACTTGGAATAGGGCCGCATAGCCGCCCCTTGCGGCATACTCTTCCAGAGAAAGCGGATCGATCTGACCCAAGTTGCGGCTCACTCGTTTCACTTGTCGGCTGTAGAAGGGATGCTCGGTAAGAGGCGGGAAATGGTCCACCATTCGGGTTTCCCCGACGAGTGGATCCAGGCTGCCGAGAACGTTTTCCATGGCAAAGCGACCAGCCTGGACTTCAGCGGCCAATTTCACGGCCAGAGTTTCGCTCACCGGTCCGTAAAGCACCCTCCCCTTCTCGGGCAGATTCACCTCCACCAAAGGCTCAGCCCCGCAGAACCCTAGGCAACCGGTACGCACCAATCGAGCGTCGCTTCCGACATCCGCTTGCAGGACGTCGAACAGTTCACCGGCTCCGGCGGCCAATCCGCAACTGGACATACCCACGCTCAGTCGCGGCAGGGCGACTGTCAGCCTTTGCATCCCTTCACGGGCCAGATCGGACAAGTCCTCACGGGTTCTGATGCGCATCATCGCCCCCACCCGGCCGGCCGCGTTTTATAAGCCTTCCAAGATCTTTCATGCGCACGCGCCCGTAGGTCTGTTCGTTGATTCGGACCACCGGAGCCAGGCTGCAACAACCGAGGCACCGTACCTCTTCCACACTGTACGCTCGATCCGAAGTGACACCCCGCTCGCCCACACCCAGGTCACGATCGAGCTTTTGCCGGATACGAGGCGCTCCGAGAACGTGGCAGGCGGTTCCCATGCAGACCTGGATGTGGCTCTCGCCCTTGGGAACCAGCCGGAAAAAAGCAAAAAACGTGGCCGCACTGAACAGACGACTCAATGGCACATCCAGGGCCGTGGCCAGGTCCGCCATTACCCCTTCCGGAAGATAGCCGTGCCGGCCCTGGACCTCTTGCAGAGCCCCCGTAATCATTCCCGGCATGCCCACCCAACGATCGGCGATCGCCTTTACTTCGCTCTCCACAAAGGCTTCGGACATGTCCATCCGCTCCTTGTAAACGAGTTGTCATGAAGAGGCTCTCCACGTGTCCTCTTCGTATCCGTTCAAAGTATCCTTGCGGGAACCCCCGTGGATGGCTACCCTGCCTCTTTCTGCAGGTAGGCGTTCGCCAGCGCGGCCGTGACCGCCCTCCGGCGGATCCTGCCAAAGGATTCGGTGTCCGCATAGATCAGCGCTTTCGTGGGACACGAATCCACGCAGGCCGGAACATCCCGATCCGGGCATCGATCGCACTTTACCGCGATTCTGGATTCGGCTCGTTGGCGCATCATTCCGAAAGGACAGGCCTGCACGCATAAGGAACAACCGATACATTTCTTGGCGTCATGCAGCACGAGGTCTTTGATCTCGTCATGGTACGTCGCACCGGTAGGACAGACGTCTACACACGGCGCCTCGTGACAGTGCCGACACAGAACCGGCACGTTGAACGAAGCGGCAGGCTCCACAAACAGCCGTTTTCTGGGCTTCTGTTTTTCGGCCAGGGATGAGAAAAGGTTTTTACCGACAGAATGTTCCACCGCGCAGGCCAGTTCACAGGTATGGCAGCCGACGCAGCGATCCAGGCGGATGAAGATCTCTTTGGTCTGATTCATGGTCCCCTCCTTGAGCGGCCTACAGGCCCAATCCCGCTCGCCGCTCGTCGATGGCCGAAAGCAACTTCTCCGCGGCTGACACTGGGTCGAGGTCCACTATAAAATAGCCGCCCGTGAGGTCCCTGACGGTCTTGGTCAGTACCTCCACCACTGCGGGACTGCCCAGGACCGGCAGCATGACGCCCACGTGAGTGGGCAAACCGGCCGCCACGGCATAGGTTCCGATGGATACCGCTTTCTCCGATACCGCCTCTGCCGCCGATGCGACTACGGGAAGTTTGTCCGTGTCCACGCCCAGTCTGTTGGCCACGGCTACGGCCAGAGCCACGGCCCGTGAATTGTCCACACAGGAACCCATGTGCAAGACCGGAGGCAAAGGACCGCCAAGATTGTTGGCCTCTCCGACCGCCGTGAGTACGGCTTTCAACCCTTCGCCGCACAGAGAGGGGACATTGGCCGGGTCCATGAAACCGTGCCGCATCAGCGCACCCGCACCACAGCCCGTGGCCACGATGAGCACGTTCTCTTCGAGGAGTCGGCGGGCCATGGTAACGAAGTTCTGATCCTGGGGTACCTTGACGTTGTTGCATCCGGCGAACAGGCATACTCCGCGGATATTGCCTTGAACGATATTGTCGATGATCGGCTTGAGCGGGTCTTGGGCATCCACTTTGGACAGGGCGCCGACGATGGCTTCCACCGAGAATCCGGCTAGCACCGGAGTTTTCAGATCGGGAATATCGACCAGCCTGTTTTTACGGGCGGAAAAGTTCTTTATGGCCAGGCGAAGGATCTCTTTAGCATTCTCCGCCGCCGTCTCTTCGGCGAACGGGACGTGGAAGGCGCCCGCAATCTTGGCGTTCTCCATGGTTGTAACCACGGTAGTGCCCATACATTCGGCGATCTGTGGCAAAGAGGGCATGATGCACTGATAATCCACCACAACGACGTCCACCGCTCCGGTCATAAGCGCCATCTCCTGGCTGACCGAATGGGTGCAGGCAGGGACGCCGTGTCGCATCATGACTTCGTTTCCGGTACAACAGATGCCGACGAGATTCACTCCGCTTGCGCCCGCTTTCTTTGCCTCGGACTCCATTTCCTGCGCCACGGACACCATTACTTCCGAAAGCACCGGATTGTGTCCGTGCAAAGCTACGTTCACCTGATCCGCTTTGAGCGTACCCATGTTGGTTTCCGTAAACACGGGTCCGGGGATTCCGAAAAGAATGTCGGCGAGATCCGTACCCATATAACAACCCGCCAGGTCGGCCACTCCGCAACGCAGCCCGGCCAGCAGAAGATTGACCCCGTCCGCGTCAACGCCGTAAAGGGTGCGGTGCATGATGTCGGAGATTTCGAAATCGATGCCTTTAGGAACCAGGCCGAGCTCAGTCAGCACTTTGGCCCTGGCCTCGGTGACCACCGTAGCGGCCCACATGACCGGGGTTTCTTTTTCGTGGAAATCCGCCAGCGCCGCTTCCGCCACATCGACTGCGATCTCGTTGTCGGAACGACCCTCGACCGGGAGGCCCAGCCGCGCGGCCACGGAACGAAGCTTTCCCGGTTCTTTTATGGAGTAGGCCGAGGCTTTACCCTTGGCCATTTTCAGCATGGTATGCGCCAGGTGTCGGGCGTGTCCGGCATGGGCGGCGGTACCCGCGGCGATAGCCCGGTCGAGACCCCTGGCTACCATGGTGTCCGCACTTGCCCCGCAGATGCCGCTCTGCGGGCCGTCTCCAAAGGGATCTATTCGACAGGGTCCCTGGAGGCAATGACGGCAGCAGAGGCCGGTTTCGCCAAACCCGCACTGAGGAAGCATGGATTCGTAGCGGTCCCAAGTGGTAGGAATACCTAAGGATTCCGCTTTGGAGATCATCTGATTTACTGCTGGATCGGTGCTCTTGCTCCCAGCCATACAAACCTCCTTCCCGCTCAAAAGGCAGCGCCGAACGTTCCCGCCGGCCGGTCCATTAAAAAATCCAATACCTCGCTCTAAAATATCCCACCGCAACGAGGCTCACTCTGATTCAGCCGGAAAAATCCAGACTTTTGAGAATCTTATTCCCATACCAGCCGGATTGTCAACAAATCGGGGAGACGGAAAACCGGAGGCTTTTATCAGCGAATTGGGAGCATCCGTGAAATAGGCGCATCCGTCTGAATCCGTGATGGAAAGAAGCAATCCCGCGCCAGGCGCCCGCGTGGCCCGAGAGTTGAACATCTCCCCTTCCACGGTCAGCAAGGCCGT
>Ga0068714_10006800_pt1 | contig 11444 bp, 9 predicted proteins | sample MTBNYHSulfiMetaG_FD_62988 | JGI IMG/M metagenome (GOLD analysis project Ga0068714, IMG submission 62988) | Enrichment culture microbial communities from rom New York Harbor, USA that are MTBE-degrading - MTBE-NYH (New York Harbor Sulfidogenic)... | ecosystem: Environmental > Aquatic > Marine >... | reverse complement strand
CTCAAGAGCATGAACGTCTACACGGTGCTCATCTCGGACGAGATAAGGCGATGGTACGTGACCCTCGTATGCAGGAGCTGCGGATACAGGGAGAACAGGATCGTGGACATGGACCAGTGGCCCCAGTTCGAGCAGGAGCTGGGCTCCCTGAAGTGCCTCAAATGCGGCGAGGGCCAGTATGAGGTGGCCGAGAAGGAGGACATTATAGAGGTGCTGGTGAAGATGGCGCAGTCTGCCGAGGCTAAGCTGGAGGTGGTCTCCACCCAGACGGAGGAGGGGGAGATGCTCTACAGGAGCTTCGGTGGCATCGCGGCAATCACCAAGTACCGGACCTACTAGCCTAGGCGCTCCTCAAGGTAGTCGTCTATGAGTTTGTCCACGTGGCCCCAGTCCCTGTTTTCCTGGAAGTCTCTTCGCTCCTTCTCCGTGGTGGGCACCGTCTCGAACTGGCACTCGTCGTGGCCCAGGATCATGCACCTGGTGTGGATGAGCTTGCTGGACGGGTCGGCCGCCATGGTCTTGGCCGGGTCGATGAAGCAGTACATGCTGCCCAGCTCGGGCTCACCCCGCTCCAACATTATCTTGCCCAGCTCACACAGGTTCGGCTTGCCCTCCCGGCGCTCCCAGAAGCCATACCTAGGAAGCCCCTGGTGGCCCTGTCTGGTGCGCTCGGCCACCATCTCGCCGTACCGCTTGATGCTGTCCAGTATCAGCTGCTTGCCTCGCTCCCAGCCGTACTCCTCCACCACGGTCCTGGCGTAGGCAAGGTGTAGTAGGGCGAGGCGCTGGGTGACTACCTTAACCTCGTTCTCCGCCTCCCGTAGAGGCACCATCTCTTCAGTCATGGAATCAAATGTATGGGGGGTTGGTGTAAAATATTGTTTCCTAGACGGTGAGGGTGAACCCGATGTCTGGGTAGCCCTCAACCTTTAGGCCACCGCTCTGGCCCTCCCTGAGGATGAACTCCTCGATCTTCAGGGTGTCCATGATGTCGCGCTCCCCCTGCTTGAGGCGGCTCAGCTGCTCCGCGGGGGCGTACACCTCCACCCGGCTGAGGGGCGCGTTGAGGCTGACGCCGGCCCTGTTCTTCTCTCGGCGTATCTCGCTGATGACAGCTATCACTGTGTCGCCGGTCTTCTCGGCCTCGGCGTCCATCCGGGTTTCGTCGTGCTGGGGCCACGGCGACACGTTGATGCTTGTGTCGGGGTCGTACATGGTGCGCCATATCTCCTCCGTGAGGTGGGGCGTGATGGGGGCCATGAGCTTCAGCATGGAGGCCACCGTGTCGTAGAGGGTGTGCTGGGCGGCCACTTTGTCGTCGCCGTCGCCGTATAGCCTGGTCTTGGCGGCCTCTAGGTAGTCGTCGCAGAAGGTGTGCCAGATGAAGTTCCTGGTTGTCTCAGTGGCGTTCATGAAGTCACAATTCTCCATGGCCTCCGTGGCCTTCATGATTGTCGTCTGCAGCTTGCTGGTGATCCACCTGTCCAGGAGCCTGGGCTCAGCGTCCGCGGCGGGGTCGTAGTCCTCCAGCCGCATGCTGGCGAACCTGCACGCGTTCCACAGCTTCCTCATGAAGCGCCACCCGTACTCCACGTCCTCCCACCTGAAGGGTATGTCGGTGCCGGTTCCTCCGCCGGCGGCCGCCCACTGCCTGGGGGCGTCGCACCCGTACTTGCCGAAGACCTCCGGGGTGCTCACGAAGTTACCCAGGCTTTTACTCATCTTGCGGCCGTCAGCGCCCAGCACCATACCGTTGATGAGCACCGAGTCGTATGGGGTCTCATCGAAGAGGGCCAGGTGCCGCACCATGAGGTAGTAGGCCCATGTGCGTATGATGTCCTGGCCGCTGGGGTGTACGCTGGCTGGGAACTGGCGCATCCAGTCGGGATTGTCAGGCCAGCCGGCGTGGATGGCGCATGTTAGGCTGCTGTCGAACCAGGTGTCCATTACGTCCATGTCGGGCACGTACTCTGTGGAGCCGCACTCGCATGCGTCGTGGATAGCCGTGACCTTGGGGTCCACTGGGAGTTCCTCGAGCCTCGCGAGCCTGATCTTTCCACATTTCTTGCAGTACCAGGCGGGCACTGGTGTCGCGAATACGCGCTGCCTGCTGAGCACCCAGTCCCAGTCGAGACCCGTGGCCCAGTCTATGAGCCTCTGCCTCATCCAGTCGGGGTACCATGTGATGCGCCTGGCCGTCTCCACCACCTTCTCCGTGAGGCTGATGGTGCGCATGAACCACTGCCTGGCGTTCACCACCTCTATGGGTGTGTCGCAGCGCCAGCAGAGGCCCACCTCCTGGTCCAGGTTTCGCTCCTCCCGGATGAGGCCGGCCTCCCGCATGTCCTTGACCATGGCCTTCTGGCCGTCTTGGATTCGCATGCCGGCGTACTTGCCGGCCACGGGCAGGAGGACGCCCTTGCCGTCTATGAGGTTCACAACAGGCAGGTTGAACCTGGCCACTGCCACCACGTCGGCCTTGTCGCCGAAGGTGCATATCATCATGGCGCCCGTGCCGAAGGTGGGGTCCACCTCGTCGTTGCCGATGATGGGCACCATCTGGCCGGATACGGGCACCCTGGCCTTCCTGCCTATGAGCTTGCTGTACCGTTTGTCTGCTGGGTGCACGCCCAGGGCTACGCACGCGGGAAGGTAGACGGGGCGGGTTGTGGCTATGAGTAGCTCCCCGCTGGGCACCTGGAAGGGTATGGTGTATATCTTGCCCTGCCTGTGGTCGTGCTCCACCTCAGCGTCGGCGATGGCGGTCTCGCATCGGGGGCACCAGTTGATGGGGTGCTCCCCCTTGTAGATCATGTCTTTCTCGTAGAGCTTGAGGAAGCTGAGCTGTATCTTGCGGAGGTACTCGGGCTGCATGGTGCGGTACTCGGTGGTCCAGTCGATGCTGCAGCCCAGGCGCTGGACGGCGGTCTTCATCTTGGCTATGTACTGTTCGATCCATTCTTCGCACATGCGGCGGAAAACGTCCGGAGGCACGTCGCTCTTCCTGATCTTCTTGGCCTTCTCCACGGCCACCTCGGTGGGCAGCCCGTGGCAGTCCCATCCCTGGGGGAACAACACGTTGTAGCCCCTCATCCGCTTGTACCTGGCCCTCATGTCGAAGTAGGTCCAGTTGAGGACGTTGCCCATGTGGAAGTCGCCGCTGGGGTAGGGGGGCGGCGTGTCGACGCTGTAGACGGGGCGGCTGGTGTCGCCCCAGTCGTATCTGTGGATGGCCTCCTCCTCCCACTGCTTCTGCCATTTCTCCTCGACCTCGAGGAAGTCAATCTTCTTAGGTAGCACCTTCATTGCTGTTTTTCTCCTTCGTGTCGGCGCCTACGGGAACCCTTTTTGATGCTGGAATGCTCTCCGGGGTCTCTTAAAAGGTTGTCCGCGGCGTGTCTGCTGGGCTTGTCCGGGTTCTTCCTAGATCCCCGCGCGGGGATCGACAAAACAATTCCCCATTTTTCCTCACTCAGACACCTATCTGTTTGAGGAGCCTGTTTATATGTTTTCAGGTTCAGGGGCAGGGTAATCGTGTCGTCGTGGTTGGACTAGGAGGATTTCGTATGTAATTACGCACATTACTTCGGCTCCTTTTTTCTCCAGGGATGCGCACACCATTTTTTTATGAATAGATTCCTATTCTAGTCGCTCTAATCTTTCTAGCCTGAATATTACTGGACGAAGTCCGTCGGTGCAGCACTTGATCATCTCGTTCTCCTTGAGCCAAGGATAGAAGGTGCCGCCCATGTGAAGGACGGACACGGCCTCACGGATGTCATGCCACGCGCCTGGGCAGAGTCCCTCCGGTTTCAGGTAGTTGTGCGTTACGTAGTATTCCTGCCCTTCTCTGTGGAAGGGGCATCTCGTATGAGGTTCTTCGGTCTCCGTGTTCATTGGGGTGTCGTCCCCATATAGTGTCTCCGGTTCAACCACCTTCATTACTGATATCTTGACCTTGTGGCGCGCCATTTTACTGTACTTACTCAATTTGCTGATATGAAGTTTCAGGTTGTGCTGATTTGGTTCACGCCGTCATGGTTGTGTGCCACCTACCAGCCACTGCCTTCGTCAGCCAGTTACCAACAGAGCCATGAAAGCAGGTATTGGCGCCCATTATCGCATCAGTGCACGTCACTGGATTCTCTCGATCTTGAAGATGACAGGCCTCAACCCGTCGTTGCAGGACCCCAGAGCGATCCCGGGTTCTGTCCCAGGCATGTTCCCACCCATCATCAGCAAACGGATGTGGGGATATATGGCAACCCAGGCTCCGCTGCAGAACCCTTTAGGCAGCCCGCCTTCACGCACTATGAACTCCTGTCCAGCCTCATGCATGTAGCAGGGGCCCATCCAGCCCTGTTTATCAATCGGGTAATCCGTGCCAAACACCTCATCCGGGTGAAAGGCTCTGAGGACAGTGATCTTTAGATCAGACACCATGCAATCTTATTGCATTCCAACCTTTTTCCAAGTTTTGGTACAAGCTTAATTTTATCCCTACCAACCACGGGGAAAGTTGGAGGACCTAAGTGATTTGACGGTGTTGCGAAGATTATCCATGATGAGGGCACACAATCACAGTATCTCATAGGTTTTAGGTTTAAAGAACCCATTATCGATCTGCTTAACCGTTGGTTGATATTCGTAGACCAAGAAGGCTAGAGAATATTTGGTAGGAGATAGGGCAACATAGTAGATTATTCTTCCAGTCCCGAATTGTTTCTCCTTGTAAATAGCGACAAGATCATCTCTATGAACTATGTTTAGGAACTCGGCTCGGTTGTTGACTTGTTTTTCTGATATCATCCATGGTGGACATGTATTGGATTGGAAGCTTCTGTATACTGGGCGCATCGGTAACTCAGCCTCGAACTCATCGTAGACGCGTTGATAGTTTTTTTGAGTGGGGACGGTGATTACATTGTAGCATATCGACAAGAATACGAAGTATAGGGAATAGGATAGCAGGACTTTTTGTACAGCTTTGTTCAGAGCCACGTCAACTAATATAATTTACTTTTAAAGGTATATTAATATGACTTCGTCTGCGCGCGCAGTTCATCAACGGCCTCAAGAACTAAGAGACGCGAAAAAGCCTTGTAAAGTTCTAGCATTATACAATTACTTCAGACACAGTTCAAGAGGCTCGGATAGAACAGAGATTAGGGTCTGGAGAGGTCTACAAGTTCCTATATGATGTAATTGACAATCCTCCTTAGCTGCACGCGCGCCTGATTAAAATGATATGAGGTGAGATTAAGGTTATGGAGAGTACTAACTATCTATTAGGATCACATTTTTCTAACTTATTTTGTATCCCATGTGATGGATCCCTCGATTGGATGCTCTTCAACATCTCAACCGTCAGATACTCCACATCCCTGCAATCAGCCTGCGGCGCTTACATATTCTATTATGGTTAAATCTCTAAACTGGATATGTACATGTGGAACAGAAGGCTAGGTCTGGGACGACCCCATGACATCCCTTTCTAGTCTCTGTTCCAACATATAATCGTAGAATGAACTTTCTCATCTTCCCAGAAAAAAGAGGGTTAGTCATCCAGGTGCCTGGATAGGCTAACTCCTGTCACCGGACTGGGTTCTTGCCGCGTGGGCCCTCATCCTAGCCGTGGTTTATGCTCATGTGGTTCAACAGTTGACCTTCGGTAGCTAGATCCTCTCCGCAGAATGGGCACACGTATTCCAGCCTCATGACTGGGGCGGGTATGTACTCTACGCCCAAGTAGTTGAATAGGCGTGCCTCTGTCTGGAAGAATTCTGCAGGTGAGGAGTGTGCCACGTAAGGTGTCATCATTATCTGCTCAGGGACCTTTATAGGCGCATCCGCATGCTGTGGCTCGGCGGCTATGAGCACGCCGCCGAACACCGAGATGGTGAGGACCACCAAGGCAAGGATTCCTTTTACTCCTTTTTCCTTCATCTGGGACGACCCCAAGAGAGTCACCAGCAGACATCGAGATAAAAGTGCTTCAAAGAGGATTCACAGTATTTAATATCGACGTTGAGAAGTGAACATATGGTTTGAGTGGGTTGTCGGACCTGGAGAGGCTCTGTGACCTTCTCTTCGAGGTGTCCAACGAAGACAGAGTGCAGATCCTACGAGTACTCCACGAGAAACCCATGAGGGCCACCATTTTATCGAAGAAGCTTGATCTATCGATCCAAGTCGCCAGCAGACACATCGCGAGGCTCTGCGATGTGGGCCTGACCAGGAAAGACGTGGAAGGCTACTTCAGCGTAACGCCGTTTGGCGAGTTGATATTGTCGCTGCTTCACGAATTCAGTTTCTTATCGAAGCACAGAGAGTATTTCACGTCCCATTCACTGGCAGGGCTGCCTTCAGAATTCCTTGGAAGGATGGGGGATCTAGGCGAAAGCAGGCACACGAGTAACATCATGGACTTTCTGTACAAGATCGAGGCCACCATAAGAGGCTCGGAGAAGCACGTCTGGCTGAGCGTCGACCAGTACCCCGTGGCTGCGTTGTCACCGATTATTGAGGCCCTGGGAAGGGGAGTGGAGTACAGGATCATTGAGCAGGAAGATCGGGTGTCAGGCCCCGACTTCATCCTCCAGGCCCCAAAGGATGTAGAAGCCATGAGCCGCGCGAGAAGCACTCCTCTGGTTGAGCACAGGACGATTGGCAGAGTCAGCGTGATCATGTACCTTTCAGAGAAAAGCTGTGTGCTTGCTTTTCCAGATGAGGAAGGAAATTTTGATTACAGAGGTTTCGCTACAAGTGACGGGCGAGCACTGAAATGGTGCCACGACTTGTATCAATATAACTGGAGTTCCGCCGAACCCCTAGTCCAGATCTCCCCCACCGAATACCTAAGGCCTAAACGCATTCAGCCGGTGATGGATGAGACACATCGGAGCGCAATAGTTGAGGGGTGGGGCGATCCCCGCGTGGACGCCCAGATGGTTCAGGACGCCGTTGACAACTATGATGAAGTCATCCTCAGAGGCGCCTTCAACTTCGGGACCTCAGCCGTGAACGTAGGCAGGAGCGTGCTTATTCGTGGAGAGGAAATAAAAGACGATGCTCCCTCGACAAAGATCTACAAGAAAGGGTGGGCTTTTCCCTTCACCGAGTTCGACGCCGTTTTCAAGATCATGGGTGAAGACGCAGACGTCACGATCGAGAACATCCATTTCACGGATTTCAACTGCTCATGCATACACGGTCTCCTCGGGAAGAGCCTGAAGATAAGAAACAACGTGATGACTCTGGACTCCGGATACGGTAGGGGCTGGAAGTACGGCCAGTTTGGGGACACCGTTACAGGCATCTGGCTTGACACCCCCGCAGAACGCCTAAGCGAGGAGAAGAACTTTCCAGGCGGCGTATCGATTGAGGATAACATCATCGATTTCGCATTCAAGTCACCGAAAGCGGCGCACATACCCGATGCGATGGTCTCATTCGCAAGGGACCCTGAGTATCGGCCTGACCTGATCAACCACGAATACTACATCGGAATAGGCATCAATGTGCTTAACATGTCCGGCAGAGTCGTCATCGAGAGGAACACCGTCCTGAACATGAACGCCAGAGGCATCTGCGTGACGGATAACTTCGCCAGCTCGGATATATGCGTCAAGCAAAACGTGATCAAGTCAGGCGAATATGGATCCTATCCCTTCGATAAAACTGAAGCTGGCTTTGGGGTATTCGCCCAAGGATCCTTCATGTACCGAAGACCTGGGTTCAATATGGACATTGACAGCAACGTCATTGATCTTGTCAGGCCGAATTATTGTGGCATCGGGGTCTATGAGCCAGAAACAGATGATAAGCCTGTGGGAGAATTATTCGGTGGTTCAGTGAGAAACAATAAGATCCATCTTGAGGATGGACAATCGGGTTTACATATTGGTTCAAAGAATTTTGATGTGTCTGGAAACAAGATATCTGGAAATGCGTATTATGGAATACAAACGTCGGGATTGAGAAAATCCAATGGCCTCGAATTGAAGTTCATTGAAAACTTGATCAAGGATAATGACTTTACGGAGCTGAAGATTAGGGAACCAGGTTTGGCTCGCGTACGGAGACGCAGACTAGCCGGCTAAGTTTTGATGTGGCTGCGTGCGCGATATACAGTGTTTTGGAGCCTCTCAGGATGAGTAATTCATGGTTCGTATCTCTCATACATTCTAATTGCGCTGCTGACTAGATTTTCTGGGCGGCCATATCTCTTAAGCCATTCATTTGCTCGATCATTATACCCACTCAAAGAATCAAACATGTACACGAAAGCCCAGTTCAATCCCTCACTCCACGGAACATATAATCCAAAGAGCCATGCGCCCTCTACTCCTTCGAAAAGTCCACACTGCTCTGAATAGTACTCCCGAAGACCAACATCGACCCCCGCCCAAAGTTGTACTTCTAAGACAATATAATTCAGTGAATCCTTCTTCTTCGGCACTGGAGGTTGCTCATACTGATCAGACCCTTCATACACCCTCGTCATGGTGCTGGTGACGTTGACATTCATATCGACATATTTTTTATTGATCTCTTTATCTAATTTCCTCCACTTATCCAGGTCATCTATCTTTAAGAAGTGTGCCCAGTTCCACCCCTCATTTAAAGGTCTATATAATCCCAGGAACTCTACACCATCTTTTCCTTTACACGCATTTTTAATTACTTCATAGTATTCTTTGAGCCCTATGTCTCGCTCTCTATTCATCCAAAGGGTTTCAATAAGCCAATATCGCATCTTCTATCATCATTCTCCTAGGTGGGCGCGTTCAATCCTACAGTGTTATTCCTCGGCCAACATATCTATAGAGCGACCATACCTTAAATTGATAATAAATGATTGGATTTATATCGATTACGAACTAATCCTTGAATCCTCGGGGCTCCTCCAGCCTCAGGCTCAGCGGAATAGTAGTGAGAACAACCAGGGCCAGGAGCGTGTAGACAGCGCCCACGGCCCACGCCTCGGAGACCAGGCCGGCGGCCACCGGGCTTATAGCTGAGCCTACGCCGAACACCGTCTCGTAGACGCCCATGGCCAGGCCCCTGCTCTCCACAGGAGCCCTGTGAGCTATGTAGTTGAGGATGATGGGCTCTATGAGGCCTGAGCCAAGGCCATAGACTGCGAGAGCCAGCCCGATGACGGCGATGTCAGTGGTGGCCGTGAAAACCAGCAGAGGCGCCGCAAGTATGACGCTTATTAACGCCAGGGCCCTTCTCGTGCCCCACCGGACCAGGCGCTCCACTCCCAGAAACCCGGCGCCCTTGGCCGCGTTACTTAGGGTGAGGAGGAGCCCTATGGTGGTAGCCGTGTACCCCACCTTGCCCAGGTGACCCGGGACTATGTTGAAGTAGACTCCGCAGCAGAGGGCGTAGGGAAACAGGCAGACGTACCCCCAGGCCACGGGGCCCAGGGGCGACCTATCGGTCTTCAAGGCCTTACCGCTGTTCGCCAGCCTCATCCTGCCAAGGGGGCTCAGGACAATGATGGCGGCGCCCACAGCCACTAAAAGGGCCATCGAGGCGAAGAGGGCCGTGAAGCCTAGGGCGTCTCCTATGAGGCCTCCGAGGAGGGGGCCAGCCACCATGCCGCTCATCCAGCTCAGGTTGTAGATGGCTATGCTGTGGGTGAGGGCCTCTGGCGGGGAGAGGTCGGCGACGATGGCGCTGCTGCTGACCCAGAAGGTGCCCGTGGAGAGCCCCAGCAGCAGCCTCAGCGCCACGAGGTCGGATACGTCCCTAGCCAGGACCTGGGCTAGCATGCTGACCGCGATGGCTGCATTGAAAAGAGTGTAGAGGCGGATCTTCTCGTACCTGTCCATAAGGGTTCCTGAGACCAGGGTGGTGACCGTGTACCCCACCGCGGCCGCGGCGCCCATAAGGCCGAGCGTAATGTAGTCGGCGCCCATCCTCTCAGCGTAGACTGGTGCCATTGTCATGGCCGTGCTCACGGCCAGGGACACGGTGAAGATGACCGCGTAGAGGGAGCGCTGAGCCGCCACGTTTTCAGCCATTCTGGTCCCTATGCTTCCACTACCCTGGGCTTATCACTCTTACGGGGCCCCTGAAACATTATTTGGTCGCCCAGGGATACCTTCAGCCCGTCCACGGCTGCCACCACGGGCACCCCTGAGGCCTCCTCCAGGTGCGCGGCCTCCTCTTCGGGACCGGCGTTGAGCATCCGCATCCCGAAGTGGGTGATGACGGCGCAGCCCGGCCGCGCGTCCCGCAGGATGCTCTCGGCCTCGTCCGTCGATAGGTGCTTCTCCAGGCGCTGGGCCCTGGGCCACATTGTGCAGAGGATCATGAGCCTCACGCCGTGATAGATCGAGCCCAGTTCAGGGAAGTAGCCCGTGTCGCTGGTGTAGCCGACCGTGCCTAGGCCGGGCGTCTTGATGAGTAGGCCTACAGTGGCGGGGTCGCTGTGCCTGGCTTCGGTGGCGGTGAAACCAAGATCGTTGACATTGAACTCGGTGCCGGGCCGCATCTCCACAACCTCGCCGACGAGCCCCCTGTGGTAGGCCGAGACGCTAGGGCCCACGCCGTCGCTGCCCCAGAGGACGCTGCGGGTGGCCGCCAGTGTGCCCCGCCTGTTTGTGGTGCCGTGGGTCATAGCCTCTATGAAGACCTCTGCGTCGCCGTAGTGGTCGGGGTGGCAGTGGGTGACCACCAGCCCGCCCAGGCTCTGGGGGCCGAGGCCGGCCCAGTTGCTGAACACGAGGGCGCCAGGGCCCGGGTCTATGTGGACTTGGGTGCCGCCGTGGACGAGCCTGATGCCCGCTGTCCTGCGCCTCTGGGTGGTCATGGCGAAGCGGCCCCCGCCCGTGCCCAGGAAGTGGATGTCCAGGTCGTTCACCTTTTCCTGAGGACCCTGCCGGCCAGTTCGCCTGTGTGCTCTCCGTCGCGTATAGCCAGCCGCCCGTTCACGACGACGTAGGGTATGCCCTCGGGGTACCTGTGGGGCTCTTTGAAGGTGGCCGTGTCCCTAACCTTGTCGGGATCGAAGATGGTCAGGTCGGCTGCCATGCCCTCCCTGATGACTCCCCGCTCCTGGAGGCCGAGGCGGGAGGCCGGCATGGAGGTCATCCGCCGTACGGCCTCCTCCAGTGTGAACACCGGATTCTCCAAGGCGTAGGTGCGCAGGTACCGGGGGAAGGCGCCGTAGCAGCGGGGGTGGGGCCTGCCCTGGCCGAGGGGCCCGTAGGGGGCGTGGCCCCAGCCGTCGCTGCAGGGCATGACGGCGGGGTGCTTTACGATCTCGTCCACGTCGTCCTGCTCGCCCCAGAAGGTTACGTTCATGGCCTCGGCGTTCTCCTCGATGAGCAGGTCGCAGAGGGCGTCCACCACGGATATGCCACGCTTCTCGGCGATCTCGGCGACGCTCATGCCCTCGTAAGGCTTGTTTCTGGCCGACTTGACGTAGG
>Ga0068714_10006799_pt1 | contig 11447 bp, 10 predicted proteins | sample MTBNYHSulfiMetaG_FD_62988 | JGI IMG/M metagenome (GOLD analysis project Ga0068714, IMG submission 62988) | Enrichment culture microbial communities from rom New York Harbor, USA that are MTBE-degrading - MTBE-NYH (New York Harbor Sulfidogenic)... | ecosystem: Environmental > Aquatic > Marine >... | reverse complement strand
CATGAAGAAGAGGCAGACCGCGATCGGAATCGATACGACCGGGGCGTCGCCCACGTAGAGGGCCAGGCCGTCCAGGTACCGGGCAAACCCGGGGGCAACCTTGCCGAGCACGATGCCCCCGAGAATGCAGAGAACCACCCAGACGGTCAGGTACTTCTCGAATACACTAAGCCCCTTTTTCGCTTGGGCTTCGCACGGTTCGTTCGCCATGAACTCCTCCCTCCATCCTGGTGTTGATTCGCCAACCGATGTTGGTCGTTCGCTCCACGTCTCGCCTCTGCGCGTGTGCCCCTCACGCAACGCCGCGCCACAGGGGGACAAGGAGATACGAAGAGAGATAGTAGAGCCCCACGAGCAGGAAGATCCACCCGGTCGCCTTGCGCAATCCGGACCCCAGGCGCGAGGTCCGCTCGAAGAGCCTGCTCAGCCCCTTCACCCCCAGTGCGATGGCCAGGGCAAAGGCCAGCACCGGCAACCCCGTGCCCAGGCCGTAGGCCAGGGGAAGGGAGACCGGGGCGCTCTGCTGCAGGGCCAGCGGGATCAGGCTTCCGAAGAACAGTCCCGCGGACACCGGACAGAAAGAAAGCGCAAGGAGCAGGCCCAGGAGCAGCGCGCCCAGGCTGCCCAGGGACGTGAGCCTGGAGACGATCTTCTCCGACGAGGCCAGTCCGGTGAAGCCGAGCCGGACCCATCCCAGGAGGAACACGCCGGCCACGATCAGCACCGGCCCCAGAAACTGGTTCATGCGGTTCTGCAGGAAGAAGGCCACCTCCGGGATGTTCAGGAGGGAGGCGGTGATGAGCACCCCCAGGGCCACGTACGTGAGGACCCTGCCCAGGCTGTAGAGCACGCCCAAGAGAAGCACCCGGCGGGGGCGCTCCGCCTCTCGCGCCAGGTACGAGATCGCCGCCACATTGGAAGCCAGCGGACAGGGGCTCACGGATGTGAGGATGCCGAGCCAGAAGGCCGAGCCGATCGAAAGCAGGAGAGCCATGTTAAAGGTCCTTTAGGAAGAATTCGATCTCGCCCTTCACATACTGCTCGAACCGCTCGCGGTTGCGCACGAGCTTCCAGATGTCCGGAAGGTTCTTCCAGCGGACCTGCTTTCCGTCCTTGATGAGCGAGACGATCAGGGACTTGGTGTACAGCCTGTAGTCCTTGATGAAGTGCTCGTTTTCCGGTTCCTGCACGTTCACGTGCCGAAAAACGACCCTTCCCTGTTCGATTTCCTTGGCAAATCCGCTTTCCACGGTCTCACGCGAATACGCCTCCAGCCCCTTGCAGGAGGGGCAACGAACGGTCGTGTGAAAATAGGTGACCACGACCCGATCCGGGGCCGGGTCCTCCTGTTGCTTGGCCGTGTCCGTGGGCGGTTCCGTTCCATGCAGATGGCGTTCGTTGAGGGGAACAAAGGCCAGGGCGGCCAGGAGGACCCCGGCAACCAGGGTCAACCCCCGATTCCTTCTGATCCATTCATGCGCACGGTGTGAGGACATGTTCTCCTTCCTTTCCGAGATTCATCTCTTCTTGTCGCTACGGGGAAGCGATGTTTCCTTGCAGTACGCCGCCAGCTCGAACGCGGGCCGGCACCGGATACGGTTCCGGACGGCCTCCACCTTGGGGAGCACGATCTCCTGGAGACACCGGAGAGCTTCCCGCTCGTCCTCGTCGAGGCCCGCCCGCAGGAGGGCCATCCCTTCGATGGGGGCGAGCGCGATGACGATCCTCTCTTCCATGTTCGATCTCTCCCTTGCCGAGTTGGTCACGCGGGATGGGGATCCCCTCCTGCCTCCAGTCCCGGGAACAGGGTGAGCAAGGCCGTCCGCAACTCCTCGTTCTCGGCCTGGTACAGATGCGGGCACCCGGTGAGCACCGCCTCGCCCCTGGCGAGCCGGGCCGCAAAGGCCATGCAGGTCGCCTCGCCGCAATCCCTGCAGTTGGTCCGTGGAAGTCGTTTGAAGATCTCCAGCGGCTGGGGCTTCTGTCGCTGTTCCGTGCACGGCTCGATCGTTTCCCGCTTCGTCCAGGTTTCGTTGACCAGGTCCTTGACCCAGGCCATGCTCCGCCAGGTGTCCGCGATCTCGTCGGTCTTGCCCACGGCCAGCCGGGTTCCGTACAGCGTGACCATCCGGTGCCCCATGGAAAAGCCGAGCGAAGGGTAGGCGGGGGTGAAGACGGCGCCCTGGAGCGTGGCGTTCAGGTAGGGCATGACCTCGGAGATGTCCCTGTCGAACTGCGCGATGAAACGGAGCTTTGTCTCGTCGGCCATGCAGGCCGCGATGAACGTGATCTGAACGGTCTTCAGGAAGGGAGGCTCCGTGCCCGGCGCCGTCCTCTCCAGCCGGTCCGCTCCCGGCGCCGGCGGCCGCCAGTCCACGATGCCGAGATGAAAAAGGTCGTCCCTTCTGGCCACATCCTGGACCTCGCCGAAGAGGCTTCGGGAGACCTTGACCGCGGGGCAGGCCACGTCCTGGAGGTGGGCGGGAGGCTCGATGACCTCGAAGCGCAGGCCTGCCCCCTGGAACGCGCCGATAGCCTGGCGAGCAGAGCGCTCATGGGGATAGACGATCAGGATCGAATCGGTGTGGTGACAGGTGTCCGTGATATCCATCCAAGGTTTCCAATTCTCAAAAGAAGGTCCCGTACAGGATGCCGCTCAGCGTTGCCATCACGACCACGAGCAGGCAATAGGCGAACGTCTTCTTGGGACCGATGACCTGGTTGATGACCAGCATGTTGGGGAGGGAGAGCGCGGGTCCGGCCAGGAGCAGCGCCAGGGCCGGGCCCTTTCCCATGCCCGCACCCATGAGCCCCTCCAGGATGGGCACCTCCGTAAGGGTGGCAAAATACATGAAGGCCCCGACCACCGACGCAAACAGGTTGGCGCCGAGGGAGTTGCCGCCCACCAGGTGGCTGACCCACTCCGACGGGATCATCCCCTCGTGGCCGGGCCGGCCGAGGAGCAGGCCCGCCGCCATCACCCCCGCCAGGAGCAGCGGAAGGATCTGCTTGGCGAACCCCCAGGAGGATTCCACCCACTCGGCGAGTTCTTCCTTGCGAAACCAGCGGATCACCATGTAGGCCAGGGCGAGGAGAAACACCCCTGAGATGAACCACTTGGCCTGGAAGATCGCGGCCCAGAGCCCGCCCTCAGATCCCGGGGCGCCCCAGTTTAGGAAGACCAGGGCCGCAACCATGGAGAAGAAGTACAGGGCGTCCTTCCAGAGCGGGCGGGAGTCCCCGAGATCCTCCCCCACGGCGATCTCTCCCCTCTCCGTGCGCGAACGCTCCTCCTTCAGAAAGATGAAGTGCATCAGCAAACCGATCACCACACTGAACACGATGGCACCCACGGCCCGGGCGATCCCCATCTCGGTTCCCAGCACCCGGGCTGTGAGGATGATGGCCAGCACGTTGATCGCCGGCCCGGAGTAGAGAAACGCGATGGCGGGCCCCAGCCCGGCGCCCCGGGTGTAGATGCCCGAGAACAGGGGAAGCACGGTGCACGAACACACGGCCAGGATCGATCCGGAAACCGAGGCCACGCCGTAGGCCACGACCTTCTTGGCCGAGGCCCCGAAATACTTGAGCACCGAGGCCTGGGAGACGAACACGCTGATGGCCCCTGCGATGAAAAAGGCGGGCACCAGGCACAGCAGGACGTGTTCCCGGGCGTACCATCTGACCAGGGCAAAGGCCTCGAAGATGCCGGCCTCGAACCGCGGCCAGCCCACCGGCATGAAATAGGCGGCCAGGAACACCAGCAGGATGTAGACGAATTTACTTCTCTCGCTCATCTTCGTACACGTTCCTCTCTCAGCCGGCTTCCTCGATCCATTTGCGGATCTGGTCCGGCTTGACGACCTTGCCGGTGGACTTGACCGTCCCGTCGATGACCAGTGCGGGGGTCATGAATACGTTGTAGCTGGTAATCTCCTGCATGTCCTCGACCTTGCTCACCTCTGCTTCCACGCCGGCATCTGCCACGGCCCTGGTCGCGTTTGCGAAGAGCTGCTTGCACTTGGCGCAGCCCGGACCCAGTATGGCGATCTTCATGGCTCTTCCTCCTGCATATGGATGCTATGTGAAAATACTTCTGACCCGTCGTAATGTATGGACCGAAAATCTTATCGAATGGCAGCGCTCCGTTCCGAAAGCTGGGTTTCCATGATCTCCCTCACACACGGAAAGAAGTTCGGGATACAGGGCATGTTCCGCCGGGAATAGACCGAAAGCCCTTCCTTTCTGTCCTCAAGGATGCCTGCCTGCTTTGGGACGCCAAGGTGTTTTGAAATGTTCGATTGACTCGTGCCTACTGCACCACTAAATAACCAATCGCTCATATAATAATTTCCGCACCCCTTTCTGTCAAGGGGCCCTCCCGCGACCTGCAATTCAGACACGGGGGGGGTATACCGTTGTGCGGCCCTGTGCGAGGGTCGTACACTGGGGGAAACCACACACGAGAGGATGTCAACGGTGTATACGACGAACGGATGGAGAAGGTTCTTCGTGGGATTTCAGCCGGAAGTATTCGGAGACGGTGGTGGAACCGGGGCGGCACGAGCCTCGTCACCCGGGATGTCAGCGCCCCGCCGCTTCACTTCTCGTAGCGCTTCTCCAGGAGCTGGGTCTTCTTGGCCGCGCGCTCCAGGGTGTTGGGGGCGAGCCACTCGATGGCGGGCCGGATCTTGAGGAGCTTGTGCATTCGCTCCTGGACCTCCTTTTCCAGGCCGGGGAGATCCTCTTGGCGCACGCCCGGGGCGTGCTCCACCCGGAGCTTCAGGGGCGGGACCACCCGCGGGGGCGGCTCGTCCAGCACGATGCGGAAGGCGCCGGTGAGCTTCTCCGGAAAGGCGTGGATCACCCCTTCGATGGCCGCGGGGTAGACCGGAACCCCCTTGACCTTGAGCATGTCGTCCGCGCGGCCCACCACCTTGTAGCGGAACCCGCTCTTGCCGCACGGGCACGGGTCCGTAAAGACCTGGTGGATGTCCATCAGGGTGAAGCGCATGTCGAACCAGACCGCGGCCTCGGGGTGAAGGGAGGTCCCGGCCATGATGCCCGTGGCCCCGTTCTCCATGGGTACGGGTTTCAGGGTCTCCGGGTCCACCAGTTCGTAGTAGGCGAAGTCGTCCGCAAGCCAGTGCATCCCCTGGTAGACCGGGTGCTCGCAGGAGCAGCCGTACCCGGCCCCGGCGTCGAAGACCCGGGCCCCGTACTCGCTCTCCAGGCGCCGGCGCACCTCCGGGATCCCGGCCCCGGGCTCGGCCCCCAGCATGAGGATCTTGATGCCGAGGTTCTTCACCGGCACGCCCAGCACCTCGGGGCACCGCTCGATCAAGTGCAGGGCCAGGGACGGGGTCCCGGTGAAGACGTTCACCTTGAAGAGCTGCATGAACTGGAGGATCTTCTCCGTGCCCGCCTCGGCGCCGATGGGGATCACGGTGAGGCCCGGGAAGTTCTGGAACCAGAGGATCTGCGGCGTGCCGGCCGCGTGCATGGAAAGGCCGAAGCACAGGCCCAGCCGGTCCCCGGGCCGGAACCCCATGCGCCAGGCGGCCCGGCACATGATCTCCTGGGCGTCCCGGATGGAGGCCCCGAAGTTGGGGTAGGGCGTGGGGATGCCGGTGGTCCCGGAGGTAGTGGTGAGGAGGTAGAGGTCCTGCATCCGCTTCTCGCCGAACAGGTGGAGCATGAGCTTGTCCATGTCCAGGCCCACCTCGCCGATCACCTCCCGGATCTCCTGCTGGCCCGAAACCGGGATCGCGGCGGCGAAGTCCTCGAAGCTCCGGATGTCTTCGGGCTTCACCCCGGCCTTGTCGAACCGCTTCCGGTTGAACGGGGTGTTCTCGTACTGCCAACGGAGCGCCTGCTGGAGCCGTTCCAACTGCAGTTCCCGCATCCCGGCCGTGTTCAGCCGGGGCTCCACGTCCATGTTCCAGTAGGTGCGCTCTTCTCGGTTCACGTCATCCCCCTCTGGTCTTCCATCGAACGGTGAATGTTCGCCGGGTCCGGCCCCCTCTTGCACCGCTGCAGCCCGTCGCCTCACGCCTTGAACGTGTGGATGGCCATGGCCGCGGCGTCTGCTCCCAGGATCCCCCCGCCGTTGTGGGTCATGCCGGTGCGGGCCCGGGCCACCTGGCGTGCGCCGGCCTGGCCCCGGAGCTGCTCAACGATCTCGTGGACCTGCCCCAGCCCCGTGGCCCCGATGGGGTGCCCCTTGGAGGCCAGGCCCCCGGAGGTGTTGGTGGGGAGCCTCCCCGCAATCTCCAGTTCCCCCTCGTCGATCCAGCGGGCGGCCTCCTCGCCCGGGCACAGGCCCAGCTCGATCAGGGTGATGATCTCGGACGGGCTGGTGGCGTCGTGCACCTCGATGAGGTCGATCTCCTCCGGGCCGATCCCGGCCGCCCGAAAGGCGCGCGGCCCCAGCCGGCTGGTCAGGGTGTCCCCCAGGTCGTAGCTGATCCGGCCGCTGCCCACGACCGAGCCCTGGATCCACACCGGCCGGGTGGTGAACTGAGCCGCCTTCTCCCGGGAGCACAGGATGGCCGCGGCCGCGCCGTCGCACACCGGGGAGCACATCATCCGGGTGAGCGGGAAGGCCACGTCCCCGGACCGGAGCACCTCCTCCAGGGTCACCTCCTTCTGGTACATGGCGTGGGGGTTCATGGCCCCGTTCCGGTGGCTCTTCACCGCGAGCTTGGCGAAGTGCTCCTGGGTGAGCCCGAACCGTTCCATGTACGTGCGCGTGTAGTAGGCGTACATGTCCATGAACACGCTCCGGTTCTGCCCGCTGCCCTCGGCGATGATCTTCCCCGCGGCACCGCGCCGGGCCTGGAACTCCTCCAGGAACTTGACGGCGTTTTCCACGTCCACGGCCGTGCCCAGGGCCAGGAAGGACTTGAGCTTGTCCTTGTCGTAGAGCTTTTCGAACCCCACCGCCAGCACGCAGTCGTACAGGCCCGCGCCCACGGCCGTCCACCCCAGGTGAAGCGCGGTGGAGGAGCTGGCGCACGCGTTCTCCACGTTGTACATCGGGATGGTGTCGATCCCCATGGCGCTCAGCGTGACCTGGGCCTTGATCTGCTCCTGGCCGGTCATGATCCCGGGTACCGCGCTGCCCACGTAGGCGGCCTCCAGCCTGCGGGCGTCCACGCCCGCGTCCCGCAGGGCGTCCTCCACCGACTCCCGCACCAGGTCCTTGATCCCCTTGTCCGGGTACTTTCCGAACCGGAGCATGCCCACGCCCACGATCGCCACGTCTCTCATCAGGTTTCCTCTCCCTCTCCCATCCAAGCTCGTTACGGTCTGGCCCCCGACCCACCGGCGGGCCGGCGTGTCATCCATGAAGCGAACGACCCTGCAACGGGCTCATCCGCCAGGGGTGGGGGTTGCGGGACAAGGCCCCGGTGCCGGCCGGTCAGTCGATCTCAACGTACCCCAGCAGCCGGTTCTCCACGTCCCGGACGGCCTGGGGGTTCCGGATGGTGATCTCAACGGCCTTTTCCGGGCAGTGCAGGGCGCAGCGGCCGCAACCCCGGCACTTGTCGGAGTGTACGGCCCTGCCGTTTTCCACGCGGATGGCGTCCCAGCCGCAGTACGCGACACAGGTGCCGCACCCGGTGCAGGCGTCGGTCACCTCCAGGTGAAACCCCTCGGGCCGGGGCATGACCTGGTCCAGCTGCTCCGCGGGCATGTACTTGTAGTACCGCATCATGCAGCAGCAGTGGCAGCAGAAGCACACGGCCAGGAGCTTCTTCCGGTCCGGGATGAGGAAGGCGTCGTTGTCGTAGCGGACCTTGCCGGTCATGGGCACCAGGCCGGCCGAGATGGCCCGGTCCACGTGGGCGTGGGCCTCCTCGCGCGTCACCCGGCGCCGGACGGTCTCGGGCATGGACAGGGCCGACTCGCCCATGAACATGCACCCGATGTCGATGGGGTGGTTCGTGCACCCTTCGCCGAACCGGCACGCGCACCGGTCCATGATCACGTGCACCGAGGCCTTGTCGATCAGGTTGTGCACGGTCTGGGGCAGGATCTCCTCCTCCTTGTAGGCCACGTGCTCCCCCACCGGCAGGTAGGTGATGCTGTTCTTCCGGGGGTCGGTCCAGGGAAACACGCCGCGGATCCAGGGGACCTTTCCCAGCTTGAACCCGGCGTTGGTGGTGCGCAGGAACGCCTTCACCGCCGTGCGATACTGCAGCAGGAAGGCCACCAGGGACTGGGTGAGTTTCTTGTTCCCGGGCCGCTTGCGGGCCTCCAGGAAGCTTTGGAATGTCTCGGCCGAGGTGTACCGGGGCCGCCAGCCCGTCGCCTTCTTGAACTTCTCCGACGAGCCGAAGATGGTGTACTCGCCCACGCTCGCCCACCCGCCGCCGGCCGGAAACAGGCCCAGCCGGAAGGCCAGGTTGGCCGTTGCCCGCAGCAGGGAGGGGGGCAGCGGAACGATCCTCACCCCCGCCGCCCGGAAGCACCCGTGCGTGGGGATCGCGTCGTCCGCGGTGACGTTGTACACGCCCGGCAGATCCTTCTTCAGGGCCAGGTGCAGGGCCTCGCCCATGTCCTGTTCGTGCACGAACTGGTTGTGGGGGACCCGCCCCAGGGGCAGGGCGCCGACCTTCATGGACCAGAGCTGGGAGAACATGTTGTGGATCCGGGGGCCGCACAGGAGGGCCGCGCGGAGCACGGTGCAGGTGATCTCCGGATGCTCGCGCGAGAAGGCCTCCACGAACCCCTCCATCTCCACCTTGCTCACGCTGTAGTAGCTGTCCTCGTGCCGGGCCAGCGGGGCGTCCTCGGTCAGGCCGAGCGGGGTGTCGGGCCGGGCGCCGTACACGGTCATGCTGCTGGTGTAGACGATCTTGCGCACGCCGTTCTTCGCGCAGGCCTCAAAGACGTTCCGGGACCCGTTCACGTTGATGTCCCGGGTCTTCTGCTTGTCGCGGATCTCCCCCACCACGAAGGCCAGGTGGTAGAGCGCGTCCACGCCCCGGAGGATTTCCGCGATCCCCTCGGCGCGGATGTCCTCCCGGAAGAAGGCGACCTTGTCGTACCCGCCCTTCCAGGGGGCGGTGTCGATGCCGATGATCCTGTCCACATCCGGGTCCGCCTGCAGGAGCGGCAGGAGCGTGGAGGCAAAGTAGCTGTTCACACCCGTGATGGCGACCGTGGTTCCCATGTTTCCCTCCCGGGACGGCCCGCGCCGTCCAGGCTGTGGATGGCGCCGCCCGCGGATCGAACGGCGTCCGTTTCGTTCATCCGTTTCCCGCCCGTGTCCGGTCCGTCGCGGTGCGGCTTCCGTTTCGGGCGGGCTCGCCGGGCCCCGGGCCCTTGAGACCCGTGAGGATGAGCTTGAGCGCGCTCTCCCAGGCCTGGGCGGACGGTGGCTCGCGGTCCACGGTCTGCAGCGAGTGCAGTCCTTCCATGATTCCGATGAGAAACGTGGCCGCCACCTTGGGGTCCACGTCCTGAAAGAGCCCTTGGCGTATCCCCCGGACGATGTCTTCCTCCAGGGGCTTTCGGATCGAAAGGTACGTTTGCTCGCCCAGGCGCTTGAGCTTCGGGTCCGGGTGCTCCCGGGCCTCCTTGCAGAGCCTCAGGATCGTGCAGAACTCGTCGAGCACCGGGAAGACCAACTGCGCCCGGATCTCCAGGCGCCTCTGCGGGTCCTGGATCTGCCGGATTCGCTGCCAGCCCTTGGAGAATAGCTCCTCGAAGATGCGCGGCACGCACGCCAGGAACAGCTCCCGCTTGTCCGAGAAGTGAAAGTAGAAGGTCCCCTTTCCCACGCCCAGTTCGCGGGTGATGTCGCTCACCTTGGTGTTCCGGTACCCGTTCCTCCGGAACATCTCGCTGCCCGTCTCGAGGATCTTCTCGAACGTCTTCTTTCCGGGGTTCCGCAGGGGAGAGTGCCTGCCGCCCGTGGTTTCCTCTTGCGCCTCTCCGGCCTGGGCATTTCCCGGGTCCAGGGCCTGCAGCCGCCTGGGTTCGATGGCGGCCAGTTCCCGCCGGATACCCACCAGGGGGATGCCGCGTTTGCGGGATTGTTGAATGAAGGTGAGCTTGTGCAGGTGGGAGGCGTTGTAGTAGGCCATGGTGCGGCCCGTCTTCACCGGGGGGTGCAGCAGGCCCGCGCGGAGGTAGAAGTGGATCGTGGCCCGCGGGGTGCCGGACAGTCGTTCCAGTTCGGCGATGCGAAGCCACTGCGGATCGTGAACGGTGGGCGGTTTTTCCATTATTGTAAAGTAACTGTATATGGATCTTTCGTCAACAGCTTTCTCCGCTTGCGCTGCCTTACCAGGAAATGGCACTCCTTGAAAAATGTGATTCACAAATAAAAGCAACATGTTGTGGACAACCGGCCGGTTTGTCCCCTTCGGGGAGAGCGAGGCGAAGTGCCGGGGAAGAGGGGCGGTCCGCAGGAGAAGTGATTGACTTTATGGTCTAGTTGTTCGTACCTTTTGACCGAGAGCCCGTGGACGAGCCCCGGCCGAATTCCCTCGACCTTCTTTCGGGCGAAAAGGAGAGCCCATGCTTTTGGAGAAGATTAACGAGATGACCCTGCCGTCGGAAACCGAGTTCGCCCGGTTCGAGCTGGACCGGGAGAAGTGCACGGGGTGCGGCCGCTGCGTGGAGACCTGTCCCATCCAGCTCCTCAAGCTGGACGGGGACACGGCCTGCTCCAACGAACGGTACGACCGGTTCCGGTGCATCACCTGTCAGAACTGCGTGGCCGTGTGCCCGACAGGGGCCATCTCCATCCAGGGGGACTACCGCGTGCGTTCGGGCTTCTGGAGGAACGCGGACCTCTACGAGGGAGGCAAGACCGTTCCCGGGCCGTACCAGGCCCGCGGCAAGACCGCCGAAGAGGTGGAACAGGGGCTCACGGAAACCGAGCGGGTGATCTACCGCCGCCGGAGCATCCGGCTGTACCGCAAGAAGCAGGTGCCGCGCGCGCTGGTGGAGCGGGTGATCGAGGCGGGCCGGTTCGCCCCGTCGGCCGGGAACAACCAGCCGTGGAAGTTCGTGGTGGTCCAGGACCGGGAGTTGATCGACGAGATCGACCGCAAGTGCAAGCGGGCCCTGAAGCTCCACTCCCGGCTGACCCTGCCCCGGGCGTGGACCGAGAGGCGGATTCCGGACGACAAGCGCGCCCGGTTCGCCCTGTGGCAGCGGGCCGTGCTGCCCCTCCTGGTGCGCAGCCGTCCGGGAGAGACGGACCAGCGCGTGCGCGGGGGGGTGAACACGGTGTCGAGCGACCCGGACTACCACACCTTCTTCCGCGCGCCCTGTCTCGTCATCCTCCTGGCGGACAAGCGGGCCATCGGCGGGGTGGAGTACGACCTGGGGATCTGCGGCCAGAACATGGTGCTCGCCGCCCACGCCCTGGGCCTGGGGACCTGCTACGTGGGGCTGATCGACGCCCTGAAGCTCTACCCGCGGTT
>Ga0068714_10006798_pt1 | contig 11449 bp, 8 predicted proteins | sample MTBNYHSulfiMetaG_FD_62988 | JGI IMG/M metagenome (GOLD analysis project Ga0068714, IMG submission 62988) | Enrichment culture microbial communities from rom New York Harbor, USA that are MTBE-degrading - MTBE-NYH (New York Harbor Sulfidogenic)... | ecosystem: Environmental > Aquatic > Marine >... | reverse complement strand
CCGTATCGAGTCCGCCGGCGGAGAGGTGCTCCGCCAGGCGCTGGCCGAAGCCCCGATTTTCGGGGACGAGGGCCCCCAGGTGGTTCGGACGGTTGAAAAAGGCCGTTTCGACCGCGGTCGGACCCTTCAGGGCGACCCCGAAATTGAGGGACATCCGGAAGGCCGCCTCGGGGCCGAAGGCCTCGGCGATGAGGTCCTCGGTCCCCAAACCATTGTGCGTGCTGACGATCCTGGTCCCCTCCTGGAACACGCCCTTCAACTCCTCCAGGACCTGCGGGAGATGAAAGGTCTTGGTGGCGACGAAGATGCAGTTCGGGCGGTGCTCCCTGCACTTTTCGATGCGGTCGAAAAATCGGCGGACAGGGACCTGATAATCGAGCTGCCCCGTAATACGGATGCCGCCTTTTTCCAATTCCTCCCTCAATCCAGGCCTGGGATCCACCAGAATCGTATTTGGATCCCGGCTGAGCAGGGCCGCCGCCAGAACGGCGCCCGTCGCCCCGATACCCACTACGGCGATTCTAAGGTCATCCATACATGTTCCCCCTTTCGTCAATCCATTTTGAACGCTTCCTTCGCACCAGAGTACTTCTCCCTGAGAACCGTTTTCAGGAGTTTGCCAGTCGGGTTCCGGGGAACCTGGTCGAAGGCCACCTTTCGCGGCACTTTGTAGATTGCCAGCCTCGACTTGCAGAAGGCGATGATCTCCTCTGCGCCGACCATCCTCCCCTCTTTCAGCTGAACCACGGCCATGACGATCTCGACGAACCGCTCGTCCGGATAACCAATCACCGCCACGTCATCGACGTCCGGATGCTCGTGCAGGACCTCTTCGATCTCCACCGGATAGATGTTTTCCCCGCCGCTGGTGATCATGTCCTTTTTCCGATCGACGATATAGTAATACCCCTCTTCGTCCATCCGGGCAAGGTCCCCTGTATAAAAAAAACCGTCGCGGATACTCTGCCGCGTGAGATCCGCATTCCTGCAGTATCCCTTCATGAGCCGCGGCGTCCGGATCGCAATTTCCCCAACCCGACCCGGAGCGACGTCCTTCCCCGCCTCGTCGACGATGCGTCCTTCGACCCCGAAGTCGGGCCTCCCGATCGAGCCGGGCTTGCGCAGGATATCGGCGTCATAGATGCACCAGGTCGCACCGCCGCCCGCCTCCGTTGTCCCATAGGTGTGGATCACGTTGCAGGGCAAGAGTTCCAGCAATCGGCTGAAAATATGGGGCGGCACGGGCTGAGCGCCGGTCGTCAGATATTTCCAGGAAGAGAGGTCGAACTGCCGCGGATCGATCTTCCCGGCCTCGATCTGGTTGATCAGGTCGACACACATCGGGACCACCGCCAGGAAGGCGTTTGCCTTCTCTTCCTCGATGGCCTCCAGGAGCCATTTGGGATCCCGGTATTCGCGTATGATGGTCCCGGTCGCGCCCACCACATAATAGGAAAACCACATGAACAGGCTTCCCGAATGATAGAGTGGAAGCACGATCAGGTAATTGTCGTCCACCGTCAGCGGAAGGCTCAAGCCGTTTCCGACGGCGGTCGCGCGCATGCTTCCGTGCGTGTGGATCACCGGTTTGGCATTCCCGGTCGTACCGGATGTGAACATAACCGCCAGGTCATCACCGTCCTGCATATCGACGATGCACTCTGACGTGTCGGTGGAGCGCTCGATCTCGGAGAACGGAGTCATCCCCTCCGGACAGACCTCCCCTTCGACGATAAACCGCCGGACGGTCTTGAGCCGCTCCCGGACGTTCTTGACGCGGTCAAGAAACTCAGGCCCGAACAGAAAAACCGACGGCTCGGCAATGTCCCCTGCATAGGCGATATCCGATTCGATGAATCGGAAATTCAAGGGGACGACCACGGCGCCTATCTTGATGATGCCGAAGTAGGTCATCAACCACTCGATCGAATTGTTGAATAGGTGCAAAACCCGGTCTCCCTTTTGAATCCCCAGATCCTTCCGTAGGAAGTTTCCGACTCTGTTGACCTCGGCGTTGAAATCGCTCCAGGTAAGCACCCGACGTCTGGTTCTGGCAGGGTGTCTTTCGATCAGGGCAGCCTTCCCGCTGTACTTGACGGCGTTCATGCGCAGGTAATCGGTAAAATTCATCTTCACCTCCTTATCGTCCAATCGGAAAAGACCCGCGGCCAATGCCGCCTTCCCTTTACGGGAGCAGCGTGCCTGGAGAAGCCACCGGACCGGCTCCGCACAATCAGGTGTCGAAACCCCCGTGTCCATCGCCCGGGAACCCCGGGAATCAAAAAAGGCAGAGGCTTTTGAGGGGCGACTCTCCCGGGCTTCGCGCCCTACGATCACGCCGCGGCCTCTTCGTCTTTAAAATTCTTACATTGTAAGAATTACTTCTCATATAGCAGAAGGATAGATCGATGTCCTCAAGAAGTCAAGAAAAAACATCCCCTTGAAGAGACGCTTTTCAGCGTTTCCCGGAGGAGCACTCCAAGGAGGACCGCCCATGTCACCGGGCGCGCAACGGCCCCTTATGAAGCGCGCACTCCTGCCTGATGCCTTTTACAGACTGTAAAAATGTCCGACAGCCGAAAGGTGCGGCCCCCTTCCCCCTCCTTGCATCCCGAGGTCGAACCGTCCGCATTTCAACATTTTAAGTTGCTTTTATTCCCGCCTCCTCTTTGGCATGGACATTGCCTTGAAGAACTGCAGGACCCCAACCTCGGATCAGGGGAGTGAATCATGCCATATCAGCCGGGACACCCAAACGGCCAAAACCATCACTACGCCAGTCTCAGAAGGATCCTCCTGACCAGTTCCATCATCGGGCCTCTGATCCCTTTCGTCCTCGTCCTGATCATCGGATACACCTATTTCAAGAACGCCCAGGAGACGAGCACCGTCCTGCACATGAAGCGGATCGCGTTCGACCACGGGCAGATGATCGATTCTTTCCTTCGGGAACGTAAGGCCGACCTGACCTGTATCGCGGACATCCACGCATTCGACTCGCTTCGCCGTCCCGAGTTCCTTCAGGCCACCCTCACGCTGCTGCAAAAGACCTCCAATGCCTTTCTGGATCTGGGTGTCTTCGATCAGGACGGACTGCACGTGGCCTATGTAGGCCCCTATCAACTGACAGGACGAAACTACAGCGATGCCGACTGGTTCAAGGCCGTTCTCAAGAACGGCTTCTACATCAGCGATGTCTTTCTGGGGTACCGGCGCATCCCCCACTTCATCATCGCCCTGACCCGCGAAGAAGCAGGACGCAACTGGGTCCTGAGGGCGACAATCGACACGGATCTCTTCAACCAGCTGGTCAAGCAGGTGAAAATCGGCGAAACGGGGGAGGCCTACCTCCTCAATGCGCAGGGCTTGTTTCAGACCGAACGGCGTGGCGAAAGCCAGCTCATGGAAAAAGACCCCGAAACGCTGATCTACCCCTCCCCGGAAAGCGGGGTGCGGACCTTCGTCGAAAAGGACGCCGCCGGGCTCCCCTACCTGTTCGCGACCACCTGGCTGACGGAGAAGAAGTGGCTCCTCGTCGTGCGCCAGGAAAAGCGCGACGCCTTCGCGGCCCTGCGCAAGGCGAGTATCCTGATCCTGATCACGACGTTGCTGGGCGGCGCGGTCATCCTTGTTTCGGCCTTCATTCTGACCAATCGGATCATCCGCCGCATGGAAGAGATGGACGCAGAGAGGGAGCAACTGGGCGAGCAACTGGTGCGCGCTGCGCGGCTGGCGGAACTGGGGGAGATGGCCGCCGGCTTCGCCCACGAAATCAACAACCCGCTCCAGATCATCAAGGCCGAAAAATCGCTGATCGACAACATCATGGCCGATATGAAGGAAAAGGGCACGCTGACGCCCTCGGAAGACCTCGATGAAATCGAGGATTCCATGCGCCAGATCAACACCCAGATCGACCGCTGCGCCGAGATCACGCAGGCCATCCTGAAATTCGGCCGCAAGAGCGAACCGGTCATCCGGGATGTCGATCTGCGGAGATTCATCCCGGAAATCCTGGCGATGGTCTCCAAGAAGGCAGCCGTACACGGAATCAGCGTCCAGGAGCAGATCCACGCCGACACCCCTCCGATCCACGGGGATCCGGCCCAGCTGCAGCAGGTGCTGTTGAACCTCCTGAACAACGCCATCGATGCGGTGCTTGCCCGCCACGGGACCGAAGGAGGGGAGCTGGTCGTCGGCACGGAGCCCTCGGAGGGCGGGCTGGTCAAACTGTTCGTCAAGGACAACGGCTGCGGCATCAGACCCGAGAATTTGAAGAAGATCTTCAGCCCCTTTTTCACCACCAAACCGGTCGGGAAAGGCACCGGTCTGGGGCTCGCGGTCTGCTACGGCATCGTAGACCGCATGGGGGGGGCGATGGAGGTCAACAGCGCGGAGGGGATGGGCACCGTTTTCACCCTCCGTCTGCCTGCAGCCTCGTAGGGCGCCGCCGGGCAGGCGAAGGCGCAGATCAACGCCGAGATCGGCAAAAACAGCGTTTCCGGAAGGAAACGACCTGAAACAGACTCGATCGACAGGGGGTAACAGAATGGAAACCATGAAGATGATGCTGGTGGACGACGAGGAACGCTTCCTCTCCACCACCCAGAAATTGCTGACAAGAAAAGGGTATGACGTCATCACCGCCGGGAGCGGGGCCGAGGCCCTCGAGAAACTCAGGATGGAGAACGTTCACGTCGTCATTCTCGATGTCAAGATGCCCGGCATGGACGGGATCGCCACGCTCAAGCAGATCAAGAACCAGTTCCCGATGGTGGAGGTCATCATGCTGACGGGCCACGCAACGGTCGACAGCGCCGTCGAAGGGCTCAAATCCGGCGCCACCGACTACCTCATGAAACCGACCGACATCGATGACCTGATCGCCAAGGCGGAGGACGCCTTCCACAACCGGCAGAAGATCGAAGGAAGGATCCGGGTTGCGCAGGCAAGAAGCGCCATGAAATCCCCCCGGCAGATTCTGGAAGGGTCGGAGTGATGCCGGACCTTGAAACACACCGAGAGGAGGGTCGATCCATGAATGCAGAGGAGCCCAAGGCCGCAACCTCAGGGAAGCTCAGGTGGACCAGGGAAAGGGAACGCTCATTCTTTTTCTATGCAACCATCGTGATGTTCATCCTGTATGGCCTGATGAAATGGTTCGGCGAGGCCTGAGCCGCTTCCGGGGAAGCGTATCGAAGGCCCTGCCGGTTCCCGGTCGGGGCGGCGCCGCTGCCTGCGCGGGGTCCGCTGCATCCGACCCATCGCAAGCTAGGTGCCATCCGGAAATGATTTCCTGGTAGAACCCAGTTTCCAACCCGGAAATGCACTAGGTGCCGGGACGGGACGGGGCCCTTCAAGCAGGCCGCACCTGCAGGATTTGCAGCCTCGGAGTCCGCGATCCCCCCGCTGGGGGCAACCGCCGCAATCCCGCCCCGCTGCGCCGGAGAAAGTGATCCGTCTCCAGCGTCATGATGTGATCCAGTCCAGATCAGGAGGGAAAAATGACAGACAAAAGAGAAAAACCCTCAGGCTATGACAAGTATATCAACTGGAAGCTGTTCATCTTCCCGCTGGGCATCCTGGTGCTTCTGCTGGCGATGCCCACACCGAAAAGCATGCTCGATGTCGGAGTCGAGTACGCCTTCGGGCCGAAGTATGTCCAGGAATTTTTCGCCGGCGAGCTGTTCGGCGAACAGACCGAGGAACTCCAGCAGTGGCAGATCCTGATGGTCCGTATGATGGAGGCGAGTCTCCAGAAATCCGCCTACGGGCACGCAGCGTTTCTCAAGCGGAACCAAAAATGGTGCAAAGAAAACGACATAACCTGCACCAAATCCCATTTGGAGCAGGTTATGTCGTTTGCCGAGCAGCTGCCGCCGGAGCGTTTTCGTTCGCTGATGGATCGTGCCTACACCCTGCGCGCCGATGAATTGACCTTCGACCGGCTCACGGAAAAGGAGCAGGCACAGGCCCTCAGGGCCGGGTATCACGTCAAGGCGGCGGTGGCCATCGTCGCATTCGTGGTGCTCTGCTTCGTCACGGAGGCAATGCCGCTCCCCATGGTGGCCTTCTCCATCGGGATCATCGCCATGATCACCGGGATCGTCAACCGGAAGACCGTCGCCTCCTTCTACTGGTCGGACGCGACCTGGTTCATCATGGGCAGCCTCATGTTCGCCACCGCCTTCGTCAAAACCGGCGTCGACAAGCGGATCGCCATGATGATGTTCGGCAAGCTCAAGAACCCCGACATCAAATGGGTGACGCTCATCATTGTCATGATCATCGCCCCCTTGACGATGTTCATGTCGGATCACGCCCTGGCGGCCATGTTTCTGCCGATCGGCATCCTCATCTACACCACCTCCGCCTCGGCCGCGGGTAAGGAGGACCCCGAACTCGCCAAGATGCTGATGATCACCATCGCCATGGCCTGCAACCTCGGCGGCTCCCTGGCGCCCTCCGGTGCGGCGCGCAACATCATCATGATGAGTTATGCCGAAGACATGTTCGGCCTTTCGATGGGCTTCGGCCAGTGGTGCATCTACTGCATCCCGTTCCTCGTCTTCCTGATCCCTGTCACCTGGTTCGTCATCAACTGGCGCTTCAAGCCGGCCATATCGAACCTGGGCGAGGCCTTTGCGGTGGTGAAGGAGCAGACGGCCAGGATCGGAGGCGGCAAGTGGACTCGGGATCAGAAGCTGGCCCTGATCATCTTCCTCGCCATGCTTTTCTGCTGGATCACGGAGAAGAACCTGCTGCTGCAGTGGACCGGCATCCGCTTCGGAATCGGGGTGCTGGCGGTCATGGGGGCCATCGCCTACATCCTTTCGGGCGTGGTCAACTGGCGCGACTACCAGACCAAGGTCGACTGGGGCGTGGTCTGGCTCTACGCCGGGGCCATCATCTTCGGCAAGGTGCTGGTGGACACCGGCGGCGCCTTCTGGATCGCCCGGAGCCTGCTCGCCCTGGCCGAACCCCTGGGGGTCAGCCAGGGGCTGGGACTCCTCCTGACCGGCAACCTCATCACGGCCCTGCTCACCCAGATCATGGCCGACGGCCCCGCCTGCGCGGCGGTGGGCCCGGTGACCCTGGCCATGGCAGGCATCGCCCACCCAGGGAGCGCCATGATCCCCTTCATGGCCATGGGCACCGCGATCGCCTCCTCCTTCGCCTACTGCCTGGTGATCGGCACGCCGCCCAACGCGATCGTCTACGCCAGCGGCTACCTGACCGCAAAGGACTACCTGCGGGTGGGGGTCATCCTCTGGGTCACGAACATGCTCGGGCTGGCGATCATGGCTTCCACCTACTGGAACTGGATGGGATGGCCGGGTCTGAAGCCTTTCTAGGCGTCCGGCCTCCCGCTCCCGGCGCCGGACGGTCCGCCTTGCGGCGTTTCATCTTCCGGCCCCGGCCGGTGTTCCGCCCGGTTTCGCCGGGCGGGAAGACGGCCCGGCGGCCGCCCAGCCGCCGGCATCCGGACAGGATCCGGGAAAGACAACGATATGAGGCAGGCAATGAGCATGGCACAGACTCTCCCAGACGATGCGGCACGGAACCGCCCGGGCTTTGATGCAGTAAAACGGTTTCTGGACAAGGTCATCGGGCTTCTGATCAACCCGGGCAGATTCTATGAGGCACGCAAGGACGAAAAGGGGTACCGCGGTGCAATCTCTTTTCTGTTGACGGTGTCGATCCTCTTCACACTGGCAGGCACGCTGGTCATGCCGCAGGAAAAGGCCTTCTTTGCGGTGGTCTTTTTCCTGAACGCCTTTTCGATGCCTTTCCTGACAGCCGGGATCCTGTATCCGGTGGCGCGCCTTTTCTGCCGGCGAACCTTCACGTTCGAGGCCCTCTTTCGGATCGTCGCCTACGCCAATGTGAGTCTTCTGATCTCCTGGCTTCCGGGCATGGCCTGGGTCGGCGGGATCTGGAAGTTCTACCTGATCGGCGTCGGCATGACCCGAACCGGCGGCATCAAAACACGGTTGGTTCTGGCCTGTCTGGCGACGGCTGCGGTTCTGCTCCTCTTGCTGATTCACCTGTTGAAGCCGCTCATCTCGGCCTGACCCGGGATGAAACGGAGGCCGGCGCACAACACCCAAACCGTCCTTTAAACAGGGACCCGGACATCGTCAAGGCCCCGATGAGCGGGGCGAAGGAAAGCGCACCGCACCTTCGATGAGGATCCGATGCTCAAAAAGGAGGCAGAATATATGAACGATTCGATCAAGGTTCTCATGGTGGACGACGAGGAGCAATTCAGGGCCACGACCCGGAAACTGCTGACCCGGAAAGGATTCGACACCCTCCTGGCCGGCTCGGGCGAGGAGGCCCTCGAACAGCTCAAGAACCAGCCCGACGTCGTCGTCCTGGACATCAAGATGCCCGGTATGGACGGGCATGAAACGCTCAAGGAGATCCGCAGGCAGGCCCCCGACATGCCGGTCATCATGCTGACAGGGCATGGGGATCTCCCCTCCGCCAAGGAGGCCCGGGAATCCGGCGCATTCGATTACCTCTCGAAACCCTGCGACATCGATCTCCTGGCCGCCAAGATCTCCGACGCCTTCACATCCCGGAGGAAAGGGGCGCGTCCGGCCGAGCGGAAGGTCCGGGAGGTCATGATCCCGTTCGAGGAATACACGTCCATCTCCGCCGGTCAATCCGTCCTGGAGGCGATTCTGGAGCTGAAGGAGACCTTCAGCTCGCGGATGACCACGAGCCGCATCATGGAGACGGGCCACCGTTCGCTCCTGGTCCTCGGCGCCAACGGCGAGGTCCAGGGGGTGATGACCATCAAGGACCTCCTCGAGTCCATCATGCCCGCGTATCTGAGCGCCCCCAAACCCTCCACGGCGGACAGCATCCAGTACTCGCCCATGTTCTGGTCCGGCATGTTCACCCTCGAGGTGCGGAAGCTGTCCACGAAAAAGGTCGGTGAGGTGATGTCTCCAAGGCCCTCCACGATCGACGCGGATTCCAACCTCATGGAGGCCGCCTTCCTGATGATCACCCAGAACGAGCGGCGCCTCCTGGTCATGCAGGGCACGCGGCCCGTCGGCGTCATCCGGGAACAGGACCTTTTCTTCGAAATGGTCCGGGTCCAGCAGGGCTGAAAAGAGGGCCGCCCGCGGCGCGCCGGCACGCCTGGTCCCACGCGGCGCGAGAGGCATCGAGGTCCTCGCGCGAGAAAACCTCGAGGGTGAGCACCCCTTCGAATCGATCCGTGAGGCAGGCGGCAACGGGGTCGAGGGCTGCGGGCGGGATTCGCGCGAGGCTCGTGTGGTCCAGGCCGGGTTGAAAAATCTGGCCCGCCGGCGCCGGAAAATCGCGGAGCCCATGGAGGTGGACCACCCGTGTCCGATCGAGCCAGGCGTTCAGGTGATCCAGAGGGTCGACCCGCTGAAGCCACAGGTGTCCGATATCCACACAGCGGCTGACCGGCAGGGCTTCGAGCACCGGGGCAAGATTCGCCGCATCCCAGCGCTCGATGTTCTCGATCGACAGGCGTGCCGGATCGTCGAGCCAGCCCGCGACGATCCGGCACGCACGCTCCGCCCTTCGCCTCCATCGCACGCACTGCGAGGGGGACGGATGGTCCATGAGGGCGTCGCCGTTCAGATGGGCGACGTAAGCCCACGGATGCAGATCCCGCGTCAATTCGATGACCTGCCGGGCCTTTTCGAGTGAGCCGTCCGGGCACGTTCCATCTTCATCCACGCAGAGGTCCTGCGGGAGATGCACGGTGTAGGTGTGGCCCCAGCGTTCCGCCAGCTCCGCCAGGCGACGGACGGATGCGCGGTCAGGGAGGTTGTCCCCGTACCCCTTGACGTCGAAAAGGACCAGCTCGATGTCCTCCACCGCACCGGCCAACTGCGCGACATTGCCTTCGAGATCTTTGGACGGATCGATCCAGGATGTGGTCCCTGTCCTCATGGCGCCGCATTCCCCCTGCACCCCGGCCGAAAAGGCCGCTTGCCGATCGACGACGATTCGCCCGGAAGCGCCCTCCCCGATCGAAAATGGTTTAGCAAAAGGCCCTCTTTTATGCTAGACACATAGTCATTTCCATCCGCGAATGGACTTTCCGGCCGATCCCGGCTTCAATCTTTTCATCCCCTTGTGCTGCACCTGGGCGGCGTCTCCGCGCAAACGCCCGGTTTCATCGACGCGGCGAAAACCGGGACCAGCCGTGAAGGGGGCGAAGAAACCGGGAATCGCCGCAAACCTTACCTGGTTTCCATCCGGAAACGAGGATTTTTCTTCACACCCTTCGGGTGCTCAGTCCCACCGCTTCGCGGCGGGTCCCGGTTTGGCCAATATCAAGGAAATCAAGCGTTTGCGCGGATGCGACCTGCAGGTCGCCCCACAAGCAAACGTGCAGATTGACGCCGAGATTGGCCAAAAAGACCCTTTCCGGATTGCAACTACCTATTGCAGGGGCAGAGCTCAGGAGAAAAACAATGGCTTCCGAAACAACCAACCTCGCATCCTTTTTCCACCCCCGCAACGTCGCCGTCATCGGCGCGTCGGCCGACCCGGCCAATCTCGGGCGGAACATCATCAAGAACCTGCTCAATTTCGGGTACCAGGGCGAGATCCTGCCGGTCAACATCCAGAAAGGAGTCCTTTTCGGCCAGCGCATCTACGGCTCGGTCGAGGAGGTGGACCACCCGGTCGACCTGGCGGTGATCCTCACACCGGCAAAGACCATCCCCGGCATCATGGAGGCCTGCGGGCGCAAGGGGGTCCGCCGGATCGTCATCGAATCGGGGGGATTCTCCGAGATGGGGGAGGAAGGACTGCCCCTGGAAGAGGCATGCCTCTCCGTCGCCCGCCGCTACGGCATCCGTTTCGTCGGCCCGAACGGGATCGGCGTCACCAATCTCCAGAACGGGCTGGTGCTCCCCTTCTGGCCGATGCGCGAGGATCTGAAGCTCGGCAAGGTCTCCATCCTGGCCCAGAGCGGCGGCGTCGGGTTGAGCTACCTCGGCTTCCTGGCGGAGGAAAACATCGGGCTCAACAAATTCGTCTCCATGGGAAACAAGCTGAACGTCGACGAGAACGACCTGCTCGAGGTCCTGATCGAGGACGAAGGGACCGAGATCATCCTGCTCTACCTGGAGGGTTTCAAAGACGGGCGCCGCTTCCTGGAGATCGCTGCGCGCTCCCCGAAGCCCATCCTCGTCCACAAATCCAACCGCTTCCAGGAAAGCGCCCGCATCGCCCACTCCCACACCGCCGCCCTCTTCGCGGATGACCGCCTGGTGGATCAGGCCCTGGAACAGGTCGGCTGCGTCCGGGTAAACACCATGGTGGACGCCGTCGATTACGTCAAGAGCCTCACTCTTCCGCCCCTCAAGGGAAACCGGCTGGCGGTCGTTTCCCGCTCCGGCGGGCACGCCGTCATCGCCGCCGATGCCTGCGCCCACTACGGCTT
>Ga0068714_10006797_pt1 | contig 11450 bp, 7 predicted proteins | sample MTBNYHSulfiMetaG_FD_62988 | JGI IMG/M metagenome (GOLD analysis project Ga0068714, IMG submission 62988) | Enrichment culture microbial communities from rom New York Harbor, USA that are MTBE-degrading - MTBE-NYH (New York Harbor Sulfidogenic)... | ecosystem: Environmental > Aquatic > Marine >... | reverse complement strand
CGCCTCGTCGTTGATCCGCGCATCGACGGTGAGCACGTTGATCATGGGAAGACCATGGCGCTGGCCCATGGCGTAGTCGTTGAAGTCGTGCGCCGGGGTGATCTTGACGCAGCCGGTGCCGAACTCGGGGTCGACGTAGTCGTCGGCGATGATCGGGATCTCGCGGCCGACCAGCGGCAGGGTGATGCTCTTGCCGATGAGGTGCTTGTAGCGCTCGTCCTCCGGGTGCACTGCCACCGCGGTGTCGCCGAGCATGGTCTCGGGACGGGTGGTGGCGACCACCAGGTGGCCGGAGCCGTCGGAGAGCGGGTAGCGGAAGTGCCACAGGTGCCCCTGCTCCTCCTCGGAGACGACCTCCAGGTCGGAGACCGCGGTATGCAGCACCGGGTCCCAGTTGACCAGGCGCTTGCCGCGGTAGATCAGGCCCTCTTCATGGAGGCGGACGAAAACCTCTTTCACCGCATCGGAGAGCCCCTCGTCCATGGTGAAACGCTCGCGGGTCCAGTCGGGGCTGGCGCCCATGCGGCGCAGCTGGCGGGTGATGTGGCCGCCGGACTCGGCCTTCCACTCCCACACCCGCTCGATGAAAGCGTCGCGGCCCAGGTCGTGGCGGGACTTGCCCTCGGCGGCCAACTGGCGCTCCACCACCATCTGGGTGGCGATCCCCGCGTGGTCGGTGCCCGGCTGCCACAGGGTGTTGTCGCCCTTCATGCGGTGGTAGCGGGTCAGCGCATCCATGATGGTGTCCTGGAAGGCGTGGCCCATATGCAGTGTGCCGGTGACGTTGGGCGGCGGGATCATGATGCAGTAGGCATCGGCGTTGTCGCCCTTGTCGGTTGCCGGGGCGGCCGCTCCCGGCGTCCTGCCTCCCGCGGCACTACCACTTCCCTGTGGGGCGGCCGCTCCCGGCGTCCTGCCTCCCGCGGCACTACCACGTCCCTGTGGGGCGAAGTAGCCGTTCTCTTCCCAGGTCTGGTACCAGCGTTGCTCGATGGCGTGGGGGTTGTAGCTTTTGTCCATGGTTCTGGCGGTCCGGTCCGGTTATACGAAAACGGAGGATTATAACGTAGAAGCGGGGGGAAGAGGGGAACGGCGGTTCAAGGTTCAAGGTTCAAGGTTCAAGGTTCAAGGTTCAAGGTTCAAGGTTCAAGGTTCAAGGTTCAAGGTTCAAGGTTCAAGGTTCAAGGTTCAAGGAAAAGGCTTGCGGACTCCGTTCGGGCCGGAACGATAGAATTTCAAAGTCCAGGCAATGGTCCCGAGCTTTGGGTGCGCGCTGAGCTGGTGCCTAGGCCGCATGTGGCGGGAATGCGCCTCCTTGAACCTTGAACCTTGAACCTTGAACCTTGAACGATTGTTCCGCTCAGCGGAACACATCAGGATAGAGCCGCCGCAGCTCCTCCAGCACCTCTTCCCTGATCCGGGGGCGGAGCCTGCGCAGGCGATGGCCGACCAGCATGTCGATGAGCTTGTTCAGTTCCTGCTCGTTCGGCAGGGTGGGTTCCCCCTCTTTGCCAGGCGACCCTTTTGCTTCTTCCCGGCGAGCGGTTTCCTCCTCCGGGTAGGCCACCTCCTCCAGCAGCGGTATGGCCGGGTCCAGTTCGAGGCCGTCGATTTCGACCACCTCGTCGAGCATCGGGATATCGGGATCACAGCCGTCGGCATCGTCGATGTCGATTGCCGGCTCCTCCCTGTCGAGCAGCTCCTTGAGTGAATCCAGTTCGTCGAGCAGCACCGCTTTCGGTTTGGCCTCGTGTCCGAACTGATCACGCTTGTCGTTGTCACTCATCGACCTTTATCCCGTCTTGATAGTGTGCGATTCCAGAGGATACCCCCTCTCGCGGTAGAAGCGGAAACGCTCGCGTCCTGCCTGCCTGGTCTCTTCATCTCCGGCGATCACTTCGGCGACACGCTTGAATCGGCTAAAAAAGAGCGGCACCTCGCGTCCCAGGTTGATGAGGAGATCATCGTGGTGCATGGGGTCGTCACCGTGGCCGATATGCACACCGACGCTATCGGCTTCGGCGGCGCTGTCCAGGCTGTGGGGCAGGAAACTGCCGTCGCGAAAGCGCCACAGCAGATCGTCCAGCCGGCTGCTCTGCTCTGCACCGTCGGTGTGGATATAGACCTTGTGGCCCTGCTGCCACGCCTTTTCCGTCAGGCGGCAGACGAACTGCTGCCGCGCCGCATCGGTGCTCTCATTAAGGATGTAGAAGTCGACTCGGGTCATTGGTGTTGTCATGTAAAAGCGATTACCACGAAGGACACGAAGCTGCCAGTTTCAGGCAGACCAGCCATATCCGATCCCCTGTGTAGCCTCCCATGTCACCTCGGCAGGGACCGGGGTCCAGGTGGTTTAACCACCACGCGGTCAATGGTGCCTGCGAAGCGTGTGAATGATCTTCGTGCACTTCGTGCTCTTCGTGGTTAGTCGCTGTTTTAGTTGCCCTTCGCCTTGTCGATGAGGTACTGGGTCAGCAGCGGCACCGGGCGGCCGGTGGCGCCTTTCTCCGCACCGCTCTTCCATGCGGTGCCGGCGATATCCAGGTGGGCCCATTTGAAGTCTTTGGTGTAGCGTGCGAGGAAGCAGGCGGCGGTGATGGTGCCGGCCTCCTTGCCGCCGATATTGGCCATGTCGGCGAACGGACTCTTGAGCTGCTCGTCGTACTCCTCCCATAGGGGCAGGCGCCAGGCGCGATCGCCGCTCTGCTGGCCGCACTCGAGCAGCTTCTCCGCCAGCTCGTCGTCGTTGGCCAGCAGGCCGGCGGCGTGGTTGCCCAGGGCGACGACGCAGGCGCCGGTGAGGGTGGCGATGTCGATGACCACGGCCGGGTCGAATTTCTTCGCATAGGTCAGCGCATCGCAGAGGATGAGGCGGCCCTCGGCGTCGGTGTTGAGGATCTCGATGGTCTGGCCGGACATGGAGGTGACGATATCGCCCGGCTTGTTGGCGTCGCCGTCGGGCAGGTTCTCCGAGCTCGGCACCACGCCGACCACGTTGATCGGCAGCTCCATCTCGGCGAGCGCCTTCATGGTGCCGAGCACGCTGGCGCCGCCGCACATGTCGTACTTCATCTCGTCCATGCCCGCGGCGGGCTTGAGGGAGATGCCGCCAGCGTCGAAGGTCAGCCCCTTGCCCACCAGCACTACCGGTTTCTGCTTGTTCTTGGCAGTGGTGCCCTGGGCCGCTCCCGGCTTCCTGCCTCCCGCGGCACTAGCACGTCCCTGTCCGTCGTACTCCAAAACGATCAGCCGGGGCGGCTGGCGCGAACCGCGCGCGACCGAGAGCAGGGCGCCCATGCCGAGCTTCTCCATCTGTTTCTCGTCGAGGATGGTGGCCTTGAGGCTCTTGTGCTGGCGCGACAGGTTGCGCGCCTGGTCGGCCAGGTAGCTTGGGGTGCAGATGTTGCCCGGCAGGTTGGCCAGGTCCTTGGCCAGGTCGATGCCGCCGTTGATGGCACGCCCCTGCACGATGCCGAGCTTGACCAGGGCGCCTTCGCCGCGGGTGGTATGGGGAAAGCAGACCTTGCGCAGGCTGGGCTTCTCATCCTCCTTCTTCTCGCTCCTGAGCTGATCGAAACGGTAGGCGGCATGACCGAACGCCTCGATCGCCTGGCGCACCTTCCAATCCAGCTCGCGTCCGGGCAGCGGCAGTTCGGCCAGGGTGCTGAGCGCCTCCTTGGCTTTGGTGCCGAGCACCGCCCTGGCCGCGGCCTGCACCGCCTGGCGGTAGCCGCGGTCCTTGAGCTCCTTCTCCTTGCCGCAGCCGACCAGCAGCAGGCGCTCGCAGGCGAGTCCCTGGGGGGCGGGCACCAACAGGGTCTGGCCGACGGCACCCTGCAGATCGCCGCTTTTCAGCAAGGTTTTGATGAGGCCTCCTGCGGCCTCATCCAGAATCTGTGCGCTGGGGGTGAGCTTGCGACCGTCGTAGATGCCGACGATGAGGCAGGCGGTGCGGGTGCTTTCGATGGGGCCGGTGCTGGTTGTGAACTCCATTGGGACTCCTGAATACGGGAATGGTTTTTCTCGCTACTATCTATAGCGTAAACTGGGCGCGTCATTCAATGCGTGCACATTATCGCATTGTTACACCGATCATTTCATGGGGACAGCCGTCTGATTATCCACCGCTATATGCTGAAGGAGATTGGCGAGACCTTTCTTGGGGTCACGCTGCTGCTGTTGCTGATCTTCCTCAGCGGCACCTTCGTGCGCATCCTCGCCGAGGCGGCAGAGGGCGATTATCCGGCCGGGATCGTGCTCAGCCTGTTCGCCCTCAAGGCGGTCGGCAACATGGTCCTGGTCCTCCCCATCTCGTTGTTTCTCGGTGTGATGCTGGCGCTGGGGCGTCTCTACAAGGACAGCGAAATGGCGGCGATGACCGCCTGCGCCGTCGGCCCGGACCATGTGCTGCGCAGCGTAGCCAAGATCGCCACCCTGATATCGGCGCTGGTGGCGGTGCTCGCCCTCTATGTCGGGCCATGGGCTGAGGAGCTGAGCACCCGTCTACTGGATGAGGCACAGGCGCGGGTCGAGATCGAGGGGATCGTGCCGGGGCGCTTCAACCAGGATGAGAGCGGCAGCCAGCTTGTCTATGCCGCCTCCGCGGGCAAGGGGGCGCGGGAGCTCCTCGGTGTGTTCGCCCACCAGATGGTTGAGGGGGAGTTGACCCTGCTGACCGCCAAATCGGCACATACCTACGTGGACAAACAGACCGGGCATCGCTATCTGATGCTGCGCGACGGCTACCGCATCGAAGGGAAGCCCGGAACCTCGGCGTATCGGACCATTCACTTTGCCGAGCACGGCCTGCTGCTGCAGCCCCGGGAGGTGGTGGCGAGCCAGCGCCGGCGCAATGCAATCCCCTCCGCCACCCTGGCAAGGTCGGATGTGGGTGCCGACCTGGCAGAGCTGCAGTGGCGCATCTCCACACCGCTCAGTGCCCTGCTGCTGGCACTGCTGGCGGTGCCCCTGAGCAAGACCAACCCGCGTGCCGGGCGTTTCGGGCGACTGTTCGTCGGGATTATGCTGGTGGTGATCTATAACAACCTGCTTTCGGTCGCCCGCGGCGCGCTTGGCAAAGGGGAGATAAGCCCCTGGATCGGCATGTGGTGGGTGCATCTGCTGGCGGCGGTGCTGGTCATCATCCTCTATCGACAGCAGTTTCGAATGCGTGGTCCGCGGGGGGCTGCCGCATGAGGCTGCTCGGCACCTATATCGGCAAGACCATCGCCGGGCACACCGTGGCGGTGATGCTGGTGCTGCTTTCGCTCTATTTTTTCAGCACCCTGGTCACCGAGATCACCGATGTGGGCAAGGGGAACTACCAGATGCTGGATGCCCTGCAGTTCAGCATCATGCTGCTGCCACGACAGGTCTATGAACTCTTCCCCCTGGTTGCGCTGATGGGAACCATGCTGGGGTTGGGCGCGTTGGCCAACACCAGCGAACTGACCGTGATGCGCGCATCCGGGGTGTCGGTGGGTCAGATCATGCGGGAGATTCTGAAAGTCGGGGCGGTGATGGTGGTGGTCGCCGCCATCCTCGGCGAGCTCATCGCCCCGCCGCTGGAGAAGGAGGCGCGTATCCAGCGGGCAAGGGCGATATCGGAGCAGATCAGTATCAATGCCAAGAGCGGGCTGTGGGCGCGCGAGGGAGACACCTTTATCAATATCGAGCGCCTGCTGACCAACGGGCGTGCCAGCGGGATCCACCTCTACCGTCTCGACCCTGACGGCAAGCTGCTGCAGAGCACCACGGCGAAACAGGGCGAGTATATCGATAACAGCTGGCAGCTGCGCCAGGTCCTGCACACCTATTTCGACGAACAGCGCATCACGCGCAAGAGCGAGAAGAGCGCCGAGTGGAAAAGCGGCGTCACCCCCGAGGTCATCGATGTGGTGGCCGTTCCGCCGGAGAACCTCTCGATCCTCGATCTGAACGAGTATGTCGGCTACCTGCATGAGAACGGCCTGGAGGCGCAGCGCTACGAGCTCTCCTTCTGGACGCGCATCGCCACGCCGTTCGCCACCGCAGGGATGATCCTGCTGGCGATCCCGTTCGTCTTCGGCTCCCTGCGCACCGTCGGGGTAGGGCAGCGCATCGTGCTCGGCGCCCTGATCGGCATCGGCTTCTACCTGTTCAACGGCATCTTCGGGCGCGTCGGCGTGGTCTACAACCTGTCGCCGGTTTTCAGTGCCGTCACCCCTACGGTGTTGGTCTACATCGCCTGGTTTTTGTTGATGCGCCGGATCAAGTAACGGGGTTCAAGGTTCAAGGTTCAAGGTTCAAGGTTCAAGGTTCAAGGTTCAAGGTTTAAGGTTTAAGGTTCAAGGTTCAAGGTTCAAGGTTCAAGGTTCAAGGTTCAAGGAAAAGGATTGCGGGCTTCGTTCGGGTTGTTACGCTTCTCCCGATCTCCTGCCAGATCCTTGACGGATGATGGGATGCATCCCATCCTACGCGCCCTCGCGCCCTCGCGCCCTCGCGCCCTCGCGCCCTCGCGCCCTTGCGCCCTCACCCCTTACCCCTCACTTCTTGTCCTTAGGCAACACCACCAGCTCGGTCATCGAGTAGCGGTCGTGCCAGGTGAGCTTCTCCCGGTCGATGAGCGACCAGATAAAGCCCAGGCCGAAGACCAGCCAGGAGGCGATAGCGACGAGGAAGCGCAGCATGATCTGCCACAGGGTGATCGGCCCTTTGCGGCGGTTCTGCAGGCGGACGCGCCAGGCGCGCATGCCGAGGGTCTGCCCGCCGTGGGACCAGAACCAGGCGAAGAAGGCGAAGGCCACCAGCAGCAGGAACAGGGTGAGCAGCGGGTCTTGCCCTTCCGTCGCCTCGCCGCCGCTCGGGATCAGCCACAGCGCGCTGGCGATGAACAGCACCGCCAGCAGCAGCAGGCTGTCGTAGAGGATGGCGGCCAGCCGGCGGCCGAGGCCGCAGCGGGGCAGGGGGGAGTTTTCCGGGGTCATGTGAGCTCGATGTTTGCGTGACGTGGTGCAGTATAACAAACAGATACGAGATAACGGCAGATTCGAGATGCGAGATGCGAGAGACGAGGGGTTGTGCTCGCTGCGCTCGTGTGATCAAATCAGCTGTGCGCGAAGCGCACACATCCCCTCGAATCTCATCCCTCGCCCCTCGTATCTGCTCCTCTCATCCAGTATCATTGCGCCTCTCCGTTAACCGAATCTATAGGCTCTACCGACATGCTGATCCTGCGTGGAAGCCCGGCCCTCTCTCCCTTCCGTCTCGATAAATTGATGGGTACGCTGCGTGAGCGCGTCCCGGATCTCAATCACCTCTATGCCGAATACCTCCATTTTGCGGATGTGGAGCGCACCCTCGACGAGGCGGAGCAGGCCACCCTGGCGCGGCTGCTGACCTACGGGCCAAGCGCCGCCACTGAGGAGCCGGGAGGGCAGTTGCTGCTGGTGATCCCGCGTATCGGCACCATCTCGCCCTGGGCCTCCAAGGCGACCGATATTGCCCACAACTGCGGCCTGGGCTCCGTCAGGCGCCTGGAGCGCGGCGTGGCCTACTACCTCAGCCGGGCCGACGGGGCGCTGAGCGACCATGAGCTCAAGCAGCTCGGGGCGCTGCTGCACGACCGCATGATCGAACAGGTGCTGGAGAGCGCGGAGGAGGCCGAGGCACTGTTCATTGCCCAGGAGCCGGCACCGATGCGCCAGGTGGATATCCTTGGCGGGGGCAGGGCGGAGCTGGAGCGGGCCAACAGCGAGTGGGGCCTGGCGCTGGCCCCCGACGAGATCGACTACCTGGTGGAGAACTTCACCGCACTGGCGCGCAATCCCTCCGATGCCGAGCTGATGATGTTCGCCCAGGCCAACTCCGAGCACTGCCGCCACAAGATCTTCAACGCCGACTGGATCATCGACGGTGCGGAGCAGGAGAAGTCCCTCTTCGCCATGATCCGCAACACCCACCAGCAGAACCCGGGCAGGACCCTGTCGGCCTACAAGGACAACTCGGCGGTCATTGAAGGTTCCGAGGCTGGGCGCTTTTTCCCCGAGCCGGGCAGCAACGCGTACCGCTACCACCCCGAGCCGATGGCGATCCTGATGAAGGTGGAGACCCACAACCACCCCACCGCCATCTCCCCCTTCCCCGGCGCGGCCACCGGCTCCGGCGGGGAGATCCGCGACGAGGGTGCCACCGGCCGCGGCTCCAAGCCCAAGGCGGGACTCAGCGGCTTCTCGGTCTCCAACCTGCGCATCCCCGGCTTCGAACAGCCGTGGGAGAGCGACTTCGGCAAGCCCGGGCGCATCGTCTCCGCGCTGGAGATCATGACCGACGGCCCGCTCGGTGCAGCCGCCTTCAATAACGAGTTCGGCCGCCCGGCGATCAACGGCTACTTCCGCACCTTCGAGGAGCGGGTGCCTGGTCCCGAGGGCGAGGAGGTGCGTGGCTACCACAAGCCGATCATGCTCGCCGGTGGCCTGGGCAACATCCGCGTCGAACACGTGGAGAAGGAGATCATCCCTCCCGGCGCCCAACTGGTGGTGCTCGGCGGGCCGGCCATGCTCATCGGCCTCGGCGGCGGCGCCGCCTCCTCGATGACCAGCGGCGAGTCGGCGGAGAACCTCGATTTCGCCTCGGTGCAGCGCGGTAACCCGGAGATCGAGCGCCGCTGCCAGGAGGTGATCGACCGCTGCTGGCAGCTGGGCGAGGCCAACCCCATCGTCTCCATCCACGATGTGGGTGCCGGCGGTCTCTCCAACGCGATGCCCGAGCTGGTCAATGACGCCGGGCGCGGCGCGCGCTTCGAGCTGCGCGCCATTCCCAACGACGAGCCGGGCATGTCGCCGATGGAGATCTGGTGCAACGAGGCGCAGGAGCGCTATGTGCTGGCGATCCGTCGCGAGGAGATGGAGCGCTTCGCCGCCATCTGCGAGCGCGAGCGCGCCCCCTTTGCGGTGATCGGTGAGGCAACCGCCGAGCAGCAACTGGTGCTCGGCGACGGCCACTTCGACAACAGCCCCATCGACATGCCGCTGGAGGTGCTGCTGGGCAAGCCGCCGAAGATGCTGCGCGAGGTTCAGCACAAGCCGTTCCACAAGCGCGATTTCGATACCCGCAAGCTCGACGTGACGGAGGCGGCCTACCGCCTGCTGCGCCTGCCGACCGTTGCCGACAAGAGCTTTCTCATCACCATCGGCGACCGTAGCGTGACCGGCCTGGTCAACCGCGACCAGATGGTCGGCCCGTGGCAGGTGCCGGTGGCCGACTGCGGCGTCACCTCCGCCAGCTACGACGGCTACTGCGGCGAGGCGATGGCGATGGGCGAGCGCACCCCGGTGGCGCTGCTCGATCACGCCGCCAGCGCGCGCATGGCGGTAGGAGAAGCACTCACTAACATCGCCGCGGCGCGCATCGAGGATATCTCGCGCATCGTCCTCTCGGCCAACTGGATGGCCCCGGCCGGCCACCCCGGCGAGGACGCCGGCCTCTTTGATGCGGTCAGGGCGGTGGGCATGGAGCTCTGCCCGGCGTTGGGGCTCGCCATCCCGGTGGGCAAGGACTCGATGTCGATGAAGACCGTGTGGCAGGAGAACGGCGAGGAGCGCTCGGTCACCGCGCCGCTGTCGCTGATCATCACCGCCTTCGCCCCGGTCACCGACGTGCGCAAGACCCTGACCCCGGAACTGCGCAGCGACCTCGGCGACACCGACCTCATACTTATTGATCTGGGCAAGGGGCGTAACCGCCTCGGCGGCTCCTGCCTCGCCCAGGTCTACAGGCAGGTGGGCCACCATGCCCCGGATCTGGATGATACCCAGGCCTTCCGCCAGTTCTTCGGCGCGATCCAGGAGCTGAACCAGGAGGGCAAGCTCATCGCCTATCACGACCGCTCCGACGGCGGCCTCTTCACCACCGTGGCGGAGATGGCCTTCGCCGCCCACACCGGTGTCACCTTCAACCTCGACGAACTGGGCGACGACCCGATCGCCGCCCTCTTCAGCGAGGAGCTGGGTGCGGTGATCCAGGTGCGCCACCAGGACACCGAGGAGGTGCTCTCGGCCCTGCGCGAGGCCGAGCTGGGTGGCCACTGTTTTGTCATCGGCGAACTCAACGATGCCGACCGCCTGGTTGTTCGCCACGGCGGCCATGCCCTGCTGGATGAGCCCCGCGTCGGGCTGCAGCGCGCCTGGTCCGAGACCACCTTCCGCATGCAGTCGCTGCGCGACAACCCCGAGTGCGCGCTGGAAGAGTTCGACCGCCTGCTCGACGCGGGCGATCCGGGCCTGCATGCGGAGTTGAGTTACGACATCGACGAGGATGTGGCCGCACCGTTCATCGCCGGCGGTGCACGCCCGCGCATGGCGGTGCTGCGCGAGCAGGGGGTGAACGGCCAGATCGAGATGGCTGCCGCCTTCGACCGTGCCGGCTTCAACGCCGTCGACGTGCATATGAGCGACGTTATCAGCGGTCGCGTCTCGCTCACCGAGTTCAACGGCCTGGTCGCCTGCGGCGGCTTCTCCTACGGCGACGTGCTCGGCGCCGGCGAGGGTTGGGCCAAGTCGATCCTGTTCAACCCGCGCGCCCGCGACGAGTTCGAGGCTTTCTTCCGCCGCGACGACAGCTTCGGCCTCGGCATCTGCAACGGCTGCCAGATGATGTCCAACCTGCACGAGCTAATTCCCGGCGCCGAGGGCTGGCCGCACTTCGTGCGCAACCTCTCCGAGCAGTTCGAGGCGCGGGTGGCGATGGTCGAAGTGCTCAAGTCGCCGTCGCTGTTCCTGCAGGGGATGGAGGGCTCGCGCATGCCCATCGCCGTGGCCCACGGCGAGGGTCGCGCCGAGTTTCGCGCGGGTCACAGCCCGGAAGAGGCGCTGCGCAGGCAGCAGGCGGCGTTGCGCTATGTCGACAACTACGGTGACCCCACCGAGATCTACCCGGCCAACCCCAACGGCTCACCACTCGGCATCACTGGCCTGACCAGCAGTGACGGGCGCTTCACCATCATGATGCCGCACCCGGAGCGGGTGTTCCGCGCGGTGCAGCACTCCTGGCGCCCCGACGAGTGGGGCGAGGACGGGCCGTGGATGCGCATGTTCCGCAACGCCCGCCGCTGGGTGGGGTGATATGAAGGTGCGTAGGCTGGGCAGCGTGCCCAGCGTTTGGTGAAGGTGGCACAATAGCTGGGCATTACTGCCCCAGCCTACAGACGGTATTCCTGACTACCTCACGAATTTCCTTGGCGATCCTGGCGTCTTGGCGAGAGTAATTTTCCTTTCGGGGTACCTTACATAAACGAGGTGATCTAGCCAAGGCGCAAAGCGCGCCAAGAGAACCTGCCCGATACCGCTGCGCTATATCGGGCCTACCTCCTACCTCCAAATCTGGGCTACCGCTGTGCAGCCCGCGTTTTCTTTGCGTACGCGACAATATGTTCCCTATATTGTCTAGCACCGCCATCAATGGCGGCGTTTGCA
>Ga0068714_10006796_pt1 | contig 11452 bp, 11 predicted proteins | sample MTBNYHSulfiMetaG_FD_62988 | JGI IMG/M metagenome (GOLD analysis project Ga0068714, IMG submission 62988) | Enrichment culture microbial communities from rom New York Harbor, USA that are MTBE-degrading - MTBE-NYH (New York Harbor Sulfidogenic)... | ecosystem: Environmental > Aquatic > Marine >... | reverse complement strand
TAGTTAATCCGCGATATCAGATCCTCACCATACGATACCTGAGGGTTTAGTATGCTATCTGTGGCCACCACCTCTCCGGTTCTCAGGTCACATAGGTATGCAGCCACAGTGGTCGTGCCAATGTCAACAGCCAGGCCATAGCTGCTTTCTACATAGCCTGATTCGACCTTGACCATCTCCCGCTCCATCCAAACGGTTACAGTTATATTCCAGTCGCTCTTGCGAAGCACGGATGACAAATCCTTGAGAACCGTGTAATCAATGCCAGTGATCTGTATGCCATAGGAGCGCCCAAGCTCATCGATCAGCCGCTGGTAATCGGCGGCAGGGTCATCCAGGGTCGGCGGAGACAGCTCAAGATAGCACTTCCTGATTGCGGGCTTGATCGGAATTGTCCTCTGAATAGTCGACTTAGGGACAACGTGCTTTGTCTTTCGGCTTGTTTCAGGAACAAAGACAGTGAGGTCGCTATGGATTCTGGCACTGCAGGCAAGGCGATACTCATCACTAAAGCCGTGACGATTTAACAGCTCTCGTTCCTTCTCCGTTGGCGGTGAAATAAGTGCTGAACCCGCCTTTACACTGCGTCCACTGGTTGAATCGCTGCCTGTTTTTACAACGCATTTGCCACAGACACCTTTGCCACCACAGATAGATTCGATGTCCTCGCCCAATTCCTGACTTGCTTCAAGAAGCGTCTTTTCGTCCTGAACATAGCCGTTCTTGCCCGAAGGTTCGAAAATAACTAAGTGATTGCTCACGGTTCTATCATACACCATAACGCTGATATACAAAACAAAGTCGTACAGCCAGTGGATACTGCCAGACGTGAGCCAGCAAATGTGCCTTATCCCTGAGAAGCCTCTGCAATCTCACATGGTGTATCAATTTGCTCTGTTCAACTAACGCGGTAACGGCAAGTTCTGTGCATGGGGCAGTGTGCACATGCCTGAGCAGCCGACCACGTCTTCATTTTTTGGCCTAAGCCGATCACCATGGAGCCCGACTTAATTGGCTGCATTACACTTGCTGAGTTGAGGCTTATGCCGATTCTTTCTGCGTGTGCCAGCTTAAGCACCTGCTGTTGTTCTGAAAGAGGAAAGCCAGGGGCACCCGGACTTATAGGACTACCTGCCTGATAACCGTCTGAACTAGCATCAAGCGAAATTATTCTACAAGCTTCCTGTATCAGGGAGTCCAATGCTGCGCTGCCGATACCATCCAGGAGAAGACCTTTGAGCACTTCGCCTTCTGCGAGGTAGCTTTTTGACTTTTTTCCCAATTTGGGGCCGATGGTGCAAGCTGATATAGCGATTCTCTTAGCCCCTACCATGGTGGATTGCAACAACGAACCATGTAGAGTGGAATTATCTCCTATGTGCAATCGGTCATCCTCAAGTTCCACTACGCTATACGTTTCATAAGCCAGGAGTGGCTCTAATAGACATAGTTTGCTAATTTCTTTCAGTAATTCTTGTGACTGCTCGGCAACCTTTGGAGTGACAATAGAATGTTTGGCCACACCTTGCCTCCGGGATATTGCCTTGGGATCAATGCTGAGCTTTATATTTCTTATAACAGGCATTTCGATTCATTAACCAGCAAGTATATGGTCAAACAAATTATATAAGGAAGTATGAAGCATCTGTCGCACCTGGTTTTGCCATGTTATGCCCATTATGGCTTAATGAGGGTAATAATTCTTGGTGGTATCAATCATCGTCTTGAAGTTATCAAACTTAGCATCCGCCGGTATTGTGCAGCCAGAGCTAAGAATGAATCCGGTATCTTTACCAACAACATCGATCAATTTCTTACAGTAAGCCTCCATGTCATCAGTGGTGCCAATGGAGGACAGCGAGGCTGGGACATCTCCCGCGATACACATGTGGTCCTTTAATATCTCCTTTGCCTTAAAAATGTCAGTGGTGCTATCCAGCTCAGCGATGCACATCTTCTTCGGCAACTGGGTGTAGTAAGGAAGGTTCAGTGTCCAGTCTTGGTCGAAATGCATAACCGTAATCAGCCCCTCGGATGCAAATGCTTCGGTCATTCTCTTCATATAGGGGAACTCAAAGCGCTCGAATATCCTCAGCGGGTAGTAGAAACCTCCACCCCTTTCCAGTACCAACATCACACCTGGAATACCGGTTAGACGAGCGCCCTCTACTGCACCTTCAATGAACTCATCGACCATAGCATTCATGGCCGCCTCGACCTTGTCCGGTATTCTGTGAAGGTCCATGGTGAAGGAGGTGAGCGACCTCTTGGTAGAGAGAAACATGAGAGGCGATTCCACGATGGAACCACACAACGATGGGATGCCTCGCTCAGCCCAAGTCTCCCCTTCCTTCTTGTATTGCTCTGTTTGCCTCTTGGTCCACGCTATCAACTTCTCAGGGGGAAAAGGAGAAAACCTTTCACAGTTATTCTCAACGAAACGCCACCAACCCAATTCGATAATCTCGTCATAGTCCTCCACTGCCAACGTCTCCGTCTCTCCGTATTGTGGCGGTGAATTCTCCGAGACGGCTGCATCTTGCCCGGGAAATATCATGCCACCATGAGTCAAAATCGCCGTGACCCCAGACGCAACCGAAGGTGGGAAAGAAAGGCTATAACCTGGGAGTATCATGGCGTCCCAACCGCCAACTTCATCAAACAAGTCAACAATAGATTGAAACCCCTCTTTCCAATGAGTGATACCGTAGGCAACGGTCATGCCCTTATGCCGGGATGGGAACATAACATCCAAGAGTGGAGCCACTGGCACCCGATCGTACGGTTCAAGTTTGATCGCTGCTTCCACTCTTTCTTTCGAAGTCATAGTTTCCTTTACCAATTACTTTGCCTCCTTAGCAAATCTCTTGCACATTTCTACACCCTCATGCCCGTCATTGGTGAAGGCATCCGCACCAACATACTTCCCCACCTGCTCAGTAATAATACCACCGCCGATAATGATCTTGACTTTGTCCCGCAACCCAGCCGCCTCAACAGCCTTGACCGTCTCCTTCATCGATTCAAACGCAGGGGTCAGCAGACCTGACATACCCAGGATACTGGAACTTGTCTCCTTGAGCTTGTTAATGAACCGGTCCGAAGGCACATCAATGCCCAAATCATAAACATCAAAACCTGCCGCTGTTAGCAGCGTAGCCACGATGTCTTTCCCTATATTGTGTATGTCTCCCTTCACTGTCCCCAGGACCATCTTGCCCAAAGGCTGGGCAGCCCTATCAGCCTTCAGCAATGGCTCAATAACAGCCATTGCCTCCTTGAATATCTCGCCTGAGATAATAAGCTCGCTGAGGAAATAATCGCCCTTCTTATACCGTTCGCCGACGATGTCCATGCCCTTGCGGCACTCATCTACTATGGTCATTGGCTCAACGCCGGAATCAATCTTCTCACGCACCAGCTTCCTAACTATATCTTCATCCAGATTTGCTAATGCATTAGCTAACTCTGACATACTATCTCCTATCTTCGTGACTCACAAATATTAACATTCCAAGCCCACAATTGGGCACCGCCTATGTAGAGTGAATTCTACTAGACCAACCACCGTTTCCGTCTTTTGTAGTGCTTCACTTCGCTGTATTTCTTCTTCTCGCCCAGTTCGCTCAAACCCAGATAGAATTCTTTCACGTCGGGATTGCCCATCAATTTGTCGGCAGGTCCATCAAGAACAATCTTTCCATTCTCCATAACATAGCCATGATCGGCAATAGAGAGAGCCGCTACCGCATTCTGTTCCACAAGCAGGAACGAAGCTCCCTGCTCCTCTCTAATTCTCTTCACGATGTTGAAAATCTCCTCCACTATTAGGGGGGCCAGTCCCATTGATGGTTCATCAAGGAGAAACAGCTTAGGTCTGGCCATCAAGGCACGGGCTATCACCAGCATCTGCTGTTCTCCCCCAGAGAGATAGCCGCTCACTTGCCGACGTAGTTCCTTGAGCCTGGGGAAGTAATCGAATACCATATCGCGTTCACTGCCCAGGCTTGATTCACGCCGACGCACATAGTGGCCGGCTTCAAGATTCTCATCAACGGTAAGATGCTCGAACACCAGCCGCCCTTCCATGACCTGACTAATACCTTGCCTCACTATATCCTCTGGCTCCATATGGTCTATCCGTTGTCCATTAAACTCGATACTACCGTCGGTAACCTCACCTTCTTCAGTCTTGAGTAGTCCGGATATAGCTTTAAGCATGGTGCTCTTGCCGCCACCATTAGCACCGAGCAGTGCAATAATGCTCGCATCGGGCACGTCCAGAGACACACCCTTCAGTACCAGGATCACCTGGCTGTAGCAAACCTCAATGTTGTTCACGTTAAGCATGTCATATCCATCTTGAGTGTGGAACTCCCGCAGTGCGGGAGTTCCACACAAAGGGCTTACATTTTCCAGAAATCGAGTTCGTTTGCTTCTTCAGGCCAGGGCGGCATCTTCTGCCACTCCTTCAAAATCTCGAGCCCGAAGTCAGGCGCGGTCTTGACGATTATGTTATCATGGTACGCTGCATGAGTTTCAGTTGACCAAGGACAAGGCCCCACCAACTCCATAGCAGTATATCCTTTCATTTGGTGTTCCATAATCCACTTGATGTTATCACCGGTAAGACCGTCATAGCCGTACTTGGCAATTGCCTTCTCGAAGATTTCGTTGATGCTAATGGCTCCACCGTAGTTCACTATGCGTATCCAGTCGAGATCCGGTGCGTCGGGACGATTTTGTTTGTGAATCTGATCTAACAGCTTAATCGTCTCCACTTCATCTGCCATCTGGAGCAGAGCGCATGGGCTGTGGCTAATCAGGCCGGTCGTCGCCGCGGGGTCTAGTTTGCGGAAGCTCATCATCATCGTTATGAAGATGTCGATAAGCTGTGTTGATTGTGTCAGGCCTGCTGCATATGCCGTCTTCTGGAAGATCAGTTGCGGGGCGCCAGTTAGCGGCATTAGCACGTAATCGCAGTTGGCATTCTTCAGGTTGGTTACCTGCGACGTAACATCTGTGGCCGACATGGTCATCCACTCTTCGGCAACAATTGGCCAGTTCAACTCATTCTCCAGCATCCACTTGACTGGTTTGACAGTCGTTTTCGAGAATGAAGTATCCAGGCCCATGATGCCGACTCTAGGCGGCTCATCCCCCTCCCAGTTGTCCTTGATCCAGGTTAGGCTGCAACGATACATGTCGGCATAGTGTGGAATGCTACCGAACATGAATGAGTCTGGGGTGTGCGGTAGTAGAACTGCCATTTCTGTAGGGCCTGAGGTGGGCATACGATATCGTTCAGTCAATGGCTTTATCGGTGGCTGCAAGTCAGCAGAAGCTACCCATACGTAGTGAACCTTGTCCTGGTTGACCAGCTTCTCGAAGCCGGATACCGCCAAATCCTTGTCATATCTTGTATCAAAAACAACCAGTTCGACCTTGTGGCCAGCGACCCCTCCGAGTTCCTCATTGGTATATTTCCACCAGTCTTCCATAGATTCAAGCCCCGGGACAGATGATGCAGCGATGGGACCAGTAAGGTCTGTGAGAAGGCCAATTTTTATTACCCCCTCCTGCGGCCCTGTCGGTGCTGCCTTGCATCCAGCCAGTGAGATTGCTATCAGCAAAACCGCTGCCAGCACCAACATCGCTAATCTACCATTTTTAAACATTTTTACCTCCTTCTACGTCATATTGCTTGTAAGGTTTATTTATAATAACATCCACATAGACATCACCTCCCCTATCTAGTGTGAGAAGGGCCACAGGCGGTAGTAGGCTTTGAATATCTCCCATCTGTGTGCCAATCCCCTGGGCTCAAACATCAGAAACAAAACAATAACCATGCCAAGAATAACCAGCATCAGCGGTGCCAATAGGCTGCTTGCGCCGGGTAATAGGGTTGATAAGGAGGCAAGAAGCGCACTAAGTCCATTGTTCAAGATGGCTATGAATATAACTCCGAAGAAAACGCCCGTTATCGTGCCCAGGCCGCCTATTATGAGGTATGCCAGGTACCAGAAAGACTGTATAAGCGTGTAGCTGTCCGGAGTAATCACCCCGCGGGCATGTGCTGCCAGCGCTCCACCAATACCAGCAAAAGCACAGCCTATGAAGAAAGCCAGCAGCTTGTAGGCCGTAAGATTAACACCCATCACCTCAGCGGCCAGGTCATTATCACGTATGGCGACGAAAACACGCCCCACGTTAGTCCTGACAATGTTCTTGGCTGTGTAGGTGGCTATAAGCAAAGCGACGAAGACTATGTAGAAGTAGCTGTGCGGGCTGGCGAAGCGAATTCCGCCGAGTTCTGGGGCAGGCGCCGATAGGCCAAAAGAACCACCAGTAACACTAGTCCAATGGATTATGACATACATAATGATGAAATGTGCCGCCAGTGTCGATATTATCAGATAGAATCCCTTTAGCCTGATGGAGGTAAGCCCTACTATCAATCCAATTAATCCAGCAACTATGCCAGCGATGGGAACTGAGACCCAGAAGGACAGGCCTGATTGGCCTACCAGGAGGGCTGAGGTATAGGCACCGACAGCGACGAAGGCAGCATGTCCTACGGAGAGCTGTCCGCAATATCCTGTCAGGATCTGTATTCCAAGCGTGGCTATGATAACCGTCATAGTAGTTATGATTATGGTAAGCATGTAGGTGCCCGTAAACAGGGGAGCGCAAAGACCGAGAATTATACACGCTGCTAACAGGATCCACTGCAGCCGCGTCCTGAAGATGGCCATATCCTGCTCGTACCGTTCGTTAAATGTTGCGCTCGGTAGATGCATTACTTATATCCTCTCTATTCTCCTTAAGCCAAAAAGCCCGTAGGGCACAATCATCAGTAGTATTAACAGAATAATGTAGGGAATGACGTCCTCTATACCAATCAGACCCAGGTAGGCTCCGCCGAAATGCTCGGCGATACCCAATATGAGGCCGCCGATTAGAGCACCTGGAATTGACTCAAGGCCGCCGAGGATAATAGCTGGTAAGACTTTAAATCCGAAGTCATCCAGGGTGTAACTAACAGACAAAATGGTGCCTACTATTATGCCACCGGCGGCTGCGGTCAGGCTGGCTATGGCCCATGAGACACCGAAGACACGTTTTACACTAATACCTACTGATTGTGCCACCTGCTGGTTGTCCTGTGTTGCTCTCATAGCAACCCCGATAGAGGTGAACTTGAAAAACAGGATAAAGACGGTGAATAGTATTGCTGCTGCTGCTAAAGCCACGATGAAGATAGGCAGCACGCTGGCACCAAGCACAGCGACTGGCTCAGTGGGTAGATAGGATGGGAGGGACTTGCTATATACTCCCCAGATGACTAACACTATTCCTCGCACCATGAGGTATATGCCGATGGTAAGCATCAATATTGCCAGATGGGGTTGACCAATCATACGACGCAGAAACAAAACTTCAATAAGCAGCCCCAGAAGAAAAGAGACTACCAATGTCAAGATGACCGCCAAGTAGAATGGCAAACCGAGGGTGATGCTGAAGACATAGCAAATGTAGGCGCCAATCATGAGCAGAGATCCTTGGGCCAGGTTGAAGATGCCTGTTGCCTTGTAGATGAGGACAAACCCAAGCGCTACTATGCTGTAGACAGCGCCAACCGCTATTCCGATGACGAGATGCTCCAGTATTGCACTCATTTACTGTCCTCCTCAACTGTGGCAATCTTAACCGCAGTTTTCACTGTTGCTGTCCTTCCATCCCTGTATGTAACCTTGGCTTCAGCATTGTACTCCGCCTTGTCGCTGTAAAGGGCGTTGATCATCTCCTGGTAGCGCTGGCTCACTTCCTTACGTCTTAGTTTTCTGGTTCTGGTTAATTCGGCATCATCGGCATCCAGCTCCTTGTGCAGCAAAGCAAACTTCTTGATCCTCTGTTTCTCAGGCAGCTTTCTGTTTATCCCCCGCACATCCTTATTTATCAATTCGTAGACCTCCGGTTTCTGAGACAGGTCCACAAATGTGGTGTAGGGAATGCGATGAGACTCAGCCCATTGTCCCAAATTGGGGAAGTCAATACTTATTAAGGCACCAACATGTTCCTCTTCATCGCCAGTAATGACTGCATCCCTTATGTAAGGCGAGAATTTGAGCTTGTTCTCAATATATGTAGGTGAGAAACCGGTGCCGTCGCTGAGCTTGCCCAGGTCAGCCAATCTATCGATACATATTAAATGGCCCCGCTCATTGATAAAGCCGGCATCACCGGTATGCACCCAACCTTTATCATCTATGAGCTTTGCCGTAGCTTCAGGATTTTTATCATAGTACAGCATCCTCTGCGGTCCCCTCGATAGCACTTCGTCACCTTCGGATATACGCAACTCACTGTCTGGCATGGGAACCCCCGTGGTTTCGTGGTCTACGTCGCCTCTCATATGACCGGCTGTCGGTGTACATTCAATCATGCCGTAGATCATTCTGGCATCGATCCCCAGAGCAAGGTAGAAATCGAAAACCTCCGATGCCATTGCAGCACCACCGATAAGCATGACTCTATTCCGTGGATAGGCAAGCCAGTCTCGTATTGGCCTGAACAACAGAAGATAGCCAAGTGCATAGACAGCTCTCCACAAAAGGTTTATCTTCTCGTTACCACGCTTCATTCTTGCTATCTTATACCCGACAGGCATGAATAGTTGGTAAGCAAGTCTCTTAAACAAGCTAGCATCGGCCATCTTGACCTGTACAGAGGAGATTTCAGCCTCCAGTAATCGAGGTGCCGAATTAGCTTTGGTAGGGCCTATCTCCCGTATGTCCTGTGCTACAGTCTCAGGCTCTTCAGGGAAGTTCACCGTGGCACCACCTCTTATAAAGGCCGGTATTAAGTATAGAAACTCAGCCCCATAGGCAAGTGGGAAGAAAGAAACAAACTCATCGCTTTCGCCAGTAGGCGCAGGCAAGTCCCAGCACCGACTCGTTGCTAGAACGCTCCGCGAGCAGTGCACTATCCCCTTTGGTAAGCCGGTGGTCCCAGATGAATATGTCAACATGACTGGCTCTTCCCCGTCACTGTTATCGATGATTCGCTCTAACTCTCGAGGATGATCCTTCTCGTATTCTCTACCCAATTCCACCACCTCTTCAAAGCGCATTAGCTTGGGGTGTTTATAAGAACGCATTCCTTTGGGATCCCAATATATCACCTTCCTAATTGCCGGTACCTGCTCAACAATTGGCTCCTGTTCTTTGCCTTCCCTATCTATGTACTCAAATATGAGCTTGTCCACTTGTTCTTGATCTTCAGCAACCACGAAGATACTGTCAGATTGTGTGATTACATACTTTATCTCTTCAGAACCCGAGTCTTGATAGGCGCCGGTGGGAATGCCTCCGCAGCATATGGCAGCAAACTGTGCAAAGTACCATTCAGGTTCGTTATCGCCTACAATAGTGATTCTATTGCCTGACTTGAATCCCATGCTCATCAACCCGAGCCCAAAATATTTAGATTGCTCCCAGAAGTGCTTCCAGGTATACGGTTGCCATACACCAAGGTTCTTGTATCGCAGAGCTGCTTTTTTGTCCCAGTACTTCTCACAAGTCTGCTTGAATAGCTTGGATATAGTGTCACCTGGCATTGCTCAGTCCTACCTCTTTGCTGCACCGAGGTATGCTTTAATTACCTCTGAATTCATTTTAATCTCACTTGGTTTGCCCTCAGCAATTTTCCTGCCGAAGTCGAGGACTACTACCCGATCAGATATATCCATCACCACACCCATATCGTGCTCAATGAGTACTATGGTATTCACCCGCTCTTCGTAGATGTCGAGAATGAACCTGGCCATATCCTCTTTTTCCTCCAAATTCATGCCAGCCATGGGTTCATCCATCAACAGTACTTTCGGTTGTAATGCCAGTGCTCTACCCAACTCAACCCTCTTTCGCAATCCATAAGGAACGGTACCCACTACTTGCTTCCTTATTGCTTCTATCTCCAAGAAATCAATGATCTCCTCTATTGCTCGCCGCTGCTCAACTTCCTCTCGATGCGCCTTACCAAAGTAGATACCGCCAAGAACGGAACCAGAGAACCCGCCGGTCATGTAGAAGTGCCTGCCAGCTAGCAGATTATCTTGTACACTAAGCCCAGTAAATAGCTCGATGTTCTGAAATGTCCTGGCGATGCCCAGCTTGGCAATCTTATGGCTCGGCATGCGGGTAATATTTTGACCGTCGAAGTGGATGTTCCCTTTCTGCGGACGGTAAAACCCGTTGATGCAATTGAGGATACATGTCTTACCAGCACCATTCGGGCCAATAATAGATAGTATCTCGCCCTCTTTGATATCCAAGCTCACATCGGTAAGAGCTCGTACTCCACCAAAGCTGAGGGAAAGTTGTTGCAGCGTCAGTTTAGCCCTGGCTTCTGAAACCATTTGAATTTCTCATTCTTCAGATGCTGGGAGTACTAAATAAGCGTTCTCTAAGCACTATAGCTCAAACACCAGCCTCATTAATCTAGTCTTATCAGGCCTTATGCTATTCAACATAACACGCAGCACTTACTAGTATGGGGCTCAACTCTCGATAGTCGTTCTTTCGTCTACCAGTATTGTCTTCAGAATGGATTCAGTCTGTTCTCTTATGTACTCTTCCAACGTGCAGCGTTTTCCCAGAAACCATCGCCTGACTGCCCACATGTGGCCAAGAGTAATTATGTTATGGGCTAACAGCATAGGATTATTAATTTTGAACTCCCCAGATTCAACACCCCTCCTTAATAACTCCTCACAAACAGCCACGTCACGGGATGCAGCATCAAGAATGCGCTGCCGGGCAGTTGGGGACAGGTTTTTTGTCTCTTGGTACGTAAAAAGGGTGAAATCAGCATCTTCGCCTACTCCTCGATAGAGTGTCTTGATAAACTCTCGCAGAGCATCGGCCGGGGCAACATTGCTGAGCCTATCACATAGATCTTCAATCGTTTTGGTCAGGTTGGTTAAGCCGCGGTCGATGACCAAATAGAGGATGTCTTCCTTGGAACCAACATAGTTATACAGATTGCCCTTGCTCATGCCGCAAGCATCGGCTATCTCATCAACATTTGTGCGATCATACCCCTTCTTCACGAAGACATGAGTCGCACACCGAGCTATATGCTCTCTCCGACTGGCAACCAATTCTGGGTCGCTGCTGGAGCTTCGAATATCATCTGTCAACTGCACATGCCAACTCTGAATTGATAGTGACTGACTAGCCAGTCACTATTCTAATATACCCAAGGATTGAGCTTTTGTCAATACCCCTTTTTAGCCGATGAACCGGGGTGGTCTCTTTTCCAGGAAAGCCTGAATTCCTTCATTCGCTTCGCCTGAAACCATAATCCTTTCTACCAGCTCAGGTTCACACGGATATAGGTCAGCCATTCTTGACAGTGATGCTGCGTTGACTATCTTCTTGCATAT
>Ga0068714_10006794_pt1 | contig 11452 bp, 10 predicted proteins | sample MTBNYHSulfiMetaG_FD_62988 | JGI IMG/M metagenome (GOLD analysis project Ga0068714, IMG submission 62988) | Enrichment culture microbial communities from rom New York Harbor, USA that are MTBE-degrading - MTBE-NYH (New York Harbor Sulfidogenic)... | ecosystem: Environmental > Aquatic > Marine >... | reverse complement strand
GGTCAGCTGGATAAAGGAGAATAGACATGAAAGCATAGGGCCCCTCGCGGTCGGGAAATACCTCCGCGATATGAGATACAGGACCGAGCAACGGTGGCTAAATGGAAAAATGCGAAGCGTTATATTAAAAATGCCTTGAGAACGCGACTTCAAGCCCGCCCTTTTATTAATTAATTACGTCAAGGGGTCTTTACCCACATCAGATAGGAAAAAAATTCAAGAGCCGCCCCTTAACTGCCCGAACGAAGCGTTATCCTTGCTTCGATGGTGTAAGTTAAGCGCCATTAACTTACGCCCAATCGCTAGTTCTTCCGCGTTTTTGGACGTTAAGGGTTAAAATTTAGCCCCCCAGGGCGACGGCGGAAGCGGACGCGACACGGACGACGAACCCGAACCGCACGTCGAACAACCGTAGAATCAAGGTGCGGTACTGAGATTATTAAGTTGGAACTCCAGAATCGATGTACACTTTGACATTTCGTCAAGGAGTTTCGGCGCCGCGTCTACTATCCCGAGCCCCTTTTTGTAATCATCGGGGCAAACGGAGCTAATTCTATATCGTGTGCTCTGCGAGTGAGGAAACGTGATCAAAGACATTACAAAAATTGAATAGAGTGCGTATATAGGCTCGGTCATCCTGCTGATTGCGTCTTCGTTCAGCTCGACCCCTGTCTGAGCAAGAATCCCAGCAATGTCGGGGCGTCCGAAAGCACTCCGTATTAATTTATTCTCTTCCGTACCGCCGCTGATTAGTTGTCTGGGGATACTCAGGAACTTATCTATGTGGGCCTCTGTCATCCTGACAAAATCCTCCTCCTTGCTCACAAGATTCTCTATTTGAGATACCAGTGTACTCCCGTCCCAAGTGGGTACGAGCACTTTGACATACTGTGAATATTTGGCCATAAGACTCTTGAAAAGCTCCATGAATGCATCGGGGCTCCGGTGGCTGATATCCTTCAGGTCTTTCAACGAAGCACCGGTATGCAGAGCATAGATCCCCTTTGCGGCCTTTTCCACGGACTGCTGCAGCAATTGAATCGAGTTGTCGAAATGCCCGGCCTCGTAGAGCAATCTGGAGCTTTCCAGATCCCTACGTGACTTCCGATAGAGTTCTTCTACAAGTTTCCCCGATTTTGTTGCCACATTGGCCCAGTCTTGGGCGAGTTGTAATATGCTATTGAAGTCAAAGTTTTCCAGTACAACCCCATTCCAATATTTTTCTACCTTCATAAAAATTTATTGTCGCATGCCATAAAAGTTAACCCAAAAAAGATAGGAAACGACGGTACGGACTAAATGCCAGATACGGACGACTCAAGTCTTGCTAAAAGTACTTGGGCATCTTATGGACAAATTTTAGATGTTCCACCAAGGGTCCAAGCAAGCTGGTCCATCGGTATGAGTATTGATATTCGTTAGCACCTATTTTTGCTGTGGCTATTCTAAGAACACCTAAGTCCATCAATCTATGGACGGCAAGCAGATATTGAATTTGGGCAAATTCTCCTTGGAGAGCGAAATTGTTCTCCCCACCTTCGCGCGGCTTCGATCCAAAATTTTTGATGAGGTACAAACAAGAAGCATCCAAGGTTTCTGCCATTACCCGGATTCTCTCGCTTTTAGCCAAATCAATTTCCTTCAATGTATCATCGATTGCCTGGGCGAGCCAATCCTTTGTTATTTTCTTGGGATGGGGACTCTGTATCCTTTGGAATTTAATATCAAAGTCCATTAAAGAATCAGCTTTCTGTTCTCTGATTAGAATAACTTCATGTTCCTCCCGGATAGTCATGGCAATACCCGCCTCGTGAAGCACGTTTCCATTGGCGTAACCCTCAGGCCTACGAGGGTCATCTGACAAATCGCAAAGAACCAACTTTGAGTTGGCAATCCCCCTTAGAATATCTGTGAAAATGGCCCCGCCACCAATCAAATCTTTCGACCTTACCGCTTTCAATTCATGGTCGCTTGCCACTGCCTCGATGTCTTTATAACGCGGTTCAAAACTTCCATCATCTGGAAAGGGCATAGCGACGAACAATTCCTTTTTGGGTTCGCCTCTCCAAAATCTTTCCATGAATAACATAGGATACACGTTACGCCCCTTTATGTTTTTTTATTTAAACAAATTAAACGTTGTTTTAAATCAAAACTTGCAGAGACTTCCGATACCCATGCCTTCATCTTATTTTGTAGACGCTTGGTTTTGGTCATTTATACTTCCCCGAAAAGCCTCGTAAATATCTTAGAATATGCGAAAGCAATCGCCGCTAATTGAACCAAGAATAACGCCATGATTTTTGGTGTCCCTTGAGCAAGAGTAAAACCCATCACCAGAGCGTAAGTAATCAGAAAAATTCCAATCACTATCAGATAAATTTTGGCCATGCGTTTAGGTAGAGGTATTGTCTCTATAAATTTGTAAAATTCTTTAGGACTTGCCCTGATATTTTTTCTCGCAGAAGAGAAATATTTTAAATACTGTTGCTTAACCTGCTCGACTATTTCGGGTTTTCGTTTTACGTTACTTTTCAACACTTCACCTAAACTTATCTTTAAAACTGATACTAGAACCACTAAGAAAATGAGCCAAACTTCAACCCATGTGCCGTTCCATAATAAAAAGAATATTGATGCTAGGGGCATGACTTCATAAACATATTCTCTTTTCTGTTTTTTAAAAAAAAGTGAAATTATGGAAGGCAACTCCTCGGACATCATAAACCTCAAAGATTACTAATTTCTCGTTATTATAAAGTTTCTAATTTTTTGCTGGCTTGTCAAAATTTTATAGTCTACCGTCAAAATACTCAGTCAAATTATACGTCTGATTTGAAACGTGGCCATGTTTAAACGGCTGTCTGGGGGACCCAAAAATTTCTCTCACCTCTTAAATATTTGGCCATTAAAAGCGCTTCCTCATTAATTAGTGTCCTAAGTGTTTGTTTGTTGCCGTGTTGCATTCTGGGCACCTCAACAACTCTTTTATGAACTCGAAAAGTTAATGCCCCTTAACTTACAGCGAGTAGGGTTATTGTTGTTCTAAATTTAACTTTTTATTGAATTCGTTTATGAACTCCATCTTCCGGTCTTCGGTGTAGAACGGCAACCCAACGAGCCTGTACCGCTTGTTTTCGGCCAGCACCTTGTACTTCCCCTCTATCTCCTTCAGGAATTTTTCCTTCCATTCGTTTTCCTTCCTAAGGAAGCCACCCTTTGCCTCTATGAAGAGCTGATAGTGGACAAATTCTTTCTTGCCTCGTTCCTTCAAGAACAGGACAAAGTCCGGCTCCATCGCCCCCCCATCGGAAAACCGGTATATCTGGAAAAGGCGCTCGTTCCTCAGTAGATATAATTCAGAGTATTTTTTCTTCATCTTATCGATGGCATCGTTCACGAATCTGATGAAATACTTCTCCTCACTTGTGCCGTAGTTCTCGTCGTAAATATACCAATCTTTCGCCACCAAATCAAGCCTCAAGTCGTCTCTTGTCTCTCTGCTCATCGCAAATCCTTCACCCTGCCCGGAGTCGTTCACGTTGACCTTGATCGTCTTTTCTCTCACCATATCTTTGATTGCCTTCGGGACGAAACGTTTCGTTCCTTCATACTCGGTGAAGTCATTTCTTATTTGTGTTTCGATTGTTTCCAGAACATGAATACAAACAGCTAACTTGTCGTCTGGTGAAAGTTTGTCCAGCCTTATTTTTGAGCTGGACAATTCTATTTTCACATTCTTGAGCGAGTTCATGAAATCCTTCACCGATCCCAGTGGTGGGAAATAAGTCTTCAGGTTGTCGAATCTGTAAAATTCCAAACTGGATATCGCCTTTCTGATAATCACCTTACCAAAAGAACCAAGTTCTACCTGTCTCGTGGCTTTCGTCTGCTCTGGTCCTGATGTGTCCCCGAATGCCAGCTTCTCTTTGACGAAGCCCGTATCGATGTCACATTTATACATTTTCGAAAAGTCCAAATCGTGAATACTCTTTATCTTGGAGCGGTCTTTTTTCTCCAGCTTATTGACAAAAATGAAGCCACGTTTCCAGAAGTCTGTCGTCTTGATACTATCTTTAACGCTCAGGCGGACATCTCTTGATTCAACAGGCATTATTCCTGTTTTTTTAAGCTCGGTCGTCAGCTCTTGGATGTACTTCGAGTTGGTTTGGCTGTGGTAATGCAACTCCTCGATGATCCTCAGGTCGTTCTCCGTATCCTGGTCGAACTTCCGCTTGAACTTTTCGTCGCTGTCCGTCAGTTTGAACGGGAAGTATCTCGCACCCCTCCCGATGAGCTGGACCTCCCCTACCGTCGTTTTTCCCGGCCTCCCTGCCTTGGCGTCCCTCGTGTTGTACAGCCTGACGATGTCGAATAGGTTAAGGACATCCCACCCCTCGTTCAGCATGTCGACGGCAAAAATGCACCTTATCTTGTTGCCTCTCTCCTCCAGCGTGTTTATTTTTACCTGGTTGTCTTCGCTCTGCTTTTCCGAGTTAATCGTTATGCACTTGGTCTCTGAGAACTCCTCCCTGAGCTCCGCGGCTAGGTTTGCCGGTGTTATCCCCTCACGCTCGAAGTACGCGAACGCCTTCTCCATCGTATCGTTCCCTGAGGCCATCACGTTCGACCTGATCTTTTCGACATCCCTCGCCGACAGCCCACGCATCTTTTTATAAAACCTGCTTTCGAACTCCTCGGATTCCTTTATCCTCCTCGACTTCATCAGGATGACAGGTTTCAGCGGTATCCCATTTTTTTCGGCAATCTTCCTCCTGTACTGGTTCAGGACCACGGTCCAGAGCGCCCTTTCTATTGGCGAGAGGCCAGCCTCCACGACCTTGATCTCTTTTGAGAAACCGTCCTGTCTGAACTGCTTAAGGCCATATTCATATAGAGTGAAGTCCTTGTATTTTTCAAATATTGCAGGGTCGTCTTCCAGGGTCGCTGTGTACTCGAGCATGATGTTTCCGGAGTTCTGGGGAAATATTCTCCCGTCAATCGTCCCCTCCCATGTATTCTTGGACTCCTCCTCCCCCTTGTTCAGCTTGTTTTTCGTCCAGACGTTGATGTGATGGGCCTCATCAGAAATCAGGACTATTTTTTTGTTCCTGAAGTCCTCGATGGACAGGCTGTTCTCTCGGTGCAGATTCATCTTGGTGTGGAGTTCCTGTATCGTCATGAAAGCTATGTTTATGGCGTCGCGCCTCGAGGCCACAAAATTGTCCACCTCGTTTATCTCGACTCTTCTGCCGTCAATCACGATTTTTTCGTTGAAGAGGTACTTCATGGATCTCGGGTTCATAAAGTTGTCGCGCGTCTTGTCTATCGTGTTGGTCCGGTTCACGAAAAAGAGGAAGTCCCTGTACCCCTTCCCGTAGAGGTAGAGGATGCTGGCCGCCATCAGGAGCGTCTTCCCCGACCCTGTCGCCATGTTGAACAGCAGCCTCGTCGGCTTCTTCCTCTCGGGGTATTTTTCTATGTAGTAGATGAACCGCGCGATCGCCTCCTTCTGGTACTCCCTTAATTCGAATGCGGGGTTGAGATTGTCCGCGATGTGTTTTGGGATGCTCTTGTCTATGACGCCGCTCGCCCACAGGACGTCGAACTTCTGGCTCAGCTTCAATTTTTCCATCTACGCCCTCTCGTAGAATTCTCTGTTGATGGCGATGTCTTCCTTGCCGACTTTGTACTGCCTGTCCTCGATTTCGCTGTAGTTCACGTACAGGTGGTTTTTATCCAGACACTCAATCAACAGTTGTCTCTGCTCGTCCAAAGACAATTTCCCGAATTCCTCCGCTTTCTCATCAAACAGTCGCTCGTTGACCTTGTAACTTAAGAATCCGTTTCGTTTCATTTCGTTCCAGATTTTGAGCAAATCCTCTTTCTTTTTCGTTTTCAGTAATCTTTTGACGAACAGCTCGTTCAATTCTTTAAGCTTACAGTAAATGAAATCTCCGCCACCTTTCCATTCTACTGCTTTACTGATTCCAGTTTGGTCACCCGCAATCACGTTTTTCAATCTAACGACTGCATCGTTTTCTTCGTAGTCTAATTGTTCCACTCCGATGTATTGCCGGCCCATCTTGTGAGCAACTGCGCAGGTAGTGCCAGAACCCATGAAATAATCCAAAACAATGTCACCGGGTTCTGTACCCAATTCGATTATCCTTCTTATCAATTTTTCAGGTTTTTTGCCTTCCTTTAATTTTACACCTCCTTCTTTAGCTATCCCTGCCCAACTTATGTCCTCCCAAAAATCACTTAGTAATTCAGTGGAGGTAATTTCGCCATTCATGTTTTTGACCTTTTTTGAATAGAACGCGAGGGCACCACCGTTAATTACATACCCTTCCCCGGGTTCCTCGCCATTTACCAAATTTTTTTGATAAACAAAAACCCTATCTCTTTCTATCTTCGACTTTTCAAGTAATTTCCTAAGCTCTTCTACTGGTTTTTGAGGGTCTCGAATGCTTACCAGTCTTTCAGCGTTTTTAAGTGCGTATTCAGCGATTAATTGTTCAAGTACTATTTTCCAAAATTTACCCCATTTCTTTTCGGCTTCATTATCGATGATTTTACGTGAAGCATTGGCCTTAATACCATTTTCTTCAAGCACCTTCTCTTTGATTGGCTTCAGTTTCCATTTTTCCGGATTTTCGTTTTTGTTAACAATGACGAATTTATAATTTTCATCGTAACCTACGGGCACGTAGCTTTTCTTGAACTGGAAATCTTTTTTGGATTTCGTGTAAAATAGAATATATTCTGCGGTGTCAATCGGTCCGGGGTTAACTGTTTTAAAACCTGCGGGTGACGCTGTTTTCACAGAGATTACTTGTACCTTGTTTTCACGAAGAAAAATTTCATCCATCAGCACATTAATGTAGCCCAATTCGTGGTGATCTATCTGTACGAAAATTGCTCCGTCCTTTGATAACAATTCTCTGGCCACTTCCAATCTATTTTTCATGAAAGTAAGCCACGAAGAATGGTTGAAGTTATCGTTATATTTGAAACTGTCTGAACCCATGTTGTAAGGAGGATCAATGTAAATAAGTTTGATTCTGCCAGCAAATCTTTTTGCTAATGAGTGTAAGGCCAGTAGGTTGTTCCCCTTTAAGATAAGATTGTAGTTTTGCTTTACTTCCTTGACTTTGTGCTCCCCCTTAACATCTATTCTTTTGAAGTCAGTTAGTACCTTCGGATCTAGCAACCTGTCAACCTCGTCGGGTGCGAGTGTCTCGTTGTAGAATATCTCACGTCTCTTCTCGTCCTCCTTTTCCTGCCCGCCCTCCAGAATACAGTCCTTGTATGGCCAGACGAGAACCACCTCCCCGCGCTTGGCGAGGTAGTCGCCATCCGTGGCCAGGCCGACGTTCTGCTTGAACTTCGTGTAGGAGTCGGGAAGGAACTTCTCAGTGGTGATGAATTCGATGAACTTCTCCCTGTTGAAGACCAGTGCCCCTTCAACCTCGACGAAGAAATGCTTTTTGATGTCTTTCTCACTCAGCAGCAGCTTAATCAGGTCCTTATCCGTCTTTAAGGCGAGTTCGACGGCGGTGTTGACTAGTAGCTCGTCATCTTTGACCAGCCGTTTGTCCTTTTTTAGGACAGTTTGTAATTCAGTTAATACTGTCATTCTAACTCCGATTGTTCTTTTGTTTCCTATTATAAGATGATGTTAGTTGGGAATCAGTTAATCAAGACCATTAGTGCGAGAGCCCCTGCCGCGTTGGCCAAGCGTCCGGATACTGAGCCAGATAGAGAACTAAACGGTCCCGCCTGTTGTACTTATGTACAACTTAATCGGGATTGATTTCATTATCTCGTAATTTATGTTATAAATCTCGATTTCCGCTTTCACAAACTCTTTGTCAATAGATATCATAGGTAACCCATCGATGAACAAAATTAGTTCCTTTGATTCCTGAGGCTCAAGCCTAAAAGAGCGAATGGGTTGCTCTTTCCAATTTGGTTTGGTAGCTTCAAAAGAAGAAATCCAGATCATATAATGCGAGTCTTTGGACCTCATCAATATTTTCGTTATCCCTATCGGCTCCTTACCCGCATTCGAAATGCTAAGATAAGCATAAACTTGTGAGTTGCCAATTTTTCCCTCGGAGTCTGACAACACATTCTGAATACCATGATAACCCAAATCTATCGTTATCTTTGGTTCGGCCAATTTAAAGACTTCAGGGGTTGGAGGTTCGAGCCGGTCGTTAATGATTTTACTTATGAGCTCTTCTGTTCTCAGTCCCCTGTTTGTGGATCCGACGCGAACAAAATACGCTGGTGCGCCTTCAATTTTTACTCCGTGCAAAAGTCGCCCTTTAGGAACAGTTATGACATAGACATCGCCTTCCTTAGTGACAACAGATTCAAAGGATGGAGTAATGGGGGGGTCGCATTTATCAGAAGCTACATTCATGAGATAATCTTGGTCCCCTTTTTTTGCATTCATGCCCTCAATTTTGCCTTCATCGGTAACACCTATAAGAATCGTTCCGCCTTTGGCGTTGGCGAATGCTACCATCGTCTTCGACAATTTATTAGGATCCCTGAAGGCTGGGCTTTTCTTGAATTCTACGGTTTCGCCTTCTCCTTGCTTCAAAAGTCCAAATAGACTATCTGACTCCATTTAATCTCCGCCACCTGATTCCTCCCCATTAAGGTACATTATGTTGATTCTTATGAATTTTCTTTAATGAAGGTATGGTAAAAGGCAGTTTCCGAGCCGAGTCTCAACCTCGAGCCGCCCCACCCGAACCCGCGCCGCATCACAAAAAAGTGCGGGGAGGGGATTCGCGCCTCTGTTTACTGGTAGATTAAGAGCATGGTGATTTTAAATTGACTTTTTTGGATTTTCCCATATGCAAAGGTTTTGAATCATCGTCCAGTAAATTCTTTACTCACCTTCAATATATTCGTCCGGAAATATCGCTCTTTTGTTAATACATGCTTCTTTTCTAGATTACTGACCAAAGCGCTTAGCTTGGACTTGGACATGTCTAGTTCGCGCCTAAGTTTGTCTTGATAGGCTTTTCCACCTGCTCGCAAAACCGCTTCGAAAACAAGTCGCTCGTCTTTCGACAGTGTCATCATGGCTACTCGCATCGTTCGTTCGGAAGCATACTTTCTGAAAGTCAAAGTCAATATTGCAGCTATTCCTCCGGCCACTGCGACCATTATGCTAATGGCCATCACGATCGTGGACAGGTCTAAACTGGCTGATGGCTTGAGTGGTCCATATAAAAGTAAGCTTAAAAAAAGCTGAAGCACTATCACAAGTGCCACGATGCCGAATGCCTCCCGGATTGTCATCTGCTCGACATGTGTTAAAGAGAGTATAAATGTTTCTAAATTATTTTTTTCGAAAGTTACAAAGGCATATTTTCTTTTTTATATAATACCAATAAATAATCTTTTTTGAGTTTTATTTCCCAAACAAAGTTATTTAAATGACTTCTGAACGGTTCGGGGAGCAAAATAAGCATTAAATAATTTTTAAATAAAATATTATCGTTTTTTTAAAGCTTAAAACAAACAGTTCTGGGAGATTTATTAAATACCTTTCTAGCGAACTATGGCCAGAAATCTTTGAGCCGCGCGAGATCGCGCGGGGAGATTATCCAGAAAAAAGAGGAAAGAAAAAAATGTTCAAAATTGGAAAAGTTGGGGTTGCAACGGCAGCGGTGTTGGTGATAGTCGTGGCATCCATAGGCGGTGCGATGGCCACACCAATAATTGTTGACGCCGCTGGAGCGGATCCAGATTCACCACTCTACGGGCTGGGACGCTTGGGTGAAAGCATGCGAATGGCCAGCGACGAAGAGCAGATGAAGAATAGGTGGAACGAATATTCTCAGATGGTGAGCAGGGGAAAGGGCTTGGAATACTCCGTAATATTGGAAGAATTCAATGAAAAAATGAAAAGCGTCGCACCTCTAGACGCCGAAGCTAAAAAAGAAGTTGTGCGATGGATGCAAGAGCAGATGCCGGGGATGGGACTAATGGAGTTTCAGCTTGCCAACGAGTTCTCTTCCAAGTTCAGAGAATTCGTAGAGAACGCTCCCGAATACCAGGAGCGAATAGACAACATAATCAGGGTTTTGACAGACTTGGGGGAACAGTATAGCAGCGCTACTCCAGAGATGCAGGAGAATATTTTGGCTCAGTTGCGAATCATAATGGATGAATTCCGAATGCTGACTGGTCGCTTTGGAGGTCGGTTGCCCCCAGAGTTGAATCATTACTTCAACGCCGATAACTTGCTAATGGACTCCGGAATCCATTTGAAAATCCACGATGATAGAAATAAATGGATGCCTGGTTTTGAAAACGCACCAGCATTTGATAATATTTTGGAAGAGTTCAAAGTTAAGTTAGCTGAAATGCAGACTGGCCTGGAAGAAATTCCAGAAAACACGCCTGGCTTACAAATAGCGCTGGATCAGCTAGCGCTTGCCATAGAACTTAGAGATAACGCCATTGTTCAGAACAATGCTGGCGAAATTGAAAAGGCGTCTTTTATACTTAGGGCGGCCTTTGCCCATCTTGATAGTGCGAACAGGATTCTAAGACAAACAAATGAATGGTGGCCCGGCTTTCAGCCAGAATGGATGCATCCAGGACGGCCTGATTTCCCGCCTTTTCCGGGACCATGGGATCAGCAAGAGTGGGGCTCTCAAGGGGGCACATGAAATGGCGCCTGAATCTATATTTGGTGATGCCGAACTGTCTGAGTTAGTCGAGGCAATAGTAAAGAAATTGATGGATTTGGGCGAGCAATATAACAAAGCCACTGTTGAAATGCGTGAAAAAATTTTGGCTCAACTGAGGAATATATCTAAATCTGATTTTAATGACACTCCAATTCCCTAAAAAAATATGGTGAGGAACAATGAGATTCAATTTCTCGGGAAAATTCAAAATTTTGACCGTGGTTGCATTATTCACCATTTTGATTTCCCAGGTTCCTCTCGCAAATGCTTCGGCTGACGTGATTCTCTGGGATTACAACTATGACGGAGAAAACTTGCAAGTTGTGTTGAGGAACATTGGGGAAAACAGCACTAAGGTTTACGTTTCTGTTAGAGATGGTGCGGGAGTAATTATCGGCGATCCACTCTATGGTGTGGGTACAATAAACAAGAGTGGGAGCTCCGAGTCAGACACTTTGGCTCTAACGTTCAAACTGCCGGATGACTACAATAGCGTGAATGTAATCTTTGAATACTATTCGCAAACTACGGCTTCCTCGGTCAAGGTAGAAAAACAGGAGACGATATACCTCCCAGAAGTTAAACCGTTCAACCTATCCTTGTCTACCTCCACACCATCTGTAGAGGGAGAGCTTGACGGGACGGCTTCCTACCAAATAACTCTGACGAACGAGGGAGAAGCAGGGAGCGTCCAGTTTGTTGTCAGCGGACTCCCGTCGTCAATC
>Ga0068714_10006793_pt1 | contig 11454 bp, 8 predicted proteins | sample MTBNYHSulfiMetaG_FD_62988 | JGI IMG/M metagenome (GOLD analysis project Ga0068714, IMG submission 62988) | Enrichment culture microbial communities from rom New York Harbor, USA that are MTBE-degrading - MTBE-NYH (New York Harbor Sulfidogenic)... | ecosystem: Environmental > Aquatic > Marine >... | reverse complement strand
CGGGGAGCTCGGTCGGGCCGGCCTGGGCGGTCCGGAAGCGCATGGCGTACGGCCCGGTCCGGGGGTCGTCCAGGGGCTCCCACTGGTGGCCGGTCAGCCCGGTCAGGTCGCCGTAGGGACGGTGCTCAAAGCCGGCCATCTGGCAGCGGCCGCCCAGGTGCATCTTGCCCACCAGGCAGGTCCGGTAGCCCGCCTCCCCCAGGACCTTGGGCAGGGTGGGCAGCTCGGGCCGGAGAACGGCGTCGTTCCACCAGGCCCCGCACCTTCTTACCTCCAGGCCGGTCAGCAGGCTCATCCGCGAGGGGGTGCACAGGGGCATCTGGCAGTAGGCGTCGGTGAACCGAACCCCTTGCCGGGCCAGGTCGTCCAGGGCCGGGGTGTCCACCGGCTCGCCGCCCTCCCCGGCCGGCACGTGCCCCAGGAAGCGAAAGCTGTGCTCGTCGCTCAGGAGGAGAAGGATGTTGGGCCTGGTCATCCGGACCGCCCCCGGGGCAAGGGCCGGATCACGGCTCCACCTCCGCCTCGGCCAGGAGCTGCTTCTGCTTCTCGGTCTTGGCCTCGTGGCTCAGAAAGCCCGCCGGAGGGAAGACCGACTCGGCGCTCCAGTCGTCGCCGGTCCGGGCCATGTGCGTTTTAAGCATCTTATCGAGCCGGTCCATCTCCGGCCGGGATCGCTCCTCGGTCACCAGGTTGCGCAGCTCGTCCGGGTCGTTTCGAAGGTCGTAGAGCAGCTTGGGGGCCTCCTGGGTGCGGACGTAGAGCCACTCCGGGGTCCGGACCCCCCGCTCGGGGATGGGGAACCGCTCGGGACCCTCCAGCTCCTTGTTGACCTCGTAAAAAACCGCCTCCCGCACCGGACCGGGTTTGCCTTCCAGCAGGGGCAGGAAGCTGGTTCCCTGGACCTCCCCGGGGATGGGGAGGCCGCACAGATCCAGGATGGTGGGCATGGTGTCCACGGCCACGTCCACCAGGGAAGGCACCGTCAGGCCGGCCGGAAAGCGGCGGGGGTAGCGGATCAGCAGGGGGACCTGGGCGGCCTGGCGATAGGCGGTCTTCTTGGTTCCGCAGCGGTAGCCGTGCTCGCCGGCCATGTCCCCGTGATCGCTCAGGAATATGACCAGGGTGTCCTGGAAAAGCCCCTTCTTGTCCAGCCAGTTGAGGATGATCCCCAGGTTGTGATCCACGTTGGCCACCATCCCGTAGTACGGGGCCAGGAACTCCCGGACCGCCTGCTGGTCCTCGATCTTGGCCGCCTCCCCGCTGCCGATGCCCCAAACCCCGCTGGCCGCCGGGAAGTTGTTGGCCAGAAGCTCCCGGGTGACCTGCTCTTGAAGCCCGGCGTCCCCGGCCGAGGGCCCCAGGGGTATCTCCTCGGGCCGGTAGAGGTTCCTGTAGTACTCGGGCATGTTGAAGGGAAAGTGGGGCGCCCCGTAGCAGATGAACCCGAAGAACGGCTCTTCCCCGGAGGAAAGGCAGTCCTCCAGGAACTCCAGGAGGTGGTCGGTTTGGAAGTCCGGCTCGTAGCGGGGGCTGTGATAGGGCCGGTCGGTGTCGCGGTAGTAGATAGCCTTCTGGTAGTAGTGACCCCGGTTGAACCCCACGAGGTGATCGAAGCCCAGCCGCCGGGGCCCCGGGGGAACGAAGCCGGGAGCGTCGCCGCCTTCCAGGTGCCACTTGCCCACGTACCCGGTCCGGTAGCCGTGGTCGCGGAGGATCTCGGCCAGGAAGCTTTGGCCCAGGGGGATGGGGTGGTGGTTGGCGTGGACCCCGGTGGAGTGGTTGTACTTGCCGGTGAACAGGGAGGCCCGGAAGGGGGTGCAGAGGGGAAAGGAGGTGAAGGCCTCCTCGAAGCGGACCCCTTCCTGGGCCAGCCGGTCGCAGTAGGGGGTCTTGATGACCGGGTTTCCGGCGCAGCCCATGACGTCGGACCGCATCTCGTCGGGATAGATGATCAGGATGTTGGGCCTGGTCGGGTTACTCGTCCCGGTCTTGGTGCTCACCTTCCACCTCCCGGTTCAAAGCCGGGGGAACCGATCCCCCGGTCGTATTTAAACAGCCGCAAAGGGCAGGGTTCGGATATCACCTAACCCGGCCGCCCGCAGCATTTTTTGTACTTCCGCCCGCTTCCGCAGGGGCAGGGCTCGTTCCGGCCCGCCTTGGCCGCCGGGCCCGGCCCGCCGCCTTCGCCCTCCGGCTGCGGCTGGGCCCGTCTGATCTCCTGGGCCAGGCTCCGCAGGCCGGGCAGAGCGTGGGCCAGGAACTGCTTGTAACCCTGGCACAGCCAGCTTCTTCCCCTGGCCCCGCCCGGCCCGGGGGATGGGCGGTGCTTGGGACAGTCGGCCGCGCATATGTTCAGGTATTGGCAGTCGTCGCACTCGGGGCTCCAATCCTTTTTCCGGGCCCCGAACTCGAGGTACCTGGAGGAGGCCTGGAGGGCCTCCCAGGAATCCTGCCTGACGTTGCCCAGCTTCAGCCCGGGCTCGACGAAAAAGTCGCAGGGATAGACGTCGCCGTTGTGCTCCACCACGAAGTACTGGCAGCAGTCGTCCTGGAGATGGCAGAGGTTGGGCCTGCCGCCGACAAGCCGGTGGAGAAGGGAGTCGAAGTACCTGATCGAGACCCGGCCGACGTCGGACTTGATCCATTCATCGTAGACCTGGCTCAGGAAGTCGCCCCACTCCTGGGCCCTGATGGCGTAGGGCTGCAATTCTCCAGCCCGATCGAACTCGACGCAGGGGATGTACTGGTGGTGGTCGAACCCGGCCTGCCGCAGGTAGCGGTAGACCTCCCCGCCGCGGCGCACGTTGGCGCTGCTGACCAGGGTCAGGAGGTTCACCTTGACCCGGTTGCGGCCCAGGACCTTCAGGCCCTTCATGACCAGATCGTGGGATCCCCGCCCTTCGGGGGACCGGCGAAACCGGTCATGCAGGCCGGCCGGGCCGTCCAGGCTGACCCCCACCAGGAAGTTGTACCGGGCCAAATGCCGGGCCAGCTCCTCGCTCACGGCCAGGCCGTTGGTCTGGAGGTGGTTGGCCACGCTGGCTCCGGAGCGGCCGTGTTTTTTCTGCAGCTCCACCACCTGGACGAAGAAATCGGTCCCCATCAGGGTCGGTTCTCCGCCCTGCCAGGCAAAGGCATACTGGGGCTGGGGAGTGGCCAGGTAGCTTTTTATCAGGGCCTCCAGGGTCTCCCGGCTCATCCGGTGCCGCCGGGACTCGGGGTAAAGGGAGGCCCGGTCCAAATAAAAGCAGTAGGCGCACCTGAGGTTGCAGTCGGCCGAGGCGGGCTTGATCAACAGGGAGAAAGGGGTCATCTCTTCCACGGCAAAGGCTCAGGGCCGGCCCTGGCGGGCCTTTTTTATCCAGTCCATCAGGGGCTGGGACAAAAACGTCAGCAGGATGAGCCCGTAAATGATGAGGGATATTGGTCGGTTGATGAAAACCAGCCAGCTCCCGTCGGAGATCGTCAGGGCCTGCCTGAAGTTGACCTCGATCATCGGCCCCAGGACGAACCCCAAGACGCAGGGAATAATCGGGAAGCCGAACTTGCGCATGAGGTACCCGAACAGGCCGGCCCAGAGCATCACCCACACCCCGAAGAGGCTGTTCTTGATGGAGTAGGAGCCCAGGAAGCAGAGCAGGAGGACCACGGGGATGATGATCCGGTCCGGGACCTTGATGATCTTGGCCGCCGAGCGGATGGCCCCCAGACCCAGAAAGAACATGATGATGTTGATGATGAACAGGCCGATGAAGATGGAGTACATCAGCTCCGGGGCCTCGCTGAAAAGCCTGGGCCCCGGGGTGTAGCCATGGATCATCAGGGCCCCCAGGAGGATCGCCGCGGCCGCGCTGCCCGGCACCCCCAGGGTCAGGGTGGGGATGAGAGCCCCCCCGATGGTGGCGTTGTTGGCCGTCTCCGGGGCCAGAACTCCCTCCGGCGCGCCCTGGCCGAACCTCTCCGGGTGCTTGGAGATGCGCTTGGCCTCACCGTAGCTGATGAAGGCCCCCACCGCGCCTCCTTCCGCCGGAATGATGCCGATGATGGTCCCGATAATGGAGGAGCGCAGGAGGACGTTTTTATAACCGGAGAAGGTTTTCCAGCCGGGCAGCTTGAGGTTCAAGGCGCTCTTGAGGAGGGCCCGGCGGGCCAGGTCCTCGCACTTGAACATCATCTCCGGAATGGCGAAAAGGCCGACCAGAAGCGGAATGAAGGAGATTCCCGCGTAAAGGTTCACCGAGCCGAAGGTGAAGCGCATGTTGGCGTTGACCGGATCAATGCCCCAGGTGGTCAGGAAGATCCCCAGGGCTCCCATGAGGAAGCCCTTGAAGGCGTTGTCGCCGGCCACCTTGCCCACGACCATGATCCCGAAGACGCCCAGGGAGAAGTACTCCGAGGGTCCGAACTTCATGGCAAAGGTGGCCAGGATCGGGGCGATCAGGACCAGGCAGACGGTGCTGAACAGGCCGCCGATGACCGAGCCCACCAGGGACAGGTTCAAGGCCTCTCCCCCGCGACCCGCCTTCATCATCGGATAGCCGTCCATCAGGGTCGCCGCGGCCGGGGGCGTGCCGGGTATGCCCAACATGATCGCCGAGATGGAGCCGCCGTAGATGGCCCCGGAGTAGATCCCCAGGAGCAGGGAGAAGGCCTGGATGGGGGTCAGGTAGAAGGTAAAGGGGAGGGCGATGGCGATCCCCAGCGGCGCCCCCAGCCCGGGGATGATGCCGATGACGATCCCCAGGCCGACCCCCAGGATGAGCAGCCCGACGTTCAAGGGCTGAATCAACTGGGTGAAGGCCTCGAGAAGGGCGGCTTCCGTTCCCAACATGCTCCCTAGCCTTTCAGCCCTGGCAAGGTCTAAAGACCGACCTTCAGCAGGTGTTCGAAAACCAGGTACATCAGCGGCCCCAGACCGGCCAGAAAGGCCAGCAGAAGGACGCTCCTGGCGGCCATGAGCCAGCCGGTGGCCAGCATGAAAAGAGGAGAGGCGTAAAGATACCCCATCCGCCGCCAGGCCAGGTAAAAGCCCAGGCAAAGCAGCCACAACCCCAGGCACCGGGCCAGCTGGACCCGGTCCATGGAGACCCTGGGCTCCGCCTGGTCCCGGCTCTTCCTAAGGGTGGACTGGATTAGCAGAATGACCGCCATGACGGCGATGAAGATCAACAGGAACCGCGGGAAAAAGGCGGACCCGTACTCGGAGGAGACCGGGCCCATCTCCTTGGGAAAGGAGTAGGTGTGATAAAAAAACAATGCGCTCATCAGGAGCAGCAGAAGGCAGATTATCCTGGTCCCTTTTTTTTGCCTTACCTGCATCGCCCTCGCCCTGTTTCCCCTGCCGGGGAAGGGGGCCGCCCTTCCCCGGCGCGGGTCAGTTTTTCAACCCTTTGATGATCTTGCCGTAGGTCTCGGCAGCGGACTTCCAGAGGGCCAGGGTCTTGTCCGGGTCCAGGCTGTACATTTTTATTCTGCGTTTCAGGAAGGCGTTTTTGAACTCGTCAGTATCCATGGCTTTCTTAAAGGCCTGGGCCAGGGTGTCCTTGACCTCTTGGGGGGCCTTAACGTTGATGGCCACCGAGTCGCGGACATAGCCCAGGACCTCATAGCCCTGCTCCTTGGCCGTGGGCACCAGGGGCAGGTACTCGCTCCTTTCGGGCTCGAATACGGCCAGGGCCCTGAGCCCCTGGCCGTGGGAGAAGGCCTGCGGCTCGTGGGCCAGGGCCGCCTGGACATGTCCGCCCAAAAGGGAGACCACGGCTTCGGCCGAGGATTTGGAGGTCACGTACTTGAACTTGGCCCCGGATTTCTGGGCCAGCTCCACGGCCGCCAGGTGCGGCAGGGCCCCGATGGCGTTGAGGGACATGTCGACGGTCTTGTCCTTGGCCTCGGCCAGGAACTGCTCCAGGGTGAACCAGCCCGACTTGTCACTGACGTACAGGACCAGGGTGTTCCGGGAGACATTGGCCAGGGGGTAGAGATCCTCCAGGGTGTAGGGGGTCTCTCTCAAGAACGGCTGGGTGGCCACGGAAGGGATGGAGATCCAGACCAGGGTGTACCCGTCCGGCTTGGCCTGGAGGGCCTCGGCCACGCCGGGAATGGTGGCTCCGCCGGGCTTGTTGGTCACGGCCACCGGCTGACCCAGGAACTCTTCGGCCGCCTTGGCCAGGAGACGGGCCTGCACGTCGGCGTTTCCGCCGGGCCCCCAGGGCACGATCAGCTTGATGGGTTTGCTCGGAAAGTCCGCGGCCAGGCCGGGGCCGGCCCAGACCGCCAGGATCAACGCGGCGGCTAGCAGCATCAGGCCACAAGTCCTTCTCATCTTAATAACCTCCTCGCCCCTGGGGGCTAAAGCTGGGGTAACCCTTGCGGTCAGGAATTCGGTTATTGGCCAAAAGACGACTTTCTTGGTTCCGCGGTAGAGCCTCTGATGATCAGATCGGTATCCAGGCAGTACTGTTTTACCTTCTCGTTGCCGTTGACGATGGCGTCATGGAGCACCTTGACCGCCAGGCTCCCCATCTCCTTGGCCGGAACGCGAACCGTGGTCAGGGGGGGGTCGCAGTAGGCGGCGAACTCCACGTCATCGAACCCCACCACGGAGATGTCCCGGGGGACCCGGAGCCCCCTTTCCTTGATGGTGGCCAGACCGCCGATGGCCAGGCGGTCGCTGGCCGCGAAGACGGCCGTCGGGGGTTGGGGGGCGGAAAGGAGCTGTTGCATGGCCTGCCGGCCTTCCAGCAGGTCGGGCTCGGTGGAGACGACTATCGACGGGTCAAAGGTGAGCCCGTGGTCCTCCAGGGCCCGTTTATAGCCCTCGAAGCGTTTCTTGACCCGGCCCACCTTTTCGTGGGGCCCCACGATCAGGCCGATCCGCTTGTGCCCGAGGCTGATCAGATGGTCGGTGGCCCCGTAGGCGGCCTTGTAGTTGTCGAACCCAACGTAATTGATGTCCGGCGCGTCCAGCTTCTCCCAGATGACCACGCAGGCGATCTTTTGCCTCATCAGCTGGCGGATGAACTCCTCCCCGCCGATGGTGAAGCCGGTCAGGATAGTCCCGGCCACCCTTCGCTCCTGAAACTGCAGCAGGAGCTTTTCTTCGATGGACTTGTCGTAGAGAGTGTTCCCGGTAATGGTCGAGAAGTTCAGCTCCTGGGCCTTCTCCTGGATAGCCATGACCGTGTCCCCGAAGACCGACTTGTTGGCCGTGGGGACCAGGACCCCCAGGATGTTGGTTCTTTGGCGGGACAGGTCGCCGGCCGCGGCGTTGTAGATGTAGTTGTGCTTCTCGCAGATTCGGAGAATCCGCTCCCTGACCTCGGGCCTCACCTTTTCCGGCGAGCGAAAGGCCCGGGAGACCGTGGCGATGGAAACCCCGGCCAGCTCTGCGATCTCCGACATCTTCATGGCTGTTTCAGGAATCCTTTCCTGAAATGTAATCGCTTACATCGTAGATAGGCCCTATTAGGGTGTCAAGCGCTTTTTGATGATTCTGTCAAGGACAACCCAAACCGGGTGAGTCCCCCCCCAACCCCCCGAAGCAAGCCGGGCCCGGGGTCCGTTCCCCTTGAGCGGCCCTGGATAAAGACCTTTTGCCGGCAAACAAGGATATTTGGGCCCCGCCCCTTCCCTCCAGGGGCAGGCTTTGCGAGCCCGCCCCGGCCGGGATGCCTGCCTAGGACCCGCAACCGCGGCTGGATGACTTTTCAGGGCCTTTGATTGATGAAGCTTTTTTGACTTTATGTAATCGATTTCATTGAAGGCTTTTTATTATTCCCCACGCGCCAAGCGTTCCGGGCAGGCGTCGCCTATCAACAAACCCGCCGCAAGCAGCGGGTTGTATCCACGGAAATCGCTACCACCGCCTCGGGGCATGCCGCGGGGAATTAAACCCCCTGGGGGGTTAAAAGCCGTCTGAACGGGGTTTAATAAAAGCCGGGTCGAAACGGCAGGCGACCCGAAGGAGGCTAAAAATGATCTACCCCCGGCTCATAAGACGAAACCAATAACGGGTCTGAGCCGCCTGTTTCGACCGGGTGGAAAGCTCCCCGCCTTCACCGGCAAGGAGGAGGAGAAGCCGGCCCAGGTCAGGGCGTCCCGGGAAGTGACTAAAACCTGGTCAAGGCCTGGCCGGCCGGGACCGGGTCCGAACACTCTTGATTTCTGGCCTCAGGGAGATCCGCCGGAAATATACAAGGTCTCAAGGCTGTTTTCGACCCGACCCGGACATCTCCCAAGGAGAGTTCCCTTCCCGGTCAGGAACCGGTTTTGACCTGGCTGGGAGAGGAATGATCCAGCCGGTGAAGGCCGCCTCGCTGATAAAACCACATCCCCACCCCCAATCCCAAGCCTATCAGGTCGGTGGCCAGTTGGGGGATGATCAGGAGCAGCCCGGCCAGGATCAGGACCAGCCGCTCCCAGGCTTTTGCTTTCCGGGCCAGGTAGCCGATGGTTCCGGCGGCCAGGAGATACATCCCCAGGATGGCCGGCCCGAAGGAGACTACCACCGACCACCAGGCCCCCATGCCCAGGAGGCTGTCATTGTAGACGAACATGAACGGCAGGATCCAGGCCGGCAGGGCCAGCCTGATGGCCACCCAGGCCGTCCGGTGCCACTGGGCCTCGGCAATGCCTGAGGCCACGTAGACCGACAGGCAGACCGGGGGGGTGATGGTCCCCAGGATGGAGAAGTAGAAGATGAACAAATGGGCCACCAGGGGCGGCACGCCCAGGGTGGTCAGGGCCGGACCGGCCACGGCGGCGGCGATGACGTAGGCCACGGCCGTGGGCAGCTCCAGGCCGAGGATGAGGCTGCTGAACATGGACAGCAGGAGGGCGTAAGGCAGGTAGCCGCCGGAAAGCTTGATGATCAGGGTGGTGAACTTGACCCCCAGCCCGGTCATGTTCATCACCCCCAGGATGATCCCGGCGCAGGCGCAGGCGCTGGCGATGCCGACCACCTTCCGGGCTCCCTGCTCCAGGGCCCGGGCCGCCTTCCCCAGGCTCAGGCGGGTTTCGGCCTTGACCAGGCTGACCAGGGCCGTGGCCACGATGCCGAACCAGGAGGCCTTCATCGGCGAGTGACCGTCGATGATGAAGTAGATGATGACCAGGATGGGCAGGAACAGGTGGCCGCCGGTCAAGAGCACCCGGAGGAAACCGGGGGCGTCTTCCTCACGCCTGAGGCCGATCCGGAAAGCCTCGAAGCGGACGGCCAGAAAGACCCCCAGGAAGTAGAGGACCGCCGGAATGGCCGCCGCCTTGATGACGTTGGAGTAAGGCAGGTTGAGCATATCGGCCATGATGAAGGCCCCGGCCCCCATGATCGGGGGCATGATCTGGGCCCCTGTGGAGGCGGTGGCCTCCACCCCGGCGGCGAAGTGGGGGGCGTAGCCCCGGCTCTTCATCAGGGGAATGGTGAACGAGCCGGTGGTGGCCACGTTGGCCGTGGAGGAGCCGGTGACCGAGCCCAGGAGGGCAGAGCTGACCACGGCCACCTGGGCCGGCCCGCCGGCCATCCGTCCGGCCAGGGCCATGGAGAAGTCGGTGAAAAACTTGCCCACCCCGGCCTTGTTGAGCAACTCGCCGAAGATCATGAAGATGATCAGGACCGTGGAGGAGACCCCCAGGGGCAGGCTCCAGATCCCGTCGGAGGTGAGGTAGAGGTAGCCGAAGATCCTCGTCAGGGACAGCCCGGGGTGCCCCCAGGCCCGGGGGAAGTAGTCGCCGAACCGGGCGTAGACCAGGAAGCAGAGGACCAGGATGGGCAGGGCCATCCCGGTGGCCCGCCGGGTGGCCTCCAGGATGAGGATCACCGTCATCACCGCCAGGAGCGGCTGGGGACCCAAGGGAAGGCCGCTCTGCTCCCTGATCATCTCCCAGTTGACCAGGAAGTAGCCGCAGCCGAGCCAGGCCAGGAGGATCAGGACCAGGTCCAACTCGCCCCACCGGGACGGTTTGAGCCAGAAAACCATGGCCAGGACCAGGAGAAGGTGGACCCCGCGCTGGATAAAGACGTCAAAGGGCAGGGTGGCCGCGGTGTAGAGGGAGAAGAGGGAGAGGCAGAAGGCCGCGGCGGTGACGTACTTGTCCATCCAGGCGGCGGGCAGGATGAAGAAGAGCTTGGGCCGGGCCATCTGTCTCCTCCGGGCCGGGGCGGGCTGATCCCCCGGCGGCCGTTAATCTGGCCGTCCAGGCCGCTCCTGGACGGCGCTTCGGCTGCCGGTCAGGGCAGGATCTTGTCCGGAATCTCCGCCCCCGCCTCCCGGTAGTACTTGACCGCCCCCGGATGGAGGGTCACGGTCAGGTACTTGACGTTGGCCGGGTCGATCACCTCGGCCCCCTTGGCCGACTTGACGATCAGGTCCTTCATCTCGTGGACCCCCTTGGTCAGGGCGTAGGCCAGGTCCTCCGAGAGGTCGGCCCGGCACATCAGGATGGCCCAGGTGGCCACGCTCTGAACCGTCTCCGGGGTCCCCTTGTAGGACCGGCCGGCCGGCAGCTGATCCACGGACAGGTAAGGCAGCTTCTCGGTGATCTTGGCCACGTCGTCGTCGCTCAGGGCGATGACCCGAAGCGGGGTTCTCATGCCGTACTCCATGAAGACCGGGGTGATCCCGCCCAGAAAATGGGCCTCGATGCTCCCGCTCTTCATGGCCTGGGCCGCCTCGCTGTGGCGGTAGTAGGATGGCTGGATGTCGATCCCCAGGGCCGCGAAGATGGCCGTGCCGGTTTTCTCCGAGGAGCTGCCCTTGGGCTGGAGGTTGACCCGCTTGCCCTTGAGGTCCCAGATGGTCTTGATCGGCGAGTCGGCGTTGACCAGGATGTGCCACTGGAGCTTGTGGATCGGGGCCAGGGCGCGGATCTCCCGGCCCTTGGTGGCGAAGAACTCCTGGTGGCTGATGGCCTGGCGGGCCGTGTCGTGGGCCACGATGCCCATGTCCCCGAACCCGGCGTACATCCGCTTGGCGTTGTCGATGTAGCCGGAGGTGGCCTCTAATGTCAGGCGGATGTCCTTGTCGATCTTGGGCACCACCGCGGCCACGCCGGTGGTGTACTGGAAGCCGACCCCGCCCACCACCGAGGACATGACCACCAGGTCCTTCTCGGTAAAGGCCCCCGCCGCCGGCGGACCGGCCAGACCCAGCAACACGATCGAGACGATCACCAACCAGGACCCCAATCCCTTAAATGACCTCATTTGCTCCTCCCTTCCCTGAAATCATGGTTTCCGAACCCCGATGTTTCGCGAGCTTGAGTTGGCTGCAGGGGCAAGGCCCGGGGCGCGAGGCCCTGGTCCGCCTGGAGCGGGTGTCCCATAAGCCCGGCAGTCGCGGCCAATTCGGCTCTCCCCCATAATGAAGTCGGCCAAGAAATTCCCGCTCGGTGGAGGGGACCAACCACCGCCTCGCAGAAACGGCCCCTGGTCAGGGCGGCCGTTTTAATTTTTCCTCA
>Ga0068714_10006791_pt1 | contig 11456 bp, 2 predicted proteins | sample MTBNYHSulfiMetaG_FD_62988 | JGI IMG/M metagenome (GOLD analysis project Ga0068714, IMG submission 62988) | Enrichment culture microbial communities from rom New York Harbor, USA that are MTBE-degrading - MTBE-NYH (New York Harbor Sulfidogenic)... | ecosystem: Environmental > Aquatic > Marine >... | reverse complement strand
CCGGGGGAGGGCGTGTTTCCGAAGGGCCTCGAAAACGAATGTAGCTTTCCCATTTTGAACGACTTGGAGCTTATTTCCCCGCCAAAAAAAGACTTGACACTCTTTGGGCAAAGTGACTATACTTTTTGGATTGATTGTGAGCCATATTTTGGGGGTTATAACCTGTCTTTTTGATTGGAATTAGCGTGTCTTCGTTGCGAACAAGTTATTCACAATTTATCCACAGCGGCTGAATTTTTCAGAAGGGAAGACTTGAGTCCAATGAATCGGATGGATTACTCGCGGGGGAAGCAGTCGGTATCCTGTTGGATCCTCTTGGGAGCTTTGATCTTAGGCCTGTCGCCGGCGGTCTGGTCCGGCTACACGGGCGCCGGGGTAGATACCCTGATCGCTCCGGCACAGGCGATTCTTCCGGGGAGTTTCTGGACGCCGATCTGTGTGATTCTGATTGACGATCACGCCGGTTGCGATGACGACTGTCCCCCGGTGAATTTCATTTACCTCGATGTGGATTTTCTCCAACCGCCGGTTCCGGCCGGGACTCCGCCGCTGCAACCAGGCGATATTGCGGCGGTGGCGCTGGCTTACGAACGCAGCCCAGCGGCGAACTTCAACAATGTGTACCAGCCGACCGGGGGGCTGTCGGACCCGATTATCTCCGTGACCACGCTGGATCCGGGTTCGTTGAGCGCCCGGCTTTATGTTCCCGATTGGCTGAATCCTTCTGCCGATGCCGAGGTCGACCCTCCCTACCAGACTCGCTACTGGCTGTTGGTGGCGACCGCGACCAAGATCCAGGACAGCGCCCAGTTTTATCCTTCGATTTTCGTCTTTGTGGACAATTATGCGCCCAACAGCGTGTCCAGCTTCACCTTCAGCGGAGCGAGCATGCATGTGGTGAACAACATCGGCGATCTGCGGCCGATCCGGGAAGGGGTCAATGGGTCAGGAATTCCGCTGATTCGTTTTGATCGGGCGGGGACGGGGGAGCAGCCATCGTACCCCGGGTTGTTTCCGGATGGGAGTATTGTCCACCCCGACCTGAGAGCCACTTTTTCCGCTGTGGATGGCCGGGTGCCCGAGGTGTGGACGGCGGGCAGCGCGCTGGAGCCGGTGCTCGGCCTGGAGCTCGGCGGGGGCTATGGACCGACGACCGATGCTCGGGTGGCCAACGTAAATGTCCGGCTACAAACTCTCTTTCTGGAGCTGATCAGTATCGGCCGTCGAGCCGAGCTGCTCTCGGACGGTCTTGATAACGACGGGGACCAGCTCTATCTGGCGGACAACAACCTGGACGATGATTTTGACGGCGTGATCGATAACCTCTCCGAGGGCATTGACGAGGAGAGCATTTTCAACGAGCAGTTCGAAAACCGCAACGACGACCGGGACTACTACCTGGATCACGGCGGGCCGGACGGGGTCTGGGGTCCCAACCCCGCTTACTTCGGCATCGATGACGACCCGGGGGTTCTCGGTTTTTACGACATTGGCATTGACCTGGTGTATAACGATGTGGGAGCGATCCGAGAGCAGTTAGATGCTTACGACACGCTGGCGGGAGATGATCGGATCTTTGCCGCTTCCGATGAGCGGGCGCAATTCACCCAGATCCGGCTCTATAACGATGATCATGATTACTCATTCGACGACGCTGGCAACCAGGGCATCAACTTCCCGGCGCTCCAGTATCCGGTTGGTTTCGAGGAGCGTTATGACTACGGCATCGATCCCATCATTCTCGATGACGGCAACTATCCGGGGGAGTACGACTCACAGGATACGGTCCTGTACGAAGGTTACAGCGGGAGCCAGAACCTGTTTCGCGGCGACCGGATCAGCAACGACGATGGGGACTACTACATGATTGACGGCCCCTCGGGCGTGGTGGACGGACTCGCCACGGGCCGCAGTTGGAAAGAGGCCGGCTGGCTCAGCAATCGCAACATTCAAGGCCCGAACGGCTTCCTGCCCTACTACGATGAAATCTATATTGACAATCCCTTGAACTTTTACGCCGAGGGAATTCATTTCCGGTTTCAACTCGATAGCAGCGATACGCTCGTATACGCCGGCACGAACGCCTGGCCGACCACCTTTCCGGCCTTCTATCCGGACAATGACGTGCGGCTTTACAATGACGATGGAGACTCCTGGGTGGACGGTGGCGAAGGCGGCGAGGAAGACGTTTATGACTTGGGGGTCGACATCGTCATCTTCGACAGCAATGGCAACGGAGTCTTCGACCTCGGGGAAGCACTGGCGGAGGACGGCGACTGGAACGAGAATGGCCGCTTCGACTTCGGCTTCGACTATGTCTATCACGAAGGCGCGACCGAGGGACTCGACACGCCTTATTTGGAGCCGTTTTCGGTGCCCGCAGATCCGACCGTGTTCTCCAGCACGGCCAACTACATGATCGGCTATGCCTTTGCGCGGGATCCCTTTACGCCTCCCGTGTTGTGGACGCCGGACGATATCGCGGGGATTTCGGCTCTGTACGTGCCGGGCGGCAGGAATATGTACGAGGCGGCCCATGCCTATTTGACTCAGCAGTTTGAGTTGGGCCTTCTGCCGGAGGATCCGATCTACATTGTGTTCGTGGCGGACGATCCCGACGATGGCAACACGGAATTTGTACCCGATTTTGATCCGGCCAACTGGGCGGCCAGCGGGGATGAGATCATTTACGACAACCGGTTTCTGGGTAATCCGACGGTCACGGCCTCAGGCCGGGTGCCCTGGTTCGAGCCGGATGATTTGTACGACGATGAAGATGAAAATGGAGTTTACACATTCGGGGACGTGATTCTGTATCGCGGGGGAAGCCTGGATGACGACACCGGGATTATCACGCCGATTCTGGACGCCGACCCCCCGGAGGATGGGACCGTTCTTGTGGCTCTTGTGGATGAGGAACCGCGCGACGGGAACGCGCCGGATGGAGCGGACGGCAGAGACAACGATGGCGACGGGGAGGATAATGACGACAACCCGTACAACTTTGCCATAGCGGACGGCATTGACAATGATGGCGACAGCGTGGACACCGATGGGGATGGGTATGTTGACGGGCTGGAGGTGCTGTTCAACACAAATCCCTACGACCCGTTGGATGTGCCGCCGACGGATCCGGTGCCGCCCTGGGTTTTTGTGGACGAAGGCATTGATGAAGATACGAACTTTACGCCGTTCGGCTTGGGCTGGGACGTGGAAGCGGGCAACCCGACCGGGGCGCTGATTGACGAAGACGGCATCCTGCTTGACGCCAACGGGGAGCCGATTCTGAACCCTGATGGCGACCCGATTCCCGCGCCGGACGGGCGCGACAGCGACGGCGATGGTCAGATTGACGAGGACCTGCCGAACTTTGTGATTTCCGCCGAGGAGATTCCCCTGTTTGCCCGCATTGATGAGGAGCGTCAAGACGGCCTCGACAACGATCTGGACGGCTTCGTGGATGAGGACATTGATTATGTTCCCATGGAGCCTCTGGTGGATGAGGAGATTCTGGACTATTTCGTGGACGAGCCGGGCGGGGAGCTGACGACGGGGTACTTTGATTTTGTCAAGTCCACTCACCGGGGCGCGCCGCTGGAAATGGGCACCCAGGGGATGTTCGGCCCGAGGTTTGATCCCTTCTATCCATCGCCGAGCCTGATCCTGCTGGGCGCTCTGGAGTTTCACCTGTCGGCCGAAGGGGATATGCCGCTGGATGAGTACTATGTGGATTTCAACGCCAACGGGGTCTACGACGAGGCGCGTCTGGATGCGCAGAGTCACAGCTATACGCAGGACGAATGTCTCTTCCCGGGCTTTGACGGCATCGTCACGTTGCAGCAAGGCGATTTGTACAGCCAGCGGGCCATTCCGGTGGATAACGATGGGGATGGCGAAGACGACGACGGGAATCTGCTGACGCCGCCCCGGCCCGACGGAATTGATAACGACGGCGATTCCCTGGACCCGGACGACGATGGGTACACCACAGGGCATGAGCTGTGGGCCGGAACGTATCACGGGGATCCGAACTTCCCCAATGCTTTTCCGCCGGGAGCGGAAGGGGAGCTGGCGGTGGCGCGGGCCAGCGCGCCGACGTATGAGGATCCGCTGCCGGACTGGCTGTGGATTGACGAGGGCTTCAACGAGGACTGCGGCGATTCGGCTTTTACCTTTGAAGATTACGAGGGCAGCGGGTCGGACTACTCGGTTCATGGGTTCCAGGTGTACGCCGACGACGGCGACGGCTGGTTTAACCCGGCGACCGACACCCTGATCTCCCGCGGTTTCAGCGAAGTAATCTTCCAGTCGAATCACTTAGGCTATGAAGGCTACACGGGCTCCCCGATTGCCGGCTTTGACACCAAGGCCGATTTCCCCCACCTGGCGGTGCAAATCTCCATCCCCAATCAGGGGGAAGATCCCGGCGTGGGTAATCTCCTGGAAAAAGTGGACGACAACCAGTTTGACTACTTCGTGATCATGTGCACCGATGACGACGACAACGACGCGGGTCCGACCTCTTCGACCGTCAAGGGGTTGTCCTTCGGCGATGACTGGACGATCAAGCTGGGCAAGTACAACTTCGGCCTGTCGAGTCAGACATTCGCCTATTCTCCCAATATGTTTCCCCAGCAGATGATTGTGCAGAATCCGATGGTGGCGGGCCGGCCGAACAACTATGAAAGAATAAAGGCCAATTACGGCCGGCTGTATATGAACGACATCATCGGCTTCATCCCCTACGGCACTTACTTGGTTGGTCGTAATGACTATCGTCTGATGGAGGAACCGGGCGGCCCGCTGTTCGGCTACCCGTTCGTGGACGCGACCAGTTCCTATCTGCCGCTGCTCGGCGTCAATATCGCCGGGGCGGTCAATGATAACCCGGTGCAGGATGTCTCGGGCGGCCAGACGGGCGAGGAGCGCCTGGTCAGCATCCGGGTCAATTTCATCAACGTGGACCTGGAGGGCGACGGGGTCTTCGAGCCGACCGACTTGATGCCTTTGGCGGAGGACTTCGGCAGCGGTGTGGCCCTGTTTGTAGATAGCGCCGAGCAGGGAGCGCGGGGGGTCTTTGATTATGACATCTTCAACGACCAGCCGGTGGACTCGATTGTCCCGATCAGCAATCCGGTCTGGGGGCACATCGAGGATCCGGCCGACCCGATTGTGCAGGCGGGGGGCAACTACGTGGTCCTGCGGCCGACGGGCGGCCTGCCGCTTCCGAGCCAGGATCAAACGCCGGACGCCACCGGGTATGATTTCTTTGTCGCGATTCGAACCAGCGAGTCCATTGACTATCACGACACCTTGCGCATGTTTGTCCGGGACGGCGACATCCAATTTCAGAATTCCCGCAGCGTGGTGAATACCCACCGCAAGGTGGACCCGGTGGCGGCCAACGTGCCGACCTTCTTGAGCGATCTGGTGGAAGTCGATCCTCAGACCGGGACGGCGAACATCGGGGCCAACAGTCCCCCGACGGCGGTCGTGGGCCTGGATATGCACGATTCCAACCGAACCTTCAAGGGCCAGCCCTCGAAGCTGCGTTCGGTGCGGGTGTTTTTTGATAACGTGGCCGACGGCACCGGGCCGCTCGATGGGGCTTTCACACCACAGGACCTGCTGCGGGTCAATTGGGGCCCCGGCTATACGATGCGGCAGTGGTCGCTGTTCGACCCGGCCACCGGGAGGATTTTCCCGTACGGCGATCCGCAGGCGCCTTCAAGCTGCCGGATTGTGTCCAACAACGGGGTGGCGCTCTATCGAGACGCTCCGGACAGCGACACTATCGGCGCTTTTGACGATCCCATGGACCCCAGCGTGATTTCTCCGGACACGCCGGTGCTGCTCTCCGGGCTGGAGGATTGGGACTTCCTTGGCGGGTTTGCCTACAATGTGAATCTGCTGCTGGATCCGCCGCCGCAGGATCCGTATTACGAGGAAGGCGATGAGGATACCAGCCCGGTGGATCCGAACGATCCCAATCCGTACGAGCCGTTGCCCGATTCGACCGACGGCGTCTTTGAAGGGGATGACTTCTTTGTGGTGATCCGCACGAGCAGTGCCATTTCCTTCGGTGACAATTTCCAGGTCGGGGTTCGGGTCGAGGTCGGTAATAATCTCGGCGGGGTTGCGCCGATCACATTCTATCCACCTTTGAGCAACTCGTTCCGGCATCCCCGACCGCAGACATGGCCGTACTATGAGGCAATCTCGTCGGAATCGTTGACGACCCGGGTGCTGCGGGTTCCGATTGTTTCGATCACGAGCTACAAGGATATGGTCGGCCCGCAGAATCGGCAGGACTCCAGCAGCGAGCCTTTCCCGGTGTTCGGCATCAACGTTTATGGGGGGCCGGATTGCACCGAGACGCTGACGGCGGTGCGAGTCGAGCTACGCAATATTGATGGGCTGGAGATTGACGAGTTGAACCCGCTCAGCGCGGACGAGACGAGTGGCCTGGCGCTGTACACCGACAATCCGACGGCGGGCATTCAAGGCGTCTTCGATCCGGCGGACATCTTTGTGCCGATTGTGGGGCCGGTGTTCACCCTGAACTACTTTGCGGATCATCCGGGAGTGGATGGGATCTACGGCACCTACGATGATCCTGGCCTGCCCGGCATTTTTGACGAGGGCGTTGACGAAGTCTTCCTGGACACCGGCGTGACGCCGGGGTTGGTGGATCTCTATGATACGGTCATTGACGACGGGGCCAACGACGTCCAGGACGTTTTGGCTTGGAGCGGGGCGACGCTGTACCCGCTGACCGACCAGACGGGAGTCGAGTCCCAGTATTCGGTGTTCCTCCGCCCGGCGGTTGCGTTGAGCATTCCGCTGAATGATCTCGGCGTGGATCAGGGGCCGGACTACTTCGTGGTGGCCCGAACCAGCCCGCTGATTGATTACCAGGATAGTTATCACTTCCGCCTGTCGCGGGACGGTCTGTATTTCACCTCGGGCCGCTCCTTCGCCAGCGCGGACGTGGCCAGCCTGCCGGTGACGACGAACGTGCCGACCTACCTGCAAGACACTTCTGCGGGGACCTTTGCCAGCGTCAACGATCGGCTGGCTGTGATCGCGATTCACGCCGTCAACGAACGGCCGCAGCCGGTGACGCTGGGCAACCTGATCCTGCGCTTCGGCAGTGTGGACAATAACAACTTCACCTTTACCGATTTGGCCCCCTTGCGCACTCACCTGGAGGACGGCCGCCTGACCAGCGGGATTTCGGTCTGGCGCAACACCAACGGCAACGACTTCTTCGATTATCCTCCCGAGTCGGGAGGCGACGGGGATACCTTCATCCCCTTGGCGGGAGTGCCCTCCTTTGTGGGGGATGGGGCGGATCCCTATTCGCGTTTCCGGGTCAACCTGGCCTTGGATCCGAGCAGCCCGGACGTTTTGCTGCGCCGGGAAGGATTGGTGGAAGAAGGGCCGCCGGATTTCTTTGTGGTGCTCAAGGCGAGCAATTCGGCTGCGGGCAACGAGCGCTTCTTCGTAGAGATCTTGCCCGGGGATGTCAACTATGGCCTGGGGGCGAAGGACTCGGGTAAGCAGTTGCGGACCCAGACGATTTCCCTGGCGGTCAACCCGCCGCCGTTCTTTGAGTTTCTGGAGCCGGCCTGGGGCGCGCCGCTGGAAGAAGTGCGCCAGTCGGTTTACCAGATCAAGTGGACTGATATGGATGTGAACGATAATGCCGAGATCCGGCTGTTCTACTTTGTGGACGACGGGCCGCCCTATCCGGGCGAAGCGGAGTTGTTCCCGGTGACGGATCCGAACTTCCCGCTCTATGAGGATCCGGACGGCCCCGGGGATCGGTACGACTGGGATGTGGGCAACGTCCCGGCGGAGACCCCGCTGCGGATTCTGGCGCGAGTGGATGATGGGGCCAACGACGTCCTCGAGAAGGTCTCCGGCAGCGTGATTATTTTCAGCGAGCCGGCGGGGATCCAGATGATTCGCCCGGCGACGGCCGAGGTGGCTACCCGCGACACGTTCACCGTGGAATGGCGGGATGATGACCCGGACAGCAACGCGCTGATCGACCTTTATCTCGACGTGCAGAATACGATCCGGGCGGCCAGTTCGCCGACTTCGGTGAACTTCGCCACAGGAATCCCGGAAGATCCGGATGGCCCCGGGGATACCTATGAGGTTCCGGTTGCGGAGATGCTGGAACAAGGGCTGATCCAGACCGAGCAGGCGTATTATGTGTGGGGAAGAATTTCCGACAATGTGCCCCACGGCGAGGCGGGAGTCATTCTCGAAGAATGGTCGGTCAGCCCGGGAACACTCACTCCGGTGCGGGTGCCGACCCTTCGCATTACGCGGCCGGTGATCCTGGAACTGGTGCAAGAGGAAGCGTATATCGAGTGGATCGAAAACATTCCGGTGGGCGATGACGCGCGGATTGATCTGTTCTGGGTCACGGACACTTTCGGCGCGCCGCTGGACACGCAGATTGACAACGGCCTGGAGGGGCTGGGCGTTGACCCGGACGATCCCGCCCTGGAGGGTTCTATCGGGCGGATTGTCTCGGCGTCTTCGTCGGTTCTCCAAGGGGCTTACGTGTGGTATGTGCTCAACGCCGAAAGGACGGGTCTTGCGGAGGGCCTGCCGGCGGACCAGCCGGTGACCATCTACGCTGAAATCACGGACGAGCGGGGTGAGAAGACCGGCACGTTCAGCCTGGGGCAGTTTGCGTTTGAGAGGCCGAAGGCGGAGTGGCCGGCCGCGCTGCGTTCCCCCGTGCAAGCCTCGCCGGTGGTGGCGGACGTTGCCGGCGGCAGCACGCAGGAGATCATCGTTGTGGCGAGCAACTCGGATCTGAGCCTCTTCAATGCGATCGGCGGCCGCCTGGCGGGGCCGATCGCCTTGGGTAGCAGCGGGCCGGGGGGCGTGCCGACGGTGGAATCCTCACCCGCTCTGATTGATCTCGATGCCGAGGACGGGCAAAAGGAATTGCTCGTCGCGGTGACCGAATATGATGAACAGGATCGCCTGGTCGGGGCGTTGTACCTGGTGCCCCTGGGAGGAGTCGGCCCCGGAGTGGTGCGGACCGAAGCGATCCAGCGCTTTGCGTTGTTCGAGCCGATCGTCGCGTCGCTGGCGAATGCGGTCGTGTCCACCCCGGCGGTGGCCGACGTTGATGGCGACGGCCTGCCGGAAGCGGTGATCGGAACCGGCCAGGGCGAGCTGGTGGCCATCAACCTGCTTCCCGGCCTGAGTGAGCAGTGGCGCGTGCCCATTAACGACGCCATTCAGTCTTCGCCGGCGGTGGGCAACGTGGATGGAGATGCCGGCCTGGAGATTGTCATCTACACCGATAGCGGCAACCTCTATGTGCTGAAAAGTCCCGCCGAGGGACAGGGCGCTCCGGAGGTGCCGCAGCCGCTGCCCTTGGGCACGTATCCCGGCATTTATGCCGTGGCGGCCTTCAGCCCCGCGCTGGGCGACGTGGACGGCGACGGGATTAGCGAAATCGTGATCGGAACGCCGAGCCTGCCGGGTGAACGCGGGTACCTGTACATTATCGATGGGGAAGCGTGGCAGAGTGCCTCCAGCCCGGTGGAGCTGGGCGAGGCCTCGGCGGCCTTCACGGTTGCCGGGCAGATTACGACCGCCCCGGCGCTGGCGGACGTCAACGGCAATGGAAGGCCGGACATTGTGCTGCTGTCCCGGGCGCAGACAGTGCCCGGGATGGTCTACGCCTTCAGTGTCGAGCCGGTGGGTCGAAGTCTGGATCTCATTTTTGAGCAAGCCCTCACCGAGGTGCCCTTCAACGCGGCTCCGGCGTCCTCGCCGGTGATTGGGGATTACAATCCGGCCCGGAATCTTTTCTTCGGGCTGAGCAACGGCCGGCTGGCGTCCTTCTACTGGGACGCGGCCGAGCAGCAAGTCAAGCGGACGGAGCAGATCGCCTCGCTTGCCCTGCTGGGCAGCAACATGCCGGCCCCGCCGGTGGTGTCGGACCTGGATCACAATGGGCGTCGCGATGTGGTCTATGTATCGAACACCTCGACCGGGGGTTTTCTGCACCGGGTGGAGAGTGTGCGCTCGGTGGTGCCGGACGCGCCGCTGGAGTGGCCGACGTTCAAGCACGACAACGCCCGCACGGGAGACATCGCTTCCCCGCTGGGCATGAAAGCGCGCGGCGACCTCAACCAGGACGGCCGCATTGACTTCAGGGACTTGTTCCTGATGACGCAGTACTGGCTGAAGTTTCAACAGGATGCGCCCCCGAAAGGGGACGGCCTGAGCGACTTGGATGCCAATGCGCAGACCGACGCGACGGACTTGATTCTGTTCATGCGGTATTGGCACGAGTAAGGATAGGAATAGAAGGAGGGCACCCGCGCCGGGGGCGGTCGGGTTTTCCTCATGGGCAAGGATGCCCATGCCACCTCGTCTGGTGGCTACGGTGCCAGACTGGAGAAAGGCGTAGGGAATGATGCGAAGGAAAACGATAGGAATGCTGATCGCCTTGGGGCTGTTGGCCTGGGGTGGTGCTTGGGCGACCACCATGATTCGCTTGGAGGAGAAGGACCTCTGGCACGTGGCGGACACCATTGTCATCGGCCGGGTACCGCTTCCGCCCAAGCCGATCGCGCAGCCCGGGGCAAAGGCGATTTTCAGCAAGGTCACGATTCTGGTTGATGAATACGTGGCGGCGAAGCCGATGCAGCAGGAAATCGGCCAAATCGAGCTCGTTCTGCCGGGGGGGACCTCCGCCGGTCGAACGACGGTGGTTCCCGGGATGCCTTCCTTTCGCCAGGACGAGCGCGTTCTGCTTTTCCTGAGGCGCGACCCGAGAACGGATCGCTTCAACCTGGTCGGCCTGTCCCAAGGGAAGTTCGAGATTCGACAGGAAGAGGGCACGGGGCGCGAGTACCTCGTTCCCAGCAGCGCGCAGGTGGACTTGCTGCCGGTGCTGAGCGCCGCCGGGCGGCCCGACGACTCGCCGGCGGTTTCGCAGGCCACGAAGCCGACAGCGGCTTCCCCGCAGGAAGCGTCCAAGGGGGCTCCGGTGCGGCGTTATCTGGATGACGTGGTACGCCAGATTAAGGCTTATAAACGGCTGAAAGGCGACCTGGATCCGTAGCAGGGGATGCAGGGGAAGGATGGGATGGCGGCACCCGGCCGTTTGCGTGGACCGCTCGAAGAGCAGCGATTTCTTGGAGGACAATGAGGATGACTCGCACGATGAGACGATGGGGGCTCTGGATGATTCCAGCGCTGGTGCTGGCCGTCGGGGCACAAGCCTATGTGCCGTATTATACGGCCGCCTGGACGGAGGTGAAATGGTCCTCGTATAACATCCCGGTCCCTTACTTTATCAACGATAGCGGGACAGATGATATCCCCGGCACGCTGGAGTTCGACGTGATCCGGCAATCCTTTGCGACCTGGGAGAATGTGGCCACGTCGACCATCGCGTTTTCGGA
>Ga0068714_10006790_pt1 | contig 11457 bp, 11 predicted proteins | sample MTBNYHSulfiMetaG_FD_62988 | JGI IMG/M metagenome (GOLD analysis project Ga0068714, IMG submission 62988) | Enrichment culture microbial communities from rom New York Harbor, USA that are MTBE-degrading - MTBE-NYH (New York Harbor Sulfidogenic)... | ecosystem: Environmental > Aquatic > Marine >... | reverse complement strand
ATTACCATTATTGTACCCAGAGAATTAGCCATGGTCATTCGCAGTATCAAAGTGGAGGATCAACAAAATGGATGATAATACGATTATCTGTCGCTGTGAAGACGTAACCTGGGGAGAAATCAGAAAACAGCTGGACAAAGGGTATACCACCCTGGATGAAATCAAGCGAATTACCAGGGCTGGAATGGGCCGCTGTCAGGGCAAGACCTGCCAGAGAATTCTGTTACATGCCATTGCCAGATATCTTAACAAAAAGGTAGAAGAAATTCCTCTTTCTACCTTCCGTCCACCCACCAAACCCATTCCGTTGGGAACACTGGCAGGTGAGAATGATGAATAAGCAAGCAGATATTGTTATTATCGGCGGAGGAGTACAGGGATGCAGTATTGCTTACAACCTGGCGAAAAGAGGTCAAAAAAATATAATTGTATTGGAAAAAAATACCTGTGCCAATGGTTCATCAGGACGGTGTGGAGCAGGCTTTCGCCAACAGTTTGGAACAGAAATGAATTGCATTCTGGCCAGGGAAAGTGTTAGAATATTACAACAATTAAGTGAAGAGCTGGATTATGATATTGAGTTTAACCAAAAAGGTTACCTTATTTTAGCTTATACGGAAAAAGAACTGGCACAGTTTAAGAAAAATGTTCGGTTACAACAGAGTTTGGGCATTGCTTCTCGACTGCTTACACCGAAAGAAGCCAAAGAGATAGTTCCTCCGTTAAATATAAAAGGTGTCCTTACAGCAAGTTATTGCCCTACCGATGGCAATGTGAACCCTCTTTTAACCACATTTGCTTATGCTGAAGCTGCCCAGAGGCTTGGGGTCAAAATATACCGATTTACGGAAGCACAAAAGATTGAATCTAATCATAATCAAGTTACTGCAGTTTTAACCAACCGAGGGCGCATACTAACTCCAAAAGTAGTTAATGCGGCAGGAGGGTTTGCTAAGGAAGTAGGAGAAATTGCCGGAGTTGAGATACCCGTTTATTCCCAAAGGCATCAAATATTAGTGACAGAGCCGACAACAATACTATGGGAATCCATGTTAATGTCTTTTTCCAGGAATTTCTATTTTCAACAGCTTTCACATGGCAGTATTGTTGGTGGTTACGGGGATCCTGAAAATGAAATTATAGGACATGATCTCGGTTCAAGCTGGGAATTTATCACCACCATGGCAAAAAAAATGACTGCATTGATTCCGGAAGTTAAACATGTCCGGGTGGTTAGACAATGGTCAGGTTCCTATAATATGAGTCCTGATTCTCAGCCTATTTTAGGAGAACATCCTCAATTGAACGGCTACTACATGTCGGTTGGCTTCAGCGGGCATGGCTTTATGCTTGCTCCCATATCGGGAAAGATGCTGGCTGCAACTATCCTGGAGGAAGAAACAGACCTGCCCATAGAAAAGCTGGATATTGGACGTTTCGAGAGAGGAGAATTGATTTTAGAACCATCTGTAGTTTAGTTTTATTGCGTGATCCTGTTATTGTAATTAGTAATACTGTAAACTGAATATCTGATGAATTATAAAGGGGGTGGATATTTATAGAGTAGAATGAATCAATAATAAAATGTTAATTTTATGAATTATTTTAAGGAGGAAAACATGAAACGAATTAAGAACATTTTTATTGTACTGGTTATTGTTACTTTATGCCTTTCTGTCAATGCATTAGCTCAGAAAGATCCTGTAGTAATCGGTTTACAGGGTCCATTAACCGGGTCAGCAGCAGTTGAAGGAGAAATGGCAAAACAATGTGTGGAAACAGCTGCCCTGATGATTAATGAAAAAGGTGGAATTCTGGACGGAAGAATGATCGAGATTGAATTAGTGGATGATGCTGCCCAACCGAGAGCTGGTGCTCTTGCGGCAATGAAGCTGGTATCCATGAGAGAAGTAGTTGCTAGTATTGCAACTTACGGTTCTTCAGTGACACAGCCTGCTTCGGATATATACGAAAAATTTAACAAAGTCAATATTGCTTATGGTGCGACAGTTACAGGATTATCCGAAAGAGGTTTAAATTATTTCTTCCGTACCTGTGGCAGAACTGATACACAGGGTATATTTTTCGCAGAGGAAGTTGTGCCATATTTTGGTGCATCTAGAGTTGCCATTTTACACGACAATACTTCTTTTGCCCTTGGTTTAGCGGAAGAAGCCAGAAAAGCTCTCCTGGATGCCGGAGAAGCCGAATTGGTATATTTTGATGCTATTACTCCCGGTGAATCCGATTACACTGTTCCGTTAACTAGGTTGCGTGAAACAAATCCCGAAGTTTTTTACTTTACCGGTTATTTTTCTGAAGCAGGTTTGATTATTCGGCAGGCAAGGGAAATCGGCATCGATGCTGTCTTTGTCGGAGGAGATGCTGCAATTAATGAAGATTTTATAAGAATAGCTGGCTTGGAATATGCTGCCGGATGTTATATGACCCAGGAAGCATTAATCCAATATTTCACTAATCCCGAAGCCATGGAATTTAAAGAAAAATACCAGGCAACTTATGGCACTTTGCCTTCCAGCCCCTGGTCTGTTTATGCTGGGGATGCCTTGATGGTGCTGGCGGAAGCTATTGATAAAACCGGATCAACCGATTCGGATGTGCTGGTTGATTATCTAAAGAATGAAATGGAAGAATTTCCCAGTATAACCGGACCCATTGGGTTTGATGAAAAAGGAGACCGGGTGGGAACCGGAATTAATCTGTATGTGGTTAATGATGATGGAAGTTATTCCATAGTGGAAAGATAATTAAGAAAATTACTGATTGTTGAGGTAGAGGTTAATGAAATTAGTTATTGAACAACTTCTAAACGGATTAACCATCGGGTCTTTTTATGCACTGATTGCCCTGGGATATTCAATGGTATACGGTGTAATGAAATTAATTAATTTTGCTCACGGGGATTTATTTGCACTGGGATCCTATCTTGGATATACCTTGTTGGTTATGGGAACAGCCTATGTAACCTCTACCTTGGGTATATGGGGTGGAATGATTGCGGCTATATTAGTAGCCGCAATCGGTACAGGTGTCATGGGTCTTCTTGTTGAGCGAATAGCCTATCGCCCGATATATCCGACAGGACGGTTGCCGGCAGTTGTTTCTGCACTGGGTGTTTCTATTTTTTTACAGAATGCCATAATGGTTGTCTGGGGTGCACGTCCGCAGGCTTATACTTCTGATGTTATTCCAAGCTATATGTTAAATATTGGTGGATTGCGAATTACTGTTTTACAGATTCTTATTTTGCTGCTGTCTTTTCTGCTAATGGGGGTATTGTATTACATTGTTCAGAAGACTACCTTTGGTGCAGCGATCAGGGCTTCGGCATTAGATAGGGAAACAGCCGCTTTGATGGGGATAAACATTAATTTAATTATCTTTTTTATTTTTGCACTTGGTCCCGCCCTGGGGGGAACTGCCGGTGTGATGGTGGGAATTTATTATCGAAGAATTAGCTTTATCATGGGTTGGAATTATGGGTTAAAGGCATTTACGGCAACTATTTTAGGCGGAATTGGTAATATTCCAGGAGCGATGATTGGCGGATTGATATTGGGAGTCTTAGAAATGCTTGGTTCAACCTATATTTCAACTCCCTATAAAGATGTTTTTGTTTTTCTGGTATTGATACTTGTATTGATTTTCAGACCAAGGGGAATTCTTGGTGAAAAAGTTGCAGAAAAGGTGTAGTGGAAGATGAATACAAATAATAAAACCGGTCAAAGTACCGGTATTAAGATAAAAAATAATTGGTTTGCCATTGTGGTATCCTTGTTATTCCTATTGTTTCCTCTGGTAATTAAAAATAATTATTTCATTGATGTTGCATTTTTCTTTGGTATTTATACTTTATTGGGATTAAGTCTGAATATTGTTCTGGGAGAAGTCGGCTTATTTGATTTGGGACACATGGGGTTTGCCGCCATCGGTGCCTATACAACAGCAATTTTAAATACCAGTTTTGGTATTCCAATATTTGTTTTGTTACCAATCAGTGCCATTGCTGCAGCTATTTTTGCCTATTTGGTCACCTCGCCTATTATACATCTTCGGGGGGATTATTTATGTATTGTTACTATCGGTATGGGTGAAATCGTTCGATTGACACTGATTAATAATCCCTTTGGAATTACCGGTGGACCGAACGGTGTTTTTGGTATTGATTTCCCATCCATCGGGAATTTGCTGATTATTGATAATTCAGTCAAATTCTATTATTTTATCTGGGTTGCAGTCGGCCTGACTGTATTAGCATTGATTCACTTACAGGATTCTAGAATTGGCAGAGCCTGGAACTGTATCAGGGAAGACATCATTGCAGCAGAGGCATCCGGAATTGATGTCCGGTATTATAAATTACTGGCTTTTGTGTTAGGTGCCGCATTAGCAGGTGTTGCGGGCAGTATTTATGCCAGCAAGCTTATGATTGTCTCCCCGGAAAGTTTTTCCTTTATGGAATCATGTATGTTATTCTGCATTGTCTTGATAGGCGGTATGGGGTCTATCCCCGGTATACTTATTGGTGCTGCTGCAATTTCACTTTTTCCGGAAATATTTCAGACCTTTGCCCAATACCGTATGTTAATCTTTGGTGCAGCATTAGTATTAATGATGATGTTTCGACCCGGTGGTGTTTGGCCAAGACAGAGAGGGAAAATTCAGACCGAATCAATTTTAGTAAAGACAGGAAAGAGTGAAATATAATGGAAAAAGAAGTTCAGGAATTAAAAGAAACCATGGTAAGCGACACTGAAATTGTGCTGGAAACCGATAATTTAACCAAACGGTTTGGCGGGCTTGTCGCTGTTAACCGGTTTGATTTAAAAGTTACCAAAGGTAAAATCAGCAGTATTATCGGACCTAATGGCGCCGGGAAGACAACAGTTTTCAATGTTATCACTGGTATTTACCAGCCCGATGACGGGCAATATTTTTTTAAAGGGGAAAAGATATCTGGGTTAAAGACACATCAGATACTTTCCAAAGGGATAGCACGAACCTTTCAAAATATTCGACTTTTTCAAAATATGACCTGTCTTGAAAATGTGATGTCAGGACAACATGCCCGGAGTCAATCGGGCCTCTGGCCTTCTATTTTTCGATTGCCGTCTCAGATTAAAGAGGAGCAAAAAATTCAGGAAATTGCGGAAAGAAGACTTGAGCAGGTTGGCTTAATTGCCTATAAGCATGAGCTGGCTAAAAATATTGCCTATGGAAATCAAAGAATGTTAGAGATTGCCCGGGCATTAGCAAGTAATCCCTATTTGCTGATACTTGATGAGCCAAGTAGTGGTCTTAATGACAAAGAATCTGAAGATTTAATGAATTTTCTTGATGAAATTATCAAAGAAGATTTAACCATTTTACTGATTGAACATGATATGAATGTGGTCATGGGAATTTCCGATTGGGTTACCGTCATGGATGAAGGTAAAAAGATTGCCGAGGGAAAACCCGAAGAAGTTTATAGTGATCCGATTGTTATTGAAGCATACCTGGGAAAAGAAGAAGAGGAGGAAATATAGTTCCGATGGAGACTTTATTAAAGATTAGCAATCTCCATATTTATTATGGATCAATTCAAGCCTTAAAAGGAATTTCCCTTGATGTCGCTAAGGGTGAAATTGTAAGTGTTCTGGGCGCAAACGGTGCCGGAAAAAGTACATTACTCAGAGCAATTTCCGGACTTGTTCCGGTTCGAACAGGTGAAATGCTATTCCTTGACACATCTCTCAAAAAAAGAGAAGCATACAGGATTGTCATAGATGGCATTTCCCATGTGCCCGAAGGAAGGCATGTTTTTGCTACCTTATCGGTAGAAGAAAATTTAAACCTGGGTGCTTTTAACCGCAGAGGTAATCAAAAACTTGTTTCAGAAAGAAAGGATCGTGCTTATGATCTGTTTCCAATTCTAAAGAGGAGGAAGAGTCAATTAGCCGGCACCTTGTCCGGCGGTGAGCAGCAGATGCTGGCTATTGGAAGAGGGTTAATGAGTGACCCACAGTTACTTCTTTTAGATGAACCTTCTTTAGGTCTTGCTCCGTTATTGGTGAAGCAGATTTTTAAAATTATTAAAGAAATCAATGAACAGGGAGTTGCCATCCTCCTTGTTGAGCAAAATGCCAGAAAAGCTTTGGCTATAGCTCATCGGGGATACGTATTAGAAACAGGGAATATAACCATCAGTGGTCTTTCTTCAGAACTGAAGGATAATAAAAAAGTACAGGAAGCCTACCTGGGTGGGGCAGCATTGAAAAAACATAAAAATCAAGTATCCTGATTTCTACTACAATTAAATAAATATTATAGAAAGTAAATGATTTTTAAAACCTTTGACCTGAATGCATTGAAAAATACCGATGCGATTTGATCATTGGTTTATTTATTTTTAAATTAATTGAAAAAAACGGTCTTTTTTGTTATATTATATGAAAGTTATTGTTTTTAGTAGCATTAGAATTTAAAATACTATTAAAAAACTAAAGGTACATTATATTATTTTAGAAAAGAGAGTCCATGAATCAAAAGCAAAATGAAGATAAAGAATTAATAGCCCTTTTTAATGGTGAGCTTGCTGAATTACGGGATAACTTGGTTAATATGTCAAAATTGGTCAGAAATTCCTTGGAACAGGCAATACAGTCACTGGTTAACAAGGACCAGCAACTGGCACAACAGGTGATTGACAATGATGAGAAGGTTGACCGTATGGAATTGGATATTGAGGAACAATGCCTACAATTGATTGCCTTAAAACACCCGGTATCCAAAAAGTTACGGGTTATCACCTGCGCAATGAAAGCAATTTCTGACCTGGAAAGAGTGGGCGACCGTGCCAGTAATATTGCCGGAGCCAGCCAGTATTTATCCTCCAAACCAATGGTAAAACCACTAATAGATATACCGAGGATGGCGGAAATAACACAAACTATGTTGCAGGACAGCCTGGATGCCTACCTTAGAGGAGATGTTAACTTAGCAAAATCCGCCTGGAAAAAAGATAAGCTGGTTGACCAATTAAATCAACAGATATTTCGGGAATTGCTTACTTTTATGTTGGAAGATCCTCACACCATCAGTCGTGCCATACATCTGATATTTATATCTGATAACTTGGAGAGGATTGGAGATCATGCCGGAAACTTAGCTGAAAGAGTGGTTTATATCGTAGATGGGGAAAGAATAAAACAGAAAATAGAACAAAATGATGAGGGATAGTCAATTAAATGTTTCTATTAATTAATATCATTAATATTGTGTTTAGAATATATAGCTATGTCATTTTAGCCAGAATATTTTTATCTTGGTTACCGGTTGATAGGTCAAGTCCTGTTGTAAGGTTTATTTATCAGATTACCGAACCAGTCCTGGCTCCTTTTCGGGTTATTTTACCGTTAGGTGGAATGGGAATTGATTTAGCCCCCATTATCGTGTTTTTTTTACTAAGTTTATTAAGAACATCTGTAATAAGATTGATTGTTAACTTGTATTATTAATTGATTACTGGAAAAGAGTTACTTTTAAAGAGCGAAAACAGGAAGTAAATATAAGGAGGACGATGGATGAAAATTACTCCAATGGATATCGAACAACAACAGTTTGGGAGATCATTTAGAGGATATAATGAGGAAGATGTTGATAATTTTTTAGACCGAATTGCCAAGGATTATGAAGATATACTCAATGAAAATGTCAAACTTAAAGAAGAGATTGAAAAACTTCAATCCAGATTGGGAGAGTATTCCAAAATGGATGAGACTTTAAGAAACGCCTTGGTAAATGCCCAGCAAAGCGCCTCAACTATTAAGGAAAACATACAAAGGGAAACCCAGTCCATGATTGATAATGCCAAAATTGAGGCTGAGCAGATAAAGCAACAGGCAAAACAGGAAATATACAATGTCAATAATGAGATTGAAGCACTCAAGAAAAGAAAATATCTTCTTCTGGAAAAACTAAAAAATACCCTAAAACTGCATATTCGAATGCTTGATGAGGAAATAGTGGAAGAACCGGAAGAAACAGGACCGGAATATATTCAGGATAAATCAATAGAAGATCTTAAGATGAAAATAGTTTCCAATGAAGAAAAAAATATGCAAGACATACCAGATATGCAAGAAAAAAATCAAGATGATTAATGATTGTAAGGACGGCAGAAAGTCGGTCGGACATGTTCTCTTTGACTTTCTTAAAAAAGAATGATAGTACTTTTAATTGAGAATTTGGTTAGTTAAAATAAAGAAATGAATAAGAGGAAGAGTAGGTAAGTAAAGGATTACTGAAGATCGCCTCTTGTATTTTTGGCTGAATAAAAGGAATTAAGTCAAGACGGTTGACCCGGTAGAACTGAAAATGAAAGAATGATTGTTCATATCTTTCATAAAGGTTATTATAGTTTTATTTATTTTCGGAATTTCTAAAAATCAGATACGTATTCAGGAGAGCCCCCTGATAATTTGATGTTACCTAAACTATAATGACGAAAAAAGGTGGTACCGCAGGAAGATTAAACCTCTTGCCCTTTGACCGGCAAGGGGTTTTGTTATTATATTATATAGTTTTGCAATCACAAGATAAGAGGAGAGTAAGTTATGGATTTTAAAACAACACTGAATTTACCAAAGACCGAATTTTCTATGAAAGCCAATTTACCAAAAGAAGAACCAAAGATGCTTGAATTTTGGCAAAATATTGCATTGGATAAGAAATTACTAACAAAATACCGGGACAGGGAAAAATTTATTTTGCATGACGGACCACCTTATGCCAATGGTAATATACATATCGGGACTGCCTATAATAAAATATTAAAAGATATTATACCAAAGTACAAATGGATGAAAGGTTTGAATTCCTACTATGTGCCCGGATGGGATACCCATGGTATGCCTATCGAGCATAAAGTGAGTAAAGATTTGAAAGTTACTCTTAATGACATTGATCCGGTCGCATTACGGGAAAAGTGTCAGGAATATGCCAAGAAATATATTGACATACAAAGAGAAGAGTTTAAAAGGTTAGGCGTTATTGCTGATTGGGGAAATCCGTATTTAACATTCTTACCGGAATATGAGGAAAAACAGATTGACGTTTTTGGTAAGATGTATCAACGTGGATACATCTATAAGGGATTGAAGCCGGTCTTATGGTGTGCTTCCTGTGAAACTGCATTAGCTGCTGCCGAGATTGAATATAGTGATGAGGAAAGCAATTCAATTTATGTAAAGTTCAAGGTTGTTGATGATTTGAGCTCAGTTTTTCCTGATGCAAAGCCCGGAGAAACATATGTCGTTATCTGGACAACAACCCCATGGACCATCCCAGGTAATTATGCCATTGCTTTTAATCCTGATTTCAAATATAGTCTGATAAAAACTGGTCAGGGATATTTAATCCTGGCCTCTGACCTGGTGGGAGAGGTAATGAAAAAAGTACAAATTGATTCATACCAGGTTCTGGACGAAAAATCAGGTCATCTTTTTGAAGGCATCAAATGCAGACATCCTTTATTAGAAAGAGATTCAGTTATTTTGCTGGGTAGGCATGTCACCCTGGAGGAAGGGACAGGATGTGTTCATACTGCGCCGGGACACGGACAGGAAGACTATGAAATTGGCATGAAATATCGCTTGCCGATTGTCTCGACTCTGGATAACAGGGGAAGATTAAATGAAAATGCCGGCCCCTTTAACGGTCTTGATTACCGGGAAGGGAATCAAGCCGTGATAGAGGCCTTGCGCAATAAAGGATATCTTTTAGGAGCAGGTAAAATAAAGCATTCCTATCCGCATTGTTGGCGCTGTAAGAAACCGGTTCTATTCAGGGCTACAGAGCAATGGTTTGTGTCTGTTGATAAGTTTAGAGATAAGGCAATTCAAGCTATCAATCAGGTAAAATGGATTCCCCGCTGGGGAAAAGAGAAAATCTACAGCATGGTGGAAGAAAGAACAGATTGGTGTATATCACGACAAAGGGTTTGGGGTGTTCCGATTCCTGCTTTCTATTGTAAATCATGTAAAGAAATTGTGATTACTCCTCAGACCATCGAAATTGTGAAAAAATTATTCAAAGAGAATGGTTCTAATGCCTGGTTTGTTATGAGTGCGGAAGAAATTTTACCAAAGGATTTCCAATGTCCTCATTGTCAGGGTACCGAATTTGAAAAAGAAACTGATATCATGGATGTATGGTTTGATTCCGGCTGCAGTCATGCGGCAGTATTAAAAAGTAGAAAAGATCTGCATTGGCCTTGTGAGTTATACCTGGAAGGAACCGATCAACATCGCGGATGGTTCCAGACTTCTCTGTTAACAGCGGTTGCCAGCTTTGATCAGGCTCCCTATAAGGCAGTTTTAACACACGGATTTATTGTTGATGAAGAGGGCAGAAAGATGTCCAAGTCCATCGGAAATGTGATTCCTCCCCAGGAAGTGATAGACCAGTATGGTGCAGATATCCTGAGATTATGGGTTGCCTCTTCCGATTACAAAAGGGATGTCAGGATATCAAGAAAAATATTAAAACAGCTGGTTGAAATCTACCGGAAGATAAGAAATACATCACGCTTTATTCTGGGTAATTTGTATGACTTTGATCCCGGTAAGAATCATGTATCTTATGATAAGCTGGAGGATATAGACCGGCTTATATTAAGCCAATTCCAGGATTTGATTAAAAGGACGACCGGGAATTATGAAAATTATGAATTTCATACCCTTTATCATGATATCCATAATTTTTGTACTCTTAACCTGAGTTCCTTTTATCTGGATATCATTAAAGACAGGCTTTATGTCTTCAATGCCGATTCCTTACCGAGAAGGGCAGCACAAACAGTTCTCTATAAAATAGTAAGTGAACTGACTTGCCTGATTGCTCCGGTGTTGAGCTTTACGGCAGAAGAAATATGGCAAAATCTGAATCAAATTGGCAATAATGAAGAGAGTATTTTTCTTTCACCCTGGCCACAGGTGGACCAGGAAATGGTTCAAGCGGAAATGGAAGAGAAATGGAGTCAACTCCTGGCAATCAGAAAAGACGTTTTAAAAGCACTGGAAATTTCCAGAAAGGATGGACAGATTGGTAACGCTCTACAGGCTCAGGTGGATATTTATACAGCAGATCAAAAAATTTATGATTATTTAAATCAATTTAAAGAAAAATTGGAAACAATCTTTATTGTTTCCAAGGTTGAGCTGCTTAATCATGATAAGGATATCCCTGATGAGAATATTTTTAAAGGAGAGGAAGTTTCCGAGCTTTCTATTGTTATAAAAAAGGCGCCAGGCCAGAAATGCGAAAGATGCTGGTGTTATTCCGAAACTGTAGGTCAGGATAGCAGGTATTCCACTATTTGTCATAAATGTGTTACGGTATTAGATGAAAATAGCCGGGAATGATTATGCCCGGCTATTTTCTTTCAACAATAAA
>Ga0068714_10006789_pt1 | contig 11459 bp, 11 predicted proteins | sample MTBNYHSulfiMetaG_FD_62988 | JGI IMG/M metagenome (GOLD analysis project Ga0068714, IMG submission 62988) | Enrichment culture microbial communities from rom New York Harbor, USA that are MTBE-degrading - MTBE-NYH (New York Harbor Sulfidogenic)... | ecosystem: Environmental > Aquatic > Marine >... | reverse complement strand
CAATAATACCCCTGATACCGCATGAACACTCACCGCACTACCTGTAAAACCGCGAGTATGTGCCTTCTCACCCAAAACCCGGGTTTTTCATGGCCGACTTTTCGAGTCACTAACGAATTTCGGCGTCGGCTGCAGCTCCTGGTTCGCAGTTCACAGTCGGTCATGCTCTTCGGTTTCGACATCAGGCACCTGCGATAACGCAGCGTCATATTTGGCACGTTCTCCGCGCTGAGCACGTGCTTGCAGATAGTCTTCAGTCAGAAGGGCGGCCATTTTCTCTGCCACTGCTGTCGCGACGAACTGGTTGATCGAGATTCCGTCTCGGGAGGCTAATTCTTTCAAACGTCTGTGCAATGAATCGGGGAGCCTTAGACTTAAGGTACTCATAATATGACTCCAATGCGTCTGAGGAATTCTGCCGGAGTCAACGGTCGTACCCGAAAACGTTCACATCCGGCGAAGTCTCGCAGGTTGTATGTAATGATAAATTGGCACCTTGCTTTTACGGCAAGCTCAAGGACCATATCGTTCCTCGGGTCCTTCAAATAAGGTCGCCAGAGGAAGAAGATCCCGTGATGTCGCGCTACCGCGCAATGGTAATCAAGAACATCCTTAATTGCAGGACGTGGAAGAACTATGCCTGACTCGGTGCGCAACAAAACCTCTTCATACTCCAGAACAAGTGGAATGGAGAGGTTAATGCCAAAATGCCCTGAGCTGACCAAGGAGAGAAGCATAAAGGATGCGCCTCGTCGGGAACGCAGGCCGACAACAAAAACATTCGTACCGATTACGATCTCAGGGCGCTTCATAATGGTATTGTATATAACACCAAAAGTGAAATCAATGGTGGAGTTACATCAAGACCTCCAACGACAGTGTGCGAACAACATTTCAGACCGGCTTTCAATCGGCAACCGCATTCAGCTGCTCAAGGCCTCTTCTTTGTCGGTATAATTTCCTTCAGATTCCAGGGAGTTGGAATTCTCAACATTTGTCCCTGTTTATCCCTGTACAGCAGGTGTCCTTTTTCTAGCCCGTAATGGAAAATATCCCTGGTCAGGATAACGTCATCTTTACAGTAATCGATCAACAGATCCCATTTGCCTTCTCGCAGCCAACTGACGGCTTGTACACCGTCCGCCGATTTGCACTTGCCGAGGCAACAGGTTGCGAGATGGTCCAGACTGAGTCGAAAGCCAAGACGCTGCTGGATCTCGCCAAGTATGTCGAAGGTGGGTATTTGGTTGAAATCTATGGACGTATACGCTTTAAGTACCTCGTAGTCGAATTGGATGAGATTGAAGCCCACCACCAGATCGAGCTTCTGCAGATGTCTGATGAGCGAAAAGACGTCATCTTCTTTATAAACATGAAAAGTACCCGCCGGGATCTCATAAATGACCGCCACGGAAAGCCGCATCAGATGCTTATTTTGCCAGCCTCCAACTTCTTGGGCCAGGCGCTGCGTTTCGATGTCGAAGAAGCCTATTCGGCATTCCGTGCTTTCCTGCGTGGGGGCCGGACATGCAGATATCGCGCTTTGCTCCTCCGCTTCGAGGGCCGCGTCCGTCGGCGGCTCGGCAAGAGTCCAGGTGCCGGTGAGATAATTCATGATGGCGAGAGCCGCCCGTTTGTCCAACGGCTTGTTGCCTGCACCGCATTTTGGAGAGTGGATGCAAGCCGGGCAACCTTCCGTGCAGGCGCATCCGGACACCAAATCTCGCGTCTTTTCGAGCAATGGAAGGATGATTTCGTATCCCCTTGCGGCCAGGCCGATTCCACCCGGAAAGCCGTCATATATGAAGATGGCGCTCTTTCCGACCTGCGGATGGTTAGGTGATGCAATACCGCCTATGTCATTCCGGTCGCAAAGAGCGAATAGAGGGAACATGCTGATCATCGCGTGCTCGATGGCGTGAATTCCACCCATAAAATGGAGCTTGGAAGCTTGAATGCGTGCGGCAATCAAAGGCTCAATCTCCAGCCATAGGCCCACCGTCTCGAACACCTGCTCCGGCAAATCGAGCGGATTGAAGCCGAGTAATTCCTGGCTGAAGAAGCGTCTCTTTTCATAGCCGGTAATTTTCTCCGTCACGCGAAGCCGGCCCAGCCGCACGATGAAATTTGCCACCGGTTTGGAGGAGAGAGCATCCAGGATTTCGGTCTCTTTTTCACTCTTGACCCTGGTAAAGTAGGGAACCTGGTTAGAGGTAACATGGATGAGCCGATTTTTCAGATCCAGGCTTTCGACCTGGTAAGGCATTCCTCGATGCAGGTAAACAGCTCCCGGATGGCATTCCTTGAAAGCTCGCATGCCGTCACTCTTACCCAAAGGAATTTTCTTGTCTTCTTCGGAGACTCTCAAAATAGTATAAGAGCTTCCTATGGAGCGAATATCGACTTCTCTATGGGGGCGTTGACTTCTCGACAGCCAACGATCGCCGTCGGCGGTCTGCAAGAGCCTGCCTGCCGTGGTCAGGTCATTCACAACTCTGGCAATACAATCATGGTCCCATTCCCTTTCCCCTATTTCCAGAGGAAGCTCGGCCGCTGCACATGGCAAATGGGCTTTCAGAATCTCTTCGTTTAACGGATCGGTGACCGCCAGCTCGTAGCCGCTCTTAAGGAATTGCTCCGGGTGCTGTACGATGTACTGATCGAGGGCGTCCAATTGCGGCAGCAAAATGATTGCCGATTCCTGTCCTCCGCGCCCCACCCGTCCACCTCTCTGCCAGGTGTTCATGACAGTGCCGGGATATCCTACCAGGATGCAAACGTCGAGACCGCCGACATCAATCCCCATCTCCAGCGCACTGGTGGAAATAACCGCAGAAAGTGAGCCATTGGCAAGCTTCTGCTCGATGACCCGCCGTTCTTCTGGAAGGAATCCGGCACGGTATGAGCTCACCTTTTTAGCCAGTCCGGGAGCTGTCCTGGTTACGCTCAAATGCAGCAGTTCTGTGAGCTTCCGGGACTGGGTAAAGGCGATGGTTTTGAGTCCGGCTTGGGCTGCAAGCACCAGCAACCGAGCGGCCAAGCCGGGCAGATAACTGCCTTGGGCCTCATCGGGTTGCATAAAGATAAAATGGCGCTTTGTTTGTGGTGTGCCGTGATCACGGATGACGGCGATGTCGCCGTTGCAAGAACCTATCAGCTGTTCGGCCAGTTCCTTCGGATTGGCAATGGTTGCAGAAAGAAGAACAAATTGGGGATTACTACCATAAAAGCGGCAGATCCTCTGAAAGCGTCGAAAGATTTGAGCAACATGGCTCCCGAATATTCCCCGGTAGGTGTGCAATTCGTCCAGCACCACATAACGCAGCTTTCTCCAGAAAGCTTCCCATTTACTATGGTATGGAAGTAGAGCATAATGAAGCATGTCCGGATTAGTTAGCAGGATATGCGGATGGTGCTGCCGAATTTTGGCTCTTTGATAGGGCGAGGTGTCGCCGTCATATACAGCGCATCGGAATTGAGGCTCGCTTTCGAGTGCTGCGAAGAAGTTGTTTAGCGTTTCAAGCTGGTCTCTGCTCAAGGCTTTAATCGGAAACAGGTAAAGGGATCTTTGGTGAGGGTCGGAAAGGAGAGTCTCGGTCACCGCTAAATTGTAGATCAGGGACTTGCCGCTTGAAGTCGGTGTAGCCACCACTACATTTTTCCCGCTGCGGATCTCTTCCAGTGCCCGTGCCTGGTGGCTATAGAGCCGGAAGATACCTAATCTGGCAAGCGCCTGGCTGAGGACATCCGGCAGAGGTAGCGCAAGGTCGGAGTAGCCGCCTTCTCGATCCGGCAGAACCGCATGATGAATGATCTTCGCCCCCTGCCATTGTCTGGTGAGCAAGAGATTTAAGAATTTTTGTATCAAAAGGTAGCCCTTTAGCCGCTAAGGCGGTTCTTTTGAGCGGAATTCCTATCTTAGTACGGGGTGCTGGAGCGCAAGAGAGAGAGTTTGACAATCTCCTTCCCCTTATTGCCCAATCTAAGTTACCCAATTGCATTGCCACCGGCAAGGGCTCTCTGCAAAAAAGGGAGGAGCAGATGCGTCTAGAAGAAATCATAAAGAACATCCATTGGCTAGGGCACGATGCCATACGAATCAGCGGCAGTCGGACGATCTACTTTGATCCTTACCAGATTGGAGCAAATCAACCTGCAGACCTTATCTTCATCAGCCACGAACATTTTGACCACTGTTCTCCAGAGGATGTGGCCAAGATTCAGCAGCAGGATACAATTATTGTTACCGACGCTGCCTCGGCACGAAAGCTAAAAGGCGACATAAAAATTGTTGCACCCGGGGACCGCCTGCAGGTCAAAGGGATAGACGTCGAGGTGTGGCCTGCCTACAACACCAACAAAGATTTTCATCCCCGCAAGGCGGGTATGCTATCATTTGTTGTATCCATGGACGGCATCCGCTATTTCCACGCAGGAGATACCGATTTTATACCGGAAATGGAGGAGATTGAGGCAGATATAGCCTTCTTGCCGGTATCGGGGACCTATGTGATGACTGCGGAGGAGGCTGTGAGAGCCGCCAAAGCGGTCAAGCCCGGTCTTGCCGCCATCCCGATGCATTATGGAGCGATTGTGGGAAGCGTCAAAGATGCCGAGAAATTTAAGGAATCTTTGCAGGGTGAGATTGAGGTCGTGATTCTTCCCAAGCAATGAAAGGGGGAAAGATGCCGGCCGCCTATCTGGAGGCTTACCGAAAGGGCCGGTTGCAGCAAAGCATCGAGCGGAGTCATAAGTGGCTGGCCAAATGCACTCTATGTCCGCGATTTTGCCGAGTCAATCGAGCACAAGGGGAACTGGGCTACTGCCGAACCGGGCGGCTGGCCGTCCTGGCAAGCTACGGTCCCCATTTTGGTGAAGAATCACCATTGGTGGGTACCAACGGGTCTGGAACCATTTTCTTTTCTCACTGCAATCTGCTGTGTGTTTTCTGCCAGAATTACGAGATCAGCCATGGCGGCGAAGGGGTGCCGGTAACGGCGGGTCAGCTGGCAAATATCATAGTGGATCTCCAAAAGCAGGGCTGCCACAATATAAATTTTGTCACCCCTTCTCATGTAATTCCACAGATTCTCGAAGCACTGCCGGCGGCGATTGATCAAGGCCTGAGAGTGCCTCTGGTGTACAATTGCGGCGGCTACGATCGAGTTGCTGCACTAAAACTATTGGATGGAATCATAGACATCTATATGCCGGACTTCAAATTCTGGGAGCCTGAGGTGGCCGGGCAGCTTTGCGATGCGAGCGATTATCCTGAGCGGGCACGCGAGGCTTTCCGTGAAATGCACCGCCAGGTCGGCGAGCTGAAATTGGATGCCAAAGGCGTCGCTTATCGTGGTCTGCTGGTTCGGCACCTGGTAATGCCTGCCGGTTTAGCGGGGACAAAATCCGTGTTGCAGTTTCTCGCAAAAGAAATATCCGGGCAGAGTTACGTGAACATCATGGATCAATACCGTCCCTGCGGTGGAGCTGTAGGAAAACCGGATATCGGTAGACGCATCACCCCCGATGAATATGAGGAAGCTCTGCAAATGGCTCGAGACGCCGGATTAACCCGGCTCGATCAAAGGAGTCGGCGTCGGTTTTTGCTGTAGCGCGGAAAAAGATTTAACCATTCTGACCGGAACGGCCGATAAGGATAGAAGGGCGTATGGCAGCTTTCTTTATTGGATGAACCGAAGGGCTTGAGATGGCAAAGATCGATGCTTTTTTTAAATTGATGCACGAACAAAAGGCATCCGACCTTCACCTCGTATCTGGGCAGTCGCCTATACTGAGAATCCGAGGCGATCTCGAACGAGTAAAATACAAGCAGCTTGATGACAATGAATTGCGATCCATGCTTTATGAGATAACTCCCGAGGACAAAATCAAGATTTTTGAAGAGACCGGAGATCTGGATTTTTCTTATGAAATCCCTTCGCTTGCCCGCTATCGTGCCAATTATTTCATGCAAAAGAATGGGATTGGGGCCGTTTTTCGAGAAATTCCCAATGAAATCATGACGGTGGAGCAGCTCGGACTGCCCCCTGTCATCAGCAGGTTGGCCATGCTGCCTCGGGGCCTGGTGCTGGTGACGGGTCCGACCGGCAGCGGCAAGTCGACCACGCTTGCGGCTATCATTGATGAATGCAATCAGAAGCGCAAAGACCACATCATCACTATCGAAGATCCGATCGAATTTGTCCACGTCAGTAAAAACTGCGTGGTGAACCACCGGGAAGTCAATACCCACACCCACTCATTTAGCAGTGCGCTCAGGGCAGCCCTGCGCGAAGATCCCGACGTCATCCTGGTGGGTGAAATGAGGGATCTGGAAACCATCCGCCTTGCCATCGAAGCAGCGGCGACAGGCCATCTGGTCTTTTCGACCCTGCATACCACGGGCGCCGCCAAAACAGTCGATCGCATCATAGAAGTATTCCCTACCGGTGAACAGCCGCAGATTCGCTCGACACTAGCTGACGGTCTCCGCGCAGTGATTTCCCAGACCCTTTTCAAGCGAATAGACGTTAAGGGGCGCCTCGCGGTCCTGGAGATCATGATTGCCACCCACGGAGTTCGAGCCATGATTCGAGAGGCTAAGACTCATCAGCTTCCGTCGGCCCTTCAAACAGGCAAAAAGTATGGAATGCAGACCCTGGACGATGGAATCATGGCACATCTCAAGGCAGGTCGAATCGATCCTAATGAGTCCTACATGAAGTGCGTGGACAAAGAGAAATTCAAATCGTATCTAACTGAGCCGCCGGCAGATTTTACCGAGGTATGATATCGTTCGATGCCTATCGCCGATGTGCCAATGACAGCGGACCGATTCTAATCGAGGAGGCTCAGTGACACGGAAAGAATTCGACTTGATCCTAACCCGGATGCTTGATGCAGACCCCCGGCTTTCCGATATAAACTTCACCGTCGGCAGGCCGTTGCAGGCGGAAGTCGATGGACTGCTGAAGGCCGTTTGTCATGATCTGGGGATTGAAAGCCTCACTCCATTTCATACGGAAATGATGATGCTCAATCTTATCGGCAGGGATAGACGCAATATTCAGCATCTTTTGACGCACGGGTCGTGCGATCTTTCCTATCATCTACCGGGACGAGCCCGGTTTCGCGTCAACATCTTTTCCCAGCGGGGGCATTACTCCATTGTCATGCGTCAGCTCCCGACCCGGGTGCCTACCGTAGAAGAATTGAAACTGCCTGCTGTGCTCAACGAAATAGCGCAGGAAAAGAACGGCATTGCGCTGGTCACCGGTGCCACCGGCAGTGGCAAATCCACTACCTTGGCAGCCATTCTGAACGTCATCAATCGAGAGAAGGCGGTTCATGTGGTCACCCTCGAGGACCCAGTGGAATATGTCCATGAGCCCGTTGTTGCGACCTTTAACCAGAGGGAGCTCGGTTTGGATTTTGACAGTTTTGCCGGCGGCCTGCGGGCGGCTCTGCGACAGGCTCCCAAAGTGATACTGGTCGGGGAAGTACGTGACCGAGAAACTATCGAAATTGCCATGAGTGCAGCCGAAACCGGCCATCTGGTGCTCAGTACCTTGCACACCGTAGATGCCGGCCAGACCATCCACCGCATCATAGGCATGTTCGAGCTTGAAGAAGAGCGTCTGATGCGCATTCGCCTGGCGGACAGCTTGCGATGGGTAGTTTCGCAAAGACTGCTTCCGAAAGCCGGCGGCACCGGTCGTGTTGCCGCTTTCGAAATCATGGGAACAAATCTTCGGGTCAAAGAAGCCATTATCAGTGGCGAATCGGAAGGCAAGACTTTCTACGAAATGACTCAACAAGCCAAACCTTTCGGCTGGGTTACTTTCGATGACTATATCCTCGACCTTTATAGTCGAGACATCATCAGTGAAGAAACAGCCCTGGCATATGCTTCCAAAAAAGCTGTGGTCAAGCGCGGATTGGATCAGATTAAAGCGGGCAGAGGCGAAAAGACTACGGACATCGAAGGGCTTAAGATCGATAAGGAGTACTCCAAAAGAATCGGACAGAGGAAACCGTTTTCAGAGATGTGATACAGCATTTTGATGAAAATAAGAGATCTTGGGGAATTCGGCTTAATAAATAGAATCGCGCGATTGCTGCCAGCTCCGCCTTCCGATGTGGTCGTGGGTATAGGAGACGACGTAGCGGTGCTGCAGGCCCGGCAAGACAAGTATTTGCTGGCAACGTGCGATATTCAGATTGAAAACGTCCATTTCTTGGCAGACCGAATCACTCCCTATCAGCTGGGCAGAAGAATCGTCGCTATTAATGTCAGTGATATAGCAGCCATGGGAGGTTCTCCCGATTGGGCGCTCGTCTCTTTGGCCCTTCCCAAGCATCAACAAATCACTTTTGTAGATGATCTATACAGAGGCATGCAAGAGCAGATGGAGGCTGCGGCGGCCAGCATAGTAGGAGGGAACATCAGCGGGGCCAAGGATATTGTTATCGATTTTTTCCTGCTGGGAAATGTTGCTCCACAGCATCTTATCCGTCGCAATGGTGCCAGGCAGGGAGACTTGATCATGGTTACCGGCACGCTGGGAGATTCGAGAGCGGGGCTGGAATTGATCCGCGGACGGCGTGCTGACGTTTCTGAGAATGCGCACAAAGTAGCGATCCAGAGGCACCTTACTCCCCGGCCAAGGCTTCTGCAGGGGCAGATGTTGGGGCACTGCGGTAAAGTGCATGCTATGGCCGATGTGAGTGACGGGTTGCTCGGAGACCTGAGGCACATATGCGAGGCGAGCAGAGTGGGGGCCGAGCTTCGTGCTCAGGATATTCCTGTAGGGGATGCCTGTTTGGAGGTTGCTGCCGCCTTAGGTACAGACGGCCTGGAATGGGCCTTGAGCGGTGGAGAAGACTATGAGCTTCTTTTTACCGCTGCACCTGAGGCAGTTCAAGAAATCGAATCGATGCTTTTGCATGAAACGGGAGTATCGAGCCGGGTAATAGGACGTGTCGTCTCAGCCGCAGATGGAATTCGGGTGCTCCTTGCTGACGGCAGAGATGCCACTCTTGATTACCAGCGAAGCGGATGGGATCACTTCGCATAAAACACCAGGAAGGATCAGGCAAATGAAAATCCCTCGAGCTCTTACTATTGCCGGTTCGGACTCTGGCGGAGGGGCCGGCATCCAGGCTGATCTTAAGACTTTTTCGGCCTTGGGCGTATATGGTATGAGCGCCATCACGGCCCTCACCGCTCAAAACACAGTGGGTGTGCAGGGTGTTGTCGAAATAGATCCACATTTTGTCGTGGAACAAATCCGTGCGGTGGTGGAGGATATAGGTGTGGATGCCGTAAAAACAGGCATGTTGTCAAGTGCTGCAATCATTTCTAAAGTGACTGCGGAACTGAAGAGATTGAACGTCAGTAACTTGGTGGTCGATCCCGTGATGATTGCCAAGAGCGGAGATCGGCTGCTCAGAGAAGATGCCGTCGAATCCCTTATCAAGGATCTTTTCCCGCTGGCCTTAGTGGTTACACCCAATCTCCATGAGGCTTCAGCTCTCACCGGCCTGGAGGTTACTGCACCTGAAGATATGAAGCAGGCGGCCAGGCAAATCAAAAGCTTTGGTCCGCGTTATGTGGTTATTAAGGGTGGGCATCTGGAAGGCAGCCCTATGGATCTTCTTTACGATGGTGAAAGGTTCATGGAATTCACCAATGTTCGTCATGATACTCCGCACACTCACGGTACCGGCTGCACTTATGCGTCGGCAATTGCGGCCGGGCTGGCTCGTCGACTGAGTATGCAAAAAGCGGTTGAGATGGCAAAGGAGTACATCAGCGGAGCGATCGCACGAGGGCTTGCCATCGGCAAAGGACGTGGACCGGTCCATCACTTCTACCGCCTTTATCAATTGGCCGGTTGGGATTGCGATTAGCTGCGAGACTGTAAAGGCGCTTAGGCTTGAGCGCGTTCTAATAGAGTAGGAACGGACGTCGCCATGCCGGTCCTCGGGCCGGATGAACCCGGCCGTTGAGACTCAGTATTCTTCTCAACCGCCGCCTGCGCCGGATATGGCCAAGGTTTTTAGTGACCACCCGGCGGCCTGCTTTGATGCAATGTTCTGTGCGTGAAAAATCCGCCCAGTACAACTGACCTATCGACGGAATGAGCAAAACGTCCGTGCATGCTCTACGCTCCTGGCTCAAAAGAATCCGTGTAATATCGTTGCTCCGATGAAGCAGATCCAGTGCTGTAGTTGGCATGGGGCCGAGCTCCCGAATCTGTGAAGTGACATCTACGCTTATAATAAAATGGGCTCCCATGGCGATGGCCGGTGCAGCTGGCACGTTATCTGCCCAGCCCCCATCTACCAATGCGCGCCCGTTGTATTGAACCGGCGGAAGAATGCCCGGTATTGCCACACTGGCCGAAACCGCTTTGCGCAGGCAGTCGCTGCGCAATACCACTTCTTCGCCGTTGACGGCATCCATAGCCACAGCGGCAAAAGGTAAGGTCAATCGTTCGATCGGGTGTTCAGGAATCAGGTGGCTCATCACCTCCAGATAGTCTTCTTCAGAGACCAGGGTGGATCGCACAATCGAGTGAGTGTAATAGATGCCCTTTCTAAATAAGCCCAGAAAGCGATCAAGCAGACTTTCGGCTCCTTCCTCTACTTTGCTTTCAGCGGCTCTGGACAGAGTATATAAAAATAGATCGCTTTGCAGAAATTCACGCAGTTTTTCGGTCACCGCCGATAAATTCCCGTAGTATGCATACAGTCCCCCAATGATTGCGCCCATACTGGTTCCAACAATCAAGTCTATGCGGATGTTGTTTTTCAGAATGCTATCCAGGACACCAATGTGAGCTAACGCCCTTGAGCCTCCACCACTTAAAACCAGAGCAGTCTTGAAGAGTTCTCGTTTCATGTACTGAATCCGTCAGCAATTGCGGTTGTGGATCGCCCGGCACAACAAGTTGATCGTTGGTATCACCGGTGATATTTCTGTAACTTCAGCTTTAGTAAGTTAATTCAACTTTCAACCAAACTCCAGGAAAGAAAAATGTCTGAAACCAGTGTGATGATAAAGGCCGGTGAAAACCTGTTGGAGAGCCTGTTGGAAAAAGGGGAAGTTGCCTCAGTCGTGGCGGTTATATGCCATCCTCATCCCCTCTACGGCGGCAGTATGGATAATGGGGTTGTGTCGACTGTACAAAAGAGCTTGCGAAAGTGGGGCTGGGGCACATTGCGGTTCAATTTTCGCGGAGTGGGACGCAGCACTGGTACCTATGGCGATGGAGAAAAAGAAGCCGAGGATGTGCAATCGGTCGCTTCGTACCTTTTCGAGCAGGGGGTTAAGGAGCTGCATTTGGCGGGATACTCATTTGGCGCTTGGGTCGTATTAAAAGCCTTGGAACTGGGCTTGGAGCCGGCTTCATTGATTCTGATTTCGCCTCCGATCGATTTTATGGAGTTTTCTC
>Ga0068714_10006788_pt1 | contig 11460 bp, 12 predicted proteins | sample MTBNYHSulfiMetaG_FD_62988 | JGI IMG/M metagenome (GOLD analysis project Ga0068714, IMG submission 62988) | Enrichment culture microbial communities from rom New York Harbor, USA that are MTBE-degrading - MTBE-NYH (New York Harbor Sulfidogenic)... | ecosystem: Environmental > Aquatic > Marine >... | reverse complement strand
GTAGTCGTCCGCTCCGGGCCCGCTCCGCCACTCGGCGAGAAAGTCCGCATAACGCCCGGCGAGAACCGCCTCACGCGCGCGCCGGGCAAGCTCGATCAGCGTGTAGAGGTTGTGCACCGAGATGAGCGTGGAGGCGAGCATCTCCTTGACGGTCACGAGATGCCGCAGGTACGCCCGCGAGTACCGGGTGCACACGGGACACGAGCAGGCCGCATCAAGCGGACCAAAGTCGCTCGCGTACTTCGCGTTGCGCAGGTTCATGCGCCCTTCCGAGGAAAACGCCGTCCCCGTTCGCGCCGTTCGTGTGGGCAGCACGCAGTCAAAGAGATCCACACCCAGACCGATCGCCTCGAGCATGGTCGTGGGGTTGCCCACACCCATGAGATAGCGCGGCCGGTCCGCGGGCAGCGCCGCGGCAACCGGTGCCAGGCTCTCAAGCATGAGATCGTGCGGCTCTCCCACGGAGTACCCGCCAATGCCGTAGCCCGGAAAGCCGATCTCGGTCAGACGGGCCACGCTCTCGAGACGCAGGTCTCTGTGGACACCCCCTTGCACGATCCCAAAGAGCGCCTGGTCCTCGCGTGTGTGCGCGGCCTTGCAGCGCGCCGCCCAGTCGGCTGAACGGCGGACCGCTTCAACAACGAGCGCCCGGTCCGCCGGGTACGGCGGACACTGATCGAGCTGCATGACAATGTCTGCACCGAGGTCCTGCTGGACGCGCATGTTCTCCTCGGGTGTCCAGAAGTGTTTCGCCCCGTCCACAATGGAGCGGAAGGAGACGCCGTCGTCGGTGAGCTTCAGAGTGTCCGAGAGGCTGAAGATCTGGAAGCCGCCCGAATCCGTCAGGATCGCACGGTCCCAGCCCGTGAAGCGGTGCAGCCCGCCGGCCTGCCGAACGATCTCCGTTCCAGGCCGCAGAAAAAGGTGGTAGGCGTTTGAGAGGATGACCTGCGCGCCTATCTCGTCGAGCTGCTCGACCGTTACGCCCTTCACTGTTGCCCGCGTGCCGACCGGCATGAACATGGGCGTTTCGATGACGCCGTGCGCCGTCACGAACTCCCCCGCGCGGGCCGCGGTGCGGGAGTCTGTAGCGCTCAGGTGAAAGTTGAAGAGATTCATGCGAGGATTCTACCAGGCTATTGGGAGTATGCTGCTATCGGGATGAACCGCCAGAGCGTTGAGCGCGTCATAAGGGGAGTGAGAAGTGGTCATTCGCGCGATAAGCGAGTCGGAACTGGTGGCTGCCGCAGCCTCCGGTGACGAGCGCGCGTTTGCGACGATCGTCCGGCAACACGCCGATGCGGTCTACGGCCATGCGCTCCGTTTCTTCGGCGACCGGCAGGCCGCCGAAGACGCCACGCAGGAGGTGTTCATCAAAGTGTTCCGCACGATCGCCACGTTCGACGGCAGAGCCAGGTTCAGCACGTGGCTCTACCGCGTGACGCGGAACGTCTGTCTCGACATGAACCGTGCCGGGCGTCACGTCCCGCAGCCGGTGGACCCGGTGACGATCGAGCCGCTCTCAGAGCCGGACTTTGCAAACGACGTTGTGTTTGTTCAGACGTTCGAGCGTGCGATGAGCGCGCTTCCCGCCGAGGACAGAGACGCCCTCAACGCGGTGACGCTCTTTGGCCTCTCCTATGCCGAGGCCGCGCTTGCGCTCGGTATTCCGGAAGGCACGGTCAAATCACGCGTATTCCGGGCGAGACGAATGCTCGGAACGCTTCTTCGAGGACGGGAAGGAGGTGTGGCCGGTGAACTGCACTGAGGCCGCATTGCTGCTCTGTGCCGCTGAAGACGGCGAGCCCGTATCCTCCGGAGCGCTCGCACTCGCGCATGCCCACTGTGACGGTTGCCCGGACTGTGCGGCGTTCCGCGCCACGCTCGTGCGCCTGCACACCGCCCCCGCGCCGCACGCTCCCCTCTCGCTCGTGAGCAGGATTATCTCGGCGATCCCCGAGAACGTCGTGGCTCAACCGGCCGTGGCCATGGCGGAGGCAGCCGCAGCAACGGTCCCGGGTCCTTGCAATCAGCTGCCGACTGGAACGGATGCGCCTCCCGAAGCTTCGGGGTCTTCCGGACTCGGGGCAACTTCACCGGTCATCGAGTTCATCCCGGCCAGGAGGCGCTGGACTGCCCCGCGGATCGCGATCGCGTTGTCGTCAGCGGCCGTGTTCCTGCTGGCGATCGGTATCACATCCAGCGTGCTGTTCTCAGGCCGCGGCGCGTCGGAAAGTGACATGCTGGTCACCTCCTCGCCAGAGAGCAGCATGGCCACAGAGTCCTCGCGAGACGACACCACGGGCACTTCACCGAGCACGACGGATACCGGCATGGCCGACAACATCGCCTCGGTCTCGCCCGACTACATCACCTTTGAAGGCACGGTCTACCTGCTCGAGGGCATCGAGACACCGGCCGAGTCCTCGCTCGCAACAGCCGGGGCAGTCACCTCGAGTCTGGACGCCTCGGGAACCGTCAGGATCCAGACCGCCTACCTTGCGGGCACCGACGAGGCCACCCTCTACGTGAAGTCCGTTGACGAGAACGAGTACCTGGCATTCGGGCGCGTATCGCGAACCGTTGGCAGAGCGGAATACGTGCTTGTCACCGACGCCGCCCTCGCCCACTTCGGCGAGTGGCCAACGCTCCCAGAGCGTTTTGGCAAGCCGGTGACGAGCGACGGCGCGCCTACGTTCCGCCTCTTCGGCTTCGATGATCTCGGCGTGAACATCTACGTCGCCTACGGCACCGACGCTGGCGCAGGCGTCGCCATCGCTCCGGGAACACCCGACGACGACCCGGCGGCCGCCAACCCGAACTGGACCTGGTGGGAGCCCGCCGAGTAGGCTTCCGGGCAACGCTATGACCGTCGCCTGCCGAGCGGTGCCCGGTGCGAACCTACACGATCAGCATCGCATCGCCAAAGGACAGGAAGCGGTATCGCTCGGCCAGCGCATGCTGGTAGGCACGCATGATCTGGTCACGACCCGCAAACGCGCTCACCATCATGAGCAGCGTGGAGCGCGGTACGTGGAAGTTCGTGATAATGGCATCCACAACGCCAAAGCTGAATCCGGGCAAGATGAAGAGGTCGGTCATGCCCTCGGATGCCTCGACAAGACCGGTGGACTCATTGTAGGCACTCTCGAGCGCCCGCACTGACGTGGTACCCACGGCGATCACGCGCGAGCCGCGCGCTCGCGCATCGTTTACGATCGAGGCGGCGCGATCCGGCACCCTGTAGTGCTCGGTGTGCATCACGTGATCGTGCGGGTCCGCCACGCTCACCGCCCGGAATGTGTCGAGCCCGACATCGAGCTCCACTTTGGCGATGTGAACACCCGCACGTTGGATGGCCTCAAGCATCTCCCGGGTGAAGTGCAAGCCAGCGGTGGGGGCCGCTACACTGTGCTCGTCAACGGCGTACACCGTCTGATACTCGCCCGGATCCCGCAGCGGCACGGTGATGTATGGCGGCAGAGGCACCTCGCCGATCCGATGCACAACGTCCATGAATGTGCCCCGCGGCACGCTGAATTGGATGATGCGCGCGCCGGAGTCCTCAACCACGTCGACGATCAGCCCCTTGAGATCGCCATCGCCAAACGTGACGTGCGCCCCGGGTCTTAGGCGGCGGCCCGGCTTCACGAGGCATTCCCACGTGTCTCCATACCGCTGACGAAGCAGCAGCACCTCAACGGCGCCACCGGTCTCGTCCTTCGCTCCCCGGAGGCGCGCCGGGAGCACCCGGGTCTCGTTCACGACGAGCACGTCGCCACGCTCGAGATAGCCCGGCACATCGGCAAACATGCGGTCCTCGATCAGGCCGCTCGTGCGCTCGAGTACCAGTAGCCGACAGGAGTCCCGCGGTTCGGCGGGGTGTTGGGCGATCAGGCCGCTCGGCAGGTCGTAGTCAAAGTCGTCGGTTCGCAACGCGTGTGCTCCTCTTCGGGTCGCGGTGGCACGCCACCAGTGTAGCGCAGTACCCTCGGTGTCACCGCGATCGGCGGGCCGCCTTGCGGGCCGCGCGCTCGGCCTCGGCCTCGGCCATGCTGGGGGCGCAGCCGCAGTAATTCTGCCGGTACATGCCGAGTGCGCGCGAACGGCGGGTGGCCTCGGAGTAGCGCTCCCGGAAGTCGGCGGGCAGATAGGCCACTCCAGCGCGAGCGCACACCTGCTCCCCCGCCGCGTTGATGCCCTCAATGTCCTGATACGGACTGACAGTCAGCGTTGTGGCGACAGCATCAAAACCCCGGCGCGCCGCTTCGTCCGCCACAAGGCCAAGCCGAAGACGATAGCACGCCCGACAGCGCTCCGGCCGATCGAGACCCGCAACCGCCTCTATCCATCGCTCTGGCGCATACGCCAGCTCGAACCAGTCGATGCCCGCCCGGTCCGCATACTCGCCGAGCGTGTCGCGGCGACGCGCGTACTCCCCGGCGGGCGCGATGTTCGGGTTGGCATAGCAGACCGCGACCTCGTGCCTGGCCGAGAGCGCATCGAACGGCTCAAGGAGGCACGGACCGCAGCACGCATGCAGTAGAACGCGCATCAGACCACCTCAACCACGAACGCCGACATCGCCGTTTCTACCCGCCAAGCAACGCCGACACCAGCGTGATCACGCCAAAGAGCACGAACACAACCGCCGAAACCCTGCCGATCGTCCGCTCGGGCAGATGCTTGCCGAGAACCGCGCCTATCACGATCGCCAGCGCGTCGGCCGCAAGCATTCCGAGCGCCGAGCCAAGCCACACGCCGAGCGAGGTGGCGAGGCCGGGCTCCGGGGCCTGGATCGCGGGCGCTATCGAGCCGAGCGCGCGCAGCGCTGCAGCCGGATCTGCCGAGATTGAGACGGTCATGAGCTGCGTCTTGTCGCCAAACTCGGCAAGCAGGAACGCCGAGGCGACGGTGAGGACCGGGCCAAATCGCATCGGCTTCCTGGCCGCGGCCTCCTCTTCTTCATGGCCGTCCTCACCCTCGGCGCGCGCGTTTCGCCAGGTGATGACGCCAAACACGATGAAGACGACACCCGCCACCGCCGCCACGATGTCTGTCGGGAGCAGCGAGCCAACAATGCTTCCTACGAGGACCGCGCTCAGTTGCAGGAGCGCGATTGCGAGCGCCGCGCCGAGAGCCACCTTTAGCGGCTTGTACCTGCAGGCAAACGCCAGCAGCAGCAACTGGCTCTTGTCGCCAAGCTCCGCGAGGCCAACGAGCAGGAATGCGATCGCGCACGCTGCCCACATGGCTAGAACGTCACCCCGTCGGCCACCATCTCGGCTGCTTCGACCGTGTTGAGCATCAGCATGGCGCGCGTCATCGGGCCAACGCCGCCCGGAACCGGGGAGATCGCGGACGCGATGGGCTCAACGCTCTCGAAGTCCACGTCGCCCACCATGCCCTCGTCAGTACGGTTGATTCCTACATCGATGACCACGGCGCCGGGCTTCACGTAGGACGCGTCGATCATCTTCGGGCGGCCGATTGCGGCCACGACCAGATCCGCCTCCCGGCACACGGCGGGCAGATCGACCGTGCGGGAATGACACACGGTGACGGTTGCATTCGCTTCGGTGAGCAGTAGCGCCATCGGCTTGCCCACGATCGTGGAACGGCCCACGACTACCGCGCGCATCCCGGAGGGATCGATGCCGTAGGCGGACAGCATCTCCATCACGCCCGCCGGCGTGCACGCGCGGAACGAGCGTAGGCCGCGCACAAGGCGGCCCAGACTCACGGGGTGGAAGCCGTCCGCATCCTTCGCGGGAGCAATGCGCGCGATGACGGGTTCGGGATCGAGATGCTTTGGCAGCGGCATCTGCACGAGAATGCCGTGCACGGAGGGGTCCGCATTCAGCCGGTCGATCAGGTCGTTCAGTTCGTCCTGGGTCGTTGTCTCGGGCAGCCGATGGTCGAGGCTCTTGATGCCCACCTGAGCACAGTCGCGCTCCTTCATCCGCACGTACGAGGCCGAAGCCGGGTCGTCGCCAACGAGTACAACCGCAAGGCACGGCGTCATGCCACGGGCAGCCAGCGCCGAGGCCCGCACGGCCGCCCGCTCGCGCACTGCTGCGGCCACAGCCAGGCCGTCAATGATTGTCGCCATGATTACGTCTCCGTTCTTCTTCACAAGAGCGCGCCAGGCGCGCCAATCTCATATGGGAACCGCGCGGAGCGCGCGCAGACAGTATAGCCGAGTCGGGTCGAGAATCCGCCCGCTGCAGCCGATGGTTTCGCTCTCGTCCTGCCGACACGCGCACAACCTCAGAACAACCCGTTCTGCCTCGAGCTCTCCGCTGGCGCAGGAAGTCCCAGATGCTCGTACGCCCGGGGTGTCGCCTGCCGCCCTTTTGGCGTGCGTGCAAGGAAGCCAAGCTGCAGGAGGTATGGCTCGTACACATCCTCCAGCGTGTCGGGCTCCTCGCCAACGGCGGCCGCAAGCGTGTTCAGCCCGACAGGGCGCCCGCTAAACGTCACCGCCAGCGTCTCCAGAATGGCAAGGTCCATCCGATCCAGCCCCACGTGGTCCACGTGAAAGAATGACAGCGCCTCGGCAGCAACGTCTTCCGTGATCCGCCCGTCGTGCCGCACCTGCGCGTAGTCGCGCACGCGCTTCAGCAGCCTATTCGCTAGTCGTGGTGTCCCCCGCCCTCGTCGCGCGATCTCCTGCGCGCCGTCGTCGGTAATCGCCACGCCCAGAATCCCCGCTGACCGGTGCACGATCGCCGACAACTCCTCGGCCGTGTAGTACTCCAGCCGGAATGCCATGCCAAACCGGTCCCGGAGCGGGCCCGTCAGAAGACCCGTGCGCGTCGTCGCCCCGATGAGTGTGAACGGCGGCAGGTCCAGCCGCAGCGATCTTGCCGCCGGCCCCTTGCCGATGATGATGTCGATCGAGTAGTCCTCCATCGCTGGATAGAGGATCTCCTCCACCGCGCGATTCAGCCGATGGATCTCGTCGATGAACAGAACATCGCGCGCCTCGAGGTTCGTGAGGATGGCCGCGAGGTCACCAGCGCGCTCGATCGCAGGACCGCTCGTCTGCTTCATCTTCACGCCGAGTTCAGAAGCCACTACGCCGGCAAGCGTGGTCTTGCCGAGTCCTGGAGGCCCGGAGAGCAAGAGGTGATCGAGCGCCTCGTCACGTGCCCGGGCCGCATCGATCAAGACACCGAGATTCTCCTTCACGCGTGACTGCCCCAGGTACTCTGCCAGGTACCGCGGCCGGAGGCTTCGATCGATGTCCAGGTCGTCTTCCGTGAAGTCCGCCGAGACCAACCGCTCACCGTCCGCACGCGCGTCTGACGCCGCTCCGTACACCGGATGTGAGCTGTCTTCCTGGGCCGCACTCTCGTCCAGCCTGCGGCTTGCGTACCCCTCGTCCTCCCAGATCGTACTCACATGCCACCCCCAAGCCGCTTGAGCGCATATCGCAACATGGCTTGCGCGGTGTCGGGGCCACTGTATCCTTTGAGCGCGGCTGCAACCTCGGCAGTGCTAAAACCCATGGACGCGAGCGCCGTGGCAGCCTCGGCGGAAGCACCGGTCGAGCGCGAGGCCCGCGCGGGCCCGGCGCTCTCGGCAATCTTGTCCTTGAGTTCGATGATCATCCGCTGCGCGGTCTTCTTGCCGATACCCGGCACGGTCGCGATGAGTGCGTCGTCTTCTGCGGCGATTGCATCGACGAGTGCCTGCGGGGCGAGGGAGGACAGAACAGCCAGGGCGACCTTGGGCCCGATGCCGCTCACGGTGATCAGCTTCTCGAAGAGATCACGCTCCAGAAGACTCTCGAACCCGAAGAGCGACAACTCGTCCTCGCGAACGTGCAAGTGCGTGTAGACAGTGACCTCGTCACCTTCCGCAGGCAGTGCCGAGAGCGCCCGCGTCGACATGCTGACGCGCAGGCCGATCCCGCCCACGAGAAGTACGCAAGCACTTGCCAACTTCGTGCCCACCCGTCCTGTCACCTGTGAGATCATCGGACGGAGCCTCCCAGCGCGCGCGAAACGCGCGAGTGTGCGTGGCAGATGGCCGCCGCCAGCGCGTCGGCCGCGTGGTCTGGCTGAGGCTCGTGTGGCAAACCGAGAATCGAGCGGACCATAAACTGCACTTGGTGCTTGTCCGCATCGCCAGCACCAACTACCGCCAGCTTGATCTCCCCCGGACCGTACTCGCCTACCGCCATGCGCGAGGCCGCGAGAAGCGCTACGCCCCTCGCCTGTCCGGTCGCAAACGCGGTCTGCGCGTTATTGGAGAAGTAGACGCCCTCCACGGCGGTCTCTTCCGGCCGATAGCGCTCAATCGCCTCGACGATCCCCCTGTGAATCACGGCCAGGCGCTCGGCCACGGAGTCGGACGGGTTCGTCGTGATGCAGCCGTAGGCGAGACATCGCATGCGGCTCCCCTGCTGCTCGATAACGCCCCAGCCGGTATTCCTGAGGCCCGGGTCGATGCCGAGCACGATCAACATGACCCCCTGCCGCCGAGTATCGAACATATGTTCAGGATAGCGCGAAGACGCCGCCCCCGTAAAGCGAGGACGGCGTCTTCTTCACTGCGTCACTGCTCACGCGCGCGCCCATCTACTCCTCGAGCGCCGCCGCAATCTCATCGGTGAGTTCCATCGTGTGGTAGACGTTCTGGATGTCCTCGGACTCCTCGAGACGGTCGACGAGGCGCATGACCTTCTTGGCATCCTCGACACTCACCACCGTCGTCGTAACGGGCTCCATTACGAGCTCTGCCCCACGAACGGGCAGTCCTGCAGCCTCGAGCGCCGCCTTCACCGCCATCAGTTCGGCAGGCACGGTATAGACCGCATAGACCTCATCGAGCGTCTCGATGTCTTCGCCGCCTGCATCCGCCACGAGAAGCATCATCTCGTCCTCGTCAGGCGCGCCCGCGCGATCGACGAGGATCTCCCCCTTGCGCTCGAACTGGAACGCAACTGAACCGGTCGCGCCGAGGTTGCCTCCGGCACGCGTGAATGCGGCCCGCACATCAGCCGCGGTGCGATTCCGGTTGTCGGTGAGCGCCTCGGCATAGAGGGCCACACCAGCTGGACCGTAGCCTTCGTACACGATCTCCTCGAACGCTGCTGCGTCCGCACCCGCGCCGAACGCCTTGCTGATCGCCACCTCGATCTTGTCCTTGGGAAGCGAGTACGACCTCGCCTTGGCGATCGCCGCGGCAAGCGAGGCGTTGTTCTCGGGATTCGGGTCGCCGCCCGTCTTCGCCGCGACAGTGATGATTCGCGACAGCTTGCTGAAGAGCGCGCTTCGCTTCTTGTCCTGCGCGAACTTCCGGTGCTTGGTGGTTGCCCACTTTGAGTGCCCTGACATTGCCCTCGTCCCTCCTAGGAAACGCCTACCACGTGCTCGACGAAATATCGGTGCACCCGCAAATCACCCGTCAGCTCGGGATGAAACGTCGTCGCGAGCAGATTACCCTCCCGCGCCGCGACAATACGCCCCTCATGCCGACTGAGCACTGCAACGCCCGGTCCCGCAGACTCGATTATGGGCGCCCGGATGAACACACCCGGGAATGGTTCGCCAAGCGTCTCAAACTCAAGATCCGCCTGGAACGAGTCGACCTGTCTCCCGTACGCATTGCGCCGCACGACGCAGTCCATCAGTCCGAGCGGCTCCTGGTCCTGAATCGCGTCGGCAACCTCGGTCGCCATCAGGATCGCACCGGCGCATGTGCCCCACACTGCCATGCCCAGGCTGTGGCGCTCGCGAATCGCTTCATAGAAGCCATACGTCCGCATGAGCTTGCCGATCGCCGTCGACTCGCCGCCTGGAATCACCAGGCCGGCCATCTCGTCCATCTGCTTCGGCAGGCGCACGGCAACCGTGGCAACTCCGAGCGCCTCCAGGCTGAGTATGTGCTCTCTAAACGCGCCCTGCAGCGCGAGGACGCCTACCCGCACGACTACCAGCCCCGCTCCTGCATGCGCTCAGCATCAGGAATCTCAGAGATGTTGATACCGACCATCGCCTCGCCGAGATTGCGCGAGACGCGCGCGATTATGTCGGCGTCATTGAAGTGCGTTGTGGCCTCGACAATCGCCTTCGCCCGCTTCGCCGGATCGCCGCTCTTGAAGATGCCGCTGCCAACGAACACGCCGTCGCAGCCAAGCTGCATCATGAGCGCCGCGTCTGCGGGGGTAGCGATACCGCCGGCCGAGAAGTTCACCACCGGTAGCGTGCCGTGGTCGTGGACCCACTTCACCAGTTCGTATGGTGCCTGGAGGTCCTTGGCGGCAGCAAAGAGCTGCTCTTCGCGAATACCTGATAGCCAGGCGATTTCGTCGAGCATCGCCCGCATGTGACGCACGGCCTCCACGACGTTGCCGGTGCCCGGTTCGCCCTTTGTGCGGATCATCGCAGCACCTTCGCCGAGACGCCGCAGGGCCTCACCCAGGTTGCGCGCGCCGCACACGAACGGGACTGTGAAGTCCCACTTGTTGACGTGATGCTCCTCATCGGCCGGAGTCAGGACTTCAGACTCGTCGATGTAGTCAACACCGAGGGACTGCAGGATCTGGGCCTCGACAAAATGCCCAATGCGGCACTTGGCCATGACCGGGATGGAGACCGCCTTCACGATCTCCTCAACCCGGACCGGGTCGGCCATTCGTGCAACGCCGCCTGCGGCGCGAATGTCCGCCGGGACGCGCTCGAGCGACATGACTGCGACGGCACCGGCATCCTCGGCGATCTTGGCCTGCTCGGCGTTGACAACGTCCATGATGACGCCGCCCTTGAGCATTTCGGCGAGACCGGTCTTGACGCGTAGCGTCCCAGTGGCGGTGTTCTCGTTCACGTAGACTCCATCGCTCCTTTGTATCGCGGGAACCGCGGGAGCGGATCCTCAGGGTGGTTCTAGAATTCTACCCGCGCCGGTAGCAGCCAACAACCCGCGGGTCCGTGCGTTTATTCGAGAGTAATGTTCACACCCGTGTCGATGACCTGAAACCAGGTGTTTCCCGGAGCAAGCTCGATAGGACTACCCTCCGCATCCGTGAAGACCGGCGGCGCGTCTTCAGCCATCTCCCAAGTCCCATCGTATCGCTGTCCGTTCTTGAAAAGCGTCATCCTTCCCGATCCGACGAGCGTGATGTCGTACGTATTCGACCCGCTCACGTCCACCGTGGACTGCAGCGTGTATCGTGCCCAGATCACGATGACGTTCTTCGCCGAAATCTGCTCGTCCGTCAACGCATCGGTATGCACGTCGGCGTTGTGCCAGCGCAGATAGGTCCCCGACTCAGCGTCATACCTCCAGGTGACCTTGTTCGCATTCGAAAACGGGATATCGATCCGGGTCACCGTCGGCGTTCCCGATCCGGACGCGAGCGTGGTGTCAAACGCGAACCCCTGCACGCTGCCGGTCATCGCTACACCGCGGTCCGCAGCTTCCTGGTAGAGCTTGTCGAGGTGCAGATAG
>Ga0068714_10006787_pt1 | contig 11462 bp, 8 predicted proteins | sample MTBNYHSulfiMetaG_FD_62988 | JGI IMG/M metagenome (GOLD analysis project Ga0068714, IMG submission 62988) | Enrichment culture microbial communities from rom New York Harbor, USA that are MTBE-degrading - MTBE-NYH (New York Harbor Sulfidogenic)... | ecosystem: Environmental > Aquatic > Marine >... | reverse complement strand
ACCTTACTCATCGGATGGCCTCCTTCATGCGTGTTTGTCTACGCCATGATACCCCTTCGAGAGGGGCTGGGCCATCCCATCACTGTTATGAGACGTATCCGGGCCGAACCCGCTTTGTTTGTCCATTGTAGAATGATTTCCATACTTATTACAAAGGCTCTCTTGAGGGTCTCGTCCCTGACAAACGATTCGTAATCCGTATCTAAAGTCCGGCTCAAGATGAATTCTATCTCGTCGAGGATGTGGCGAATGTACTCAGCCGATGAGAGGGACACGCTCCACCTCCTTGAGAATGTGCGGTCCGATATGAGGGCTGAGACCCTCCGGGGTAACCACTTCCACCTTGCGCTCCAGGATTGCTTCCAGAAGAAACAAAACCTCCATGAAATTATCGAAGGTATGCTTTTCAGGCCTGAATTCCACCAGAATGTCAATATCACTTGAGAGCTTCTGGTCACCCCGCACGAAGGACCCAAACAACCGCATACTGATGACGCCCAAAAAAATAAGCCGCTTTCGTTCTTCCAGGACACGCGTAATGATATCTTCCTTAACGGCTGCTTTCTTCATGGATCCCCCTCCCCCATGGATGACTTCACGATATAAGGAAACCGGATAGATTGCAATAGAATCGGTGCCGGGACTCGGAAAGCAACCAACAATCGGTATGCGGTTTCCTCCTATCCCCCGTATGCATCACCCAATCACGGCAAAGCAGCGCACACGGAAACCCGGCCGTTGCTCCGTACCTGAAAACCGAATTCCACGCACCGTCGTCGTCCGCTGGCGGGAAGAACGATGCGCATCGAGGAACTACGTGGCTTGGAGCGGTGTACTTATGCAACTCTGGGCTGCACAATACGGCGACCAGGAATGAAACGCACCGCCTCGGCTCCCTCTTTTCCCCCGGCCTATTCGAAAATCGTCCGCCGCCAATAAACCTGCGCCCGCCTTCCAGGGTCTGCTTCCATAACAGGCGGACCCGCGGCTCCCCTTGCATGGAAGGCGCGTCGCGCTTCGGACGGCGACTCCGGCCATCCTTCACGCAACCCCAAGTTCGGACGGCGTTCATGAACATCACCATCCTGGGATCCGGCACCGGCATACCTTCAATCCGGAGGGCTTCTCCGGGCATTCTCGTGGAAGCGGAAAACCGATTCATCCTCCTGGATTCGGGACCCGGGACCCTCCGCCAATTGTCCCGGATCGGCGTCGGTTGCCACCAATTGGACTTCCTGTGCTACACCCATTTCCATCCGGACCATACCCTGGATCTGATCGCTTTTCTGTTCGCTTCCCGGAACCCGCTTCAACCCCGCCGGGACCGACCCTTCGAAATCCTGGGACCCGCCGGACTCGAGGCCTGGCTGCACCGGGCCCAAGATTTGTATGGGGACTGGGTGGCGCCCGCCCAAGGGACCTGCCGCATCCGCGAATTCCCGCAGGCCGGCGGCCGTCATACCCTGACGCCGGGCTTGACGGTGCATGCCGTACCCGTGAATCATACGCCCCAAAGTTTGGGATTCCGGCTCCGGGACAGCAAGGGCCGCACCATGGCCTACAGCGGCGACACGGACGTATGCGATTCCCTGGTGGATTTGGGCCGGGGCGTGGACGTCTTCTTCCTGGATTGCTCCATGCCCGACGATCAGCGCATCCCGGGACATCTGACGCCTTCTCTCGCGGCGGACATCGCCGCCCGGGCCCAGGCCCGCCGGGTCGTGTTGACCCATTTCTACCCCCCCTGTGATCGGGTGGACGTGGTACAATCTTGTAGAGACCGTTTCGGCGGCGAGATAACCGCCGCCGAAGACCTGATGACGATCACCCTCTAGCAGGCTGTTCAGAAACGATGAGACGCAAGGCGCGCGAATCCCGAGGAATGAGGCGTACGACCGGTACGCCCCAAGGACGCCTGTCTGCGCCTGCCTGTGCGTGTCCGCACGCAGACAGGTGAGACGCACAGGCGGAAAGGATGAAGCGCAACACGCCAAATCGCGTTTTTCAACAGCCTGCCCGAAATGCTGTTTTTCACTGATACGGTAATTGAAACCGCCGACTTCCGGAAAGGAGAACCGCCGTGCACCGTGTAATCGCCGCATCGATGCTGTTCCTGGGATTGGCCTTTGCCGCGCCTATCTGGGTCCATGGGTCCGTATTCGTCGACCTGCAGGCCCGCTTGATCCAGGAGGGATTCGAGGAGGAATTCATCCGCGGCGTCTACGGGTCTCCGTCGGTGCGGTTCGAGCCCAGACCCGTTCTGAGCTACTTCACCATCCGCGAATCCAGACTCAACTACAACCAGTTTCTGGAACCTTCATCGGTCCAATTGTGCAGAGAGTATGTGGATCGACACCGGGAGACGCTGGAGGCCGTCGAAAAGCGCACGCACGTCCCCCCCGCTCTGCTGGCCGCGCTCTTCATGGTGGAAACCCGCCTGGGCGCGTATACGGGACGGTTCAACGTGCTCAACATCCTGAGCAGCCTGTCCGTCTCCCATCATCCCGAGACCATGAAGGATCTCTTCGAACAGCTCAGGCCGGAGGAACGGGAACAAACCACCTTCGAGGACTTCCGGTCCTTCTGCGCCCGGAGATCGGATTGGGCGTATAAGGAACTCGTGGCGTTCCTGGGGTATATCCGCACCGTGGACTCCAACCCCCACGATATCCAGGGCTCCCTGGCCGGAGCCATCGGCATTCCCCAGTTCATTCCGTCCAATGTACTGCGCTACGGCAGGGACGGGGACGGGGACGGGAAAGTGGACCTATTCTCCCATGCGGATGCGTTGCACAGCGCGGCCCATATCCTGACGGCCTGCGGCTGGAAGAAGGGCATGGACAGGGGGGGAATGCGGAAAGCGCTGCTGTGCTACAACCGCAGCGGACCTTATGCGGACACCATTCTGGAACTGGCCCGCCGGGTGGCCGGAGAGCCGGCCGTCGAGCCATGACATCCGACCCCCGGTATCTGGATCTGAACACGTATCTGAGGAGCCGCTTCGGATGCCGGGTTCAGAAGGTCCCCCTGGACGCGGGGCTCACCTGCCCCAATCGGGACGGAACCAAAGGGAACCATGGCTGCGCCTACTGTAACGCCCGAGGCTCGGGTACCGGGAGACACCGAGACCAACCCTCCATCCGCGAGCAGCTGCGGGAGGGAATCCGCTTCGGACGGAAGCGATACAAGGCCGTCCGGTTTCTGGCCTACTTCCAATCCTTCTCCAATACGTACGCCCCGCTTCCCGTTCTGCGGGACCTTTACGAACAAGCCTTGAGCGAGCCGGACGTGGTGGGATTGTGCATCGGCACCCGTCCCGACTGCGTCGACGAGGGCGTACTGGACCTCATCGGGGAAGTGGGCCGCAACCGGATGATCTGGATGGAATACGGTCTTCAGTCCGCCTGGGATCGCACCCTGAACGCCGTCGGGCGGGGACACAAGGTGGAGGATTTTTCCCGCGCCGTGCGTCTCACCCGCCAACGGGGATTTCTGGTCTGCGCCCACGTGATTCTGGGTCTCCCGGGGGAAACCCGCGAACACGTGCTTCACACCGCCGACTTCTGCGCCCGATCCCGCATCGACGGGATCAAGTTCCATCAGCTGTACGTCGTCCGAAACACTCCCCTGGAAGGGGTGTACCGTTCAGGAGAATACCGCCCCCTTCCCCAGGACCTCTACGTACGGTGGGTGGTCGATTTTATGGAAATGCTTCCTCCGTCCACGGTGATTCAGCGTCTGTCCGGCGACCCGGACCCCGCGGAGCTGATCGCCCCCGAATGGTCCCTGGACAAAGCCGGCACGCGAAACAGGATCCTCCGCGAACTGGAACGCCGGGACTCCCGTCAGGGAAGCCGGTGGACCTGAATCCGGAAAGGCGGCTCCTTCCGTTGTTCCCCACTGTTTTTCCGTAACAGGCCGGTAACAGCACCGGCTGAAATAAGGCTTGGGCGAGGGCGCCCGAACGGAAGGCGAAGAGCGGCGGGCCTTCAACCCACGGGGTTCGCCGCCCATTCCTTAAAGGCGCGCCGCACCCGCTCCAGGCATTCATCCAATCGCGACACAAACGTGTCCGCATCCGCCGAGACACCCAACACCCGCTTGGCGAGGGCCGAAAGCTCGGCGGGCTTGGAGGGTATGGCGTGAATCTGCCGGTCCTCCAACAACTGAAGCGCATGCTCCACTTTCCGGAGAAAGGTGTAATCCTGAGACAGTTGCTCCGCCACGGGCCCGGGCAACAGCGCCGAGGCCCGGAACGCATCCAGCGCGGCCAGGGTGTTCCCCGTGAGCACCTCCGGGTGTTCTCCTCCATGCAGCAATTGAAGGCCCTGCACCAGAAACTCCACGTCCCTCAATCCCCCCAGCCCGTCCTTCACGTCCACAGAAGGCGCGGCGCTCCGCACGATCCTCCGGACTCCTTGTTCCCGCATCCTTTCGATATTGCGAACAATAGGTTCCCAGGCTCTCGGCTTCAGGATCACCGGTCGCATGCGATGGAGAAAGGCCTGTCCCAGTTCCAGGTTTCCGGCAATGGGTCTCATTTTGAGCAACGCCTGGATTTCCCACAAGGACGCCCTTTCCTCATAATAACGTATCAGCGAGGACAGCGAGGGAACCAGATCGCCCGCGGTTCCGTAAGGCCTTAACCGTAAGTCCACCCGGTACACGTAGCCGGCTTCCGTATGCACGGATAAATCGGCCCGGAGCCGTTCCACGGCGCGGGTGAAGAGGACTTTGTCGGGGCCCTGGGCCTTCACGGCGGAGGAACCCGCCGGGAGACCGTCATCGAAGGCGGCCACCAGATCGATGTCCGAGCTGTAGTTGAGTTCATCGCCTCCCAGTTTCCCCATGGCGAAAACGCAGAGGCGGTTCTCCGGTTCCGGCGCCTGCGCGTACTCCTTGCTTTCTTCCCGCAGGGTGCGCCACACTTTCTCCAGGGCCTTGCCCGTCAGAGCTTCCGCCAGGCAGGACAGCTCATGGGTAATGCGGCGGCAGGGAACGTTCAGATACAGGTCCCGGGCGCCGATCCGCAGGATCTCTCTTCTGCGGAATCTTCTGAGTTCGTTCAGCCACACCGTCTCCCCCGGTCCGCCTTCCAGGAACGCCCCCAGTTCTTCTTCCAGATCGGACCTCTCCCGGGCGCCGTGCAGATTTTCCGGGAGGATGAGCCAGTCGAGAAAACCGGGATGGCGGATCAACGTATCCGAAAGAAATTGACTTCCCGCGAACAGGGTCAACATCATTTCCAATCGCATGGGCTGCGCCAGCAGCATGTTGTACTGGTAGTCGGCGGCCGCCGCCATGCGCATGAATCGTTCGAGGTTGTTCAACGCCATGTCGGGATCCGGCGTTCCCGCCAGAATGTCCGCGGCCAGAACGGCCAACCGGGCGAAAACAGTTCTGGAACTTCCGGTTCCGGCCAGAAAGCGGAGATTCACGTAGGCTCTTTCCGGATCCCGGAAACCGGCCTCGGCCAGGATCTTCCGGCGGGCCGTCTCCGAGATATCCTCGGAAAGAACCAGGTCCGCCACGGTGCCCGTGTCCCCGCCGGGCAGGGAATCCCTGCCGAAATGCTGCTCCACGAAAGCCCGCACCGCCGCGGTGTGCGTCTCGAAGTCGAGATAGAGCCGTTGGGCCGCATCCAGCCCGTGTCCTCGCTGATAGCCCATGCGCCGGGCCAGATGGCCGAACTCCAGCGAGTCCTTGTCCGGCAGAAACAAATCCTCCGCGGACCCCCGAAGCATCCGCAGTCCATTGATCAGGTTGCGCAGGAAGTCATAGGCGGCGGTGAGGCGTTCCGCTTCCGAGGGGGACAGGATCCCTCCCTCCTCCAGCGCGGACAAGGCTTCATGGATGCGGGGAGTCCTGAGTCGGGGCAGGTCCCGCCCGTGGATCACCTGGAGAATCTGAACATCGTACTCCAGATCCACGAGCCCTCCCGGGCTGAATTTGGCGTTGAGTCGCTGGTCTTTCACCTTTTCGGCAAATTGCCGTTTCCGGAGATCCAGAATTTCGGCCGGATCGATGTTCCGGGACGCATAAACCATCCCGTCCCGCAATCGCTCGATTCGGGACCCCAGTTCCGCATCGCCTCCAATGGCCCGGAGGCGCACCAATGCCAGGCGTTCATACGAGTGGGCCTGGCCGTCCTTACCGTAGTACCGGCAGAACGTTTCCAGGCTGCACGCCAGAGGGCCTCCGCTTCCATAGGGCCTCAAACGGAGGTCGATTCGAAAGATTCCCTGCCGTTTGGATTCGATGAATCGAATGACTTCACGCACCAGGCGATCGAAGAACTCGGAATTCGGTATGGAACGGTCTCCATGCGTCGCCCCATTGTCGCTGTAGACGAACAGAATCTCGATATCCGACGCATATCCCAGGGCCGCCCCCCCCAGCTTGCCCAAGCCCAGCACCGCGAAACGGCTTTCCAGGTCCCCCATGCTTCTGGGAACACCGTATCGCTCCGCCAGGCGTCCGTACACGGCTTGCACCGCGGCATTGACCACAAGCTCCGCCAGGCGCGTGAGCCTTTTGGACAGGGTCCTGAAATCGATTCCGCCCAGAATGTGGTCCAGGTCGATAAGAAAAATCTCCCGATCCTTGAACCGGTTCAGCCGGTTGCGCAGGTCTTCGAAGTGCTCCGCTCCTTCCAGACTCAGACGGAGCTTGTCGGCAAGGCTCTCCGGGGGCGTGCTGAACCGGTGACCGTTCACCTGGGAATCCAGCATGGGCAGCAAGGTTTCGTACTGAAGCCGGACGAACTCCTCCCAGAGCACGTCACTGGTCCCCAGGACGGGCGCCAGGTCTCTCAGCGTTTCCGGATTGGACAACAAGTCCATCCATCGCCCTTCCTTGGGCAGCCGCAGAACGTCTTCCACCAGAAACCGGAAACGACGGACGGCCGCGTACGGATCCGGGGCTTTCTCCAGAAAATAGGAGAACTGCTTGGTCAGCAGTACGGACAGCTTGATCTGCCGGATGGTTTCCGGATCTTCGATTTGGCGGCCCCGGGAGTCCGTGAACTCGATTTCGTCTTCAACCCGCCCCTGGGGCGTTCGGATTCGGACCCGCTCGATGGACAGGTTGTGCAACGACAACGCATTCGTAAGCATGTACAGAAAAGCAAACGTATCCTGCCCGACCACTTTCATGCGCGTGTTTAGTCCGCTTTCGTTGTCCATTTCGATAGACACGGGATACAGCACGCGATCCGTTCCCAACTTGTGCGCGGCCAATCGCTTGATCACCAGATCGTTCACCCGGGAGGCGGCTCGATTCAGCGACTCATCATCTCCCCGCTCCAACAGATGGAATACTTCCTCCACGCGTTCCTTGAATTCCGCGCCCCAGGACTCGAACTGTCGGGCCGCAGGCGCCACACCCGAGAAATGGTCCACGATCCGACGGCGGCCTCGGGGTTCCGCCTGCTCACCCTCCGGGAGTTCCGTGTCCGCGGCCGCCCGAATTCCATGAGCCTCACCGCGGCTGTAGGTGAAGACCTCTCCGAACAGGATATTGAATCCGGTGCCCGCCAGAATCCCCGTCAGGAACGAGAACACTCTCGGATAATCGAACCCCAGTACGGTGCAATCCACGTGATCCGGCCCCCGCTCCTCCAGAATCACCTCCACGGGCCGGCTGTGGCTCAGGCGGTGTAGTCCCGTAATATGAGACGCTATCCGTTCCCGGGAAAAGCTTTCGAAATAGCGGTCTCCCAAACGCGCCAGATGCTCGGCGATAAACGCTTCCTCCACATCCGGGCAGAGGGCGCGCAACGCTTCCACAAGAGGTTTCATGTCTCCTCATCCTTCGGCATGCCGATATCTCCAACGAACCACCGGTACGAATCCGATTTCTCCGGCGAAGCCCGAGCATACCACAACCTTCGGCTTCCCTCCAAACAACGGGGGAACCCCCGAAATGGAGCGTTCCCCCGGATGCATCGGTTTCCGCCGAAAGTGATCAGATATCGAAGTACAGCGCGAACTCCCAGGGATTGGGTCGCAGCTCCACCTGGGTCACTTCGTTTTTCAGTTTGTAATTGATCCAGGTGTCGATGACGTCCATGGTGAATACATCCCCCTTGAGCAGAAACTCATGATCGTTCCTGAGATTGTTCAAGGACTCCCGGAGGCTGCCGGGCGCCTGGGGCACCTTGGCCAACTCCTCGGGCGGGAGGTCGTAAATGTCCTTGTCCAGTGGCTCGCCGGGGTCGATCTTGTTCTGGATCCCGTCCAGCGCGGCCATCATAATGGCCGAAAACGCTATGTATCCGTTACAGCTCGGGTCCGGACAGCGGAATTCGATGCGTTTGCTCTTGGGGCTGGGAGAATACATGGGGATCCGCACGGCGGCGCTCCGATTTCGGCGCGAGTAGGCCAGGTTCACGGGCGCCTCGAATCCGGGCACCAGTCGCTTATAGCTGTTGGTGGTGGGGTTGGTGAATGCGCACAGCGCCGGGGCGTGTTTCAGGATACCCCCGATGGCGTACAGAGCCGTGTCGGACAGTCCCGCATAGCCGTCGCCCGCGAACGTGTTGGAATCCCCCTTCCAAAAGGACAAATGCACGTGCATGCCGCTGCCGTTGTCCCCGAACAGGGGCTTGGGCATGAAGGTCACCGTCTTGCCGTACTTGCGGGCCACGTTCTTAATCACATACTTGTATTTCAGGAGCTTGTCCCCCATGGCCACCAGGGAGGAAAAGCGCATGTCGATCTCCGCCTGCCCACCCGTGGCCACCTCATGATGCTGGGCCTCGATCTGAACTCCGATGGACTCCAGTGTGAGCATCATTTCACTGCGGATATCCTGCATACTGTCCGTGGGCGGCACCGGGAAATACCCTTCCTTGTATCTCGGCTTGTACCCGAGGTTGGGACATTCCTCCCGGCCCGCGTTCCAGCGTCCCTCGACGGAATCCAGGTAAAAGTAGCCTTCGTGTTCGTTCTGATCGAATCGCACATCGTCGAAAATAAAGAACTCGGCTTCGGGACCAAAATACGCCACGTCGGCGATACCGGTGTTTTTCAGGTATGCCTCGGCCTTTCGGGCGATATTTCGAGGATCCCGGGTATAATCTTCGCCGGTGAGCGGATCACAGATATTACAGATCATCACCAGCGTTTTATGACAGAAAAAGGGATCTATGAATGCCGATTCGGGCACCGGTTTTACCAGCATGTCCGATTCATTGATGGCCTGCCATCCCCGGATGCTCGATCCATCGAATCCCAAGCCTTCCTCAAAGGTTTCTTCCGTTATTTCCCGTGCAGGCACCGAGAAATGCTGCCAAAGTCCTGGAAAGTCCATAAACCGCAGATCCACGACATCCACGCATTCTTTCTGGATCATTTCCACAACGTCTTTTGGTGTCAATCCTCCGCTCATTACACCGCCTCCTCTATACGGTTCCAAGTTTGTCAGGCTGTTTATCAACGGGCCGGCAGGGTCCGCTGTATTCTGATCCTGGTTTCAGGAACAGGTGATCTTCAAAATCATCAATATACTTCCCGAGTCCTGGCGATAGGATACCTTCTGCCGTAACCGAACGCCCGGGTGGTGACTTTCAGCACGGGCGGGGCTTGCAATCGTTTGTACTCGTTCCGGTCGATTCTTCGAAGCACGTCCCGGACCACGGTTTCGTTGTGGCCTCGACCCACGATATCCGAAAGACCCAAATTCATTTCTACGGCCGCGTGCAGGATATCGTCCAACACGTCGTACGGGGGGAGGGTGTCCTGGTCCGTCTGATTCGGTTTGAGTTCCGCGCTGGGAGGCCGGGCGATCACCCTCTCGGGAACCCATGCATGTTCCATGTTGAGCAATCGCACCAATCGGTAACACAGTGTTTTCGGCACATCCGCGATGACGGCCAAACCGCCGCTCATATCGCCGTAGAGCGTGCAATAGCCCACCGACATTTCGGATTTGTTGCCGGTGGTGAGCAGCAGGTATCCGAATTTATTGCTCAGGGCCATGAGGATGTTTCCCCGAATCCGGGCCTGGATGTTTTCCTCCGTTTCGTCCGGCTTGGTTCCCGCAAACAGGGGAGTCAGGGCCCGTTCATAGCTCTTCAGGACGTCGTCGATGGGCACTTCCAGGCACCGAATCCCCAGGTTTTCAGCCAGGAGGCGGGCGTCTTCCCCGCTCATTTTCGAAGTGAACGGAGACGGCATCATCACGCCGGTCACGTTTTCGCTTCCCAGGGCCTTGACAGCCAGACAGGCCACCAGGGAAGAATCCAGACCTCCGCTGAGACCGATGAGGGCTCTTGCGAATCCGCATTTGAGCGCATAGTCGCGCAAGCCCAGAACGAGGGCCCGGATCACCTCCGCCTCCTCGCTCCCGGACCCCTCATGTATCTCTCCGGCGCCGGACCCGTAGTCCCAGACCACCAGGTCCGAATCGAATTCACGGGCCCTGGCGGCGAGATTGCCGTTCCCGTCCAGGGCCATGCTGGCGCCTTCAAAAATCAGTTCGTCGTTGCCCCCCACCTGGTTCACGAAAACAAAGGGGACGCGGTACTTGGCCGCCATGGAACTCAGCATTCTCCGGCGGAGCGCCGTCTTCCCCATATGAAAGGGGGAAGCCGACATATTGACGATGAGATCCACTCCCCGCTCGCACATCCCTCTCACCGGATCCACCTTATAGAGCGGTCGAACCCAGAAGTCCTTGTCGTTCCAGATATCCTCACATACCGTGAATCCGATGCGCACGCCGTCCAGTTCATGGACCAGCGGGGAACCGAAGGGCTCGAAGTATCGGGTTTCATCGAACACATCGTAGGAAGGAAGGAGGGTCTTGCCCCCCTGAGCCACGAATCGCCCGTCATCCAAAAGAGCCAGTGCATTGAAGTTGGACTTGCCGGAAGTTTCAGGATTGGGCGCCACATATCCGAGGACGGCGGCAATGCCCCGAGTCTCGGGAATCAGCGCGTCCAACGCGTTGAGATTCGCCCGGACAAAGGACTGTTTTTCCAGCATGTCCCTGAGGGGGTATCCCACCAGGCATTGCTCCGGGAAAACCGCCAGCCGACAACCCCGCGTTCGGGCTTCCCGAATACCCTTCCGGATCAGCTCCGAGTTTCCTTCCAGGTCCCCCACCACAGGATTGATTTGGACCAACGCGATGCGCATACCCCCGCCTCACCAGCTCCCTTCGTTTTCGCGCAAGCGCCAGATTCCGCAGGGACACGCCTGCACACAGAACCCGCATCCGATGCACCGTTCCGGAATCACCGACAGGATCGGCTCTCCTCCTTCCTCATGCCGCTCGATGGCGGACTGAGGACAAATGGTTTGGCAGATCCCGCAGTCCCGGCAGGCGCCGCATGACGCGCAGGACCGGGCCTGGGATTCCAGATTTCTCCCGGACAACCTGGGTTCGAAATAGAAGGGGTGAACCAGGCTGGTATCCGTTTTCACTTTGTGCGGCGGATGGTATTCGCGCCCGTGAAG
>Ga0068714_10006786_pt1 | contig 11468 bp, 7 predicted proteins | sample MTBNYHSulfiMetaG_FD_62988 | JGI IMG/M metagenome (GOLD analysis project Ga0068714, IMG submission 62988) | Enrichment culture microbial communities from rom New York Harbor, USA that are MTBE-degrading - MTBE-NYH (New York Harbor Sulfidogenic)... | ecosystem: Environmental > Aquatic > Marine >... | reverse complement strand
AGGGTTGTCTCTGGCGAAGAAAGTTCTGAAAGCGCACGGCGGTTGGATCAAGGTGAGGAACCGTTCCGAGGGTGGATTGGAAACAGCAATGTTCATTCCGGCCGACTAGATTTGCCCGGACCATGGGCTATTTGAATAACTTTTCCCCGCTTAAGAATGTTCTCGCCTCGTACACCGCCTTCACGGCAACCTCGATTTCACTCTCTGTGTTGAAGCCTGAAACGCTGAACCTGACCGTGCCTTCCGGCGCTGTGCCAAGCGCCTCATGCATAAGTGGAGCGCAGTGCAAACCCGCTTTCGAGATCACTCCGAAGTCCTTGTACAGCTTCTGAGAGAGCAGATCCGGTTTCCATCCATTGAGGCGAAATGAAACGATAGGTGTCCGGAGAAGATCTCCGCCCACATCCACGACATCAACGCCTGGAACGGATGCCAGCGCTTTCCTCAAAAGATCCGCCAGACTTCGGGCGCGTCGAGCGAATTCCGGCCCATGACGTTTTTGCCATTCGAGCGCCTGCGCCAGTCCTGCGAATGTTGCGGCACTGGGGCTGCCGGCTTCGAGCCGGACCGGCATGATCGCAGGCTGAGTCAAGGTGTCGCACTCGACGTCGGTCCCACCGACACAAAACGGCTCGAGGTCCAATCCGGGACGTACATAAAGGCCTCCTACTCCAGGAGGACCGTGAAGGCATTTATGGGCGGTAAATGCCACCAGGTCGGCTTGAAGACCTTCGGCATGGCAAGGGATCTGTCCGAACGTTTGAGCCGCGTCCAACAAAGTGAAGGCCCCCGCTGCTTTTGCCGATTGAAACAGCCTCTCTACGTCGTTGATTCGTCCGGTAACGTTGGAGGCATGGTTCAGAATCAGCAAAGTCGGCCTTTCCCGCAGGACGGCGGCGGCTTGGACCATGTCAAGAGCACCTTCCGGGACGAGTCCGATAGGGATGATTCGGAGGCCCGGATATCGTCTCTTCAGGTGATACAGGGGACGAAGTGCGGAATTGTGCTCCGTCACCGTACAAATCACGCTGGAATCATTGTTCAATCCCAGACCGAAGATGGCTACGTTCAGGGCAAAAGTGGCGTCCTGGGTCAGGACAATGCGCGACGGATCGGCAACCTTGAGCATTCCGGCCAGCCTTTGACGGCATTCGAAGGTGACATCGGGACGCCGGTCCGCGCTCGAGCCCGACGGAGTAGGCACTGCGTCCAGGACTTCCTTGACGACCTGCGAAACGCCTGGAGCCAGTGGCCACGCCCCCCCTGCATTATTCAGATAAACCGGTTGGTCCATGGTGCGGCCTTGTCCTATTATAAACCCTCAAACGAACTCGAAAGGTTTTGCTGCGGAGGAATAGATTTGACTTCAACCATAACTCAGGCTGAAATCATCTATGAATTACTTCAAGCTCTGCTTAATAACCTCTTCGTTTTCGGCCCTCCAGATAAAACGCGGAGCTTTTGAGGGGAGACCCTATCCGACGGCTTCGTCCTGTGCGACAATGGTCCACGTCCCGCTCGGCTTAGATACCGTACCGCCAAGCTCTTATTTATTATAACATCTCCGAAGCCTGGAAACGTATGATAACCTTTTACGTTCCGTTTATAAACGCCAAATCGTTTCGGAGACTCTCGCCGTTAGTTGTCGCTCTCGAAGCGAACCCCTTAGTATCGCCTGTAGCCCGGACCAAGGGTAAGATGCGTGCAACAAGCGGCGACGTGACGTTCGCGTTTGTGATAAACGGGTTGCGATAAGTCGCTTAGGACCTGGTTTTTGGAAATGGCACTTGACCTAGCTTAAAATGTACCCTAATGTTTTAATCGCCGTGCAACTTTTTTTACTTTATCGGTATGGTGGATGCTTTATTGAAAGCGCTGAATTGTGGAATGCCGAGGGACTCCTTTGTGAACGGACAGGACCTGCCTCTAGTCAGGCGCGAAGTACAAGAGCTTTCGCTCCTTTTTGAGATAAGCCAGATGTTGGATGCGAGTACCGACCTCCGTGAGGTGATGGACTCGGTGTTGAAGTCCATATCCAATCACATGGGTATGGAAAGAGGCACATTGACGCTCCTGGATTGGGAGACCGGAGAGATTTACATCGAAGCGGCCCACGGGCTTTCGCCGGATCAGCAGGACCGGGGCAGATATCGTAGCGGTGAAGGCGTAACGGGGAAGGTAGTTCAGACCGGCAAGCCCATGATTGTGCCATGTATTTCCGATGAACCGCTATTTCTTGATCGTACGGGGGTGCGCAAACACTTACCCAAGAAAGCCATCGCTTTTATTTGTGTTCCCATCAAACTGGGCAACGAAGTCATTGGCGCTTTAAGCGTGGACCGGTTGTTTCTTGAACAGGTTTCTCTGGAGGAGGATGTTCGGCTGCTATCGATCATCGCCTCCATGATTGCCCGAGCGGTTCGTTTGCGCCAGGAAATGCAGATTGAGAAACGGCGGCTGCAACAAGAAAATATCCGACTGAGAAAGGAGCTGAAGGGGCGCTATCGGCCGGCCAATATTATAGGTCATTCGAAAGCGATGCACGAAGTCTTCGAAATGATGGCCCAGGTTTCCGGAAGCGACACCACCGTGCTGATTCTGGGTGAGAGCGGCACAGGAAAGGAACTGGCGGCCAATGCCATTCATTACAGCAGCCCACGCGCCGGCAAACCGTTTGTGAAGGTGAACTGCGCGGCTCTGCCTGAGACGCTGCTCGAGAGCGAACTCTTCGGACATGAAAGAGGAGCGTTTACCGGTGCATTGACTCGCCGTATCGGACGTTTCGAAATGGCGAATGAAGGTAGCATTTTCCTGGACGAAATCGGTGACTTTTCGATGGCGACTCAGGTCCGCCTTCTGCGGGCGCTCCAGGAAAAGGAATTCGAACGGCTGGGTGGGGCCAAAACCGTCAAAGCGGATGTCCGTGTTATCGCAGCCACCCACCGGGACCTCGAGGAGTTGATTCGACAGGGGAAGTTTCGCGAGGATTTGTATTACAGACTTAACGTGTTTCCCATCCGTATGCCTCCCCTGAGGGAGCGAAAATCGGATATCCTGTTACTCGCCGACCATTTTGTGGAACGATACGCCAAAGCCAATAAGAAGAATATCCGCAGGATTTCCACTCCGGCCATCGACATGCTGATGAGCTACCATTGGCCGGGGAATGTCCGGGAGTTGGAGAACTGCATCGAGCGCGCCGTCCTGCTGAGCACCGACGACGTCATTCGGGCGCATCAGCTTCCGCCGACGCTGCAGACGGCGGAAGCCAGCGGAACGCCCCACCGGGGTACTCTGGAAGCGGCCGTGCAGACCGTCGAGCGCGAGCTGATTATCGACGCCCTCAAGTCCTCGGGGGGAAACAAGGCCGAGGCTGCCAGGGAATTAGGGATATCCGAGAGGCTGATGGGGTTGAGGGTGAAGAAATACGCGATTGACACCCGGCGGTTTCGTACATCGAAGTAGCTTTTGCCGCTCGAATTCCACCGCAGGGTACGGTCCGTCGGAAACGCTGCGACGTTACTGTTTAACTGTCGAGCGTTCATCCACGGCTGCTCCATAGATGCGGGCTTGTCGAATTCATAAGACCGTTTTGGTATTAGATTTGCTTAGGGTTTGTTTTCGTGCGTAAACGGATAATCGCACGTTTTTCTGATCATTCACTTTTTTTAATCCGGAGATGAAAGGGGGGAGGTGAGGAACAAGTTCGGAGGGTGCCGTTCACTTGAAAGATTCGTATGTTTTGATCTCAAATTGGAAATAGAGACTGAGGGAGAAGAGAGATGAGAAAAGGAAAGCAGGGTATACTCTATATAATTGCGTGTTTCCTGTTGTGCTCTGTATTCGTGATGCCGAGCTATGCGGAAGAGGAAGTTCCATGGGCTGATGCTTCGGTTTCGGTTTTGACCGCCTATATCTGGCGAGGTATCGAGTTGAGCCGGGACAGCATTGTGGTCCAACCCACTATGAGCGTTGGATATTACGGGTTTTACGCCAACTTCTGGGCGAACATAGACACCAATCCGTACACGTCCGACGATGAAGGAGCCAACGCTAAGTGGAACGAGACCGATTTCACGATTGCGTACGGAACCAGCTTCGGTATCCTGAATGTCGAGGGCGGTTATATCTACTATGCTCTGGACAGCGTGGACGATTCCCAAGAGGTTTTTGCCAGCCTCGGTGTGGACACCATCCTGTCCCCCACCCTCACGGTATACAAAGAATTCGCCCGGTATCCGAGTTGGTATTTCCTGTTGGGAATATCCCAATCCTTTGCTTTTACCGATTACATGTCTTTGGATCTTTCAGCGTCTGCAAGCTATCTGTTGAGCGACGACGCGGATGATTATCCGGAAATCAACGATGACGGGGAACCTACCGGAGATGAGTTCAGCAACTTCCACGATGCGGTTCTTTCGGCCAGCCTGCCCATTTCGTTCGGAAAATATTTTGTGGTTGCGCCGACGGTTTCCTACGTGTTCCCAATTACGGACGATGCCAAGAATCAGATGAAGTTTTTCAGCTTTACCGGTGACAGCGACCAGTTCGTTTACGGCGGAGTATCCATCGGATTCGCATTTTAACTCCGGCGAGAGGTGACTCTCTCCCCTTAATTACGGCACTTTTCCGGAAATGTGAGATCGCTTCGATCTTACTTTCTTTGACCAAAGAACGAACGGTTGCCTCGGCCTCCGTCTGATTCTCCATCCGCGGGCTCGTCCTTTCGACGAGTCCGCGTTCTTTGTCGGTTACGAGCGGATTGGCCGGCGATTCGAGCAGATGATCGGACCCCGGGGGATCAAGGGGCCCTGACTTTTTCGGCAGGTTATAAACAAATAACGGATCGTGTGAGGTCGTCGTGAGAGTGGGTATATTGCAGCACACGGATTCAGGTGGACCTGGCGCCCTCGGCGCGTACTTTCAATCGGTTGGGGTGGAGGTGTCCATAATCAGGCTCTATGAAGGTGAGACTCTACCGTGTGAAAGCACACACTGGCACGCGGTGGTCTCCCTGGGAGGTTCGATGCACGCCTGGGAGGATGCCGAGTTCCCTTTTCTGCCTGAGGAGACGGGTTTCCTGGCCGGCGTGATCGAGCGGGGGATTCCCGTGCTGGGCATATGCCTGGGCGCTCAGCTTATTGCCAGGGCCTGCGGGTGTCGAGTGCATCCTGCCGGCAAAGAGGAGATCGGATGGCGAGCCGTGACTCTGACGAAGATCGGATCCAAGGATCCTCTATTCTCGGGAATGGCCAATGAGCTGTCGGTCCTCCAATTTCATTATGACACCTTCGAACTGCCTGCTCGGGGCAAACTCCTCGGGACTTCCCTGGACTGCCGAAACCAGGCCTTTCGATTGGGCAATACCTACGGCGTTCAGTTTCATCCTGAAATTAACCGTGAGATTCTGGCGGAATGGTTCTGGAAAAGGGCGGACCGTGAACAGGTCATGAGTGAATACGAGCGCGTCAACGAGGCGTTCTTTCGTCAGAATCAAAGAATGTATGAGAACTTCCTATCCATTATCAGAGCTTCGAAGACGGCGATATCCGTGTAGACTCTTCAAGAACAGTCCCATTTTTCCTGCATGGACGATTCACGAGATAAGCGATGAATTTGGTTCGCTCGGCCATGGCGCCGGAAACGATGGTTGCCGCTGTGGCGGCGAAGACGGCTTGAAACATCCAGAACGCTAATACCCCGGAATGGAATAGGAGGGTTACTGAATAAAAGGGAGACCGTACGGTTGCAAGGTCCCCCTTTGGTGATGATTCGAAGTGACGTAAAATCTTACGAAGTTTCCGGGTTATTTAAGTCCCGAAGCCGCACACACCTGAGCTATGGCGTTGGCCATGGCTTCGTCCTCTTTCCGGATGTCCTCCAGGGTCTTGGGGAGCACCTCAGGCGGCCTTTTTTCCACCCCGTATTTCCATTTGAGATATTGCTTTCCCGTTGCCGGATACAGAGCGGCGATCAGCACGTCGTAGTCGTCTTTCGCCAGGTCCCTAACCTGCTCTCGAACGCCATCCAGTTCCGGTTCAAGATAGTCGGCGGCGCGGCCCGTAACCGGTGTCGCGCCGCGTTTGTATCCTTTCAGAACGATCTTCTGGATCTCGGGATCGATGGGTGTGGGCGTCTTTCCGTAAAGACCATACACCAGATCCTTGACCTGGTTCGTGACCATCTTGTACTTGCCGAACAGCACGTTGAGCACCGCCTGTACTCCGACGATCTGGGATGTAGGAGTGACGAGAGGCGGGGTCCCGAGTTCCCTCCGAGTCTTGGGTACCTCTTCATAAACCTCTTGGAGCCGATGCAACGCTTTTGCCTCCTTGAGCTGGTTGACCAGGTTCGAGATCATGCCGCCGGGTACCTGATGCACCAGAACCCCGGTGTCGATGACGGACATTCTGTGTTTGGCCAGATAATCGCGATACTTGGGCGCGACAGACTCCAGGTATTCATCCATCTCGAGCAGCAGGCTGAGGTCCAAGCCCGTGTCCCGGTCCGTGCCGTATAGTGTGGCCACAATGGGCTCTATGGCCGGTTGAGAGGTCCGCAGGGCGAAAGGCGCCAGACAGGTATCCACAATATCCACTCCTGCCTGGATGGCCTCGAGATAGGCCATGGAAGCCATGCCGCTGGTATAATGGGTGTGGAGGTGAATCGGGATCTTCATCGCTTTCTTGAGGGCCGTGACCAGCCTCCGGATGTCCAGAGGCGCCATGATGCCGGCCATATCCTTGATGCACAGCGTGTCCGCTCCCATGTCCTCGAGTTCTTTGGCTTTGGACAGGTAGTATTCCAGATTGTACACGTCTCCGCCCATGCCGCGTTCCGTCAACGAGTAGCAGATGGTGGCTTCGAAGTGCTTGTTATTGGCCTTGATCCGTTCAACACAGGTTTCGAAGTTGCGGAAATCGTTCAGTGCGTCGAACACGCGAAATATATCAATGCCCACTTCGGCGGCTTTGTCCACAAAGAGTCTGGCCACGTCGTCGGCGTAATTGCGATAGCCGACGAGATTCTGACCTCGAAGCAGCATGGAAAACGGCGTCTTTGTTATGTATTTCTTGAGGGTCCTTACCCGTTCGAATGGGTCTTCCGCCAAAAAACGGTGCATGGTATCGAACGTAGCGCCGCCCCATACTTCCATGGCCCAGAATCCCATCCCGTCCATTTTCTCGGCGATGGGGAGCATGTCCTCCGTCCTCATCCTGGTGGCCAGCAACGACTGGTGCCCGTCACGGAATGTATTGTCTTGAATCTTCAGTGGGTTTTTATTCCCGCTATCCATAAATTCGCTCATAGTAGACCTTTCTTTGATTCTCCTGTCCGGCTCTAAGGAAGTCTTTGAGGAAAACGGTTCGGCCGTTCCTGCGGGGCAAGGAACATGAAGGTTCCGCCTGCCTGAGGCCGGGATTCGTTTTGTAATCTCCGGTTTGGTAGGGAGCACCGCCTGATTCCCGTGTCGGTTTACCGACGGAACGATATCGCATGTTCCGAAGGGTTCGAAAGATTCGGGCTACCAAATCGGCATCAAGGGAAAAAGGGAACCAAAACCGGACGGAATCGGCTTTGTATTCCTCAGTCCAGGCTACCCTAGTTACTTGGTTAGCCCGTTATTGTCAATAAAGTCCGATTCAAAATCCCCTGTATTTGTGACCGGAAAGCGTACTTTACGCAGGTTGGATCCGGATGCTATAAACCTGCAGGAAGGTCGGAAGCCCGGACGTTCCCTGCAAGTGTGCAGACGCTCGGGTGGAAATGCCGACATCGCGAGTTGCCGGGCAACCGCCTATGAAAGGCTTTAGAAGACTGGGTATCGGCTTCGCGGGATTGCCATCCATACCTTAGGGCTGAAACATCGGAGAATATCCCGCTGCCGGGACGATCATCAACACTAGAGGTGGGTTCATGACAAATCCATTGCGGCAGTTGCGCCTAACAGCGCCCGCCGAACTTGATTTTTTGTCCACAGTTACGTCCATGGTTGAAAACGCCGCGCAGACCTTCGGGCTGGAATCGGAAGGAAGCCTCAAATTGGTATTGGCCACGGAAGAAATATTCACTTACCTCTGTCATGCCGGCCGGTCGGAAGACACGATCCATATCGAATGTTCGGATTATTGGTACTACGTGCGCGTGGATATCGTACTCCCGGTACAGCCGCTGAACATGGAGGCATTCAACCTCACGGCGCGATTATCTCCGGACAGCGACTCCGATCTCAAAGACTTGGGACTGCTGATCGCGGGGCGATCCGTGGACCGGCTCCAGATGGAGGAGCAATACCCGGCAGGAGTGCGATTGATGCTGATTAAAGAGAAATCGTATCCGGAAGGTGAGGAAATCTTGACGTCGGCACCGAGTCCTTTCGAGTCTTATTCCATTCGCGGACCGGAGCCGGAAGAAATCAAAAGGTTCGCCTCCCTGATTCAGCAAACCTATGATTCGGCATATGCGCCTTCATGCGTTCGATTTCCCGGAAAGATGGCGGACATGGTCGCCGGCGGAGAGTACGGCATGTTGATCGCCGTCTCACCGAACGACGTCATCGGGGGAGGCATCTTCTGGCGATATCTGGGTTCCGAGACCGTGGAAAGCTTTGGTCCCTATCTGTTCCATCAGGCCCCGGACTCACCCATGGCCGAAGGTCTCCTGGACGGATGCCTCGCCGGCATCGGCCGGTCCGATGCGGTTGGTCTCTTGTCCCGTTACACCACGGCCCAATTACCGGCGGGCTACTTCGAGGCGCTGGGCTCGATGACGTACTGCCTGCCGAATAAGACATCCCTGTCGCGGGAAATCCTGTACCGGCAGCTCAAGGAAGATCCGGGGCGCCGTGTGTGGGCGCACCCCGGACTGAAGCGTTTCTTGGAGGAGCAATACCATCGCCTTTTTCTGGCTCGAGACATTCACTTGGTCGAACATCAGGGAGAAAGGCATCCAGCGCATTCCGTGTTGGCGGCGGAATTCGATCGCTCTCGAAATACGATCACTCTGCGCCCGATCTGGGCGGGAACGGATGCGGCTGAAAATGTATCCCGGCACGTGCAGCTGCTGAAAAAGGATCCTCTGTGCACGCTGTCTTTCGAGCTGGATCTGGGTAAGGCGTGGCAGGCGGAGTTCACTAATGCGCTCCTGGATAACGGCTTTGTCCCCCGGTTGGTGTTTCCCCACGCCGGCGTGTCGGATGTGGTCGTATTTCAGCGCTTGATGGAAGAGCCTCTGCCATGATGAACGTTGACCTGAACAAACTCGTTCCGGCGTACATCCGGAAGTTCGAAGCGTACATTCCCAGCAAGCCGGACGATGAGCTTCAAAAGCTCTACGGGTGCGGCCCTATCATACGCCTCAACAACAATGAAAATCCGTTGGGCCCGCCATCAAGCGCACAGGAGGTGCTACGACGTTTCCCCCCGCCCAGAGCCGCCGTGTACCCCAGCGGCGATTCTTTTCATCTGAGGCGTAAACTCGCCGGCTTATACGGTCTGGACCCCGATCAAATTCTCGTGGGAAACGGCGCCAACGAGGTCATCGCTTTTGTGATCAAAGCGTTCTGTAAAGAGGGCGACAACATCATTACCGCGGAGAAGACCTTTGCCGTCTACGAATGGGTGGCCGAATTCTCGGGATTTCACGCCAAGTTGGCGCCCATGAAGGATTACGGCTTCGACGACCAGGGCATGCTGGCCCGGATCGATGACCGGACCAAGATTCTGTTTCTATGCAATCCGAACAACCCCACGGGAACCTACTGGAGCGAGGGAAAACTCAGACGCTTTCTGGACCGTGTTGCCGGACACAGGATCGTAGTGGTGGACGAAGCGTATTTCGAATTCGTCGAGCAGGAGGATTATCCCAACGGGATCGAGCTTCTCCGGGAATACCCGAACCTGGTGGTATTCAGAACCTTCTCGAAAATGTACGCCCTGGCCGGACTGCGCATCGGGTATCTGGTCGGAAACCTGGATGTGGTGGACATCATCCGCAAAACCTGCGTGGTCTATTCCGTAAACAGCCTGGCCCAGGAAGCGGCTCTGGCCGCTCTGGACGACGAGCGGCATATCCTTCGCACCAGGGACATGGTGAAACGGGGCAAAGCATTTCTCACGGACGAGCTTACCCGCCTTGAGCTCCCTTTTGTCCTCGGTGAAGGCAACTATATCATGATCCGCCTTCCCATGAGCGATACCCTCGCGTACCGGCGCCTCATGCAGTTCGGTGTCATGATTCGCTCGATGACCGGGTTCCGCTTTCCGAATTTCATCCGGGTGACGATCTCGGAACGACCGGCCATGGAGGCTTTCGTGCGCGCGTTGGAAAACATCCTTGAATGAATAATCATGGCGGACCATCCTGCTACACCCATATTGTGAAAACATGCAGCCTGATGATGTGCAGTGTACACTTGTTCTTCGGACCCAGGCAAAAAGTTGTCCGGTTGAGGCGTCGGGAAGGTTCACCCGGTCTATTTGGTCACCCGGGCGGAAGCCGGGGTCCAAAAACGGCCCGGATTCCGGCTTTCGAGGCAGTGTCGCGATTCGTCATCCCGGCCAAGCCCCGTGACGCGGGGCGCGAGGCGGGCTCCAGAATCGACTGGATTCACTAACTTTTCCTGGATTCCGGATCTCACTGCGTTCGTCCGGAATGATGTTTCTGAAGTTACGCCACAGCCTCTTTCGCCGGAATGACAGGAACACGAAACGGTTTCGAAGACTGCTCCGAGAACAAACATAAACAGATGTCTATTTATCACGTACGTCCCCCATTATTCTGCGTTCGCAGCCAGTCCCTATGCACCAGCTCCAACAACTTCTTGGAGCGATCGAACTGCAGCCGGATGCCGTCCCAGGACGGGGGGGCGAAGATCTTTTGCATGAGAAACCCGTCCTGGTCGAACCAACGGGGCAGAACTCCGCCCAGAAAATAGCCGCGTCCCCGAAGCCGTTTTACCGTTTCACCCACCCAAGGCCAACCCAAATTCACCCACACCTGAATCACTATGACGTTCTTTTCTTTTGCAGCCGTTTCCTGACGATCGAGAGCCTCTTCGAAGTCCCGCCCCGCCTGAGTCACGGCCAGGCGGGCGACCTGGGCAAAATCGAAGATCTGCGCATCGATATGGGTCGCAATGTCCTCGGGTACGGCCTCTCCCGATAAGACAAAATCCCGATGGTCGTCGAAACCCTCGTAAGCGAACCTCAGTTCCTCCTCGTACGACGCGGGCACATGCACGGTATGAGGCTTGGGTACGAGGGTCCTGAAATCCAATAGGGTGGTAACCCTTCCGGAGGCGCTGGCTTCTTTGGCGTATGCAGCGGCAGGCATCAGGTCGACTTCCATGGCGCGGGTCACCCAGCCGAGGCCGGCGCACATCTTCTGGGAAAAGACGTGATTACAAACGGGCTCTCCGAAAATCGTTTCCACACCGAATTTCACGGCCGCCACGTTCTGTCCGTGAA